>ERZ1673697.3212-NODE-3212-length-12430-cov-3.682667_pt1 | contig 12430 bp, 7 predicted proteins | sample MGYA00580227_ERZ1673697 | MGnify/ENA primary metagenome ERZ1673697 (study PRJEB41218, sample SAMN15661759) | gut metagenome | host: Homo sapiens | place: Canada: London | collected 2015-08-20/2019-03-30 | study: EMG produced TPA metagenomics assembly of...
AGTGATAAAATTGAAAAGTATGAATTCTGGGGGCTGGTTCTTTTTGTAGGAATTCCGCTTCCAGGGACGGGAGCGTGGACTGGTTCGTTGATTGCGGCGCTGCTTGGTATTAAATTTAAGAAGGCATTTCCGGCGGTTGTTATTGGAATCTGTATGGCTACGGTGATTATGTGGTTTGTATCTTACGTGCTGTTGGGCGGAGTTCAATTGATCGGGTAAGTCAGGAACATGCCTGTAAGGATTTTTTAAGAGTAAATACGGAGTTGTGTCCGGCGAATTCCGCAGAAACCGTTAGATAGCAGGAGGATGTATGGAGCCAGTAATAGTAAGAAATGTGAAAATCGGGGAAGGAATTCCTAAAATCTGCGTCCCAATCGTAGGAGTGACGAGAGAAAATATTATCGAAGAGGCAAAAGCTCTTCGCAATATTCCGGCTGATGTGGCGGAGTGGCGTGCAGACTGGTTTGAAAATGTGTTTGATTTTAACGAGGTAGAAAAGATTCTGAGAGAGCTTCGCAAGGTCCTTGGAGAGATTCCGCTTCTTTTTACATTTCGCACTTCCGGAGAGGGCGGAGAGAAAGAAATTGAAAGAAATGAGTACGTAAAACTAAACAAATTAGTGACAAAAACAGGTTTTATTGATATTATAGATATAGAGGTTTTTACCGGAGATTCTATTGTAAAAGAGATGATTGAGCAGGCCCATGGCTGTGGGGTGAAGGTGATAGCGTCTAACCATGATTTTAACGGGACGCCTGAGAAAGATGTTATTGTGGGAAGGCTGCGCAGGATGCAGGAGTTGGGAGCGGATATTCCCAAAATTGCGGTGATGCCGGGTAATAAGAAAGATGTACTGACGCTGATTAGCGCTACCAGGGAGATGGCGGAAGAGTATGCTGACAGACCGATTATTACAATGTCCATGTCAGGAAATGGCGTAATCAGCCGTCTCAGCGGAGAGATATTCGGATCGGCAATGACATTTGGCGCTGCTAAAAAAGCTTCTGCTCCCGGACAGATGGGGGTTGAGGATTTGAGGCAGGTACTTCAGATTTTACATAAAAGCACCGGTGAGAATACTACGCTTTCATCTAAAGCGTAATATAAATTATTTAAATTATAAGTATATGTTCAAATGAAGGAGGACAACTATTATGAGTAACATGCCAGAAGTAAAAGTTGGAGTTGTAGCGGTAAGCCGTGACTGTTTCCCGGAGAGTCTTTCTGTAACAAGAAGAGAGAATCTGATGAAGGCTTACACAGAGAAATACGGCTCAGAAGGAATCTATGAATGTCCGATCTGTATCGTAGAGAGTGAGATCCATATGGTACAGGCTTTGGAAGATATTAAGAAGGCAGGATGTAATGCATTGGTAGTATATCTTGGAAATTTCGGACCAGAGATTTCAGAGACTCTGCTTGCAAAGCATTTCGAGGGACCAAAGATGTTCATTGCAGCAGCGGAAGAGTCAGGCGACAACCTGCTTGATGGCCGTGGAGACGCTTACTGTGGTATGCTTAACGCAAGCTACAATTTAAAGCTTCGTAACATTCGCGCATATATTCCGGAATACCCGGTTGGAGATGCAGAAGAGTGTGCAGATATGATTCATGATTTCCTTCCAATCGCAAGAGCCATCGAAGGACTGAACAACTTGAAGCTTATCAGCTTCGGACCGCGTCCGCTGAACTTCCTTGCTTGTAATGCACCGATCAAGCAGCTTTATAATATCGGAGTAGAGATTGAAGAGAACTCTGAATTAGACCTGTTTGAAGCGTTCAACAAGCATGCAGGAGATGAAAGAATTCCGGCTGTTGTTGAAGATATGGCAAAAGAGCTGGGAGCAGGTAATAAGAAACCAGAGATTCTCTCCAAGCTGGCTCAGTATGAACTGACATTGAAGGATTGGGTAGAGGAACACAGAGGATACAGAAAATATGTCGCAATCGCTGGAAAATGCTGGCCGGCATTCCAGACACAGTTTGGTTTCGTACCATGCTTTGTTAACAGCCGTCTGACAGCACAGGGAATTCCGGTATCCTGTGAAGTAGATATTTATGGAGCACTCAGCGAGTTTATCGGAACGGTTGTAAGTCAGGATGCAGTAACACTTCTTGACATTAACAACTCTGTACCGAAGGATATGTATGAGTCAGAGATCAAAGGAAAATATAACTATACACAGAAAGATACCTTCATGGGATTCCATTGTGGAAATACAGCTTCCGGTAAGCTGACAAGCTGTGAGATGAAGTATCAGAAAATTATGGCGAGAACACTTCCGGAAGAAGTTACACAGGGAACATTGGAAGGAGATATTGTTCCTGGCGATATCACATTCTTCCGTTTGCAGAGTACAGCAGATAATATCCTTCGTGCTTATATTGCGCATGGTGAAATTCTTCCTGTTGCAACACGTTCCTTCGGAGGAATCGGTGTATTCGCAATTCCGGAGATGGGAAGATTCTACCGTCATGTGCTGATTGAAGGAGGCTTCCCGCATCATGGAGCGGTTGCATTCGGCCATTATGGAAAAGCATTGTATGAAGTATTCAAATATATCGGAGTTCCGGTTGATGAAATTGGCTATAACCAGCCGGCGGGCGTAAGATATCCAACAGAGAATCCGTGGGGCTAATTTAGCGAAGAAAGAAAAAGGGGGACGCGAATAGCGTCCCCTGTTTTTAGGAGGGAAGATATGTTATATATAGGAGTAGATTTAGGCACATCGGCAGTAAAATTGCTTTTGATGGATGAGACCGGTGATATCAAAAAGATCGTGTCCAGAGAATATCCGCTGTTTTTTCCACATCCGGGCTGGTCTGAGCAGAAACCGGAGGATTGGTTTACGCAGTCTGTGGAGGGAATCCAAGAGCTGACTGCCGGATGTGATAAATCACAGGTGGCAGGCATTAGTTTTGGCGGGCAAATGCATGGCCTGGTAGTTCTTGACGGCGCAGATCGTGTGATTCGTCCGGCAATTCTATGGAATGACGGAAGAACCGGGGAAGAGACGGATTATCTGAATCAGGTAATCGGCAAAGAAAAGTTGTCTGAATATACTGCTAATATTGCATTTGCCGGGTTTACGGCGCCGAAGATTTTATGGATGAAGAAAAATGAACCTGAGAACTTTGCTAAAATTGTAAAGATTATGCTGCCGAAGGACTATCTGGCATACAGGCTTTCTGGGTCTTTTTGCACAGATGTATCTGATGCATCGGGTATGCTTCTGATGGATGTGAAGAATCGATGCTGGTCTAAAGAGATGCTGGATATCTGTGGTATTACAGAGGATATGCTTCCGAAGCTTTATGAGAGCTACGAAGTGGTAGGAACGCTGAAAGAAGATATAGCAAAAGAACTGGGATTGCCTGCAACGGTGAAAATTATTGCAGGGGCAGGAGATAATGCTGCAGCGGCTGTGGGAACCGGTACGGTAGGTGATGGAATGTGCAACATATCTTTGGGAACATCGGGAACCATTTTTATTTCCAGTAAAGATTTTGGCGTAGATGAAAATAACGCGCTTCACTCTTTTGCTCATGCAGATGGTAATTATCATCTGATGGGATGCATGTTAAGCGCGGCGTCCTGCAATAAATGGTGGAACGAAGAAATCTTAAAGACAAAGGATTTTGCTGCGGAACAGGCAGGCATTACAAAACTTGGGGAGAATAACGTATTTTATCTCCCGTATCTGATGGGAGAGCGCTCTCCGCATAATGATCCGAAGGTAAGAGCAATGTTTATGGGAATGTCGATGGATACTACCAGAGCGGATATGACGCAGGCGGTGTTGGAAGGCGTTACATTTGGTCTGCGGGATTCCCTGGAGGTTGCAAGAGGACTTGGTATTAACATTGAACGTACAAGAATCTGCGGCGGCGGTGCGAAAAGTCCTCTGTGGAAAAAAATGGTTGCAAATATTATGAATTTGAAAGTAGATGTAATCGAGAGTGAGGAAGGACCGGCGCTTGGCGGCGCTATGCTGGCGGCGGTGGGCTGCGGAGAGTATCCGGATGTGGAGACGGCTGCGGCTAAGATTGTTAAAGTGATTGATACGGTGGAGCCGGAACCGGAACTGGTGGCAAAATATGAAGAAAGATACCAGAAATTCAAGAGAATCTATCCGACAGTAAAAGGCCTGTATCAAGGATAGAGCAAAAACAGGTCATGATAAAAAGAAGGAAAAGAAAGTTATGATATATAATAATGTGTTAGAAGCAATCGGAAATACACCTATGATACGCTTGAATCGGATGGTCGGGGAAGATTCGGCAGATGTCCTTGTAAAATTTGAAGGCGTAAATGTAGGAGGTTCAATCAAGACCCGTACGGCTTACAACATGATTTGCAAAGCAGAAGAAAAGGGAATCCTTCATTCAGATTCTGTCATTGTAGAACCAACCAGCGGGAATCAGGGAATCGGGCTTGCACTGGTCGGAGCAGTGAAAGGGTATGAGACGGTGATTATTATGCCGGATTCTGTAAGTATGGAGAGAAGGCTTCTTGTTGAACATTACGGAGCCAGGGTTATCCTGATTCATGATGCAGGAAATATAGGCGATTGTATTGATGAATGCGTGGAGCTTGCGAATCGTATGGCTGCAGAGAATCCCAAGGTATTTGTACCACAGCAGTTTGAAAATGAAGCAAACCCGATGATACACCGTCAGCAGACCGGAATCGAGATTTTAGAGCAGGTGGCGGGACCGATACATGGGTTCTGCTCCGGTATCGGCACAGGCGGTACAATAACGGGCATCGGAGAAGCTTTAAAGGCAGCGAATCCGGACATTACAATTTGGGCAGTTGAGCCTGAAAATGCAGCGGTTCTTGCCGGAGGAGCGGTAGGTACCCATATCCAGATGGGGATTGGGGATGGAATTATACCTAAAGTGCTAAATCAGAATATTTATGAGGATATTGTAATTATTACAGATGAAGAAGCATTACAGACGGCCAAGGATCTTACCAGGAAAGAAGGGCTGATGTGCGGTATCTCCAGCGGCACGAATGTTGCCGCTGCGTTGAGGCTGGCGAAGAAACTTGGAAAGGGGAAAACGGTCGTAACACTTCTTCCTGACACTGCAGAGAGATATTTTTCTACGCCATTGTTTGAATAGATGAGAGAATACGGAGGAGAGCATATTGGAAATCAGGATTTTGGTGGAGTTTCTGACACTGGCAAGAGAGAAAAATATTACCAAAGCAGCTAATATTCTACATATAACACAGTCGGCTTTATCCAGACGATTAATTAGTCTGGAAGAAGAGCTGGGAGTCAAATTGTTTGACAGGTCTGGACGTGGTATTGTCCTTACGGAGGAAGGGAAGCTATTGGAAAGCCATGCAAAGAAGATCGTAGCGCTTTGTAAAGATATGCAGGAAATGTTTGGGGAAAAGGGAACACTATCAGGAGAAATTGCTATTGGCTGTGCGGAAACAAGATCCATGCTTTTCCTGTCAAGACAGATGAAAGAATACCAAAAAAGATATCCAAATGTTACATTTAGAATTTACACTGCAACTGCAGATGATGTCAAAGATAAATTGGAAAAAGGTACATTACATTTTGGTTTAGTGAAAGAACCTGCAGAAATGGGAAATTATGAATATTTGCGGGTTCCGGGAGAAGACCGGTGGGGCATCTTTACAAGAAATGACTCTTCTTTGGCAAAAAAGGAGGTTATCCATCCAAGAGATTTGGTTGGAGAACCATTAATTCTTCCGGTGCGGATGGGAATGAAAAGTGAATTAGAAAGTTGGTTTGGTGAATACGCACAGAGTATGGAAGTGGCCGCATTGGGAAATACATTTCTTAATGCGGTACCCATGGTGAAAGAAGGTCTTGGGACGGCGATATGTTATGATTTTGATATATCTGTTGAAGGTATGCGTTTCATACCGCTTTCCCCTCCGGTGACGAACGGTACTGTTCTTATATGGAAAAAAGAACAGAATTATCTACGGCTGACGGCTCAATTTATTAAACAATGCAGAGAATAAGAAAAGATGAACCGGTTCTGGAAAACCCAGAGCCGGTTTTTTTGTAGAAATTATAAAAAAGATGCAATTTTTGCATTTCCAGGCATGTAATAAAAGCATTGGATATTTGCCAAAATCTTATAGTAAAATAATGCATAAAAGGAAGAAAAAAGAATAAAAAATGATGAAAAGAAAGGAGATTTATGATGTCAGTAAAAACAGGAAAAAAGAAAATAATATCTTTGTTTCTTGCCATAGCTATGATTTGTTCCATGATGAGCAATATCATAGTGCAGGCTGACGAAAGCGATGCCATGAAAGGTCTTCAGGTATGGTACAAGTTTGACGAAACAAGTGGTACTGTTGCAAAAGATTCTTCCGGTAACAATCGTGATGCGAATGTTGTGGGCGGTGGAGAATGGATAACAACTGCTGATAAAGAAGGTGTCGCACTGGAACTTGATAACACGAAAACGAATGGAAAGTATGTGGATATTCCGGTTTCTGTAATGGAGAATGTTACGGGGGATTTCACAATCAGCACATGGATTAAGGTAGAAGATTGTCCCACATGGGGCAGGATTCTGGATTATGGAACATCTGCATCCAATGTTATGCTCTGGACGGCTAACAGCTATTATTTTAAAATGGATAATGATGACAACAAGTCACTGGAGCCGCCGAGAAATGGAACGCTTCCTCAATTCAGGCAAGGCTGTCCATTGAGCTTCCTCTGGCCGGAAAGTTATAGTACTCCGAGATGGCAGCATGTTACCATTACCCGGGAAGGTAATACCTCAACCCTTTGGATAAACGGCATCAGATGGGATACAAATGATTATGAAACGGTAAATCCGCGGACAGGAGAGGACTATAAGTTTTATATAGGAAAATCCAATTGGGCAGCCGATCCTTACGCAAGTATGGCTATCCGGGATTTCCGGGTTTATAACCGTTCCCTTTCCATAAATGAAATCAACAATGTCATGGCTGAAGGCGAATGGGCGGATGAGATTCAGGTTCATTATGCGATGGAAAGTGTTGCACTTGGTGAACTTTCGGCCGTTAAAGAGAACCTTTATCTGCCGACTACCGTGAATGACAGAGTAAAGGTTGAATGGTCTTCGGATAGTGCAGCTCTTGAGGCGAGTGAAAATATCGGTGTTGTTAATCGTCCGGAAGCAGGAGACGAAGCCGTGACAGCTACGCTGACCGGTAAATTCTCTTATGGAGATTATTCAGAAAGTATGGATTATCAGGTAACGATTCTTCCGAAAGAGGAAACGGATACAGAGTATACCATGACCGTTGATACTCAAAATCCCCTTCATGAGATGAGTCCAACCATGTATGGGCTGTTCTTTGAAGACCTTAGTCTGGCAGGCGATGGCGGTCTGTATGCGGAGCTTCTTAGAAATACTTGTTTTCATGATGATGAAAATACCATTCCCTATTGGAACCTTTATACCTCTGACGGCGCAGAAGGCAGTATGAGTCTTGATAAGGAAAATAATTTAAATGACGTACAATTCCAGCATCTTAAGCTTGATATTACAACATTGCCGGATAATGGTTACGTTGGGATACGAAATGAAGGCTACAACGGAATGAAATTAGAAGAAGGAAGCGAGTATGAGCTTACTTTCTTTGCCCGCACAGATGATTTTAACGGTTCTATTTCCGCAAAATTCCTTAGTGTAACAGGAGAAACTATATCGGAGGCCGTTAAGGTAGATTCTATTACATCTGAGTGGAAACAGTATACGCTTACACTTACGCCGGATGAATATGCGGCACAGGGACAGCTTGTGATTTATTGTGAAGGCGGTACAGGTTCCGTACATTTTGATGTAGTATCCTTGTTCCCTGAGGATACATACAAAGGGCATGGACTCAGAAAAGATATGGTGGAATACCTTGAAGCATTGAATCCAACATTTCTTCGTTTCCCCGGCGGATGTTACGTTGAGGGAGATACGATGGCAGATGCTTTCCGGTGGAAAAATACTCTTTATGGTAAGGAAAACAGAGCCGGACATGCCAGCCTGTGGAACTATCGTGTAACCGACGGCCTGGGATATTATGAATTTCTTGAGCTCTGCGATGATCTGGATATAGAGCCGATGTATGTGTGCGGCGTAGGCATTGCGCACAGAGACAGTGAGGATTGGCAGTATTGGATTCAGGATGTTCTGGATGCGATTGAATTTGCAAATGGGGATGTCACAACAAAATGGGGAGCGGTTCGTGCCGAAATGGGTCATCCGGAACCGTTTAATATGAAGTATGTTGAAATTGGTAATGAAGCTTTTTATCAGCCGGCTCTTTACGAACCTCGGTATCAGGACTTTTACGATGCCATTAAAGAAAAATATCCGGATATGAATATTATTGCCGACTACGATGTTGCAGGTAAGACTATTGATATGGTTGATGAGCATTACTACGACAGACCGCAATTCTTCATGGATAATGCTTATAAGTATGATGGTTATGACCGGGATGGATACAAGGTTTACGCAGGAGAATATGCAGTAAATGCCTATCATGGACTTCAGAATCTGGAGGCGGCTCTGGGTGAGGCGGCATTTATGACGGGCATGGAGCGTAACAGTGATGTCGTTACAATGACCTCTTATTCAGAGTTATTTGTAAACCTTAATCATCAGAACTGGAATGCAACCGCTGCATTCTTTGACAGTTCCAGAATTTATGGTTCTCCGTCTTATTATGCACAGTTGGTATTTGGAGAACGCTTAGGCGATGTGGTGCTTCCTACCGGACTTACAGCAAGTGACGGAGCGTTCTCAACGGATATTTCCGGTGGAGTTGGCCTTGGAACATGGAATACAAATGCAACATACAGTGACATTAAGGTTACATCGAATGAAGATGGAAGCGTATTGTTTGATGGGAATGAGGCAGACGACAGTGCATGGACGAAGGGAACAGGTTCCTGGTCTGTTTCTAACGGCGCAGTCAATCAGACAGCAATTGCCGCTGACTGCAGGATCTGGCTCGACGGAAAAGATTGGAAAAATTACACCTATGAAGTAACGGCAAGAAAGAACAGTGGTAATGAAGGTTTCCTTCTTATTGTAGGTGAAAAGGATTCCGATAATTTCTATTACATTAATCTTGGCGGATGGAATAATACCCAGAGCGCAATTGAGAGAACAAGCAAAGGTTCTAAGAGTGCAGTTACTGCATATGTTCCGGGTGCTTTTGAGGCAAACCGTGATTATAAGATTCAGGTAGTTGTGGATAAGAACAATGTGAAAGTATCTGTTGATGGAGAAGTTTTGTTTGATTATACCAATCATGGCTCTTCTGACTGCCCATTGTATTATGTTTCTCAAAGAGACAATACAACGGGGGATGTTATTTTGAAGGTGGTTAATACCGCAGACAGCGATTACAATACAAACATTAAGCTTGAAGGTATCGGTACAACTGCTTCAAAAGGAGAAGCGACCATTCTGACTTCCCAGAGCAAATATGATGAGAATTCCTTCGAGAATCCGACAAATGTTGCGCCTGTTACGATTCCTGTAACCAATGTAAGTAATGACTTTAACTATACGTTTATGAGAAATTCTATTACGGTTCTTGTTATACCGGCAGAAGATGCAGAAACAACTCTGGAGTCTATCTCCGTTACGGCTCCGGCAAAGACCGAATATACAGCCGGAGAAGAGCTTGACCTTGCAGGAATGAAGGTAACGGCTAACTATAGTGATGGTACAACAAAGGACATTGCGGCAGCAGACTGCGAAGTAAGTGGCTATGACAAGACTGAGACCGGTGAACAGACGGTAACGGTAACGTATGAAGGAAAGACAGCAACCTTCAAGGTAACTGTAAAAGAAGCGGCGAAACCGGATGAAACGGATAAGACAGCACTGGAAGCAGCGATTAAGGCAGCAGTACCGGATACAGAGAAAGCTAAGTATACGGAAGAAAGCTGGGCAGCTTACGAAAAAGCGTTGAATCAGGCAAAAGAAGTATTGGCAGATGAAGATGCAGCACAGGAAGAAATTGATGATGCGGCTGAAGCGCTTGACAAAGCAGTAAAAGCTCTGAAAGAAAAAGAACTACCATATGTAGACGTGGCAGAAAGTGACTGGTTCTACGATGGAGCGTACTACAACTATTTTGCAGGCACGATGACGGGTACAGATCCTACGCATTTCTCGCCATATGAAGTTCTGCCGCGTGCGCAGTTTGCAACCATTCTTTACAGAATGAACGGTAAGCCGGATGTGACATATCAGGCGAAGTTCCCGGATGTGCCGGCCGGACAGTTCTATTCAGAAGCAGTCATCTGGGCGGCCGAGGCAAAGATTGTTACCGGTTATACAGATTCCGGTTACTTTGGAACGAATGATCCGATTACCCGGGAGCAGATTGTAACGATGATGTACCGTTACGCGAACTACATGAAATATGAATCCAAAGAACCGGCAGATATCAGTAAATTTACAGATGCCGGAAAGGTAACGGAATTTGCGGAAGAGGCAATGAAATGGGCAGTAGGAAACGAAATCATTGAAGGAAAAGAAAATGAAGACGGTACCTGGCGCCTGGATCCGCAGGGTAATACGAGCCGCGCAGAATGTGCAATTATTATTATGAGATTTTTAGAGAAATATAAATAGAAAGACTGAAGGAAAAGAGCATGTTTACACGCATGCTTTTTTCTGTTTATTCTAGTCTGTAAGAAATTGGTGTGTTATACTTAAAAAAGATATATTATGGGAAAAGAGAAAATGAAATGAAGAGAAAAATATGGATTGGGTTGGCGGGCATCCTGTGTGCGGGATTGCTTGCAGGCTGCGGAAAAGAAGGAGAAAATTCCGGAAGCAAAGATGCAGGAGAAGAGGAAAAGAAGGTATTAACTGTATTGCTGAATGGAACGGCGTCAGATGCTTTTGTTGACGATTATCAGGAAATTATAGATAGATTTAATGAAGAAAATAATTATGATGTAACGATTGAACCTGAATTTGTCGGCAATGCGGAGTATAAAGCAAGGCTTGCAACTATGATGGCGACAGATACCCAGCCGGATATTATTTATACATGGGAGTTGGGGTATCTGGAGAATTTTGTAAATGCCGGGAAAATTGTAAGCCTTCAGGAATATCTGGATGCCGACCCGGATTGGAAGAAAAGCTTTCAGGCAGGAACACTTGAGCTGGAGACTTATGGAGGGGAAGCGTATGGGATACCGACAGCCCGCTGTATTGCCGTTATGTATTATAATAAGGAGATTTTTGAGAAATATTCGCTGGAAGTCCCTGAGACGTATGAGGAATACTGTCAGGTCTGTGAAACATTGCTTGCCAATGGCGTCACGCCGGTTGCTATGGCGGCGGCTGCCGATGATGCGTGGATGGTATCCCAGTATATCCAGCAGTTGAGTAATGGAATCGCCGGGGTGGAATTGTATGAAGGAATTAAAAACGGGACGCGCGGATGGAACGATGAAGGCATGGAAGAGGCCGCAAAACTTTTTCAGGAAGAGGCCGCAAAGGGATATTTTGCGGATGGATTCGCGGAACTCAGTTCAGGTGGAGCGAAGTGGCTTTTTCAAGAAGAGAAGGCAGCGATGTATTTTAATGGTTCCTGGGATGCTTCTAATCTTGATAATCCAAATATCGGCTGTTTTATACTGCCAGCTGTGAAGGAAGAATACCAGAATATAGTAGTAGGGGCTCTCGATAATTCTTATGCGGTTACATCCAATTGTGAAGATGTAGAGGCGGCAGTTGCTTTTTTGAAGTTCTGGTCAAATGAGGAAAATGCTTCGATGCTTTTATATGAATGCGGACGGATTCCCGCTACTGATATTCGGATGGACGAAGGCAGGCTTTCTTCCTTGTGTCAGGATGTGCTTGCCTGTTTTGAACAACAGAAGGTATTGACTCCATGGTTTGACCGCGTAGATGCCGGCAGCGGAAATCGTTTTAATCAAAGCTGCGTAGAAATTGGGCAGGGGAAAGATGTGAAAACGGTACTGGATGCTTTGCAGAAGGAGGATGTAAGAGAATGAGATTATTAATAGCAGATGACGAAAGCGTAATTCGTAAAGGGCTGCTCAGCCTGGATTGGAAGTCCATTGGGATAGAAGAGGTGCTTTCAGCCAGTAATGGGGCGGAAGCTAAGAGAATTCTTTTATCTCAGCCGGTTGATATTGGTATCTTCGATATTCGTATGCCGGGAATGACGGGGATTGAACTGGCACAGATGCACAAAAAGTATTCTCTTGATATGGCAATTGTGATTTTGTCAGGCTTTTCGGAATTTGAATATGCCCGTGAGGCAATCCGCAGCGGCGTATATGAATATTTATTGAAACCGGTAAGCCCAAGAGAAATCCTGCAGACCATTGCAGAAGTAAAGAACAGACTGGAACAGGAACGCTATCAGAAGCAG
>ERZ1673697.3214-NODE-3214-length-12424-cov-73.200905_pt1 | contig 12424 bp, 8 predicted proteins | sample MGYA00580227_ERZ1673697 | MGnify/ENA primary metagenome ERZ1673697 (study PRJEB41218, sample SAMN15661759) | gut metagenome | host: Homo sapiens | place: Canada: London | collected 2015-08-20/2019-03-30 | study: EMG produced TPA metagenomics assembly of...
CGTCAGCTTGATGGTGCTGCTGGTTCCGCTTGTGCTGGCCGTCAGCTTAATTTCGCTCACCGTCTGCTTGATCTCGGTCTTGGTTTCGTTGGCGGTCAGATAGTCGCCGGTGCTGGCCGTCCAGGCAGTGGGGGCGTTGCCGTATTGCAGCATGGGGTGCAGCAGTTCAAACTTGTTGGTGTAGTTGCCTATTCCTGCGTGGGTAAAGCCACTGCCGATATCCACCCATTTTACAATAGCATCGCTGGGCGGCGTCCACAGCCCGTACCGCAGCACCCAGCCGTTTGTCTGCTTAATTTCAATCTGGTCAGCAGCTTTGATGACCGCCCACGTATTGTTATAATTGATTTCCATGCACAGCTCATCCGTGCCGGAAACAGGCTTGTACATAACGGACAGGCACAGGGTAACGCCCGCTGACGCATGTTCGTTTACCGTCTTCCAATGGAAATACCGATTGGAGTTTGCGTTTGTTACGGTCGCGCTGCCGGTATCGTTGTACGTGACCGAACTGCCGCTGACCTCGTTGCCTTTCAGCTCGGCGTTCTTGAAGCTCTCACTGCCCAGGATCAGGTTGTTGCCGCCGGTGATCCGCTGCGTTACCGTCTGAGTAATGCTGTCGGCTTTCTGGTCAATCGCCGAAACGCTTTCTTTTACGGTTTTGAACTCTTTGTTTGTTTTGTCCAGCCCGTTTGAAATGGTTGTGGTCGTCTCTTTCAGGCTGCTGACTTCCGTTTTGATCTCATCCGCCGATTGGGAGATCAGGCTTTTGACGTTTTCCTCTGTTATGTAGTCCCCGCTGCTGGCTGTCCACGCGGTCGGCGCATTGCCGTATTGCAGCATGGGGTGAAGCAGCAAAAACTTGTTGGTGTAGCTGCCGCCAACCCCCGCCTTTATGCTGCCGCAGCCAAGCTCGACCGTTTTCAGAATACCGGTGCTGCTGGGTGTCCAGGTGCCATACCGCAGCACCCAGCCGTCTGTCTGCTTAATTTCAATCTGGTTTTCGGTTGTTATGCTGGTATAGTAAGAAGTTCCGTTGTCGGCGTCATACGTAAGGCTCAGGCACAACCCGTCGGTGCCGGAAATTGGCTTGTACATAACGGACAGGCACAGGGTAACGCCTTTGGTAATGCGAGCGCCAACGGTGTTGAAAACAAAATACCGATTGGAGTTTGCGTTTGTCACGGTCGCGCTGCCGGTATCGTTGTACGTGACCGAGCTGCCGCTGACCTCGTTGCCTTTCAGCTCGGCGTTCTTGAAGCTCTCACTGCCCAGGATCAGGTTGCCGCCGCCGGTGATTTTGGTGTCTTTTTTCACCTCAGAGGAGAGCCCGTCCACCGTTGCTTTCAGGTCGGTATACTTTCCGGTCAGGTCGCTGGCCTTTACTTCCAGACCGTCCACGCTGGTCTTGATCTCCAGCATTTTGCCGGTCAGGTTCTTGAAGCTCTGGCTGTTCACGGCACTGGAACTTTCCCGGCTGGCGCTGCCCACGCTCTCAAAGCTTGCCTTGCCGGAGGAGATTGTGGCGCTCATCAGGTAGGTGTCGAACTCCCGCCCGCGTGCGTCCTTAACGTGCACGATCTGCCCGCAGGCAAGGCCGGAACTGCTGGGCACCGATACTTTGCAGGGGGTGTAGGTCACGTTTTTCAGCACGTTGTACAGGTTTTGGACAACGCTTTTCAGGTTGGCTTCGGTGCCGGTTGTCAGCAGCAGGTTGCCCTGCACTGCATAGGTGTTGGTGGCAGTGGTGCTGTCGGGGTAAATCACGCCCACGTCACTGTCTGACTGCCGAATCTGGACTTTCTCAATGGCCTTGACCGTGTAGTCCTCGTAGCTCAGGCTGTCAGCATAATAGGCGGTGCTGTTGCTGGCACCGTCCGGGGTGATTTTAGCAGTGCGGCGCTTGTCTGTGTAGGTCAAGAATTGCAGCTTGCCGTCTGCATTCATGTGGGCGTAGCAGCCTGCCGCTTCTGCCGCCCAGGAGATGATCTGGCGGCAGGTCAGGTCGTCCGCATAGAACGCCTGCACGCTGTAGCTGCCATTGATGGGCAAGCTGCTGCTGGCAAGCGCGACCCCTGCCCGCTGGCAGGCCAGTTGAACCAGCTGCCAGATAGTTTTGGGGAACTGTGCCTGATTGGCGTGCAGCCAGCCGGAAAAGTCCGCATCCAGCTTGGACATGGTGTCGTAGGCCGTGACCTTGTAGCTGTTGCGCTTGGTGCGGGTGGGCTTTTCAGCATAGAAAACGCCCACCTTGGTGCGGTTCCCAGCATCGTCCTGCCGGTAGTAGGTCAGGGCATCCCCGGCAGTAATTTGCAGGCTGCCGCCCGGGTCCGCCCAGATTTCGGCTTCAATGTAGTCCGAAAACGCAGAGCCAATAGTGAACTCCTGCCCGGCGTTCACCGCAGTGTGCAGGGTAAGAGCTTTAAGGGTGCTGCCAGCCTCTCCGCCTTTCAGCTCAGTGCCGTCTTTCAGGCGTAAAACCGATTGATACAAAGGCATTCCTCCCTTTCTCAGCATTCGATAATATTGAACTTCAAATTCTTCCACTGTTTCGTCTTGGCATTGTGCCAGGCGATGCCGTATTTGCTGCAGTAGCAGGTGGTGGTTTCGGTCTCGGTGGAAGATCCGGCCTTGGGGTGGGTGAACTGGAATGTGGATTTGCCTGCAAACAGCCCGATGGTGTACTTGTATTCGTCGTCAGTCAGGCAGCTGTAGGCGATGGGCCAGGTGGAAACCTTTTCCCGCACCACTTCGCGGTGCATGTACCCGGCTTCGTCGCGCCCGGAATCGCTGGAATCCAGGTCGGAATAGCTCGGTTCGATGTCGCAGTCCGGTGCGTACAGGGATTTGCCATCGATCTGGAACAGATTGGTCAGGGTCACGTCACACACCTCCTGTGGCAGTCAGCTGTTTGCGCTGCCAGCGCTGCACGGCGTGGCCCACGTCCTCGTCGGTCAGCTCAATGCCGCACACGGCGGAAAGGATCTCCCGCAGCACGGAAACCACGGCTTCAAAGCCCGCCATCTGGCCCGCCTGCAGGTCCTCCATGACCTCGGCCACAGCCTGCTTGATGGTGTCCAGCGGGGCTTCCACGTTGGTGCCGTGGCTCTGATCGCCCAGCACGGCCAGAAACTCCCGGTTGGCCGGGATGACCGCGCCCTGCGCCAGGTAGGGAATTTGCGGGGCGGTCAGGGTGCTGATATTAAACCCGACATGCCCGCCGCCGAATATGTCCGGCAGGTCGAACGACAACCCGTTCAGCGCGTTGATGACCGCATTGATGCCGGTCACAACGGCGGAGATCATCCGATTGATGAAGCCGATGATGCCGTTGACGGCGGTCTTGATGGCGTTTGTCATCTTGTCCCAGACGGTGTTGACTGTGTTGCCGATGGCCTGCCAGGCAGCATCCCAGTTGCCGCGGAACACGGCGCTTAAAAAGTCCGTCAGCCCGCGCAGCACAACAACGGCCAGATCGATGGCATCCGCAATAGCCCCAACGGCCACGCCAACAATGTCCGCAATGGCGTTGAATACCTCAGCAAACGCGGGGCCGAACGTGGCGATGATCCACTTGGCCACCGGGGCCAGTAGGTTGTTCCACAGGTCCAGCAGGCAGTTGGCAACGCTTGCCACCAGCAAAAGAATGTCATCCCACAGGGGTTTGAGGTGGGAGGACCAGAGGGTAGATAAAATCTGCATCAGGTTAGTAAGGATCGGCTGCAAAACGTTCTGCCACAGGGTGGTAAAAATGCCTTGCAGGTTTTCCAGCGCCAGGGCGGCACTCTGGGCAATGGGCTGGCCGTACTCGGTCCAGGTCAGCTGAATGCCGCCCAAAAGATCCTGCCAAACGGTCAGGGCAGCGGTTTTCATCTGCTGCCAGGCTGCATCCCACAGCGCGGCGGCGGGGGCAAGCACAGCCTGTAATGTAGCCCAGAAATTTTGCAGCTGCTGGTTTAATAGAGCCGGCGGACTTAACTGTGGCGGTTCGGCATCTGCGGCTTTGATTGTTGCAGCGCTGCTGCTTTTGCGGGTGGTGGAAGCCGCCGCAGCTCCGGCACTTTCGGCAAGAGAAGCCTGCAGCCGGTCCAGCTCATCAAATTCCGCAACGCTGCGTTTGGCGGCCTTGGCTGCTTTGGTGGTGCCACTGGCAAGTTTGGCCTGGGCTTTGGCGGCTTTGTTGGCGCTGACTGCTGCTGCGGCGGTCTGCTGCTCAAACTTTGCCACCGGCACGGCGGAGAACGCAGCGTTTACACTGCGGCTTATTTTTTTCAGGGCAGTGCGCAGGCCGTTCAGCGGCTGCTGCGCGGTGTGGGTAGTTGTTTGTGTAGACAGGGCAACCTGAAGGCTGCCTGCATAGGATTTTGGCAAAAGCATCTACCTCCTTATGAGGACTTAATTGGCCAACAGGCGCTGCAGCCGCTGGCGTTCCGCTATCTCTGCCGGATTCAGGCGGGGGCGCAGGTCAACTATGGCTTTGTTTTTGCGGTAGTAGTCCTGTTCCCACGGCTGTAATTTTTGGCCGTGGTGCAGCTTGCTGCGCACCCGCAGCAGGGTAGCCAGCTGGCCGTCCCCAATGCTGTTGAACCAGGCCATAAAGGTCCACCAGTGCAGATAAGGCAGGGCGCGCACTTCGCACCCGGCGGCTTTGTTGATGTCGGCGGCAATCAGCGGGGCGTCCTGTTCCCAGTCCAACAGCGGCGGGGCAGGGGAGCGGGGCAGCGTTTGCCCGCAGTTCAAAAAATCTGCCAGCTTCTGCATGGCCTCCGGATAGTCGCTGCGCGGCAGATCGCCCTCATAAAATAGGGCCAGGGCCACCCGCCAGCGGATGAATTCCGGCTCGCTGGCATCGTTCAACCGATGCAGAATATCCAGAATATCGCGGTAATCCGAATGAATCGGATATGCTTTTCCGCCAACCTCCAGCCGGGTGGGCAGCCGCCAGCTGCTCATACCTGCACCCCGCGCGCGGCGCGCGCTGCCTGGGCCTGCTGCACGGCCAGCGTGGCTTTGGCATCCGCGCACTGGCGTGCACCGGCTTCCAGAATGGGCTGCAATGCCGCAAACAGATTGGTGATGACCCGCTCGCCGTTGCCGGCAACCGCCAGCAGATTGGTGCCGCCCAGCATGGCGTCAAAATCATTGCCGGGGCCAAATACTTCCGTCAGCAGCCCCTTGGCGCGCCGATCCGCCTGGGCCAGCAGCTGTATGGCATCGGTCCCAGTGGGGCTTTGCGCCTGCACCTGCTGTTCCAGCTCTTGCAGCTGATTTTGCAGGGTGCAAAAACGGCTGTAAACATTGGGGTCGCTGGGGTTAAAGCGCAGCACTCCGCCGCCGTGCTCCGGCCCGCCATTGACCGCGTATTCGCGCAGGCCGGTATCAATCGTAAGTTGTTCCATAAAGCCTCCTTTAATGTAACAGAAATCTGTAATCACAATAGCTAAAAAATGGTGAAGCGCTGCTGCACACTTCACGAAGAAAAAAGGTGAACAAGAGAATTTTGGTGTACCCTCTGCCAAGGGAACGCCAAACAAAACTTACAGCGGAAATACCGGAATCCTAGGGTGTATCTGAAAAGTCAAAAATTTAGGGCAATACCGCATAATTCTAAGTGCCGATACGGCGAGTGAGGTGCGGCAGATGCTAAGCCAAAAGCGCAGATAATACTGGATGTCTTATCGAGCATTTTGGCAACGCAGATGCCGTGCCGCAGCCGCCGAAGCGGTGCTTAAGCCGTCAGGCGGGAATTGTGCGGTGTTGCCTTAGTCTATTTCTACAAACATAGTGGGATTTTGCCTTAAAAAGCCTTGGAATCCACAAAGGATTCCTGTGACTCTTTGCCTTAAATCCTGCTTGTGTTTGCGAAATATCCATCTTTTTCTTGTTTTCAAATACACTTTAAGGCAGGTGAACGATATTGGGAAAAGAAATCCTAAACGTAAAACGCAGCCCGGCAGCCGCCGATTTGGGCATTATACAGAACAATAAAAAGATAGCGAAAAACCTATCATTCCAGTATTCTGTAAAATTCTGGACCTTGTGGCTATCATAACGCAATATTACAGAAATGTCAACAATAAAATTCAGAAAACCGAAATTGCGATGGAATACCGGTACCGTCATACTCCACAAAAGCCCGCAAACATAAAAACTCTCCGCCGCACAGTGCAATGTTGTGGGCGGAGGGAGAGCCGTGTTTAGAGTGATTTGCTGCGTTAGAGCGCGGTAGCAAAACAAAAATGATGCAGAAAAAAGTAAACGAGAGGAGATAAGCAGACCGGAAACATCCGGCACAACACAACAAAAAAGCTCCAGCGCCTTCTACCCTTATGGCGCTGGAGCGAACTTACTTGATTGGAGTCATAGCCTCATACCCGATTGTATTATTTTTCGGACCGTTTGCACATTTTCATGGCAACCTCATCCTTTAACTTTGATCGAATGTTTTTAAACCTGGTTTTCTTTGTTTTGCAAATCGGAAACGGGTTTCATTCGCTGTTGTTCGATGATTTTGCGTTTGCTTGAAATTTCTGATTCCCTTTGGTTCGTTATTTGCTGCCTGGAAACATTTTGCAAGGAAAACGATTCTTGGTGCATCTGTGGAACGGGGAAGTGAACTTCAATAATTTTGTGCAGGGTACCTGAATTTGATGCCAGAGGTTGATTCCTCTTTGCTCTAGTACATCGGAGTTTCTCCTTTTGGGGGCGGTGCGCTTGCACCAGCCAGATCAGGTGAAGCATTATTTGTTCGGCGGAGTTAGATCTTTCATAACAATCACCGGTGATTCTGGGTTTCTATTTACGCTTTTGCGTACCAGGTTTTGAACCTGTAATTTTCTATTTAGAATCCTGTCGTCAGTTCTTCATCTAATCTATGTAAACGCGGGGAACTTTTTCTGACGGGATTTCCTGAGCACTGCATTTTAAGCAAGCTACGAACCTTGCATCTTAACTTTTATATCTTTTACAGGTAATGACCTGCGGCTGTTAATGAGGTTCGTTTGCTTTCAGCAGGCCCAGGCCCGCCGGTGATGAATGGGATCTTTGAAATTAGCCATTGGACTTGAGCCTCCTTCCTTACGAATCCTGCCGGCTTTGCCATCTTACTTTCAAGTCCTTCGGTAGCCTCCCGGTCCCTGCTTTCCCGGAGTTCTTCAAGTGTTCCCATTTAGACCTCTTACTGGAAGCCTTTGCGAAATCTGCTTGAAGCTGTCGGGAAAACCGCCGTGCCTTGTTCCGATGCTATTGAAAGTGGCTTTTGCTTGGAGCTTTTAGCTCCTTATCTCCGGCTGTTTTCTTTCTGTGACTATACTATACAATACCCTAAGGAATTTGTCTATTCGCAGATATCCCAAACAAAATATGAATTATTCGTGCATGTTATGGATAGATATTGCCTTGACGAATGTGGTATAATAAATATGTTGGGTGTGCAAAAGCGTGGGCCTGTCGGTTGGCAGGCCCACGCTTTTTAGTTTGTATTGAAGAATCGTTAAAGTAATAGAGAAAAGAAGCTAAAAGAAGTCAGCCCCAGAAATCATCACAATAAGCATTTGGTAATCAGGCAGCCCCAATTCCTAATTGCTCATTCCTAATTTCTAATTCAACTCCTAACTCCTAACTAATTCACATGCTCTCCGGCACCGTAACCTTGAACATGGTCAGCACGTTGCGGATCACGCTGCGCACGGCCAGGCACAGGGCCATGCGGCACTGGCGAACGGCAGGGTCAGCTTCCAGAATGCGGCAGGCATTGTAGAAGCGGTGGAACGCCGTGGCAATGTCGATAACATAACGGGTAATGCGGGCCGGGTCATACTTTTCTGCTGCGGCAGCAATCTCAGCCGGGAAAGCGGAAAGCAGACGCAGCAGAGCCTGTTCGCTGGGGTCAGTCAGCAGGCTGGCATCCAGGGCATCGGCACCCTCAAAGGTCACACCGGCGGCTTCCAGCTTTTTCAGCACGGAGCAGATGCGGGCGTGGGCGTACTGGACATAGTAGACCGGGTTTTCGCTGTCGTTGCGCACAGCCAGGTCAAGGTCGAAATCCAGAGTAGAGGAGCTTTCGCGCTGGTTGAAGAAGAAACGTGCGGAATCAATGGGCACTTCGTCCAGCAGGTCGGTCAGGGTGATGGCCTTGCCGGTACGCTTGCTCATACGCACCGGTTTGCCGTCGCGCATCAGGTTGACCATCTGCATCAGCACAACATCCAACTTGGTGCCGTCCAGGCCAACGGCGTCCATGGCACCCTTCATGCGGGCTACATGGCCGTGATGGTCGGCACCCCAAATGTCGATGGCACGGTCAAAACCGCGCACGGCCAGCTTGTTGTAATGGTAGGCGATGTCGGCGGCAAAATAGGTGGGAATGCCGTTGGCGCGTACCAGAACTTCGTCTTTGGCTTCCTCTTCGCCGTCGGCGTTTTCGTCCTTCTTGCGGTTTACAACGCCGTACTTGGAAGCATACTGGGCGCTGCGGTACATGATGGCACCGTCCTCGGCCTTGTAGCAGGCACCCTTGTCCATCAAGATTTTGATGACATCATCCACAGCGCCGCTCTTGTGCAGGTCACTTTCGTGGAACCAGACATCATAGGTGATGCGGTACTTGCCCAGGTCGCGCTGCAGCCCGGCAATGTTCTTGGGCAGGGCATCGGCAATCAGGGCATCTTTCAGCTCTTCAAAGTCCTTATCGACATAGGAATCGCCGTGAATTTCGGCAAACTCTTTGGCGCGAGCAATAATGTCAGCGCCCTGGTAGCATTCTTCCGGCAGGGGAACGGCCTCTTCGCCTTTGTACAGCTGCAGGTAGCGGATGGCCAGGCTCTTGCCGAACTTCTGGATCTGGTTGCCTGCATCGTTGATGTAGAACTCGCGGGTCACATCATAACCGGCCCAGTCCAGGCAGGCAGCCAGGCAGTCGCCCAGAGCACCGCCGCGGGCGTTGCCCATGTGCATGGGGCCGGTGGGGTTGGCGGAAACAAATTCAACGTTGTAGCGCTTGCCTGCACCGCCGTCCGTGCGGCCGTATTCCGGCTCAGTGGCAGCAGCCTGCAGCACGCTGGTAAACCAGTGGGCACCCAGGAACAGGTTGATGAAGCCGGGGCCTGCGATCTCTACACGGTCGAACAGGCTGCCCTCCAGGTTCAGGTGGTCCACAATGGCCTGTGCAATCTGGCGCGGAGCTTTGTGGAACGCACGGGCACCGGCCATGGCGGCGTTGGATGCAATATCGCCGTTTTTGACATCGGCGGGAATCTCAACAATAAATTCCGGCAGCGGGGCTTCCGGAAGGGAACCGTCCGCCACAGCAGCATTCAGCGCGCCGGTCAGCAGCTCACGCGCCGTATCCAGCGCAGCCTTGCGGGGGTTATAGTATTTGTAATTCACGTTGTACCTCCAGTTTGGAAGTTAGGAGGGAGGAGTTAGGAGTTAGGAGTTTAAGGTGCGGCCTGCGCCGCAATTTTGAAAAACAGCCGCACAGCTGATCGTTAAGGCAATACCGCATAATTCTAAGTGCCGATACGGCGAGCGAGGTACGGCAGATGCTAAGCCAAAAGCGCAGATAATACTGGATGTCTTATCGAGCATTTTGGCAACGCAGATGCCGTGCCGCAGCCGCCGGAGCGGTGCTTAAGCCGTCAGGCGGGAATTGTGCGGTGCTGCCTTAAAATTTGTGCGCGTCAGCGCACACCAAAAACTCCTAACTCCTACTTTCTAACTCCTAACTAAAAATTTATTCAACTTCAGTTTCCTGCTTTTTCAGCGGCTCTACTGTGATAAGCACGGAATTGCGGCTGATTAAGGTTTCGGCGCCGGAATCCAGCGTGTAGCTGAACTGCAGCTCGCCGCCATCCGGCAGCAGGTTGTGCTCAATCACATCAGCGGCCACGCCAAGGCTGATGGAACCGTACCCGGTTTCGTAATGGCACAGGTGGCGGATGCCTTTTTCAATAATCAGCTGGCTGGATGTTTTGCCAAAGCGGGTCATGCTGACCAGCCGGGCATCCTGGCTGACGCGCACCGTGGTGGTACATCCGGCGTAACCGGTGGCTTCGGTTTCAGCATACACGATGTAGTAGCTGTTGCCGCGCTGCACAAAGTTGCCGCGGGTCATCAGCTCCACGGTGTCGTTTTCGCCGTTCTGCTCCATGGTGCCTTTGATGGTGATGAGGTAATTTTCTTCAACAGGTTTTGCCATAATAGTTTAATTCCTTAATACGTTTCAATGGCGATCTGTTCCACCGGGCCGCCCGCTTCGCTGCCCATGAACAGCCGCTCCTGCTTGGCGAAGCCGTCCGGGGTATCGCTGACAAAAAAGCGAGTGGTGCCGCCGGTGCTGCGCCCGCTGGAAATCCCAAGGTCATCCAGCGCGGTGGCGGTGGCAATGGCGGTCAGCTTGCCGGGGTCAATCAGCGTTACGCTGTCGCCCACAAAATCGCCGATCATTTTTTTCAGCAGCGGGTAGTGGGTGCAGCCAAGGATCAGGGTGTCAATGCCGGAATCCCGCACGGGGGTCAGGTATTCCTCAATCATCAGCTGGGTCACTTTGTCGCCGTTCACATAACCGTTTTCAACCAGCGGTACAAACAGGGGGCAGGCGCGGGCAAAAATCTGAACCCCCGGCACCAGATCTTTCAGCTGGGTGGCATAAGAACCGCTGCGGATGGTGGCCGCTGTGCCGATCACGCCGATGCGTTTGTTTTTGGTGGCGGCAGCAGCTGCGCGGGCTGCCGCACCGATCACGCCGGTGTAGGGTACCGGCAGCTGGGCAGCTTCCGCCGAAGGATAGGTGGAAGATACTGTGCCGCAGGCCGCCATAATGAACTTGACATTCTGGGAAAGCAGGAACCGGATATCCTGCTGGGCGTACCGCACGATCACATCGTGCCCGCGGGAACCGTAAGGCACGCGGCCGGTATCGCCAAAATACACAATATCTTCGCCCGGCAGCAGGCGGCGCAGCTGGCGCACGGCGGTCAGCCCGCCAAGGCCGCTGTCAAATACGCCGATGGGACGAGTATCCATCAGTAAGCACCTCGCTTTTTGCTCAGTGCAAGGCCGATTAGCTTATCAACCAGGGCGGCAAAGCTGTAGCCCTCGTTTTCCATCAGCTTGGGGTACATGCTGATGGGAGTAAAGCCCGGCAGGGTGTTCAGCTCATTGCAAAGTACGCGTCCTGTGCCATGCTCTACAAAGAAATCGCACCGGGCAAGACCAGCGCAGCCCAAAGCCAGGTAAGCGCGGGCGGCCAGCGTTTTGACTTCGTCCAGCTTCTGGTCCGGCAGGTGGGCGGGAATCACCGTCTTGGATATACCGTTTTTATACTTGTCGTCATAGGTATAAAACTCTGCGCCGGCCAAAATCTCGCCGGGGCGGGTGGTGCGCACTTCCTGCGGGTTATCCGGGTTGCCAATGGCGGCACATTCCACTTCCTGCCCATCAATAAACTCTTCAAACACCACTTTGTCATCTTCCCGCAGGGCGGTGTCAATGGCGGTGTTTAGCTCTTCACGGTTGTGGGCCTTGGTGATGCCCACGCTGGAACCCGCATTGGCCGGTTTGACAAAGATCGGGTAGGGCAGGCGGTTTTCCACGCGGGTCAACAGGGCGCTGCGCTGGGTTTCCGCTTCGGCTCGGACGGCGCTGCACCAGTGGCAGTGGGGCACATGATAGGCGTCCATGATGGTATTGGCAACGGCTTTGTCCATGCAGGCAGCGGATGCCAGAACGCCGCAGCCCACATAGGGGATGGCAGCCAGCTCCAGCAGGCCCTGAATCGTGCCGTCTTCGCCGTTTTTGCCGTGCAGGATGGGGGCGACCACATCCACCGGCAGCAGTTCATAGCCGTTGGCGCTGTGCACCAGCAGGCCATGGTCGCTGCGGTCCGGGCTGAGCACGCAGGGCACGCAGGAAGCATCCTGCTCCCAGCTGCCGCTGCGCATGCCCTCGGTAGAGCCGCTGTATTTCAGCCAGCGGCCCTGTTTGGTAATGCCCACCAGAATCACTTCATATCGGTCCGGCATGGTGGCAAGGGCATCCGCCCATGCCGCAGCCGAAACACAGCTGACCTCATGCTCGCTTGAACAGCTGCCAAACAGCAGGGCCACGCGGATCTTGTTTGCTTGTTGTTTCATATTGTCAGGTATGCTCCCTTTTTGTTTTCGGCCGGTTCCGGGGCAGTTTGCCGCCGGAACCTGGCTGTATGGCATAACACTACACTTTAATACTATATCATATTTATGCGGTTTATGCCAGTGGTTGTCCGCTATTTCCGGGATTTTTTGCGCAAAACAAAATCCCCGCAGCCCGCCGGTGCAAAACCGGGGCCGCGGGGGATAAGATACGATACTTTAAGCCGGATTTTCCACAATTTTTAAGGCAATACCGCATAATTCTAAGTGCCGATACGGCGAGCGAGGTGCGG
>ERZ1673697.3234-NODE-3234-length-12371-cov-6.112943_pt1 | contig 12371 bp, 6 predicted proteins | sample MGYA00580227_ERZ1673697 | MGnify/ENA primary metagenome ERZ1673697 (study PRJEB41218, sample SAMN15661759) | gut metagenome | host: Homo sapiens | place: Canada: London | collected 2015-08-20/2019-03-30 | study: EMG produced TPA metagenomics assembly of...
CGTCCGTGGCAGTCGCCTGCTGGTTATCCGCCGTATAGGTGTAGGAAGTCACAAAACCCATGGGATCGGTAATGGACAAGACATTGCCCACCGCATCATAGGTATAGGAAGTGACTCCGCCCATAGGGTCGGTCATAGTCAGCATCTGTCCGGCGGCATCGTAGGTATAGGAGGTCACACCGGCCAGTGTGTCGGTAGAAGTGAGGACTTGTCCGTTGGCATCATAGGTGTAACTGACAGTGCTGCCATCCGCATAGGTGGTAGAAATATTCCGGCCCAACACGTCATATTCCATGCCGGTCACGAAGCCACGGGCATTAGTAACAGAAGTATTCCGTGAAAGGGCATCATAGGTATATGCTGTGGTATTGCCGCCTGCAGTAGTGGAAGAGATCAGATTGCCGATGGAATCATAGGTGCTGCCGGAAGTGCCGCCCAATGCATCCACGGTACTGGTCATCTGATTGTTGTCATCGTAGATGTAGGTGGTCGTATTGCCATTGCGATCCTTGACGGATACCAGATTACCGTTTTCATCGTAGGTGTTCACCGTGCTGTTTCCAAGGGCATCGGTGATCTTGGTGTTGTTCCCCACGCCATCATAGACGTAGCGGGTGGTATTTCCGTTAGGATCGGTGCTGGCGTCCGTCCGGCCTACCTTGTTGTAACTGGTCCTGGTAACACCGCCGGCGGGATCGGTGATCGCCACTGTCTGGCTATTATCGTTGTAGGTATATGTCCAGGTGTTCCCCACGGCATTAGTCATGGAGATCATGCGCCCGGAGGCATCATAGGTATACTGAGTGGTATTCCCGTTGGCATCGGTGCTGGAGATCCTATTACCACTCTCATCATAGGCATAGGTGGTCGTGCGGCCCAGCGGATCCGTGACCGATGTGACATGATTCTGGGTGTCGTAGGTATAGGCCGTGATATTACCCATGAAGTCGCTTTCGGTCAGGTTGAAACCGTTGCCATCCACCGTGAATACCTGCTCATTGCCGGCAGCATCGGTGGTTTTGACTAATTTACCTGCCTCGGTGTATTCATACGTTGTGACTTGACCATCAGCATCTGTGGAAGAGATCAGTCGGCCCTGCTCATCATAAGCATACCGGGTCGTGTTGCCATTGGCGTCCGTCTCGGTGAGCCGGTTGCCCTTCCCGTCGTAGGTATACTCCGTGACATTCCCCAGCGCATCGGTGTAGGACACCAAGTTGCCGTCCCCATTATAGTCGTAATGCGAGGTGTTCCCACGGCCATCGGTAAAGGAGGTCATATACCCCTGAGAATCGTAGGTATAGGAACTGTCGTTTCCGTTGCGGTCCTTGATCCAGGTCGGCATCCGGTTTTCATCATACTCAAATTCTTCTGTGGTGCCATCAGGATAAGTGGTGCAAGAGATATTGCCGGCTTCGTCGTACTCATAGGAGGTTGTATTTCCTTCACGGTCTGTCCGACTGGTGACCTGATTCAGATTGTTATAGGTGACCTCTTCTTCACCACTGGAATCCCTGCGTCTGGTAATACGGCCCTGTTCATCAAACCAGATTTCGTTGATATAGCCGTCTGCACCTGTGCAGACATTGTGGCGGTTATCAAAGTCGTAGGTAAAATCAAAGGTCCCAAAGTCTGCCGCGTACTGATGAATGACTCGACCAGTACTGTCGTACTCGTTTTCCACATAGATCTCGCCATTGAAGTTCTGAATGGTGCTCAGGTAGTCGCCATCATACTCATACAGCAGGCTATCTCCGTCAGGGTTCTCCACGGAGCTTAACAGATCTCCATCATAGGACAGGGTAATACTGCGTCCAACACTATCGGTTACCCTGCTGATATTGCTGCCGGAGTATTCAAATGTGAAGGCTCCGGTGGCATTGGAGACCTGCTGAAGTTGGTCGCCAGAGTACTGGAAGGAGAGAGTATTTCCATCCAAATAGGCAATACTCAGAATTTGCCCATCGCTATCAAACGCATAGGCAGTACCGCTCTTATCCGTCATGACATAGCCGCTGCCCTGTGAGGTCAGCGTATAGTCGCCACACTCGCCATAGCTCCCATCAAAATCAATGGGGAAATAGAGCAGTGTGCCACGGGGAAGATGTGCAAGGACAGATCGCCCATCAAACTCTAGTGAATAGGAGAAGTTGGAGGTCCATCCATTACCCAGTCCATAGTTTTCATCAGCGTGGACAGATTCATAGTAGCGGGTAAACTCCAGGTTATTCTTTCCATATAGGGCAAGATCACGATAGTTCCAGGTAAAACTGCCGCTGAGCAGGTCCACAGGATCACCGCTGCAGGCCAGTTCTTCCCGGATGGCCATCAGGTCCTCCCAGGAATTGATACCTTCAAAGGTGTCCAGTGCCTCGCTTTGCTCCGGAACATCAAAACCAAGAAAACTATTATAGATGGAGGTTTCAGGCGTACAGGGCTGCATGACGATTACATAACGTCCACCTGCAGTGATGCGTTTGATCTCCCCATTGTCAGCTTGATAATGGCCGTCCCAGAGAACAATATTCTGGATTGCTTCATTGTCTGTCTCAGACAGCGAAAAGAGCTGATTTCTGGCTGGGGGAAATACGGCGCTCTCAGGCAGATAGTGAATTTCCTCCTGTTCCGGGACTTCTGATTCAACAGGAGGCTCCTCCATCGGTTCTTCGGTAGCAGGAGGGACGACCTCTGTTTCAGGGAGTGTCTCCGGATATGGTGTCTCTTGATCAGTATTGGGATTTTCTATATCAGAGCCGGGTCCTGCGTTGGGATCCGTTTCATCCGGAAGCGGTTCTTCTGTGTTATTTTCCTCTTCTGGATCGGTCGTTTCGGGAGGAGTTTCCGTTTGAGACTGCTCCTCATCTGTACTGTCCGTTCCGGGGGCGGCAGGATCTTCCGGGGTAGTTACAATCCCAGTGTCATCTGGAGGATCATTTTTGTTTTGGGATTCATCGACATCTGCCACAGAATTCGTTAGCACCTGAGGTTTAGGCAATTCTGTCGCAGGCTGGGTTTCCGAGGTACCAGAGTCATTACCACTTTCTTTCTCGGACGGTTCTTCTACAGGAGCCGGCGTATCGTCCACCTGACTCTCCAAGGGAGTCTCAGTTTCAGACTCAGGCGAAATAGGCGGTTCGCTATTGGTCTGGGATTGTTCGTCGATGTCGCTGCCCGCTGTTCCGGTGCTCTCATCTTCGGGAGCAGTCTCGTTCGTCGCCGGGGGTGTCTCGACGGGCGGCTCTTCAACGGGAGGCTCCTCGACAGGCGGCTCTTCGACAGGCGGCTCTTCGACAGGCGGCTCCTCGATGGGCGGCTCTTTGACGGGTGGTTCCTCAATGGGCGGTTCCTCAAGAAGCGGGGCATCCTTTTCAGCATCCAGAATCTCCAGACGGTTTCCCTCATAGCCGAAGGAATAGAAGTTTTCCAGGAGCTGAGGCTTCCGCTCTCCGCTGATTGTTTCATAAATAATGTTCAGCCAGGTATCTTCTTCAATCGGCTGATATCCGACCTTTGGTGCAGTGAAAATGTCCTCGCCCTCATTCAGCGGAACAATATTCTCCTGTACCGGAACACCCACCAGAACACCGAGACGGTTGCCAAGGAACTCCTCTCCCTGGAGTTTGCCAAAACCGTCGGCTGTATCTGTTGGCAGGTATGGCATATGAATCATATTCACATCCTGATAAGCCGGGTCATCTTTGATCTCGTATAACTCCAGCGTGATTGGCTGGGACTTTTCGATAACATGGATCAGCTTGAACCAGGATTCTGGATATGAAATGTTGGCATTGGTCAAAAATGTATTTTCCCGCGTCTCATAGGAAAAATAGGACACGCGCCGGCCATTGTCGCGCAGCGCATACAGTCCCATGATTTTGAAGTCAGCGTTGCCAGGCTGATCCACTGCTCCTTCCGCGGCCAGCGCACTGACAGGGAGCAATGTCAAAATCATAGATAGGGTTAATACCCACGAAATGATGCGAGTTTTCAATTTATGCACTTTCACATTTCTCTCCTCTTTCTCTTTAGTTTTAATTTGGATGCGGTGCTTATCTACCCTCCTTTATCAGTTTCCCTCATTATGTTTATCTCATCATACGCTGCTTTTGTGACAGGATTAGAAAATAAGATTGTCCGTCTGAAGAAGATATCGAGTTCAATGGCTTTGCAGTGGGGCTCTCTGTTATGAATCCGAAGGCATAAGACCAGAAGGGAAAAGAATGGCAGTCTGGCAATGCTGATCTGTCCCTGCCCAGGTAGATCAGGGAAATAAATAAAATATAGCGTTAGTTTGCTCGCTGTTTCCGAAATAGGAAACGGCGAACTTCATTACCTCGCTTTATGAAATTAACGCCCCAGTATTCCTTGATAATCAAGAAAATACTGGGGCGTTGCGAGACATTGGATGGGCCATCAGCCCACAGCGTCTTTGAGTGCTTTGCCAGCCTTGAATACAGGGGCTTTCCCTGCGGGGATCGTGATCGGTTCCTTGGTTTTGGGGTTTCTGCCAGTGCGCTCGGCACGCTCCTTGACCTCAAAGCTGCCAAACCCAGTAAGCTGGATCTTATCGCCGGCCTGCAGCGCCTTTCCCACCTGAGAAATAAATGCATTCAGTGCCTTCTCGGTATCCGCTTTGGACAGACCGCTCTCCGCGGCCATTGCTGTGATTAGTTCGTTCTTATTCATGAAAACATCTCCTTCTCACCATATCTTCGACCAGATATGCGTGATTGTATTATACCCGAACCGTGCTAAGAGCGCAATATATGATGGATTGCTTTCAAAAAGTTCCGCAGAGGGCAGTGCAGGATAGATATGGGGGCTTTCTTCATCCAGCAGAAGCAGTCTGGCTCCAGCGCGCTGTAATGGTTTTTTGATATAACACAGCATGGGCCGGTCGGATGGCGTCATCTGCCGCAGCACTTTTTATACTTTTTTCCGCTTCCGCATGGACATGGATCGTTGCGCCCGATCTTCGTTTTTTGCTTCTGATCCAAACGAGGCCGCAGCTGATCGCGCTGATACAGCTGGAATATCTCACTGGGCGTATGCCCATTGTTGGACCAGAGGCGTGTGGCATTGGAAAACGCGGAAATGAGCTGGGAGAGTTCCCCAAGCTGCCGCTCATCAAAGCGGACTCCATGATCCGTGAGGATCGCAAAGAGCTCCTGAACGCTGCCCTCCACGACACAGGCGTAGTGAAGCTCTGAAATGATCTGGGGAGACACGAGAGGAGCCACTCCCAGTGTGTGGATCAGATATTGCTCCAGCCGTTGAGACTCCGTTGTGTGTTCAAAATAATTCCAGTTGGAGTACCGCAGAAATTCTTCCCGAGTCGGAATATAGCGGGGTTTCTCGCCGATCCGATCCAGCAAATCTGGAACATCAGCAAAGTCATTCTCCTCAAACCCTGTGTCTACCAGATAGTCCTCCCAGAAACAGTAGCCGGTATCCACAGCGATATGGCGGATCAGCGCGCGAAACACTTCTCCCTGGGTAGTAGGAGGGGAGTTCTGGCTATTGAACAGATCGATGAAGTCCGTCTGACTGATGACTCCGTACAGGCTGACCGCCGCCTCCGCATAGCGGTGGAGCAGGTCGTAGTTCGCCTTTCTTTGGAGAAAGCCTTTTCTCTCCAAGGAATGAAATACCTCTTTGATCTCAGACGGCACCATGCAGACGAGAGAGTCCGTTTCTCCACATATATGAAGGTATCCAAGCTCGGCTAGCATCCGGCAGGCATCGGAATCTTTGGGTACTGTGGTAACAGTTTCCTCTGTCCCCGCAGCTTGACGGAACAGCGCCCAGGATGGGCCTGCCATGACATAGAGCAGCTCTTCCAGCCGTTGCGGCTTGGTAAGCGCGCTGTGTACAGCCTGAACAAGATCCGCCTTTCTCATTCTGGAGGTACCCTTGATCGCGTACCCCTTAGCAAGTGTACGCAGCTCCGGCACACTTTTCAGCGTCAGGCTCTCGGCAAGGGATATGGTTGTTCTGCTGTGGTCCATGATACTTCTCCCCACATTCTGCAAAGGATGATGGAATATCTTTCCTGTATTTTACCACAAAAAGCAACTTTTTCAATGGACTGTGGATGCGTTCCTTCGAAAACTAAGGAGGATTCCCCAATATCCTCAATGTATCCAATGAATCTGGAATAGGGAGCAAATGGATGTGAGAATAGTTTCATGGCAAGGAGACGCCTCTTTTCCTGCGTGCAAAAAAGAAGGGGCAGATACACTTATGAACCTGCTCTTCTTTATTAGACATAGCGACAGCCTTGGTTATTGATTTATGGGCATAGCCACGATTTTTCAACATATAATAATTGTACGTTGTTGACAAAGCGTACAAGTCGTACTATTATGGAGGTGAGAAAGGAGTGACTGATATGTTCGCATTAAGCGCCAGCGATGTACGAAAGGACTGGAGCCGTGTGATTGATTCCGTTATCCACATTCGTCCGGCATTTATCAAACGGACAAGGGACCACATGGTGCTGTGCTCCAATGATACTGTGCGGCAGCTTGTTCATTCCACGCCGATCGTAGCACAGAGTTTTATCGAGGAAGATGGCAGCGTAACACTCTCTATGACTGATCTCGACCTTGTTGTCAATGCGGAAAATATGCAAGAGGCAAAACAGGCATTGATTGACGATCTCATAGAATATGCGGAGGAGTATTATCAAAATTTTGAGTTATATAGCCGTGCACCCAACCGCAGAGAGCACCTGTCACTGATCATGAAGGTATTGACCTCGGCATCCAAGAAAGAACTGGAGGATGCAGTTCAATGCCAAAATGGAAAGATCTGAAACGCTACTGTGAGCGTGACCATTGGGAGCTTTACAAAGAGACGGACCATTATTTCTATCGTAAGATATTAGAAGATGGGACAGTCCTGCGTACTAAGGTGTCGAAGGGAACGGGTGAGATCAGGGGACACCTGTGGCAGGAAATTCTGCATAAACAGCTTCAAACGACGCAGGAGCATTTTAACGAAGTAATCTAAACGAAAGAAGCAAGCCCCAGAGGTCTGTTAAGTGGACCTCCGGGGCTTGCTCGTATATGAAGATGTGCAGGCCGGAAGCATAGCATAGAGAGATCCGAAAGAGGCGAGGACAGGCATTCCTGTCCTCGCCTCCTGTTGAATTATTGTGCGTCCCGATAGAGGAAGGTCACGATCTGGGCGCGGGTGCAGGGGGCATCGGGGCTGAAATTGTTGCCGCCGGTGCCGGAAGTAATGCCCTCGGACACGGCCCAAGCTACGCCGCTGGCGTAGTAGGCGTCAGCGGCCACATCGCTGAAGCTGCCGCCGGAGACAGCGGGAGAACCGTTGGCCCGCCACAGGAAGGTGACGGTCTGGCCGCGGGTCAGCGTTGCATCGGGGCTGAATGTGGTAGCCGTCGTACCGGAGGTAATGCCCTTCTCAGCGGCCCACAGAACCGCGTCATAGTAGTAGGCATCGGCGCTCACATCAGTAAACGGATTGACGCCGGTAGCCTTGGGAGAGCCGTTGGCCCGCCACAGGAAGGTTACCATCTGCGCGCGGGTGCAGGAAGCATTCGGCGCAAACAGGGTATCGGTCACGCCGGAGGTAATGCCCTTGTCTGCCGCCCACAGAACCGCGTCATAGAAGTAATCGTTCTTCGAGATGTCGGTAAACGGGTTCTCAGGCTCAGTTTCGATCTGCTTAAAGTTGGCCTCCACCGTGACCTTGGAACCAGGCATGGTAAAGGTGAACTTGCCGTTGCCCTTGTCCTTAATCTTAATGGTGTCTCCGCTCTTGTCGGTGACGGTCAGCTCGTCCAACTCATAGCCCTTGTCAGGCTTCACGGTGATGGTCACGGTGTCGCCCTTGTCGGCCCGCTTGGGGCTGACGGTCACGGTGCCGTGCTTATCGGAGTCCACGCTGACGATGTAATCGCCGCCGGAGCTGCCGGAGTTGGAGCCTCCGCCGGCGGAGCGCTTGGTGACGGTCAGGGTTCCGTCCACATAAGTGATCGTGTAGTTGTTCCCGGCGTCCGCGCCGCTGGCTTCGATCGCGTAGGTTTCTGTCTTGCTCATATCCGGGGCGCTCTCATAGGCAAGGGTGGGCTTGGTACTCAAGGTATCGTTCCCAACAAGGCCGGTCACTGTATAGTCATTCTCGCCCAGAACGGGGACAGCGTCGCCCACATAAGCACTCTTGTCATTGGGGCGGATGGTGACAGTGGCCTTGTCGATCGTAAAGGGAATTGTGATAGAAGCATACTCAGCCTTATTCTCGCTCTCGCCGTTGATGGTCACCCAATAATCTCCCGCATTGACAGGCGCGGAATCCAACTTCGTGCCCTCGGTGTCATAATAGGCAATCGTCCAAGCAGTAATTCCCTCATAGGCAGCGGTATAGGCTTTTGCTGTGCCGTCATACACCAGAGAGGGGGCAGTTACAGCAACCTGATTGCTCACATCCTCTGCCTGCATGGGTTCGGAAATCGTCAGCGTGGCGGTGGGGATGCCGGTCAGCTTGTAATTAGGGTTGCCACTCTCCACCTTGACGGTGTAGATGCCGGGATGCGTGGGAGCGACAGGAATATAGGCGCTGTCACCTGCGGTAGATTCTTGGTAGCTGTATACCAGCTCCAAATCGGCGGGAAGGGTTCCGCCCTCCGCAGCCTCGGCCTCGATGGTATGGGGCTGCTCGTTATAAGTTACGGTCTTATCGGTCATGGAAACCTTGATTTGCTTGGGAGTAACCTCCACGCTAACAGTCAGCGTCTCACCGCTCCGGGGCGCGAGGGCGGCGTCGGCGGTGATGGTGGCCTTGCCCACGCCAACAGCCTTCAGTTCACCATTCACGATTTGGACGACTTCTTCATTATCGGAGGTCCAGCCAGTCAGAGAAACACCCTCAATGGTGGGGGGAGTCTGGGTGGAACCATACTCCATCGTGATGTCAGTGGCAGTCAGTTCGATCCACTTGGCGTAGTAGGTCTGGCCTGCGGCGGGAGTGGTAACTTTGTCTCTCCAATCGCCGTCAGCACCATTCTTGGTGTACCAGCCCTCAAAGATGCTGCCCTCCTTGGTGGGGGAGGCCAGAGTGCCGGAAGTAAATTCGGTGTCCGGTGCAAAGGTGCCGCCGTTGGTATTGGCAATAATCGAATAGTTTGGAGAGTAGATATTACCTGTTGTAAGGGCTTCGGCAGCAGAAGCGGATCTTACATAATAGGTTCGTGTGGCAATTTCAGTCGATCCTTCTTCTTTCTGCACACCGAAAGCATAGTTGCCATAAGCGATTTCACTGGGTATGTCAGTCATATCCACAGCCATTAAATGCTTGTTGTGTTGGAGCGCATGTTCCCCAATTTTCGAAATTTGGGATGGAAGATACAGTTTTAAGAGGTCCGTACGGAAAAAAGCATATCCACCAATTTCCGTCAGTTTAGAATTCTTGGAAACATTCACTGTGGTGAGTGCGCGGCATTCATAAAAAGCAGATTCACCAATAGATGTCACGCTGTCCGCAATTGTGAGTGTATTCATACCTTTTGCGCTGACAAATGCGGCTTTGCCAATTGATATAACGCCATCTAGTAATGTAACCGTTTTTAGATTTTCATGGGGAACTAATTGACCATTACCGGTATAGTCCGCAAAAAAGCCTTTAGGTATATTGACACCGCCGATGGTTAAAGACTCTAAGGTATCGCCAATTCTGGACACTTTCGAAATGGAAGCCGCCGATTTCAGCACAAAGGATTTGAGCGGAATATTGATATTGTTGTATTCATTGAAGGCTGTGTTAAAATTGAAGTCAAGACTTTCACTGCCCTCTATCTCGACAATCTCCAATTTTGAACAATCCGCAAATGCGTTCGCCCCAATCTCAGTAACTGGTCCCAGCTCAATTGAACTGATATTTGTTCTGGAGAATGCTCCTGCAGCAATCTTGGTTACGGTAGAAGGAATCGTTAGGTTCTCAACGGCACTGTTGTCGAAAAAGTATGCAGGAATAGAGGTAACTCCATCTTCAATCTGAATAGTTTTTAAGTTTTGAGCATTTGAAAAAGTACTCGCAATACCTTTTCGCAAATAGTAGGTGATATTTTTTGAAACAAATAAAGAGGACAGAGCACTATTCTTACTGAACGCATATCCTCCGATATACTTTACCTGTTTCAAATCGTCTTGAAAGTCAATGGTTGCAAACTCGGCATCATAAAATGCAGAATAGCCTATGCCGACAATATCTCTAGGCAAAACCAGTTTTTTCTCATAAAGGTGCTGATCCAAAATACTGTTTTCCAGAGCAATACAACCGTCAAACATTGCGTCGGATACAAACTTCTCCGTCCCAACATCGGTTATATCCTCGTGGCTGGTTTTTTCCGGTTTGTAGCCATCCCAGTCTACGGTCTTCAATTTTGAGCACTTGGCAAATAGTTTCTGACCGTATTCCTTTACATTTTCAGAAAAAGTTGCAGTTTCGATTGAAGTATTTGCAAAGGCAAAATCGCCAAGGCCCGTAACTCCACTTTCAACCACAATTTTCGTAATAGGGACCAATTCATCCTGATCTGCGGTTAATGCTGCGTACCAGGGAGCCTTGACCACATTTTCTTTTGAGCTTGTAGGATCGCCATAATCCGCCATGGCCCCGGTGCCGGAGATGGTCAGGGTGTAGGTAGGATTGCTGGAATCATCGCTGTTCACTGTCAGCGTCCATGTGACATTATTGCCATCTGCGCCGCAGCTACCGGACATTTCATCATTCGCCAGAGGTGCCGCGTCAGCTTCCAGTTCCTCAGCCGCTGCCGGCTTCTCCTCCACAGGCTCTGCCGGGGTAAGGTCCGTCAGGGGCACTTCCGGTTCCTCTGCAGGTTTCTCCGGCTCTACATACAACGGGCACTCCGGATCATGTGCACCGTCCACGCATCCCTCCAACTGTGCACAGACTGGAGCTTCCGGCTCAGTCGGCTCTTCCACAGGTGGCTCGCCCGGAGTTTCTCCAGAAGGCTCTGTTGAACCCGTATCGGACGGATCAGTAGGGGCCTCTGTAACCACGGTGGAATCCACATCCTGCTGCGGTTCCTCCGCTGCCAGCGCACTTGCGGGCACCAGCGATAAAACCAGTACCAGAGATAAGAAACTTGCCAATATCCTTTTTTTCATTTCTCGTTCCTCCTCGTAATCATTTTTGGGCCGGGAATTGGCTGACCGGCCCTGTTTTTATTCCATCTCCGCCAGTGCCCGTTGGTAGCGTTCCTGCCGCTCCGGGCGGACTCTGCCGGCACAGACGGGACAGCCGCATTTCTGCGGCCCCGCTCTGGAATAAACGATGGCTTTCCAGATATGCCCGCTGGGACACTCCCACCACGCCGTTCTGTGGCTCCCAGCCGTCACCTGATCCGGAGTGAGGGTCCCGTTGAGGGTGGGGTGCCACTGAGCGGCCACCTCCGGGGCCAACGTCGCTAGATCGTTGAAGCCGGGGAGGGCGGTTTTCCCGGAACAATAGGGGCACCCGCTGCCGTGCTGGGTGCGGGCGGCCACTGACGCCTGCCACACATGGCCCAGCTTGTCCCGCCACCACACCCTCCGGTTGCTGTACGGGGATACGGCGGAGGGCAGCAGCGTTCCGTTCTTCTCTGGGTGCCACTGGGCGGCGATGGCAGGAAACTGGCTCTCCAAATCGTTTTCCCCGGCTACCACCAGCTTTCCCGCACAGACGGGGCAGCCCGCCCCGCCACAGGCCCGAGAGTAGACCTTGGCCTGCCATGCGTGTCCCTTGGGGCAGAGCCACCAGACCTTGCGGGAGTTTCCGGCCACCACATCCCGAGGCGTCAGGTCACCATTTTTCGTGGGATGCCACTGCTTTGCCAGCTCCGGGTGGGTGGTTGCAAGGTCGTTGATCCCCCGCATCAGGACCCGGCCGGCGCAGACGGGACAACCGCAGCCGCCCAGCGTGCGGGATTTGACGATGGCCTGCCATTCATGGCCCTGTTCGCAGACCCACCACGCTTTGAAATGGCTCCCCACAGTGACGCGCTCCGGCGTCATAGGCAGGTTTTTAGTGGGATGCCATTGAGCCAGCAGGTCCGGCCGCTGGGACGCCAGATCATTTTCCCCCGGCCATGCCTGTTTCCCAGCGCAGTAGGGACACCCGCTGCCCTTGGTGCGGGTATAGACCGCCGCCTGCCATGCGTGCCCCTTGGAGCACAGCCACCAGATCTTCTGCCTGCTGCCGTAGGATACCTGCCTTGGCGTCAGCGGCCCGTTTTTGACCGGGTGCCACTGAGCCAGCAGGGACAGCTTGTTCCGCTCCGCGCAGTAATCATAGAGCGAGGTCCGCAACCTTCATCCCTCCCTCACCACAGAATCAACATTCTG
>ERZ1673697.3238-NODE-3238-length-12355-cov-5.248130_pt1 | contig 12355 bp, 10 predicted proteins | sample MGYA00580227_ERZ1673697 | MGnify/ENA primary metagenome ERZ1673697 (study PRJEB41218, sample SAMN15661759) | gut metagenome | host: Homo sapiens | place: Canada: London | collected 2015-08-20/2019-03-30 | study: EMG produced TPA metagenomics assembly of...
TTTTTTCCGCTTATGCTGTGGATGACGGCAATCTTCCTTTCGAGACCGGTGAACCGTATTATACCGTTTCCCCCGCTCCCTCCCCGGTGACGTCATCATTGCCGATGCCTGCTGCTTCTCCGACACCCACACTGCCGCCCGCGCCGACATCAACGCCGTCGCCGAAACCAACTGCAATTGCAACTGCGTCCGCCGCACCGACAGCAGCCCCGACACCGTCACCGAGACCCACACCGACGCCAAAGCCGACGCCGACACCAAGTCCGACACAGTCGCCTGCACCGACCCCGACAACAGCGCCCGCACCGTCACAAGGGCTTGAACAATTCATAGATGCGTTGTATTCGCAACTTGGCAAGCCGTATGTGTTCGGCAGCTCAGGTCCTGATTCGTTTGACTGTTCCGGGCTTGTTTACTACTGTCTGCGTCAGGCAGGACTGAACATAGGCAGACTTAACGCCGCCGGTTATTCAAACTATGCCGGATGGCAGCGAATCGACGGCAAAGAAAACCTTATTCGCGGAGATCTCGTTTTCTTTTACGATGATGCTTATTCCCGAATTTCACATGTGGGCGTTTATCTCGGAAACAACAGTTTTCTCCATGCTTCCGCAACAGCGGGTTCGGTTGTGATTTCCAATGCAGGCAATTGGTTCAATACCCATTTGGCATGGGGCAGACGGGTTTTTTAAGTTCCGGCAGTTGTTCCGCAACTGCAACACCGACAGGCAAAAAACAATCCCTCCTCGGCGTGAAATGAATGTTCGGGGGTTGATTAAAATCAAAGAAGATGTTATACTTGCTTAAAGAAGCACACAGACAGCTTCTGTCTGTTTTTTGTGTGCATAACGTTGATGAGGAATATTTAATATCGGAGGTATTCATGAACACGGCATTCACCGAAAAAGAACTCAATGAAAACTATCTTTTCCTTACCCAACTTGCAAAAACTTTCCCGACAGTCGAATACGCAATGACCGAGATCGTTAACCTGAGCTCAATTCTTGCGCTGCCGAAACCGACGGAGCATTTCATGAGCGATCTTCATGGTCAGGGTGATGCATTCGAACATATTTTGAACAATGCATCGGGCGTTATTCGTCGTGAAATTGAACGACTTTTTGTTGACAGGCTCAGCTTTGACGAGCGTGAAACTCTTGCAACAATCGTATACTATCCAAAGCAAAAAATTAAGCTCGAACTGGAAAACGTTGAGGATACCGACGCATGGTACAAAGCAACGCTGCGCAACCTCATCGTTCTCGGGCGCAAAATCAGCAGCAAGTACACCCGTTCGAGGCTGCGTAAAACGCTTGACCCCCGATTTTCTTATATAATCGAAGAACTCCTCACTGCCCGCGTAAATTTCCACGATCTTGACGGCTACTACGACGAGATTTTTGACTCCATCATCCGCCACGATTACGCTGAGCGCGTAATTGTTGCTCTTACTGATGCCATCAAAAAGCTTGCTGTCGACAAGCTTCATATTGTGGGAGATATTTACGACCGCGGAACAGAGCCTCATCGTATCCTCGATCTGCTTTTAAAGCATCCGTCCGTTGATATTCAGTGGGGTAACCATGATATCCTTTGGATGGGCGCAGCGCTCGGCGAAAAAACATGTATTGCCGGCGTGTTGACGAACAGTTTCCGCCATGGCAATCTGGACCTTATCGAGAACGTCTACGGAATCAATCTGCGTCACCTGCTGATGTTTGCACAAAGCACGTATAAGAGCGCGCTGCATTTTCGTCCGCGCAAGACTTCATCGGAAGCATACTACGATAATCCCGAAGTCAATATCCGCGCAAAGCTGCATAAGGCGATTTTCGTTATCATGCATAAACTCGAGGGGCAGCTCATAATGCGAAACCCGAACTATAAGCTTGACCATCGCCTGTTTTTGGACACGATCGACAGAGTGAACAGCACAGTCACGATTGACGGCATCACCTATCCCATCAAGGATGCAGATTTCCCGACAATCAACCCGGATGATCCGTATACCCTGGCCGATGAAGAGGAAACCATAATCAACGAGCTGCGCGATTCTTTCCTCAACAGTCCGACCCTGCAAAAACACATCAAGTTCTTTATCGACAAAGGCGAACTCTATCGCATTGAGAACAACAACCTGATGTTCCACGCACTTGTTCCGCTTAATGAGGACGGCAGTTTTAAAGCTGTCGATTTCGGCGACGGCGTTCCCCGCAGCGGCAAGCAGATGTTCGATTATATTGATGCTGAGGTAAAGCGGCTTTACTTTGCCGAACCTTCAATGCGGAAAACCCATGAGCTTGATCTGATGTGGTATCTCTGGTGCGGACCCGATTCCCCGCTGTTCGGCAAAAACAAAATGACAACTTTCGAGCGCGTTGAGATCGACGACAGTAAGTCCCACAAAGAAAAGCGCAATGCTTACTACAAATATCAGGACACTAAGGATCTTGCAATTCGAATTCTTAACGAGTTCGGCATCACGGATACGGATCGTGCCGTAATTGTCAACGGACATATTCCGGTTGAAAAAATCAACGGCGAGAATCCGATTAAAGCGGGCGGAAGCCTTATCGTCATTGACGGCGGCTTCTCAAAGTACTATCAAAAAACCACAGGTATCGCCGGCTACACCCTCGTTTATGATTCACGCGGGCTGTATATCGTTGCGCATGAACCTTTTGTAAGCTTTGAAAAAGCCATTCGTGAAAACATGGATATCCACTCAACCACCGAGGTTGAAAACATCCTTGCAACAAAGGGTCAAATGCGTGTCAGCGACTGTGACAAAGGTGTTGAACTTCGCGAACAGATTCGACAGTTGGAAATGCTGATAGCCGCTTTCGAATGCGGACTCATAAAAGAAAACAACCGCTATCGAATGGTCAAGGTGCCGCTGAATAACAGGTAACTGAAATTACAAAACACTACCCATCGGGAATGCCCAATCGGCATTCCCGAGTTTGGAAAGGAACCTCATGTTTACCAACGACAGCATTCTGCATATTGCCATGCAGCAATCTGCAATTGAGTACAATTGCGCTATCGATGCTTTTATGCAGCAGCAAAGCGTTATAACCCTGCCCTGCGCATCAACTTCCGCAAGAAAATACCTCGACGTGCCGTTCCGCTGCTCGCTCGTTTCATACGGAAAAAACGTTGTAGCTTGTGCGGAAAAAGTGCTGCATAATGAGCTCAGGCAATACCTCGACGGGCATAAGTTCTATCGTTGCCTTACAAGCCCCGCCGTTTTTGAACTGAACGAAATCCTTGCCTCTGCCGGATTAAAGGTCGGATACATGAGCGAGTATTTCCTGCCCGATGTTTCCAAAATGCAAGCTTTTTCGCCCGTTGATGACAAATTTGAATTGCGTCGGCTCGGACAAGCGGATTTTGCTTCTTTGTATCTCCCCCAATGGAGTCATGCTCTTTGCAGCGAACGCAAAGAACTTGATATTCTCGGCATGGCCGCGTATGATTTGAATACCTTCGATAAAACAACCGGTGAGCCAAAGCTTATCGGTTTAGCAGCCTGTTCCATGGATTGTGAAGACATGTGGCAAATAGGTATTGATATTCTTCCCGAATATCGCGGATTGAAACTTGCCCCCGCACTAACAAGCCGGCTTTCGGGCGAAATATTCAAATGCGGAAAGATACCGTTCTACTGCGCTTCATGGGCAAATATTCCGTCCGTCAGAAATGCTGCCGCAAGCGGGTTCCGCCCGGCGTGGACGGAGCTTTCAACTTTGCCGATACCCGAAACCGTTTAAAAGCCGTTATTTTATGCAACAATTAAAGCCGACACGGGATTTTCCCGGGTCGGCTTTTGAAAAATCAATGTGGTTTCCGAATTCCTTTGCTGAAATAAATCATTCGGATTGCTTAAATTATCATCACGCCCTGCGCCTTCTGCGTCGTCCGCCTGTGGACCGGAACGTCGAAGCTCTGCGGCGCCTGCCGCGACGTCCTCCGCCTATACGCTGTGCAAGAATGCGGATGAAAATTATTATCACAAGCAGCAGGACGAACACAAGAATCCAGAAAATGACACCGCTGCCTGCCTTACGGGACAGATATTTCGAACCGTTGCTTATGTAATATCCGTTGCTTTGACTGTTAAACTGCCAGACCATCTTGTCTGTAACACCGGCTGTTATCGTATCATTTGCACCGATTTGAACAGCAACAGCCGAGCGCGTTCCGTCGCGGCTGTCCGAACAAAGGGCCATGCCGTCCGAAACAACAACATATGATGCACCATCCGTTACAAAGTCAGTTAATACATAATAAGCAGAACCGTTGCTGTCGTAAAAACGACGGTAAAGATCGATGCGTGAAGTTGTGTCCGCAGTTGCTGCAGCACGAAAAACCCCATTGTCACAGTACAGATAATGCCACTCAATGCTATTCATTGTGTATAATGTGTGATCGTAATAAACCCAAACACTGTATTGATCGCTGCCCGGCGTGCGCTGAAAACTGAGATTGCAGTTTTTGCCGCTTCCCGGCGGAGGCGTTGATGAAATAAACGCCGTGACATGCGGTTCAATTGTTGTTTCCGATGAAGCTGCAACATCACGCATTGCAACAAGATCAACTTTTATTGGATTCTGTGCGTAAAAAAGGTATTCAACCGATCCCACAACATCGCCTGCTTTAATCGGAGCAACGGCCTTATCGGTGTTTATTTTGACAATAACGCCGGACGGATCGTTTTTTATTGCGTCGAGGTACTGTTTGGAGCCTTTAATCATTAAACCGCTGAGATCAGCTGTTGCTTTCAATTTGCCGTAGTCCGAGTCAAACGGTGAAAAACCGGCCGTTTGGATTTCGAACTCTGATTGCAGCCCGAATTCCGTTACGGGCACTGCACAATAATTCTCATATCCCCAATCATAAAGTTTTTTTGCAACTTCGTAACGATAAAATTTGCTTGTGCTGTTGTTGCTGTCACCAAATTGAACGGCAATCAGTGTAATATCATCCTTTCGGCATGCACTGATAAGGCAATAACCCGCATAGTTGGTCTCGCCTGTTTTGCCCCCGATGCAGTATTGATAAAGAAAGCTCTGATTATCGCCTGTTTTGTTTGAAATCAGTCTGTTGGAGTTTTCAAAGTGCATCCCCTGCGGATGTTGGTTCGTGGGAGCAACATCGTACTCGGCCGTGGCAATTACCTTTGCAAAAACAGGGTTTTGCAGTGCATAACGCATCAATACCGCAAAGTCATATGCCGTTGTGTAATGATTATCATCATGGCGGCCGTCAACAGTAACAAAATGCGTTGAATTCATGCCGAGTTCCGCTGCCTTTTGATTCATAAGGTCAACGAATTTCGGAATCAACTCAGACGGTTCGGTATCCTGCCCGAAAACTTCATATGAAGTCTCCATTGCAAGCGCTTTTGCGGCATCATTGCCCGAACGCATCATCAAGCCGTAAAGAATATCCATAAGCGGAATGGTTTCATTCGCTTTAAGTCCCATTAAGGAGCTTGTTGGGCCAAAGCCCGAAACCGGACGCCAGCCGAGTGTAACAACACGGTTCATGTCTTTGATGTTTTCAAGCGCAACAATCGCGGTCATAACTTTTGTTGTGCTTGCAGGGAAAGCACGCGAATAGGCATCCCGCTGATACAACAAGGCACCTGTTTCGGCTTCCATAAGCGCAATGTAGGGCGTTGACACATCCGCAAAAGCATCCTCTACTGTGACAGGAACCGGAGTTGCCTCGGGTTCATCTGTTGCGGAGGGTTCCGACGTCGGTGTCGGTGCGATTGTTGCTGTCGGTACATCCGTTGCCGTCGGCTCATCTGTTGATGCTGCAGTCGAAAACATCGGCAAAGCAAAAACAGCTGAGATGATCATTGCAAAGCTAAGAAAAACACAAAAAAAACGCTTCATCGAATTTGTATTTGATTTTCACTTCCGTTCACAGCGCAGAGAACAGAATAATTCCTTTCAATTTAATTCGTTTTTTGGAATCCGATATGCAGTACAAATGCGCATATCATTTTCCTTCGGGCATATAAAGCAATTATACCATTTAAAAAGCTTTTTGTACAGACCCAATCCGCCTTGTTTCGATATAAATTGCATGGATTCGGCAGTAAGACCCGAAGCAAAGCCCCCGCGCGCCATTCCGAAGTCTATACAGGTTCTGCTTTTTTGAACCGATCGGATAATATTACGGCGTAAATATACCTTTTTCTGCTTGACAACGGTAAACCGGCGGCATAAAATCATGTTGCGTGTCCGACCGGCAAAAATGCCGTAAATCAGCTGAGCGTTCGATTTATCTGAGCTGCGGCTCGGAATTTTCGCAAAAAGCGGATTCTTCAGCAGAATCTCTCTATCGGCGCAAGATTAAATGATGAGGAGGGTTTTAATAACCGAAATGGATTCATCTTCAGTTAATGCGGCAGCATCGTCTGCCGAAAAAGAGTATCTTTTTACAGCAATGCCTGTCAACAGAGCTGTCATTTCGCTTGCCGTTCCGACAGTTATAAGTCAGATTATAACCGTAGTTTACAACATGGCGGATACATTTTTCATTGGCCAGACGAACGATCCGAATCAGGTTGCGGCAGCAACGATATCCATGCCCCTGTTTATATTCATGACCGCGCTTGCAAACCTTTTCGGCATCGGCGGCGCAAGCCTGATTTCACGCAGTCTCGGCATTGGAAACAGAAAAAAAGCTGCATCATGCTCTTCATTCTGCATTTGGACGGCGGCAGGTGCCGCTATGCTCTACGGAATTGCAATACTCTTTCTTCGTCCCTGTTTGCTGCCCGTAATCGGAGCTGATTCAAAAACATGGAATTATTGTTCTGACTATATCTTTTGGACAATATGCATCGGTGCAGTGCCCACGGTTCTGAACCCCGCACTTGCGCACCTCATCCGTTCGGAAGGTTATTCGAAACAGGCAAGCCTCGGGGTTGCTTTCGGAGGTATTCTGAACATTTTGCTCGACCCGTTATTTATCTTTGTTTTTGACATGGAAATTCAAGGCGCGGCAATTGCAACCATGCTTTCGAATACGGCTGCATCCATCTATTTTATTCTGTTTATTTGCAAAAAAGGCGATGGACTCTCAATTCGCCTTTCACCCAAATGCTATACCTTAACGCAGCACATTCCGGCGGATGTGCTTTCCGTCGGCCTGCCGAGCTTTATGATTTCAATGATGGCAACGGTTTCGAACACAGCCCTCAACCGAATCATTGCCGCATATTCCACAGAGGCTGTTGCGGGAATGGGCATTGCCAAAAAAATCGATATGCTTGCGTTTGCAATGGGTCAAGGCATGTCCCAAGGCGCACTCCCGCTCATCGGATATAACTTTTCTTCCGGGAATCGCACAAGGATGAAATCTGCTCTGCGCGCGTTGCTCATCGACTGTCTTGTCGTCTCGGCTGCGGGCACCGCGCTGCTGTTTTTCGGAGCAAATGCAATAACAAAATGCTTCATTGATAACGCTGCCACCGTTCATCACGGATGTGTTTTTCTGAAGATTATCTGTTTTACTTGCCTGACAACAACTCTCAATTTCTTTGTGATAACCTTGTTTCAGGCCACAGGAAAAAAGGTTCAGCCAATTATTCTTTCCCTGCTGCGCAAGGGAATAATCGACATTCCGCTTATGATTCTGTTCAATTCGATTTGGGGTGTCGATGGCATTGCGGTTGCAATTCCGGTTTCGGATTTTATTGCCCTTGTCGTTGCAGTGATTCTTGTCCTGCCCTATCTGAAGGAAATATCCGGCACGGCACTGCCGCTCGATGAAACGGCGGGAAACTTGCCGCATCGGAACTAAATCATCATTCGCAGCATGACAAAAATCGGAGAGGTTCACACTGAACACTCTCCGCCTTTCTCACTTGAGATAGTATTACCGGTCATGCATTCACTGTTTTAACGGCTGCATATTACGCGTCGCCGTCATCCTGCATGAATGCGGGACGGCTGCGCTTGCGGAACAACATGGTTATGCCCCAGATTCCGGCAAGCCCGACCAGCGTGTAAATGATTCTTGAAACAACGCCGCTCATGCCGCCGAATATTGCAGCAACAAGGTCGAATTGAAAAATACCGACAAGTCCCCAGTTCAGCGCGCCGATGACAATCAAAATCAATGACAACGTATCCATTTTGCTTTTACTCCCTTTCTGTGCTCTTTATTGCGCACGAATTTTGAGCAGCCTGCGGATGCTCACACATAGTATTTGCTTATGTCTCACCGATATACGCGCTGCAATGCAGCATGGTTTTCAATGCGGTTTTTCCTTTTTCAAAAAAAGCTTGACATCAAGCGCAAGCGGGATTATACTTCAACCCGTTCAAATATCTTGTGGTCGTGTATTCGATGAAGTGTGCAAAAATGCCGTCTTAATATTTATTTGATTTGTTTGTAACCGAATCAAATAAATATACAGAAAGGACGGTCCGAAACAGAGTTTTCGGCTTTATTATGAATAAAAAAATGAATCATCGGCACAAATTCGCAGATTGCTATGATATGGTCTGCCTGTTTGGAGGCCTTGTGTTTTTTGCACCCGTCGCACTTCTTGTCAGAACACAGGCAGGAGTAAGCGAATCTGAGTTTTTCCTGCTTCAAGCTTTGCTGTCATGCATAACGGCATTGGGCGAAGTTCCGTTCGGACACATAACCGACAAAATCGGATATAAAAATTCGTTGATTTTGTATCAAGCTCTGCTCCTTATCGCAAGAGCGCTGCTTTTTGCTGCATTCCTGTCGCGCTCACTTCTTCTTTTTGTTGTTGAAGCTGTTGTTGAAGGTGCGGCCTTTTGTTTTGCTTCCGGAACAAGCAGCGCATATCTTTACGAGCTGCACGGAGAAGAAGGTTATCTTGCAAAAAGCACTCGTGCAGGTAATTTTTCGACTGCGGGCTTTATTATCAGCACTCTGTCCTATGTTCTCATATACGACAGTTTGGGATTGCAAGGTTTGTTGGCTGCAACCGTAATTTCGGGTGCGATCTGCTTCACGCTTTCCTTCTTTATAGAGCGTGAACCGCAAAAAACACGCAATACCGGCGAACATGCCGCGGCAGATACAGAAAAGCCTTTGCCGTTTACAAAAAACATTGCTGTGATTTTTAAAAACAAGCATGCTTTACTGTGCGCATGCATGCTCTCACTGTTCGGCATCGCATGGCTCCTGGTGAACTTTTTCTACGCCGACAAGCTTATCAAAAGCAATGTTCCCGTCGAATGGCTCTCAGCAATCATCATTGCATATTCCGTAATTCAAATGCTGGCCGAACCGATTATCAACCGAGCCGTTCGCCACGGTGCAAAGCTGTCAAGGCTGCATCTGACAGTTCTTTCCGGCATTATCTGCGGTGCTGCATTCGCGATTTTCGGAGCATTGTCCTCCGTCGTTCTTGTGATCTCGGCGATGCTCCTGATCCCGTTAATGCTCAGCATTCCGGAATATTTTATCGGAGAACTTGAAAACAAAATCATTGATCAGCTTGAACTGAAAGACAACCGCGCCGCATCACTTTCCATGATGAACATCGGTGTAAATCTCGTTCAGGTGGTTTCATTCTTTGCCGCTTCGGTATTGACAAAAATCGGAATCGGTTGGTGTTTTGCTTTTTGCGGGATATCTATCATTGCATGTTCTCTTGCAATGCTTTTGAACCGCAGAAAAAGCACAGCGGACATGAAAGAACAAAACTAATCGGTCGGATGTTCGATTTCGCATAACTCGATAAGGCTTTTGCCTCTTAACCAAAGCCGAAGGCTTGTTTGCCGTAAGCAGGGTTTTGAGGCATTTTTTAATGTCTCTGCCGAACGTTTATTGCAAACTGCTGTGGCAAAAAGTATTTCTCTTAAAAGCAAAAAACGGATAATTAACACTTTCCGCATGTCAAAAAAGACGGGGTTCGGTTTCTTTCATCCGTTCTCGATTAAACTGTGAACGCAGAATCATCCTTACTGCGTTTCTGAACAGTGATGTGCTTATAGAAAAGCTGCCGGTCAGTACGCACAAACATCAAAAGGCTCCGGTTGAAGCTTCCTCAGCCAGTTGCAGTCATCACGGAGAACCTTTATCATGCTGAGCGGTTCAGCCTCTGCGCTGCACGGAATTCCGGGTATGCTGCGGTCACACGGGAGCTCAACAAGGAATTCGGAGTGTTTTGCAGTTATTCTTTCAAGCAGAAGAAGGGCGTCATGCGCGTTTTCGAAAGCGAATTCGTGTAAAGTAAATTCTCCTTCTTTTGGATACCAAAACGCATAAGCTCTGCCCGCACAAAGGCTGCATGCTCCCGGAAGCATGAATTCATGTGCAAGTGCTTCACACCGTTCGATGCTGCGCTGCAAAACGCCGTTTCGCTGTCCGAAATACGTATTGTAAACGGTGTTTATCAGCGCCGCATCAGGACGGGTAAATGAAATGCTTTTGTTTTGCTCGCTGCCTGTCAGCTTAAGTTCGGAATAAGCTTGTTCGATTGCTTTTTCATTAATAACGGCTGTTCTGCGTTTTGAGAACACTTCGTACCCCAGTTTCTTGTAGAAATCAAAATCAAAGGGCTGAAGCAGTGCGGCCGCAAATCCCTCACAAATCAAGTCCGCATCAAGCTTGCTCATCAGTGTGCGAACAATGCCGCGGTTTCGATAAGCCGGATCCGTGCTTACTCCGGAAACAAAACAAACGGGAACAAGCTCTCCGTTTGCAAACATCATGCGGCTGTCACGGCAGAGCATACTTACTAAATTTGCATTATCAAACGCGCCGAAAACACAATTGGCGGCAGTACGCTCGGCAAAGTAGTAATCAATGAACTCCTCGTCATCTTCGGGGAAGCATATTGCCCAAAGTTTTTTTGCCTGCGGCAATTCAGCTTCTGTAAGATAGCGATACGTCAATTTATTGCAAAAGTCAGACATATAAATCGCGGCATCCGCTCCGTGCCTTCATCCCAAAAGTTTAACACCGTTGCTTGTTCCGAGTCGGGTTGCGCCTGCGGCAATAAACTTTTCCGCATCCTCGGGAGTGCGCACACCTCCGGAAGCCTTGACGCCAAGCTTATCTCCGACCACGCTGCGCATCAGGGCAACATCATGCTCCGTTGCGCCTCCGGTTGAAAAACCTGTTGAAGTTTTCACAAAGTCCGCACCGGCAGCCATTGCGCATAGGCATACCTTTTCTTTTTCGTCATCAGTCAAAAGGCAGGTTTCAATAATAACCTTGACAGCGGCTTTTCCTTTTGCAGCGTCAACAACAGCGGCAATGTCGCTTTCAACAAGGTTCCAATTGCCATCCTTGGCAGCACCGATATTAATTACCATATCGACTTCCTTCGCGCCGTTTGCAATCGCGGTTTCAGCTTCAAAGGCTTTCACTTTTGAAAACGTTGCACCCAGCGGAAAACCGACAACGCAACAGGGCAGAACACCGGTTCCTTCAAGCTGCTTTGCGGCAAAGGCAATCCGTGCGGGATTTACGCAAACGCTTTTAAAGCCATGTTCAATGGCTTCTGCGCATACCTTTCCGATTGCAGCTTCCGTTGCATCAGGTTTAAGCAATGTGTGGTCAATATATTTTTCGATATTCTTCATTTCAATACCTCCGATGTCTTTTAAATGCCGTGCAATGAGCCGTTTGACTGCTAATCGGTAAAAATCTTCGGCAATGCTTTAAGCGGCGCAACTTCATCAATCGGGCCTCCCCCGAGGCATACATCGCCGTCATAAAGCACGACCCACTGCCCCGGTGTTACTGCACGTTCCGGCGAATCAAAGTCAATGGTTGCACCATCGCCGTGCATTGTGACCGTGACCCCTCTGTCCGGTTGACGATAACGGAATTTAGCAGTACAGCGAAACTGTTTTGCCGGAGCGCAGCCTGAAATAAAGCTGAGTTTATCGGCTGTTAATGCCGTTGAAAAAAGCTCCTCATGCTCTCCCTGCTGAACAACAAGTCTGTTGCGCTTTAAATCCTTTCCCACAACAAACCAGCTCTCGCCGGTGCCCTCATTCATTCCGCCTATACCCAGTCCGCGACGCTGACCGAGCGTGTAATACATCAAACCATCGTGTTTGCCTATCACACGACCGCTGAGATCAACAGTGTCGCCGCGCCGTGCCGGTAAAAACTGCATCAGGAATTGCTTAAAATTCCGTTCGCCTATGAAACAGATTCCTGTCGAGTCCTTTTTCTTTGCGGTTACAAGACCGTTTTCCAGTGCGATTACACGAACCGCCTTTTTGTCCATATCTCCGATAGGGAACAAGGCGCGCTTCAGCTGTTCCGAAGTCAAGCCCGCAAGGAAATAAGTCTGATCCTTGCCTGCATCATGTGCACGAAGCAGCTT
>ERZ1673697.3257-NODE-3257-length-12295-cov-3.977778_pt1 | contig 12295 bp, 10 predicted proteins | sample MGYA00580227_ERZ1673697 | MGnify/ENA primary metagenome ERZ1673697 (study PRJEB41218, sample SAMN15661759) | gut metagenome | host: Homo sapiens | place: Canada: London | collected 2015-08-20/2019-03-30 | study: EMG produced TPA metagenomics assembly of...
AGAGGTGAAACATAATCTGATGGAACTGGTGAAATATCTCCGTCGTAGCCTCGAACTTACCGAGAAATTGAGCGTATCTTTGCAAGACGAACTGGATTTCGTCCGTACATACATCGAACTGGAACGTGGACGTGTCGGAGAAGATTTTGTCGCAACAATCACGGTGGAGGACGGTTTAGATGCAACCCGCATCATGATTCCATCTATGATTGTGCAAATTCCGGTGGAGAATGCTATTAAACATGGACTGGCGGGAAAGGACGGAAAAAAGGAGCTAATGGTATATGTTTCCCGTGAAACAAATGGGATTCGCATAACGGTTACCGACAACGGACGCGGGTATCTCCCGCAGGTAGTTTCCGCCACACGGGGTACTGGTACAGGATTGAAAGTGTTGTATCAGACCATTCAATTACTGAATACAAAGAACAAGAGTGATAAAATACGTTTTAATATAACCAACAGAAGCGATGGACAAACCGGTACGGAAGTGTCGGTATATATCCCGTTTCGTTTTTCTTATGATTTATGATGGAGACAGAAGAAAAGTATAAGGTAGTCATCGTTGACGATGAACGTACAGCGATTGATGCTTTGCGCCGAGAGTTGGAGCCCTATCGTGAATTTGAAGTAAAAGGAATCGCAGGGAATGGTGCAAAAGGTAAAAAGATGATTATGGAGTTGCATCCGGACTTATTGTTTCTTGATGTGGAACTTCCGGATACGTTGGGACTCAATCTATTAAGTGAAATCAGGGAGGATATTTTGTGGGATATGAAGGTTGTGTTTTACACCTCTTATGACAAATACTTGCTTCAGGCGTTGCGTGAGTCGGCTTTCGACTTCCTGCTGAAGCCTTTTGAAGCAGAAGACCTGAAAGTAATTATGGACCGTTACCGGAAGGCTATGAGCTCTACTTCGCTTCCTCTTTTGCCTTCTTTTGCTTCTTCTATTAGTGCATTGATGCCCCAGCAAGGCATGTTTATGATTAGTACAGTGACAGGCTTCAAACTCTTGCGACTGGAAGAAATCGGCTTTTTTGAATATCTGAAAGACAAACGTCAATGGCAGGTGGTCTTGTTTAATCAAACTTGTCTGAATTTGAAGCGAAATACAAAAGCAGAAGATATTATCAGTTATTCACAAGCTTTTGTACAGATTAGCCAATCTGCTATTGTAAATGTTAATTATCTGGCAATGATTGATGGTAAATGCTGTCAACTTTATCCGCCTTTTCACGATAAGAACGATTTGATTATTTCCCGAAGTTATCTAAAAGAACTGCAAGAGCGTTTCTTTGTTTTGTAATGTAGACCTCATATTATGAAATACGCCACTTCTTCAGCAGAAGCGGCGTATCCTTTTGTTAGAATATTAGAATGAGAGAGAGTTTATGTTACATATTTGTATTATCCATCGTAACGGTCATTTCGGGTACCAGTACGTAGGCTTGTTTTTTAGCGTTCCATTTATAATAATTCGTAGTAACGGTCTTGCCTTCATAAGTGTAATTGATGCGTAGGTCTTTTTCCCATGCGTCTTTGCTATTGTTCCATTTCAAGGCCTCGCTTTCAATCATACGTTTGTTGTCATCGTACTTGTAGTTGTACTTCATGTAGTTGGCAAGTGTATTTCCGTCCATTTTGTAAACGGTTTGTCCCACTGTCATGCCATTCTCTTCGATTGGATTATAAATCAATTGATTATCGTAGCTACGTGCAGAAGTAGCAAGCGATACAACAAGAAGAGCTGCAGATAAAACGAACATTTTTAAAGATACTTTTGCTTTCATGGCTATTTAAGTTTTTGGGTTATACTTTCATTTGTCTACCAAATGCATTGGTTTTACGCTGCAAATCTACATATTAATTTGGTATTTATGCATTTTTGAAGATAAAAGATTGTCAAAATGTCAAGAGTGGAGGTGGGTGATAACTAGCTTTTTGCCAATATTGGTGACAAAAAAATATCCGGCAGTCAATCTGCCGGATATAGAATGAATCACTTCGTCGAAAAAGGAATCTTTTTTCTAGCTTTCTGGATACAGAGTTAAATAATGTTATTACTCATACTTGCTTTTATTTTGTAAGCGGAGGTCCCTGATAAGGTGGAGTCTCCTTGTGTAATTAGTGTCTAAAAGATAGCAATTCCTTATTGAGGTGGCCTTTATTCACTTGATGGTTTAATGTGCCTCAAGCCAGTTTTTGCCCCATCCGCAATCTGCTTTCAAGGGGACGTGCATGCGGTATGCTTTCTCCATTTCTTCGATGACGATTTCTTCTACACGCTCTTTTTCATTGACAGGAACGCTGAAATTTAATTCGTCATGTACTTGCAGGATCATTTTGGCTTGTATTCCTTCGGTCTGGAACCGTTGATAGATACGTGCCATTGCTACTTTTATAATATCTGCCGCACTTCCCTGGATAGGGGCGTTGATGGCATTTCGTTCCGCATATCCGCGTACAACGGCATTCCGCGAATTGATGTCCGGTAAGAAGCGCTTCCGATGGAAGATTGTTTCCACATAGCCTTTTTCCTGGGCCACCTGAATGCTTTTATCCATATATGCTTTCACTCCCGGATAAGTTTCAAAGTAACCGTCGATTAACTCTTTGGCTTCTTTACGATCTACATTCATTCGTTCGGCAAGACCAAATACGGATATGCCATAGATGATACCGAAATTGGCAGTCTTGGCTTTACGGCGCATGTCGGAACCTACGTCTTTCAGGTCGATCTTATAAACTTTGGCAGCAGTGGCCGCATGAATATCGTGATTGCTAAGGAAAGCATCAATCATATTCTTATCCTCGCTAAGGTGTGCCATGATGCGCAATTCAATTTGCGAATAGTCGGCAGAGAAGAAGAGGCAGCCTTCATCGGGGATGAAAGCCTTGCGGATTTCTTTTCCATTCTCGTCGCGGATAGGGATATTTTGTAAGTTCGGATTGCTTGAACTAAGGCGTCCCGTAGCGGTTACAGTCTGGTTGAAAGAGGTGTGCACCCTTCCTGTACGTGGATTGATAAGCTGAGGGAGTGCGTCGATATACGTGCCCAATAGCTTTTTCAGTCCGCGATGTTCCAGAATCTTTTCTACTACCGGATGTTTGTGCCGGAGGCTTTCGAGCACTTCTTCTGAGGTGACGTACTGGCCGGTCTTAGTCTTTTTTGCCTTCTCTACGATTTTCAGTTTGTCAAACAGTACCTCACCGACTTGTTTGGGCGAAGCGATATTGAAAGTCTCACCGGCCAATTCGTAAATCTCTTTTTCGATTTGCTCCATCTGGGCGGTGAAATGGGCGGACGACTGCTTCAATGCTTCCGTATCCAGCAATACCCCGTTCCGTTCTATATTAACCAATACGGGGACTAGCGGCATTTCTATATCATAGAACAAACGTTCTGCGTCATTTTCTTTCAGTTCTTTCTCCAATACATTTTTCAGTTTCAGAGTTACGTCTGCATCTTCGCAGGCATATAGATATACATCTTTCGGGTCGAGATCGCGCATGTTCTTCTGATTCTTTCCTTTGGGACCTATCAGTTCGTCAATGTGGATAGTCTGATAGTGCAGGTAAATTTCCGCAAGATAATCCATGCCATGACGAAGTTCCGGTTGAAGAACATAATGAGCGATCATCGTATCGAAAAGTGGACCTTTTACTGTTGCGCCATAATTTTGAAGAACAATCATGTCGTACTTGATATTTTGTCCGACTTTTAACGAATTCTCATTTTCGAAGACCGGACGGAACTCATTTACGATTTTTAACGCTTCGTCTTGGTCCGATGGTACGGGAACATAAAAAGCTTCATTCTCTGCAATCGAAAAGCTCATTCCGACTAATTCGGCATCCATTGGTTCGGTTCCGGTGGTTTCCGTATCTAACGAGAGAATTTTTGATGTAAGTAACTTTTGAATAATTTCCCGCCTTTTCTCCTCTGTATCAATAAGTTGATAGCAATAAGTGAGCGATTCTAACGTCTCTAGGTTCGATTTTTTTGCTTCACCCGGTTCATCGGGCGTGAAATTCGCAAATAAATCGCCTTGCATTCCGCCTCCTTCTTCGGGAAAAAGTGGAAGAGGAGAGGGGGCACTTTTTCCAGTAGCAACTTTGCTTCCGGTGGCAGAGGTTATTCCGTTTCCGGAAATATCTTTTTTGAGCACCCGGTCGATGAGTGTTCTAAATTCCAATTCCTCGAAAATGCTGCGGAGTGAATTCTCGTCTGCTTCTTCGCGGACAAGAGCATCCATCTCAAGTTGGATAGGGACATCGATTTTAATGGTGGCGAGAAATTTCGAGAACGTAATCATTTCCCGATTGGTTTCCACTTTTGTTTTCAATGCTCCTTTCAGTTGGTCGGTATGTTCCAATAGGTTCTCGATGCTTCCGAATTCGGAGACCAGTTTTTGAGCAGTCTTTTCTCCTACTCCCGGACATCCGGGAATGTTATCTGAAGAGTCGCCCATCAGTCCGAGCATATCGATCACCTGTGTCGGAGACTGAATGTCAAACTTGGCTTTCACTTCCTCCACTCCCATCACTTCGAAACCTCCTGTGTGTTTGGGGCGATACATAAATACTTTGTCACTTACCAGCTGCCCGTAATCTTTGTCGGGAGTCATCATATAGGTAGTGATACCCTGGCGACCGGCTTCGGTAGCGAGCGTACCTATCACATCATCGGCTTCGTAGCCTGCCACTTCCAGAATGGGGATGCGGTAGGCGCGTATAATATCCTTTATAATAGGTACGGAAAGACGGATTGCCTCCGGAGTTTCTTCGCGTTGTGCTTTATATTGTTCAAAAGCTTCGTGGCGGAAGGTGGGACCTGCGGGGTCGAAGGCTACTCCTATATGAGTGGGATTCTCTTTTTTCAGTACTTCTTCGAGGGTGTTCACAAAACCCAGTATGGCTGAAGTGTTGAATCCTTTGGAATTGATTCTTGGGTTCTTAATAAAGGCGTAATACGCCCGATATATCAATGCATAAGCGTCTAAAAGAAATAATTTATTACCTGAATCCATAGATTTAATTAATTTTTCATGGTAAAAGTACAAAAAAATACGGTATTAAGCGTTTTATTATTACTTTTGTGCTCAAATTGTGTAATAAATGGACAGTATCTCACTTATCAGAACTCCGATTGAAGCGGAACTGGGCGACTTCAAAGAACTTTTTGATAGTTCTCTCTCCAGTTCAAATGCATTGCTCGATAGCGTCGTATCTCACATACGGCAGAGGAATGGTAAGATGATGCGGCCTATTCTTGTTTTACTCGTGGCACGTCTTTATGGAGCTATATGTCCTTCCACTCTTCATGCGGCTGTTTCACTGGAACTCCTTCATACGGCCAGCCTGGTACATGATGACGTAGTGGATGAAAGTTCCGAACGTCGTGGACAGCTCTCGGTAAATGCTATCTTTAATAATAAAGTAGCGGTGCTGACGGGTGACTATTTATTGGCAACCAGCCTTGTACACGCCGAACTGACAAACAGTCATCGTATTATTCAGCTTGTGTCCACTCTTGGACAGGATCTTGCTGACGGTGAGTTGCTTCAGCTTTCAAATGTAAGTAATCACAGTTTTTCCGAGGAAGTCTATTTTGATGTAATCCGCAAGAAAACTGCTGCTCTTTTTGCTGCCTGCACAAAGGCTGCCGCTTTCTCGGTAGGTGTGGGTGAGGGGGAAGCTGAACTTGCCCGTTTGCTGGGCGAATATATTGGTATCTGTTTCCAGATAAAAGATGATATTTTCGATTACTTTGATAATAAGGAAATTGGTAAACCTACGGGTAATGATATGCTTGAAGGTAAACTGACATTACCCGCTTTGTATGTGCTGAATACGACGAAAAACGAGGAAGCGCAAGAAATTGCAATCAAAGTAAAGGAGGGTACGGCTACTCTCGATGAAATAGCTCATTTGATTTCGTTTATTAAAGAAAACGGAGGTATTGAATATGCGGTTCAGACTATGAATGTCTATAAGCAAAAAGCCTTCAATCTATTGGCTTCTTTGCCGGATTCCGATATCTGTGCAGCTCTCCGGGCTTATCTGGATTATGTAGTAGACCGCGAAAAATAGTTACTTCCGGTATTTTGCCAGAAGTGAATAGCACAATAATAACCGGTCCCAATCTTCTATCTTTTCCGATTTCATCGCTTTTCCTAAAAGGAAACTCTTGTCTATTTCTTCCGCTGTATGAAGATCTAAAGAACATAATTTGGCGGCTTGCTCTATGTAGTCCCAGGCTTTCTCTTTGGTGATGTGACCACATGCTTGGGAGGCGCGCGCCAGGCTCACAAGCAGTCCCATATCCCATCCGATAATGCCTTTTTCCAAGTCATTTATCCATATAATAGGGTCCCTTCTTTCCTCTGTATATTTCACAAATTTGTATAGATTCTTTCCTTGACGGATAAAGCGTTCCACTCCGAAAAAACGCTTTTGAATGATGTTTTCGAACTCGTTGATGTTCTCTGTAGAGAGTAAATAGGGGAGCATAATCTGGTAGGAGACTCTGTCGCCTTCGTTGATAAGGAACTGGAATAGTCCGGTGGCGGACTCATTATCGGTGCAGTGAAACTCCTCTGTTAGCAGTTTGGATAGCTTTTGCGGATGGATTCCGGTCTCTATGGAGTTGAGATAGAAGCCTTGCAGTCCGGCTTCCATATAACCGATGCGTAGCCCCTTCTTTTTCTCTGCTCCGAGGATGAGGTTCAGAGGGTTGTGATTGAATCTTAAGGTTCTTGTATATGCGTCCATCCTAATACCTCCAAAGGTTCATGAAAAGCGTGAGAACTGTTGCCATGTATTTTCCTGAGGCTTCGGCAAGCCGTTATGAGTATACAAGCAACAGTCTCACGCTCCGTTCGATATATAACAAAAGTATATACATGAAGGTGCGTGAGACCCGTTTGCTTATTACCACTCATAACTTTGAATTTTGCCGAATTCCAGGAATCAGGTAATAAAAGAAACGTTCTCTAATACAGATGATTAACTATGTTAGCATAGCTACATCTATGACAAAGATAATGAAAATAATGGTTTTGTCCATAAGTATCTTTAGTTTTTATTATATAAAAAATACCGCGCTTCCTTCCATAGGAACGGAAGGTGAAGCGCGGTACGGCATACTTGATTGCTAATGTAATTCCTTAGAAGAATTTGATCTCTTCGCCCTTGATATCGGAGAGAAGCAAATTGGCCAAACGACTGGTACCCAGACGGAACAACCGGTTGTTCAGCCATTCTTCGCCTAATATTTCCTTCACAATAGTGTAATAAATGATTGCATCATGGACGGTGTTGATGCCTCCTGCCGGTTTGAAGCCGATCTTGTTGTTTGTTTTTTGATAGTACTCCTTGATAGCTTCGCACATCACATAAGCGGCTTCCGGGGTAGCGGCAGGCTGTTGCTTTCCGGTCGATGTCTTGATGAAATCTGCACCCGAATACATGGATAGGATAGAGGCTTTCTTGATGTTGGAAGCGCTCTTTAGTGCACCAGTTTCGAGGATCACTTTGAGGTGGCGTTCCTTGCAAACTTCCTTTAATTCCTGTATTTCTTCACACATTCCTTCGTAGTCTCCGCTTAGGAATTTGCCGATGGAAATGACAATATCTATTTCATCTGCACCTTCTGCGATTGCTAATGCTGTTTCTGCCACTTTTACTTCAATGAATGTCTGTGAAGAGGGAAAACCTCCTGATACACAGGCTATATTGACTCCGTCTACCTCCAGCGTATTCTTAACGATGGCTGCAAAATTGGGGTATACACAGATTGCTGCAACATTTTTAAGATCAGGATATTCGTCGTCAAACTGATTGACTTTTTCGGTAAAGTGCATCACACTTTTGTCACTGTCTGTACTATTCAAAGTAGTTAGATCAATACAGTTGAACAGGAACTTCTTAACGTCTTCCGTGTTGTTTTCCGGCACTTTTTTCTCAATCAATTCAGCTACGCGAGCTTGAATATCTGCATCGCTCAGATTGGTATTATACTTTGCCAATGCGGCATTGTACTTGTTGGGCTGTGAGTTATTCTCTTCCATGATCTTTCAGTTTTGGGTTGTTGATATGTCTTTTATTATCTCGTTTCGTTTTCTTATCCATGCTTTTCTGGAAAGCAGTGGTTATGTCTACACCTGTCTGGTTGGCAATGCAGAGAAGCACCCATAAAACGTCTGCTATCTCTTCATCTATATTATCTTTCTCTCCCTCTTTAAAGGATTGATCTCCATATTTGCGGGCCATGACACGCGCCAGTTCTCCTACCTCTTCCGTGAGAACTGCCATATTGGTCAACTCGCTGAAGTAGCGGACACCGTATGTTTTCACCCATTGGTCCACTTGTTTCTGTGCTTCTTCCAGAGTCATAATTGTTGATGGTTAGTTATTATTCTTTGTTTTTTGTATCCATGCATATAGTAACGGGACCGTCGTTTAAAAGTTCAACTTTCATGTCCGCTCCAAAGATGCCTGTACCTATTTCTTTTCCCAATGCACCGCTTAAATCTTTGCAGAATTGTTCGTAGAGTGGGATAGAGACATCCGGCTTGGCAGCTTTGATATAGGAGGGGCGATTTCCTTTCTTGGTAGAAGCGTGTAACGTGAACTGGCTGATAACCAGAATCTCACCTCCATCTTCTAAGATAGATTTGTTCATTACACCATTCTCATCATCAAAGATACGTAGATTTACAATCTTCTTGCAGAGCCAGTCGATATCTTCCTGCCCGTCTGCTTCTTCAATACCGACTAATATCAGCATCCCTTTCCTAATGGACGACTTACAGTGTCCTTCAATGGTTACTGACGCATGGCTTACCCGTTGTATGACTATTCTCATTATTATTTATTCTATTTCATGATTAGGAAAGGCAAATTTACAAAATTCAGAAGAGAAAACGGTGTGTTGGTGGGAAAATATTGTGAATTCGCTCCGTAGTCAATAGGACTATTCGTTATTATTTGTTGTCAATTCGCTATCTTGGTAGTGATAATCAACTTATTGATTGTTATGGTTTGAAATTTAGAGCGGCACTGCTCGAACTTTCGAACAGTGCCGCCTTGGCTGACGTATTTCCTTATTGTTGTTCGTTATCTAAACCTTCTTTTACAGTCTTGGCTTTCGCTTCTCCAATCACAGCGGAAATCTCCTCAAAAGAGGCTTCTTTGATCCGTTTTACGCTCTTAAATTCTTTCAGAAGCGCTGTTTTTGTCTTTTCTCCAATCCCTTTGATATTGTCTAATGCCGATGCTACCTGCCGTTTGCTGCGTTTATCACGATGGAAACTGATGGCAAAGCGGTGCACTTCATCCTGAATCTGTGTCAGCAAACGGAATAACGGGCTTTGCTGTTTGATACCGATAGTCTGCGGAGGAAATCCAAAAAGCAGTTCCGATGTGCGATGGCGATTGTCCTTTGCCAGTCCGGCAATCGGGATTGTTAAGTTCAGCTCATCTTCAATCACCTCTCTAACGACCTCCATTTGGCCTTTTCCACCATCGGTGATAATCAGGTCGGGCAGAGGGGCGTTTTCTTCAATAGCGCGCTGATAACGTCTTCTGACGACCTCTTTCATGGATGCATAGTCGTCAGGTCCTACAACCGTCTTTATATTGTATTTCCGATAATCCTTCTTTGAGGGTTTAGCCTTTTTAAAGACAACGCAAGCGGCCACGGCATCAGAACCCTGTATGTTTGAGTTGTCAAAGCATTCAATTTGCAAAGGCGGTCTGTTCAGATGCAGCTCTTGCTGTATCTCTTTCATTAATCGCATACTTCTTTGCTCCGGATTCAGCTTTTCCGCCTGTTTTAGACGGTCGGCTTTGTATTGCTTCACGTTTAGAATCGAAAGATCCAGCAATTTCTTTTTATCTCCCCGCTGTGGAACGGTAAATACGATGTTGTTTAGCTCCAAATCAAGTTCAAAAGGCACTATAATCTCTCTGGATTGACTCTTATAGCGTTCCCGCATTTCGATAATACCCAGTGTCAAAAGTTCTTCTTTTGATTCATTCAGCTTCTTTTTATATTCGAATGTAAACGCCTGGTTAATGGCGCCGTTTGTAATATGCAGATAGTTGATGAAAGCGGAATTGGACTCGTCCTCTTCAATAGAAAATACATCTATGTTGTGCAATACAGCGCTTACTACCTCCGATTTGGAACGGTAGTTTTCTATCAGAAGATATTTCTCTTTCACCTTCTGTGCTTCTTCAAACTTCATCTCACCGGCTAATGTCTGCATCCTTTCCAGTAGCATACGGCTGATTTCTTGTGTATTTCCTTTCAGGATCTCTTTGATTTCATCAATGTTTTTGAGATAATCCTCCTGTGATTGTAGCCCGATGCATGGTCCTGCGCAGTTCTTTATATGATATTCCAGGCATACGTTAAACTTACCAGCCCGTATATTCTCCGGAGTTAGGTTTAAACTGCAAGTTCGCAAAGGATATAAATGCTTTATCAGATCCAGTACCGCATACATAGATGGTATGTGACTATACGGTCCATAATACGAAGAACCGTTCCTGATAATCTTCCTTGTTCTGAAAACTCTGGGAAAATACTCGTTTTGTACGCAAATAGAAGGGTATGTCTTGTCATCCTTTAATAGAACGTTGTAGCGCGGCTTATATTTCTTTATCAGATTATTCTCCAGCAATAACGCATCTTCTTCCGTGTTGACTACAATATAACGAATATCGGCGATTTTGCTGACCAGCACTCGTGTCTTTCCCGGTTCATGCTCTTTGCTGAAGTAGGAGTAGACTCTTTTTTTTAGATTTTTAGCCTTTCCAACGTATATAATTGTACCCTCCGTGTTCAGGTATTGGTAAATACCCGGCTTCTCGGGAAGGTTGGCTACAATCCCTTTCAAATATTCATTGGCTCTGCTTTCTGGTTCTGTATTCATAATTGTTAGGTACGAAAGATCGCTAGCTGCTTACTTTTGACACATTCTCTGCAAATAGAGGTAAGTCCTTTATAAAGACAATACCGATTCTACTTCTACGTCATCTCCGAACAATAATTTTCCATTCAGTTCTTTCAATTCGATGATGAAGTTTACATATACCTTTTTAGGCTTTAGTCTTTTCACCAATTCGCAAGCTGCTTTCATGGTGCCTCCTGTTGCCAGCAAATCATCATGTAGTAGAATTACGTCGTTTTCGTCCAGTGCATCTTTGTGAATTTGCACCGTGTCTTTGCCATACTCCTTATCGTAGCTTTCTTCAATCGTTTCTGCTGGGAGTTTGCCCGGCTTGCGGATTGGAATAAAACCGGCGTTCAGACGGGTTGCCAGAATCGGTCCCATAATAAAGCCTCTTGATTCTATACCCACTACTTTGGTGATTCCTTTATCCTTATACATATCGAACATGATATTGGATAATTCCTGCAAGCACCATGGATCTTTGAATAGAGTAGTGACGTCGTAGAACAGAATTCCGGGAATCGGAAAATCGGGTACTTCCCGAATGCTTTTGATTAGTGTTTCTTTGCTCATAATCATTGAATTATATCGTTTCTTTAAATGCTTTGTTTCACGTGAAACGTTGCCGCTTATCGTCCCGAAAGCACCAGCAGCACGTTGATGTCGCTAGGAGAGACTCCCGGGATTCTGCTCGCTTGCGCGATTGTTTCCGGATCTATCTTTACCAGCTTTTGCCGAGCTTCGGTGGAAAGGGATTGAATGGTGGAATAGTCAAATTTTCCTTTAATCTTGATACTCTCCAATCGTGCTAGTTTTTCAGCTATCATTCTCTCTCTATCAATATATCCTTGATACTTGATTAGGATTTCGGCAGCTTCGAGAATCTCTTCTTTCCGGTCTTGATCCGAACTCGTCGCTTTTTCCAGTTCGCGTTGAAACGCCGGAACATATTCTGCTATATTTTCTATTGTCACTTGCGGGCGGTTCAGAATCTCTATCAACTTACAACCTTGACGTAGGGGAGTTGTCCCTATTTTTTCGAGAGCATCGTTGATTAGTGCCGGTTTCATCGAATAGTTGCGCGCGAAAGAAATGATTTGTTCCACGGCTTCTTTCTTGCCTCTTACTAACTGATATCGATCTTCTTTTGCCAACCCAAGCTTAAACGCTTTCTCTGTTAAGCGCATATCGGCATCATCCATGCGAAGCAGAATGCGGTATTCCGCACGCGAGGTAAACATACGGTAAGGTTCATCCACACCTTTGGTAACCAAATCGTCGATTAATACGCCAATATATGCTTCATCGCGAGCCAGAGTAAATGCTTCT
>ERZ1673697.3268-NODE-3268-length-12265-cov-4.545864_pt1 | contig 12265 bp, 6 predicted proteins | sample MGYA00580227_ERZ1673697 | MGnify/ENA primary metagenome ERZ1673697 (study PRJEB41218, sample SAMN15661759) | gut metagenome | host: Homo sapiens | place: Canada: London | collected 2015-08-20/2019-03-30 | study: EMG produced TPA metagenomics assembly of...
CGGCGAGTGCAATGATAATACACTGCAGAAAACCTGGCAGGATGAGACGCTGCCGCGCATGGAACGGATCCGTCTAAAGGAGAGCCGCAAGGGACTTCCATTCCGCGACTGGTTCCATTTTCTGCATAAAAACTTCGGACTTGGAACGGCCATTGTGCGTTCCATTACACCGTATATCCGTATTATACTTGGAACAAAGACGAGATACTCCGGCGCGTAGAAAGCCGGCATGATCATCGCAATATTTGAATGAGGATTTATATGGGAACGATCTGTTTTGTGATTTTAAATTATAAGACCTGGCGTGAGGCGGCCGCATGTGCGGAGTCCATTCTAAAGACGCAGCAGGGGCAGGATATCCGCATTGTTTTAGTGGACAACGGTTCCGGCAATGGCAGTGAGGAGTCGCTTCGGGAAGAATTTGCCGGGGAAAAAAGAGTGCATGTGATCGCAAGTGAGAAAAACCTTGGATTTGCACGCGGCAACAATCTTGGCATCCGGTATGCAAGGTCTCATTTTGAGCCGGATTTTATCGTGGCGGCAAACAGCGATATTATTTTTGAACAGGAAGATTACTGTGAGAAGCTGCGGGAAATCTATAAGGAAGAGCGCTTTGATATTTTAGGCGGGGATATTGTGGATGCAAGCCGCACCAGACATTTTAATCCGGTGGCGAGAAACAGGCAGTACACGTTAAATTATATGCGGAAACAGATCCTGGTTTCCTGGGCGAAATGTAAGATGTTCCAGCTGATCAAACTGTTTCATTTAAAGAAAGCCATTGCAGGCCATTATGGTGTCGTGTCGGATGAAACGGGGCGCGATGTCAAAGATGGCAGTAAGAATCTTACCACGCGTGAGGAGGACGGAAAGTCCGTATCGGCGGACAGCCGCGTGGACGAGCGGATGAAGGATGTTCTATTACATGGCTGCTGTCTTGTTTTTTCGAAAGATTTTTTCAAACAGATGGACGGATTTTATGATGGGACATTTCTCTATGCGGAGGAGGAGATCCTTTATTACCTTGCCGGAAAATACGGCATGACATTACTGTATGCACCGGAGATTGGCTGCATGCACAAGGAGGCAGTGTCCACAAATTTTGTGATGCAGGATTTTTGTGATGCGAAGATTTTTTATTTCGGGAATATCACGAAGTCGTACCGGGTATTTTTGAAGTTGATGAAAGAGTGACAGAGAATATGGACAGAGCAGATGTGACAGTTGTATGCTGCTATAATGATCCAAAGCAGTATAAAAAGCTGGTGGAGGATCTAGCGCGGCAGCATTATGATTATACGCTGATAGGAATCGATAACTGCAGACAGCAGTACAGTTCCTGCGCAAAAGCACTGAATGCGGCAACGGTACAGGTAAAAACGGAATATGTGATTTATTCCCATCAGGATATAGAACTGCCGGATGCAGATATGCTGGGAAATTTTGTAGATTATCTTTTCATGACGCAGGAAGAAGATATTCTTGGCGTGGCGGGTGCTGTGGAGGATGACTCAAAACAGGCCAGAGAACATACCTGTGTGTTGTCAAAAGTCCGTCATGGCAGGAAACAGGCTGTGGCAGGGGAGAGAGAGTATAGCGGCATGGCAGGCTGTGAAACAGTGGATGAGTGTTTTTTTGGCGGTCATACCGATTTCTTTTTACATCATCCGTTTGATGAAAAATTATGTGACAACTGGCATTTATATGGTGTGGAAAGATGTATGTATACCCGTGCAAAAGGAAACAAAGTATATGTATGTGATATTCCATTGATCCACACATCCACGGGCACAATCAGCAGGGCATACAATAAAGGATTTTACCGGGTGGCAAAACGATATGCCGGAGAAAATGAAGGGGAAGGAACAACATCTTTGAAATGGCTTCGTACGGTGTGTGGAAGCAGTCAGACAGATCTTTTACACAGGCTGTTGTTTTACTGGAAACGTGAGATCTTGATTCGATTGAACAGGTACTGAAAATGGAAAAAAAATCTCTTGCTAAAAATTCAATATTTAATATGGCATATAAGGGCTTTACAGCCCTTTTTCCACTGATAACGACTTCGTATGTATCACATGTTCTGCTGCCTGCCGGCGTGGGGCGTGTATCTTATGCAAATACGATCGCGGCATATTTTGTGCTGATCGCTTCTTTGGGACTGCCAAGCTATGGGGTCAAGGCGATTGCACAGAGTAATGTCAATAAAGAACAGAGAAGCAGGACTTTTTTAGAACTGTTTTTTATTAATTTTGTGGCCACTGTCCTTTGTACGATCGCATATTATTTATTTGTCAATCATTTTCCACATTTTGCAGACCGGAGGCCCCTGTTTAATGTCATGGGGCTGATGCTTATTTTGAATATCTTTAACATTGACTGGTTTTATCAGGGAATGGAAGAATATGTTTATATTTCTGTGCGCAGTTTTATTGTAAAAATTGCCTCGTTTGGACTGATGCTTCTCTTTGTAAAAGATGAGAGCGATTATCTGATCTATGCACTGATCTTATGTATTGCCACGGCAGGAAATAATCTTTGGAATGCATGGAATTTAAGAAAGTATATTTCACTGGACGGAATCCGCCGCAGTAAACACGGAATAGCAGTGGACACAGGACTCCATATAGGAAGACATATGCGCCCTGTCATGATTCTTCTTGCATCATCGATCGCAACGGATATTTATACAATGCTTGATTCGGTAATGCTGGAATATTATTACGGGGAAACCAATGTAGGATATTATTCGAATGCTGTAAAAATTGTCCGTATGACATATACGGTAGTCATTGCACTTGTGGCAGTTTTTTATCCAAGGATCAGTATGTGCTATAAACAGAAAGATTATGAGACCGGAAATGCACTGATCAACAGGGGAACACAGATTCTACTGCTTTTGGCACTGCCTTGTGTTGCGGGATTGATGGCAACATCTGGATATGTGGTACCTCTTTTATTTGGAAAGGCATTTGATCCGGCAATTTCAACATTAAGGATTTTAAGTATTCTGATCCTGATTTTTTCGATTGCATATTTTCTGGGACATATTATCTTAACAGCAACCGGGATGGAAAAGATGATTTTGCGTGCTACCGTTACAGGAGCGGTGGTAAATGTATGTGCGAATTTTGCCCTGATCCCTGTATTAAAGCAGGACGGGGCAGCGATTGCGTCGGTACTCTCGGAAGTGGTTGTTACAACCATATTGTTAGTGCATGCAAAAAAATATTATGTATTAAAGTTTAGCAGACACTATATACTTTCACTTGTGATGGCACTTTTGGTAATGCTTGCAGTGGTTTTTGGTATGGAACGGCTGCTTGGCAAAAGTCCGTGGATGGTACTTTTGATTATTGTGGCAGCAGGAATCGCATATTTTGCGGTATTGCTGCTTTTGCACAATGAAATTGTGGAAAAACTGGTCAAAAAAATTAAAAGCCGTGGAAAACACCTGTAAAACCGGTATTCTTGTATGAAACGACGGTCTATGTTATAATATCGAAAAATAGGAGAAATTTGAATATGAATTCAATCATGGGAGTTGTAGTCGTTCTGATCGTGCTTAACATCCTGTTTCTTGTGACCGGCAAATCATTTTTCTGCCTGTTCAAGAGAGAGGAAACAATAGAATTTGAGTGGCTGACAGGCTTTGTGTTATTTCTGGCAGTTTTTGGGGTGATCGAATTACCGATTGAGATGAGTGGTCTGCCATTTCATGTGTTAGTATATGCAGAAAGTGCAGTTTTTGCGGTGCTTTTTGCAGGTTGTATCCTGTATTGTATATATGAGAGTCATTATCATGGAGTGTTATTGTGGAAGAAACCTGACAGACGTTTTGTGATGCTTCTGGTAATGTTATTTTTACTGATCTTATATGGAATGAACAATGGGGCAAGTGTACATGGGTATGATACCTCTTATTATAATGGGCATGCAGCCAATGCATTGTATACAGATACAATGTATCAGTATGATGCAAGAACGGGACTCTATAAAGGAAATGAGAGTTATGTACATGATTGTTATCCCATGCTGATCGCAACACTGGCGAAAATTTTTTTCATGCACACACTTGTGGTAGTAAACAGAGTTTTAGCCTGTGTGGAAATTTTATTTGCTTCATTAATTGTATATGAGACTGCCAGACGTCTTGCAGGTGGAAGGGAAGATATTGCAAACTGGACGGTAGGGATTCACGGAGCATTGAGTATTTTGAGTTATGAATTCCCGGATACAGCGGAATATTATTTATGGCAGAGAACAGCAGAGTCGAAATCCATGCTGTGTAATATATATTTGCCGTTTGTTTTATTAGCTTTGGTATTATTGGCAAAAGAAATAGATAATAAATGTAACTGGTTGATCTTAGGTATGATCGTGACTGCAGGAATGGCAATGTCGGTCAGTGGTATTTTTATTATAGCGGCTATGGTAGGAATCGGAGTGGTTGTCATCATGACTGTGCAGAAAAAATGGAAATATATGATAAATACAATGTTGTGTATGATGCCGGGAATGATGATTGGAATGATTCGTATACTACAGTAAAAGAGGAAGAGAATGTTTGGATATCTTGATTTAGATTATTTTGTGGGGAGATTTTATCAATGCTGGTGGAATGTTCTTTATATAGTAGTGTATATTGGATGTCTGTTTTATATTGCACGTAAGAAAGACAAAGTTATGCTGCAGATATTTGTGGGGATGTTTCTGGCAGCACTGATAACGATATTTAATCCGCTTATTATGGAACCGTTGCTTGATAAGATAGGATGGAAAGATCGGTACATCCGGTTTTACTGGATCTTACCAGTTGGTTTCTTGTGTTCTTTTTTTGCGACTAAACTTATTGCAGAACAAAAAAAGGGGGCAGAACGCAATATATTGCTGCTTTTTCTGACGTGTTTTATTTTTCTATGCGGGGGAAGCATGTCTGAATTGTCAGCGGATGATAATATATACAAAGTAGATAACTCTGTAGTGGCAGTTGCAGAGATGATAGAGAACAATACGGATAAGGAGAATCCGGTAATATTATGTGATGCGGAGATGTATTACTGGATACGCCAGTATGACCCCAAACTGGTTATACCAGTGACCAATAAAATAATGGATCTTTATCAATTTCAGTCGCCGGATAAGATTGATCTGGCAGAAGAGAAAAAAAGCTGGAAAAATGCGGTTTCAATGTTTATGCATGGTGTAGAAATCGATGTTGATATTGCAAATAAAATCTTTGAGGATAAAGAGATAGATTTTGTGGTTTGTAATAAGGAGTACTATTCTGATTTTTATCTGAGTTATTTAAATCTAAGTTATGTTGATTCTGTAGATGGATATGAGTTGTATCGCTGTATCAGTAATTGAAAGGGGACAAAAGAAGTTGCTTTTAATTTTAAAATTTCTGGCAATGGCATTGATGTGGTACATCGCGCCTGTTGCAGCGGGATATATTGCAGAACAGTTATTGAAAGAAAAAAGAAAACGCAATCTGCATAGATATTTAATGGGAAACATGATTTTATTTGCCCTCTTTTTTTTAATAGCCCAAATAGCAATTTTTTATAAACTGACATTATCTGTACTTACGCGGATATGGATGATTGTCGTGGCACTTGTATTGCTCATTGCTATAGTAATGATGATCCGGAATCGAAAAAAGATCAGATTACTGCCGGATACATCGGAAATGAAAAACATTATTTTGGCTGTGATTGCGATATTGGTACTGAGCGCATTTAGTGTGGTGTGCGTCCCTGCAGATACGGACGATTATACAGTACAGTCTGTTCTTACAATGTATACAACAGATACACTGTATGTATACAGTCCGACATCGGGAAGGACACAGATGCTCTCTGTGGAAAAAGAACTTCTTGATGAGATGGCAGGATCACCGGTCGATGCGTATTATGCGGTATGTGTTGAAATATGCAGGATCAACCCGGCAAAGTTTATTCATCTGGTGATTCCGTTTTTTGTATTTCCAATTTACTTTTGCATTTATGCAGCATGGGCAGATTGTTTGTTTCAAAAGGATACAAAGAAAAAATACCTGTTTATGACGGTGATATGGCTGCTTTATATTACTCCTTTATTTATGGATAAGGCATTTTATTATGGTATTTTTCAACATGGATGGAATGGTCAGACTTTATTTTTCCTTGGAGTGCTGCCATGGACGGTGCTGCAGCTTGTGGGAGAAGAAAAAGAAACACGGTGTTTCAATGAATTTGGTCAGATATTTATGATCCTGACCTATGCAGCAGTGGCGCTTTCAGGTCAGTTGATGTATCGAAAGGGATTTTTTATCGTAACGTTTGTGTGGGTGTCCGTAGTGATTATGGCGGGTATTATGAGGTGGAAAAATGATAGCAGCATTTGAGGCGCTCAGAAGTGAATTCCGCAGTGCGGGAGCGGAGGGAATCAGTCTGGCTCTGGTAGGGTTTGCCATTCTTTTTTTTATAGCTGAAAAAAATCGCATCAATGAAAATAAGAATAAGCTGGTAAAATACGAAATATTATGTTTCCTTCTGATTGCAAATCCGTTTGGTTATACATGTATCAACAGTTTTTGGATGCAGAATGAATATAGAAAGATGTTTATGATTCTTGTTCCAGCGGTTATAGTGGCGGCATTTGTTGTAGAATTGACATCAGGATATCAGCATATATGGGCAAAAGCATTGTGCCTGACCGGATGTGCGGGATTTGTAATTTTAAGTATGTATTTTTTATTTACACAGCCTAAAATACAGGTGATAGAAAATCAATATAAAGTGCCGGATAAGGTGGTTGAGCTGGATTCTTTATTACGCGAAGAAAATCATGATATTAAAAATATGATCGCCCCCAGGGAAGTATGCAGCTGGATTCGTGAAATAAATGAATCGGTGCAGTTGTTATACGGTGAGGATCTGATCAATCATATGATACAGGATGATTATACATTTGAAGAGGAAGAAGAAAAAGAATTTATTGAAGAATGTAAAACAATTGTGGCAGTTCCTGATGCGGTAGAACATCAGTTGGAAGTTGCGGAAAAATATGGCAGCAACTGTATTGTTTTGGAAAAATCCTATGATGATCAGAAAAAAATGCAGGAGGCTGGATACACATATTATGGGCAGACAGATGATTATACAGTATATTTTAGAGAATAGAAAATGAAATGCACAAAGAAAACAAGGAGGAAGATCCAGATGAAAAAAAGACATCAGGCAGGGAAGAAAATTGCCGCATGGCTTATGGCATTGAGCCTGTGTATGACGGCGGTCCCGGCAGAGCAGGTGGTATATGCAGCCGGCGGGCAGAATGAAACAGAAGTGACGGAACTGACAGAGAATCCGGAAACAGCAGAGAACACCGAAGCGCTGGATGATTCTGAAACAGCAGAGAGCGAAGACACAGAGGATAACGGGGAAGAGAACACTTCTGAGGCGGTGGAAACTGACAGTACCGAAAACGAGTCCGAGACAACCGAAAATACGGAAAGTGTGAAGGATACTGAGGCAACAGAAAGTACCGAAGTGACGGAAATTTCCGAGACAACCGAAGGTACGCAGGAAGTGGAAAATTCTGAGATAACCGAAACGGAAAATACAGAATCGGTTATCGGGGATACGAAATCTGAGGACACGGAAACAGAAGAGAGCGAGGAAGTTGTAAGGAAAGACGGGAACGTGACACCGGGAAGTACTTATGCAACGGCGGCATCTATCGGATTAAATACAACTTACAAAGCAACGACATCAAGAAAATCAGTTACACATTGGTATAAATTTACGATGAGCAAGGCAGGTATGGTGCAGTTGAAATTTGCACATGCAAATTTATCGAGTACGAGCAACAGCCCAGCCTGGAAAATTGATTTTATTGCAGATCAGTTTGGCGGAATGGTTTCTGTGAACAGCGGTCTTCAGGATACACAGAATCAGACGGCGAAGATAGGACTGGAAGCCGGTACCTATTATGTGCAGGTTACCGGACGTGGAGTGCTTACGATAGGATCAAGCGATTACAGCTTTAGTGTACAGTATGAAGATATTTACTGTGAAACGGAACAAAATGACTCCATTTCCACAGCAGACAATTATACGAAACTTGGACAGACGATTACAGGAAGTATTTCTTCTACTTCTGATACCGATTATTACAAGATTACATCGGCTGCAAAAGGATATCTTTCATTTCAGTTACAGCATGATAAAGTGAGCAGTAAGCTCGCAACGGATATTTACAGTGTAGCAGTCTGCGATGCTTCTGGAAATACGATCTATACAATGACGAGCAGGACGGATGAGGAGAAAACAGAGTCTGTCAATTTCGGACTTGCGGCAGGAACTTATTATCTGAAAGTGTCGGGCATGACATATCTGAATGCGTCTGGATCATTTGCAATCTATGGGACAAACGGAGAAACCTACAAGCTGAATGCCTCCTGGACAAACGCAGACAACTGGGAGTGTGAGAGCAACGATACTTACGATACTGCCAATACGGCTGTTTCCGGTATCACGTACAGCGGCGACATCCGTACCTACAGTGATGTGGATTATTTTAAGACAACACTTTCTGCAAATGGTTACATCAATGTGAAACTGACACATCCGGTTGTAAGTGGTCAGGAGACCACAAATATGTTTGTGTTCAGTGTGATCCGAAAGGTAGATAAAGATCAGTATACAGAAGTTTACACTACAAACATCCGCGGCGGGGATACCAGTGTTTCCACACCGAATCTCGGACTGCCAAAAGGTGAGTATTATGTCAAAATTGCAGGAACCGGAAATTCAGCAGGAACATTATTAAGCGGTACCAGTTATCCGGTAAACTATGATGTATGCATCAAAGCAAAAACGGCTGGTAACAGAGAGGTGGAGTCGAATGATTCGGCTGCTACTGCAAACAGTGTGAAGAACGGAAAAACCTATTATGGAAGTATCAGCAGTTCTTCAGACAAAGATTATTACAAGATCAAAATGTCAAAAGCCGGGTATCTGCAGTTGAAGTTCGGACATAAAAACAACCAGAGCACGGCAAGCTGTTACAATGTTGTGCTTTACAATAAGGATAACAGTGAAATTTATAAATTTACAAGCACAGGAACAGAGACATCCTTTACCTCATGTAAATTAGGACTGGCTGCGGGAGAATATTATGTATGCGTCAGCCAGGCATCTACACTTTATACCGGCGACTATACGATCTGCATGACACAGAAAGCGGCCTCCGGCTGGGAGACAGAGAACAACGGTGACTGGGCAACTGCAGATAACATAAAGGTCGGCAAAGCGGTAAACGGTGTGATCACAGGATATACGTCAGATAAAGACTGCTATCGCTTTACACTCACAAAAGCGCAGTATATCAACTTTAGTCTGGCACACGAGAAGATCAATGATTCGGGAAGAAGCTGGTATGTGACATTATATAATGCAAATGGCAAGCGGTTTTATCAGAATTATGATCATATCTATTGTTATGCCGGCAGTACTTATACAGAGTCACCTGCTGTCAAATTAAGCAAGGGAACCTATTATCTGAAAGTACAGGCATATGCGAAAAATGCAGTGGAAAAAGAGTACACACTCTGCGTCAATAAGATTGAAAACAGAAAAACAAGTGTAACTTCCGTAAAATCCACAGCATACAATAAACTGAAAGTTTCATGGAAAGTTGTACCGGCTGCAGCCTCCTATCAGATCTATCGCAGTACAAAGAAAGATGGCGATTACCAGCATATCAAGACTATCGACAGTGTGGGCACCAGTTCCTGGACAGACAGCAGTGTAAAAACCGGAAAAACATACTATTATAAGATCAAGACGGTTGTTAAGACACAGAATGGAGAACAGACCAGTGGATTTTCGAATGTAAAATCTGCAAAGGCGGTTCCGGCAAAGACGACGTTAAAGGCAAAAGCGTCGGATGCAAAGAATGTAAAACTGACCTGGTCAAAGGTAAAAGGTGTAAGCGGTTATGAGATCTACCGCAGCAACAGTAAAGATGGAAAATATAGTAAAGTAAAGACCATATCCAAAGGTAGTACGACATCTTACAAAAACGGTAAATTGAAAAAATCGACGACCTATTATTATAAGATCCGTGCATACCGCAAAGTGAATGGAAAGAAAGTATATGGAAGTTATTCTTCCGTTGTTTCCGTAAAGACAAAAGCAAAATAGATGTGAAAAGAGATACTCCGGCGGGATCATCCTGCCGGAGTATTTTTAAGATTTTATGAAAATTCTGGCAAGATATATTCAACGGGTTAGTTTTATGATAAAATAAACGGCAGATGTGAAGTGCAAAGACATCAGTAAATATACAAGAGGATAACAGGAAAATGAAAAAACGGATTTTAGCAGTAATCATGGCAGTCTGCGTGAGTATGACAGCACTGCCGGCAGATGTGCGTGCGGCAGAAGATGGCGCAGTCCAGACAGAAAGCACGCAGGCAATGGAAACGTCATCAGCGGAAGAGGCAGCTGTGACAGAAGAGGCATCTGAAACGGAAAATGATGAGACGGAAACATCATCCGAATCAGAGACAACGGAAACGGGGGAGTCTTCCGAGACGGAAACCGGAGTAATGGAAACAGAAGAGACTGCGGAAACGGAGACCGGGGCAGTGGAAACAGAAGAACCGGCCGAGACAGAAACGACCAAAACAGAAAGTACGGAAACAGAGACCGCAGAGACGGAAACGGCTGAAACGGAGACAGAGGAGCCGGCCGAGACGGAAACGATCGAGACAGAAAGTACGGAAACAGAAACTGAGACTGAGACAGAAACAGTCCAGGCAGCAGAAATGAACTATATGATGGTAGAGTCCCCGTATGTCGAAACACCGGGCACCCAGAATGTGGTTTTAAGCCTTGGAACAGGGAATGAGCAGCTTTCCGATATTGTTCTGAATTATCAGAATCTGACCACCGGAAAAACCTATCAGGTCAAAGCAGCCGGAACAGAAGAAGATATGATCCGTTTTACCATGGATTTTTCTGAAAATGGACAGGCGGGAGAGTATCAGATCACTTCTGTGCAGTTTACACAGGAGAAAACAAAACAGGAGATCCTGTTATCAGACCTTGGAATGGATGTAAAATTTGGTGTCAATGAACAGGCTGAGACGAATCCGGATCAGGTGCTCTATGATGAAGACGCCTACGCGGATGTGGACGCAGATGTTGTTACCATGAGTGAGGATGGCGAAATTGTCTCTGAAAATACCGTGGAAAACGTATTAGAGCAGGGAATCTCAAAGGCAGTTATCGGCAGCACGGATCATTTAAAAGGTGCAAACAGTAGTGTGACGGTAGTTCTCGATCCGGGACATGATGGCACCCATGCGGGAGCGTCCGCTTTTGGCGTACAGGAAGCGGATCTGACACTTAAGATCGCTACTTACTGTAAAGAAGAGTTATCTACCTATAATGGTATTACTGTTTACATGACAAGAGAGAGTGCAAGCTGTCCGGCAGGCGGCGGAGACAATACCGCATGTCTGGATGCCCGTGCAAACCTTGCAAAAAATGTGGGAGCAAGTGTATTAGTCAGCTTCCATTTAAATACAGCAAATGGAACGGCAAGAGGTGTTGAAGTTTATTATCCGAACAGCAACTATAATTCGCAGGTGGGAAGCAATGGACAGGCACTTGCAAAAAAAATATGTGATAAACTGGCAGCACTTGGATTAAATTATCGCGGTACACTGATCCGAAATGCCACTTATGATAAATATCCGGATGGTTCTGCAGCAGATTATTACGGTCTGATCCGTCGTTGTAAAAATAATGGCATTCCTGGTCTGATCATCGAGCATGCCTTTTTGGACAATGCAAATGATTATTATACATATTTAAGTTCTGATGAAAAATTAAAGGCACTCGGGGTTGCAGATGCAACTGCGATCGCTGAGTATTTCGGACTGACAAAAGGAGCAAAGACCGTAACGCTCAATTACACGCAGTCGAGAGCGGATGGTAGTCTGAAAATCAAATGGAGCGGACTTGATAATGTTGATTATTATGAGATCTGGCGTGATAACAAAGATGCCTATGATTATGAAAAGATCGATGAAGTATCTGATGCGACATCTTTTATCGATGATACCGTAGAATTGGGAACAAGATATTACTATTTGGTTCGTCCGGTATTTAATGACGGAACTACGGGAGAATACTCCAAATCCATCTCTGGTGTGGCATTAGCAAAGACAAACTTTACGAAAATCGAGGCAAAGAGCGGAAAGAAGGTC
>ERZ1673697.3282-NODE-3282-length-12232-cov-3.790178_pt1 | contig 12232 bp, 8 predicted proteins | sample MGYA00580227_ERZ1673697 | MGnify/ENA primary metagenome ERZ1673697 (study PRJEB41218, sample SAMN15661759) | gut metagenome | host: Homo sapiens | place: Canada: London | collected 2015-08-20/2019-03-30 | study: EMG produced TPA metagenomics assembly of...
ATGCCAGAAACAAAAGCCCACCGCCCCGGCCGCCAGAAGCAGCCATCCATAATCCACTGCTGCAAAGCCGATGATACTTAAACCGGCAGCGGCAGCCATGAAAAGGGCTAGCATCCATTTCTTTCTTCCTGCCACAACCTGCCAGACCAGTAAAACAAGAAGCCCGGTAATGATAGCTGCCGTATAATAAATTCCCTGTTCATTGTCCACCGGGAAATCCAGATATATCTTTCCGGATTTTCCGGTAAAAAATGTTAAAATCTCATTACAGATTTCATAAAAGCCATCTCTCGCCATCCGATATCCTGCCAGAATCAAAAGCAGTAAACTTCCTCCTCCAAAAGGTATCCTATAATCCTGATATTTTTCCGGCAGCACACTGTAGAAAAAACACACAATCCCTGCACCCAGACTATAGAGCCACCACCAGGGTTCCAACTTAGCAATCCCGGAGAAAAGGATTCTTACAAGTCCCGTTGTAATCAATAGGGAAAGAAGAATATAGCCCACTGTATCTTTTTTATGTTGTTCTTCTGCCTGTATCTGTAATCCTTTCACAGATTTTGCTCCTTCTCTTCTACAATTCTATTGTTTCTAAGTCTTCCTGATAATTTTCGGCCGTAAAAACTACTACCGGAAAAACAGGATGACTTGCCTCTTTGTCACAAACAACCATCGTTACCGCACTCTCCCCTGCAAAAATCTCATGTTCCGGCACTGTTTTCCCAAAATAAATGATTTTACCAAAACTCCGGCCATTTATACCATAAGCAGAAATCCGTCCGCTGCTTCCGAACGTCTCTTCATTCTCCAAAATTTCTGCGCCATATTTCAACATCCTTGGAATTGCAGAAATATTGTCCTCCTCCGTCTGAATTTCTTCAAACACTTCTTCTCTTCCTTCGCTCCATCCCAACGTAAATGTAATCCCCTGCCGGACAAGTTCCTGCGCAATAGAGACCGTACATTCCGCCATCGCATCCATTTCCTCCGCCGTAGAAGCCGCTGCATTCTTATCCCAGAACAAAAGCAGGGATTTCTCCACCGGGAAGGATGCTTCCTTTACAATCAATTGCTGTCTTTTGGAAGACAGTTTCCAGTGAATCTGCCTTAGGCTGTCCCCCTCTGCATATTCCCGCAGACTGAAAACTTCTGCAGCATCGTTTCCTTTTCTTTCCTGAGACCAGGAATCTGCATCTTCCTGCCTTGCCGCCTCCTGCTTAAGCAGGACACGGGGTTCAAATGTATCCGGCAAAACGGCAACTCTGCCCTCTGCCTGTACACTACATTTCACAGGCAGAAATCCCGCCCAGTCCATCAGATAACTTTTCCGGACAGACAATTCCAGATACCCGCATTTATCAGAAGAAATAGAAAGCTCTTTTCTGACCGTTCCCCGGGATGGGGCAGACATAAAAAGGATTTCTTCTGTTCGTTCGCCTGTCAGCCTGTTACACATTTCTACGCTGCAAAACACACATGCCGCAGGAATCCATGACGGATTCGTTATCTGCAGACAAACGGTTTTCCCTTCCCTCTTCTCCACCGTTGCCGGGGTCTGAAATTCTGCCTCCAATTTCTTCTTGAGCAGAAGATTCATTCCATAAGATATAACAGGGAACACGCCCCACGCTCCCAGACAGATCCACGCCGTCCGTCCTCCCTGTCCCACTGCCAGCAGACAAAAAATCCCCAATACGAATATCCATCCCGACAGCGAAGAAATAATTTTCTTTGTCATCGAATCTTTGACTCCTTCATCTCCGGTTTATCTACATGCTCCAGAATCTCTTCCAGAAGACCTTCCGCTGTCTGCTCATGAAGCCTCGCTTTTGCTGAGAGAATCAGCCTGTGTCCACAGACACACTTGAAAATCTCTGCCACGTCTTCCGGTATCACATAATCTCTTCCATGTATAAATGCACACGCCTTTGCTGTCCTGCACACCGCCAGCGCTCCTCTGGGGCTGACGCCCAATTGAATGTAGGGATTGTTTCTGGTCTCCTCTGCCAGATCCGTGATATAATTATAAATCGGGTCGCTTACATGTACATTCGTCACTTGTTCTGTAACCGCAAGCAAATCCGGGATCGCAAGAACAGGCTGCACCCGCTCCATAGGATCTGTATGATGCCTGTCTTTCATAATTTCTACCTGACTTGCCCGATCCGGATATCCCATAGAAAGGCGCATCAGGAAACGGTCCAGCTGTGCCGCGGGAAGCATCTGTGTTCCCGCCGAGCCTGCCGGATTCTGCGTTGCCAGTACAATAAAAGGCTCCTCTAACTTTCTTGTTACTCCGTCTACTGTTACCTGCCGCTCTTCCATTGCCTCCAGAAGCGCTGACTGGGTCTTGCTTGACGTCCGGTTAATTTCATCTGCAAGTAACAGATTTGTCATAATCGCTCCAGGCTTATAGGTAAGCTCTCCCGTCTTCATATCATAAATAGAGAATCCGATAATATCCGACGGCATCGTATCTGACGTAAACTGTATTCTCCGGCTGTCCAGCCCCAATACTTTTGCAAATGCAGCCGCCAGTGTGGTTTTACCCGTTCCCGGCACATCCTCCAACAACACATGTCCCCGGGCCAGCACCGCAATCAACACTTTTTGGATGACGTCATCCTTTCCGACAATTACTTTTTTCATTTCTTTCTGAATCAGCTCTATTTTTTCCTGCATTTTTCTCTCCTTCCCTTCTGCCTTTTTCTTACTATTATCATAAACGCCGCCATGATAAAAACAAAAACAACGCAAAAGGCGGCCACCCATTCCCACGGAAGCGTTTCCGCCTCCACACTCTCAGGTGCGCTATAGTCTGTAAAATCCAGTATCCATCCTCCGTCTGTCCGCAGCTTCTCCACTGCCTCCAGCGCCAGCAGCGCCTGATAGGTGGCAATCCGATCTGCCTCTTCCTCTTCAGCCGTATGTCTGTACCATCCGTCGTCTCTGCGAAATACTTGCAGCCCGTCCAGCAAAAAGTTATCCCCTTTATGAAATTCTTCCACCGATGCCGGGTCCATGCCCAGCGCACACAGAGCCAAGATTGTCTGGGCAGTAGCCTCCACACTCTCTCCGCTCCCCGTCTCAATCATTCCATTTTCTGTCATCTGTTCCGACAGCCACAAAACAGCTCTCCCTACGGCATCTGCCACCTCCGCTTGTCCCCGGTAGGGCGCAAGAGCCTGAACTGCCATTGCAGTAATGTCCGCATCTCCCTGCTCGTCTCCTACTAACGCAAAGGATCCGTCTTCACACTGGCAGGCCAAAAGCTGCTCTGTTATCTGTTCTCTTGTATACTTTGCTCCCTCCGGCACCTCATAATTTCCCGCATCCAATGCAAGCAGCGCATAAATCAATCCGTTAGACCCCTGCAGGTTCAGGCTTTCCCCAACAAAATCATAGGTTCCGTCGGCAATCAGATTTATCTCTTCTTTTTGGGCATCCACATGCAGAGGATTCCCCCCGAGCGCCAGCATTACGAGAGAAATTCTCTGGTATTCCGTCGCTTTCACAGAATCCAGCATACCATTCTCCTGATATTGCTTTTCTACATAATCCTGCAGCCGGTTCAGATAGTCCTGGTATGCGTCCTTCTTTCCCGAAAGCGCCAGCGTAAGCGCCGTCCAATCACTCCCCGCCGCCCCGGCTGTCATATAGTTTTCATCCCTCAAAAGATATCCTTCTTTTGATTCTGCACTATTTTGTAATGCAGATGCTGTCTGGCTGATTTGCTCAGCGATTTCCGTTTCATTCTGCGCATATACAGTCTGTATACACAGCAGCAAGAACATTCCGATTGCAGCTATACTTCTGCTGATTTTCTTTTTCATAGCTTCTCCTGTCATTTTATAAGTTCCTTCTCAGGTCTTTACTGCTCCGGCTGCGGGTTTTCCGGATCCCCCGGTTCTCCCGAACCATCCGGCTCCTCTGGGTTTTCCGGTTCCTCTGGTTCTTCCGGTCTTTCCGGCTCAGCCGGATCCACCGGAACCTCCGGGTTCTCTGGTTCTTCCGGATCCGGGTTCTCCGGAGCCTCTATAATCTCCTGTTTCACTTCCTGACATTTTGTACAGGTATATTCTATATATCCATCCTGCCCCTCGGCTGCTTCCACACGTCCGGTTTCCACAAAATCATGTCCCAGTTCATGGATACTTCCATCTACCCATGCAGCACAGTAAGAGGTCAGGCTTCCTTTATCATAAGAAGCAACTCCCATATCCTTTCCCCATGCCAGCGTATACCTGAGACTGATGGTCTCGCCTCCGTTCAGCTTCCAGGAAGACATTGCCTTGCCGGGACAGAGCGTTCCATTTATAAAATACAGCCACCCGGAACCTTGCGTAAAATCAAATTCTCCCAATTTATCTCTGGTTCCTTTTGGCGTAAATGCCACGCCGTCCCGTTCAAGCAAGGTTCCCAGCCGGGAATCTATCTCGCAGCCCCGGAAAGCGTCTGCCCTGCTGATGCTTCTTAAATAAAGTTCCGTCTGCAGATTTCCTCCATAAGACACTTCATACCCATTCTGTTCAAGCGCCTCCAGCACCGCGACAGCCGCCGTATCTCCGGATTTTATTTCTATTTCACATTCGTCCACAATTCCGCAGCCCACCGTTGTGGCATCAATCACAACGTAAACATTTCCGATTTCATTTCCCTCATCATGAGCATGATAACGGATATCGTACTTCACCCACCGGGAATTCCCCTCATTATCCCATGCAAGTACCGTCACAACATGATTACTGTAATCACCTACATTGGGCCGCTCAAATTGAAGCACATATTCATAATTACCTGATCCGGTAGGATTGGTGATAGGCTGCCCATCCATCTTTACTTCAATATTATCTGCATAGATGGTTTCCCCTCTCCAGGTCTTTGCGGTAACGACAAACGTAAATTCATTCGTCTTAATGTCTCCCTCCCAATTGTCAAATGTAGTCGTAATAACCGGAGGATGCTCTCCTACCGACGGATTCTCTTCCGCTGCCTTTTCTGCCTGGTATGTAATTACATATCTCGTGTAATTCCTTTTCCCGTCTTTATCCGTAAAATAAATCGTAATATAGTTTGTTCCAAGCGACAATTCTGCCTGATAATACTTCTCCTGCTCTGCTTTCAGATAAGTGCCGGATCCTTTGTCATTTTTATGACGATAATTCACCCTGATATTGGCATTTACCGAAGGGTCAGAATAATATACATAAAATTCAAATCTATCTTCCTCAAGCTCAGGAACCGTGATGATCCGATTATAAAGATTGGTAACCAGGCCGGGTTCATTCTCGTTGTCCTCATCTCCATTTCCCGGATTCTCAATCTCTGTGCCTCCATTCTCTCCGGGGTTGTCTTTTTGACCGTCATCTATATCATCGCCGGGATTCTCTCCCTTTCCTTCATCGGAATCTTCACCGGGCTTTTTTCCCTGCTCTTTATCGAGAGCTTCACCGAGCTTTTCTCCCTGCTCTTTATCGGGAGCTTCACTGGGGTTTTCTTCCTGTCCTTCATCAGAATCTTCACCGGGCTTTTCGCTCTGCTCTTTATCAGCATCTTCACCGGGGTTTTCACTCTGCTCTTTATCGGAATCTTCGTCAGATTCGTTCTTCTGTCCCTCATCCGTCTCTCTGTCCTGATTATCAGAGACTTTTTCTTCCTGCGTCTCTCCTTCTTGCGACTCTTCTCCCGTAAGCCCGACCTCTTCTGACTGTGCGCTTCCGCCATTTTTCTGGCGTATATCAACCCGAAGAAAATCCGCCTCTTCTGCCAGCGGATTTTCCGGCTCTATCCTTTCCTCTGCTTTACCCCATACAACTGTACAGATGAATATTGCGGCAAACAAAAGGAAAGATATTATTTTTATATATTTTTTCTTTTTGTTCATCTCTGCTCCTTAATTAAATAAAAAAGATTGCGTCTTGCGCGCGAGCGGACTGTATCACAAAAAAAGACCATTGGAACCTTCCGGCTCAAATGGTCTTCCTCTATACGCAGCATCCGTGCAAAACAATGCTAATATGATTAGTAAAAATGGTATAATAAGTAAACGTACACCAAAATACTTATGGCAATACACAAAGCATATCCGTCAGACAACTGCAACCCTTGAGTCCGAAAGGTCAACATAGAGTTTCCACAGATAGACCTGGCTTAAAGCTCTCGCTTATCACAGTAGCGTTCCTGCGTGGGAATTGCACCCATCTTCCTATGCACAAAGCATAAAATCCATAAAAACCCGTCTTCACTATTTCATTAACTTTGATTATTATACACGTCCTCTATTCTCTTTTCAATAGTCAATTCATTTTCACACTCTATCCGGCCGCCTCCCGTTACCGACTACACTTGAAAGCATCCTCCGCCGATAAATTCTCTAAGGAGTGAATTCATTGGCACAATCTCGCTTCCGATTCCCACAAAATAATCCAGGAACTTCAGAAGTCTTTTCGCCTCCAGGTATTCCGGGCAATCCTTCTCTATGCCGAATAACAGCGGTTCTACATACTGTTTCAGCACCGCGAGCTCATAAATCAAAGAAGAATTGAACATTACATCCGCTTCTTCCTGATAAGGAAAAATATTTTGCTCCTCTCCCCTCCTTACGGACGGCCACATGGCAATGGTACGTTTTGCACAGGTTCCTCTGGTACGCGCGTCACGCACCAGACGCCTGATCAACCGCCCGTCTGTGGTCGGTATCCGGTTGTGTTCATCAATATTAAGCTGTGTCAGCGCACTGATATATATCTTAAACTTATTTTCCTGAGGGAGCGCCTCCGTCATTTTGGGATTCAGGCAGTGGATTCCCTCAATAACCAACACATCATTTTCACCCAGTCTTTTCGGCTTCCCGGAAAAATCCTTGTGTCCTGTCTTGAAATTAAAGACCGGCAATACAACTTCCTTACCAGAAAGGAGTTCTGTCATCTGTCTGTTAAACAATGGAACATCGACCGTTTCCAGACACTCAAAATCATATTCTCCGTTTTCATCCCGGGGAGTATCCTCTCGCTCTACAAAATAATTATCTACGGCAATGGGATGGGGTACAAGCCCTTTTGCCTTTAATTGAATAGAAAGCCGGTGGGAAAATGTGGTCTTTCCGGAAGAAGATGGCCCGGCAATCAATATGAACTTCGCTTCCGGCTTTGCTGCGATCCTGTCTGCAATATCAGAGATCTGGCTCTCCTGCATGGCTTCCTGCACCAGCACCATCTCCCGGAAATCCTTCCTGGTTATCTCGTCGTTCAGTGCACCTACCGTCTCAATCCCCTGCATATCTCCCCATTTTGTAGACTCTTTCAATACCTGAAACAGCTTGTTTGCCGGGCAGAACGGCGCCAGCTCTTTCGGTTTTTTTCTTCCGGGCATCTGCACTACAAATCCTTCATCATAAAGATAAAGCTCAAAATATTTCAGATACCCCGCGCTTGGCACCATATAACCATAGTAATAATCTTCAAATTCATTCATACTGTAAATATTAACTTTCGAAACCCGGCGATACTCAAACAGCCTCTCTTTGTCGTGCATCCCATGCTGCCTGAACAACGCTACTGCATCATCTGTGTGGATAGTGCGTTTGTGAATCGGCATATCCATCTCTACCAATTCCCGCATCCGTTTCCTGACTTTCTCTAAAAAGGCTTCATTTACATGAACAGCCCCTTCTACCGTACAATAATATCCGTCCCCCACCGAAAAATGAATTCTCACCTTCTCAATATCAGCATGATTGCATACGTCATAGACTGCTTTTACCAGCAAAAGATTCATACTGCGCTTATACGTCTTATGCCCAATCGGATCCCCTGTCGTAATAAAACGCATAGTACAATCACCCTGTAATGTTTTCTGCAATTCCTGCAGTCTTTCATTTACAATTACCAGTACAATATCATTTTCATAATTCTTCTGGTAATCTGCTGCAATCTCACGGTACGAAGTCCCCGCCGCATACTGCACAACGCGGTCCTCTACCTGCACACTATATTTTTCCATTGGAACATCACTCCTTTTTGCCTATCCATTACAGTACAACGAAGGGCGAACGGATTTTTTCCTTTTCTACCGTCACTCCGGCAATCCTGCTGCCCAGATACCCTGCCACATCTTCGATAAAAATATGTTCAATTCCGTAATGCCCTGCGTCAATAACAGCAAGCCCCTGCGCCACCGCATCAATTCCTGTATGATGGTCGATATCTCCAGTTATCAGTACATCTGCTTTCTTCTCCAGCGCCGCCGGTATCATACTTTTCCCCGAACCGGGAGAAATGGCAATTCGTCTGACGTCTTTCTGAAGATTTCCAAATACCTTTACCGTATCCAGTCCAAATCTTTCCTTCACTAGTTCACAGCATTCCCGCAGTGTCATCGTCTGAGAAATGTCTGCCACTCTTCCAATTCCTTCCGGGATATCTCCATCGCTGGTTACTTCCAGAACTTCCGCATTCTCAAGCGACAGTTTTTCTCCGGAAAGAGCCGCCATCCCTTTTACATCATAATTGGTATGCATCGCATAATAGGATATGTCGTTCTGGATCAGTTTCAGAACCCTTGCTCCAATAAAGTCCTGATTATTCACCCGTTTCATTCCGGAAAAAATCAAAGGATGATGCGTAATCAGCATGTCCGCACCGGAGTGGACCGCATTTTCTATCACTTCATCCGTAGCATCCAGCGCCACATAAATATATTTCACTTCTTTGTCATCCCTGCCTGCAAGAAGCCCTACATTGTCCCACTCCAGCGCATAGCTTCCCGGATATGCGGATTCTATAATTTCTATAATCTTTCTGCATAGCATATATCTCTTCCTCCTTCTGTCAGATACGGTATCGTTCCAGCGCCAGCTCTGTAAGCGCCAGTTCTTCTTCCAACTCCAAAAGGCGCTGCCGGCTCCGGCTGCCTCCCTGTGTAAGGAGATCTTCCCGAATCTTCTGCTTCATCCCTTTTTCGCGCATCAGATATCTGTACAATACCGGATGCCTCGCTTCTAAAAGCTTTCGTCCATAAAGAAGCTCTGCTTCATCATGCACACTCTCTTTTCCATGTACCACTTTCATCATAGGATAGAACTTTCCATCTTCCTCCACCATATCTTCCGCAACGGTAAGATAACCATTCCGGCTCAGATATTCTCTGACCTTCCTAATCTCAGACTGGGGCTGCAGAATGAATTCCTTCAGACTCTGTGTCACTTCGGGATTCCCTTCAAGGATCCGGATAACCAGCCCGCCGCCCATACCTGCCGCTATCATAGTGTCCGTTTCCCCAGGCAGCAGGGCAGACAGGCCATCCGACAATCTGGTTTCGATTACTTCTTCCATTCCGCGTTCCCGGATATGTATTTTTGCCCGCTTAAGAGGCCCCCGGTTAATATCCATAGCAATGGCTCTGGGGCTGATTCCTTTCTCGATAAGATAAATGGGAATATAACCATGATCAGTTCCAATATCTGCAACAGAGGCGCCCTCTGTCACAAGACTTGCAACCGCATAAAGTCTCTTTGATAGTTCCATAGGCGCCTCTTTCTTAATCCAAATAATCTCTTAATTTTCTGCTGCGGCTCGGATGACGGAGTTTTCTGAGCGCTTTCGCCTCTATCTGGCGGATACGCTCTCTCGTTACATCGAATTCCTTGCCCACTTCTTCCAACGTGCGGGCGCGTCCGTCATTCATTCCGAAGCGAAGACGGAGTACCTTCTGTTCCCTCTCGGTCAGGGTATCCAACACTTCATCCAGCTGTTCTTTTAAAAGCGTTGCCGCTGCCGCCTCTGCCGGTACAGGCACATTATCATCCTGAATAAAATCTCCAAGATGGCTGTCCTCTTCTTCACCAATCGGCGTCTCCAAAGATACCGGCTCCTGGGATATTTTTAAAATCTCTCTTACCCTCTCTACAGGCATGTCCAACTCTTCCGCAATCTCTTCCGGCGTAGGCTCACGCCCTAATTCCTGCAAAAGCTGTCTGGATACACGGATTAACTTGTTGATGGTTTCCACCATGTGAACCGGAATACGGATGGTTCTTGCCTGATCTGCGATAGCACGGGTAATTGCCTGGCGAATCCACCAGGTAGCATACGTACTGAACTTAAATCCTTTGCGGTAATCAAACTTTTCCACTGCCTTAATCAGCCCCAGGTTTCCCTCCTGGATTAAATCCAGAAAGAGCATTCCCCGCCCTACGTAACGCTTAGCAATACTCACCACCAGACGCAGATTGGCCTCTGCAAGACGTTTCTTCGCTTCTTCGTCACCGTCAGCCATCCGCTTAGCAAGCTCTACTTCTTCTTCCGCAGACAAAAGCGGGACCTTGCCGATTTCTTTCAGATACATGCGGACGGGATCTTCAATGCTGATTCCATCCGGGACGGACAGATCAATCTTCTCCATATCCACTTCATCTTCCTCAGAAAGGACGATCTCCATATCGTCATCATCATCGGCTGTATCTGCACTGATGCGGAGCACATCAATATTCTGCGCTTCCAGATACTCAAATACCTTCTCCATCTGCTCTGCATTCAGTTCCATGTCTGAGAAAAAGTCATTAATTTCCTGTATCTCCAGAATACTTTTCTTCTTCTTTCCGAGTGCTACAAGTTCTTTTAACTTTTCCCCGAATTTTACAACATTCTCTTCCATGTAATGTCCATCCTCTCATTGCTTGTTTATATTTTATCCTTAATTAATAGAAATATGCAGTTTCTCAAGGTCCTGCAGCGTCCGCTTCGCTTCCATCAGCTTCTGCAGCCCTCTCATATCTGTAGGTTCCAGTTCCTTTGCCGCCGTCTCTATACTGTATTCCTTTACCTTTATCACCGTTTCCTTCAGCGCTTTCTCCTGCTCCTGTATCGTAGACAGGCTCTGTATCTTCGTGTGGAACAGCTCCGCCACCTTCCGGTGTTCTTCTTCCTCTGTAAAATGATTCATAATCTGCGCCGGGTTCACTGCTTTCGCATCGTACTGCTCATAAAGAAGCCTCGCCACTGTCCGATATAGGTTTTCTGTAAAATCTTCCGGGACGATATACTTCTTTATCTGGGTGAAAATGCTTTCCTTCTCAATCATCCAGGTAAGAAGGATTCTCTGAGACTTAAGCTGGCCGTCTTCTTTATCTTTCTCTCTGTTCACTGTACTTCTGGGACGTTCCACCGGCTTCGCCAGCCCTGTCTGCACTGCCATTCTGCTTACTAATTTGCGCAGGTCAGGCGGATTCACATGATAATTTTTCGCCACTGCTTCTATGTAATTATTTCTTTCGATCTCTTCGTCAAACTGATTCAGCCTCTTTGCTGCCTCACGCATAAATGCAGTCTTTCCCTCCGGAGAATTCATATCGTATTCTCTCTCCAGAATTTCCAGCCCGAACATAAATCCATTCCTTGCCTTGCTGATGCGCTCCTCAAATGCCTCTGCTCCCAGGTTCTTTATAAATTCATCCGGATCTTTATAAGGATCCATACGAATCACCCTCGCTGTAATCCCCACCTCTTTCAAAATCGGCATTGCCCGCAAGGCCGCCCGTGTTCCGGCATCATCGCTGTCATAAGTCAGGTACACCTCATCCACATACCGCTTAATCAGTGACGCATGTCCCGATGTAAGCGCCGTCCCGAGGGACGCTACTGCATTAGTAAATCCGGCCTGGTGCAGCGCTATCACATCCATATAACCCTCGCACAGCAGAAAATACGGCTTCCTTGAACTCCTTGCCCGATGAAGGCCATAGAGATTCCGGCTCTTGTCAAATACCGGCGTCTCCGGCGAATTCAGATACTTTGGTTTTCCGTCTCCCATGACTCTTCCGCCAAACCCGATGACCCGGTTATTGGCATCCATAATAGGAAACATCACCCGGTTCCAGAACTTATCATAACCGCCACGCTTCTCGTCAATGGTAATCAGCCCGGCTTTCATAAGAAGCTGATCCGAATATCCTTTCGCCTTCAGATACTTATACAGATCATCACTGTATTTGTTAGAGTACCCCAGCCCAAAAGCAGTGATTGTTCCATCCGAAAGCTGCCTGTCCTTCAAATATGTATACGCCTTCTCCCCCTGAGGGGATTTTAACTGTGCATAGAAATACTTCGCCGCAAGCTTATTGATTTCCAAAAGCGCAGACTTTAGGTCCGCCCGTTCCCTCGCCTCTTTGGAATATTCCACTTCCGGCAGTTCCACTCCCGCCCGGTCGGCAAGCACCTTCACTGCTTCCGTA
>ERZ1673697.3317-NODE-3317-length-12095-cov-3.568189_pt1 | contig 12095 bp, 13 predicted proteins | sample MGYA00580227_ERZ1673697 | MGnify/ENA primary metagenome ERZ1673697 (study PRJEB41218, sample SAMN15661759) | gut metagenome | host: Homo sapiens | place: Canada: London | collected 2015-08-20/2019-03-30 | study: EMG produced TPA metagenomics assembly of...
AAACTAATTGTGGCATTACTACAATGGATATTCAAAAAAGTGAGAGGTTTCATCTTGAAGGCATGAAAGAAGCATGAGTGATAGAATATAACAAACAGAACCGTTCGTATCTTTCAGAAAAGGAAGACTTTGAACGGTTCTTGTTCATATTATTGTCATATGAGTAATTATATTATATGACCATTTGTGATTATACAGAGATTATGGGTAAGCAGATGCGGTATCAATCAGTAACTAAATTCCCTGTCTTCTCCAGCTCCAAATCGGACCATATTGATTTTGCGGCTTTGAGGTCTGATAACAACGACATTCCAGCAATCTTCGGAAGCAGTTCCAAGCTGACGGGACGGCTTAGTTGCACCGGAAGCCCATAATGCAGGATTGCCATTTTCGTTCTCAAACCTCTGACAGTTGGTCATAATTGATAAATATGGGGATGTGAATGCTGCATCAACATGATTATGTCCACTGAACATAGAAATGATTGTTCCGGTATTTTCTTCATAGTCTGCCAGTAATGCTTGGATTTTATAACCGTTATAGCAATATTTGTTATCATAATCATGAGAGGATTCGGGATCCATGTGTGTGAATAAACAGATAGAATATCCATCCTCTGTCTTTAATGCAGTATTTTGTAACCATTCCACCGTAGTGTCTGAGTAACCATAGCGACCTTCTACGTTGGCATTTAACCAGATGAAACGTATTTTATATTCTGGAAAATCTTTGTAGTAATTTGTTCCGGACATCGATGAATCCATTATGACATCATGTGTGAGAGACAAATAAGATTGTTTAATCTGGTTCAGATTTAACAAACTATAATAACGGTTGTCGTCATGATTACCAATGCAGGGATAATATGGAATACCAATTCCCTGAAATAATTGATTTAAATAAGCGTTCCTTTGCAACAATACCATGTGCCGTAGTTATTATCGGCAAATCCGGTATAGCCATATAGAATATGTCCATTTTTCGTACAATACCAGTCATTGCCAATCTTTTTTACGATAGTTTGATTTTGAGGCTTGGCGAATACGGGATTTGCATATACCAGGCAGAAGGTGATAGCTATTAGTAATACAACCGTTATTTTTTTGTGTTTCATAAAAGACTCCTTAACTAAAAAAATAATAATTTGCAATTAATTTTATTTTGCATCATTTTTGAGTAAATGATACAAATGTAGAAAAAATTAAGAAAGAATTATGAAATATAGTTGAAAAGAGAGACGTATAATAAAAATTGACATTTTCTGTTTGAATATGCTATATTTCTTTTTCGTATGAAAAAATCAATACAGATATTAGAGAAGAAGTATTATTTCTTGTAAAAAGAGAAAAAAAGTGATAAAGTGAAACATATTAAATACTTACAAAAGAACGGAAATACTGTAAGTATTAATGACGGAGGAAATTTATGAATTCAAAGAACAATTATAATAAAGTTCAGGACAGCAGAATTGTCAGTGTGACAGAATTGATTTTGGAACTTTTAAAAAGAGTCAGGCTGATTATCATTATGGCATTGATTTTTGCTGTTGTACTTGGAGGATATAAGTATGTCAAAGATAAAAAGGCAGCAAATATACCCCTGTTATCTGTATCCGTGGAAGAGGCAGAGAAAAATCTGACCGATGAAGAGGTAGAACAGGTGAATTTGGCAGAATATACGCAAAAATCGTTAGAAAAAAAACAAGAATATGCGGAGAAATCTGTGTTAATGCAGTTAAATCCATATAATGTGACAACGGCATCCATCCAGTTTATTATTGAAACGGATGATAAAAGTCAGCTGACAGATCTTAAGTATGCATATTATACTTATGTAAATGATGGACAATTGTTACAGGATTTGAAAAATCGTGGTGTAACGGAAGATACGCAGTATTTGGATGAAATAATTTCTTACGAAGATGCATCTTTAAATGGCAGTAATTTGAACAGTAATGTACTGACAACAAATCAGGGTAGTGTATTTGATGTTACAGTGAAATATACAGATCAGGAGTCCTGTGAGAAACTTGCGGGAAATATTATGACCTGTGTTTCAGAATATGCTACTACGCTAAGTGAAAGTGTATATGCACATAATATTCGATTGTTAAATTGTTCTTATTCCAATATGGTAGACGCTACAGTTGCACAGCAGCAGAATGATTGCATGACAGCAATCAATACGCTGAAAGATCAGTTAAAACAGCAGACAGAATCATTTAATGAAAATCAGAAAATTGTTTTCACAAAAGAAAATCAGGAAAAAGCATCAGCAACAGATAAAAACAATGTTGTTCCTGCTGTTTCTATCAGTAAAAAATACATTTGTCTTGGAGGCGTGATTGGTATTGTACTCGCAATTATCTATATTGTTATTGCATATCTGTTGCGAGGAACAATAAATTCAAGCAATGATGTTAAATATCTGTATAATAGGCGGGTGCTTGCAGAACTTCCGGTTTCAAGAAAAAATTATCTTTATAGAAAAGCGAGACAGAAACTCTTGAAAGACAGTGCCTCTAATGAAATGGATGCATCCGTGGAACTGTTAGTTTCAAATGTGAAATGCGAGTGTGAGAAAAATAATATTCATGAAGTGATTTGCGCATATTCCTGCGATGATAGATTTGTTCAGACTTGGATGGAACGTGTGGAGCAGCAACTGTCAGCAGTTGGAATTAAGATTTGTAAGCTGGGAGACGGTTTGGAGAATGCACAGGCAGTAGAAGCTATGAATTGGTTGAAATATATCATTCTTGTAGAAAAACTTTCATATGCCCGTTATGAAACTATTACCAGAGAACTGGAAATCTGTATGGAACAGGGAATGGAACTAATGGGACTTGTTACATTGAATTAATGGTTAAAATAATACCGAAAAGGAAAAGAGGATTACTCTATGAAAACAGATAATATTAAAGTTTGTTTGGTCGGTTCTTCCGGTGGGCATTTAACACATTTGTATATGTTAAAGCCGTTTTGGAGTACAAAAGAAAGATTTTGGGTTACCTTTGATAAAGAAGATGCACGCAGTTTGTTGAAAGATGAAAAGATGTATCCTTGCTATTTCCCAACAAACAGAAGTCTGAAAGCACTGATAAAAAATACGAAAATTGCATGGAAAGTTTTAAGAAAAGAACGTCCGGATTTAATTATTTCATCGGGAGCGGCAGTAGCAGTACCATTTTTCTATCTTGGAAAGCTGTTTGGCGCGAAACTTATTTATGTAGAAGTGTTTGATAGAATAGATAAGCCGACGATGTCGGGAAAAATGGTTTATCCAATTGCAGATAAATTTATTGTGCAATGGGAAGAACAGAAACAGGTATACAAGAAAGCAATTAATTTAGGAAGTATTTTTTAAAGGAAAAAAAGATGATATTTGTTACAGTAGGAACGCATGAACAGCCTTTTGACCGTCTGGTGAAAGCGATAGATGAATTAAAAAAAGAACAGTTGATAGATGATGATGTATTTATTCAGACAGGATACAGCACATATTCTCCTGAATATTGTGAATGGAGTAAATTTGTGCCATATGCGGAAATGGAAAAGAAGATGACAGAAGCCAGAATTGTCATTACTCACGGTGGACCTGCCAGTTTTATTATGCCATTACAAATGGGAAAAACTCCAATTGTAGTACCTAGACAGGCGGATTATGGAGAACATGTAAATAACCATCAGATGGAATTTGTTGAAAATGTTTCGCGCCGAATGGGCACGATTATACCCGTGTACGACATAGCAGATCTTCAAAATACTATTTGCAATTATGATACAATTGTGTCAACAATGACTCAGGGAACACAAAGCCATAATGCAGAGTTTAATAATGAATTTGAAAAAATCGTAACAGAGTTATTTCAATAGGACATAAAAAGTTATGAATAAGAAAAAGGTATTAATTATCAGTACAGTTGGTTTAAAATATGAGGGTATCACCAGTGTGATTCTGGCAAACTTGGAAGCTATGGATCGAAGTGATCTGGAAATTTATCTGGTAGGAACTATAGAAGTACATCCGGAAATTGTTGCTAAAATCTCAGATATGGGGTGTACGGTTATAAACATGCCAAACAGAAGAACGGATACGATGGCATACTTTAAAGAATTGATGAGATTCATACGAAAAAATAAAATTGATGTGGTTCATGCACATGGTAACAGTGCTACAATGACGATAGAAATGGCAGCTGCCTTTTTAGGTGGATGTAAACTTCGAATAGCACATTCACATAATACCTGTTGCGAACAGGTAAGGGCGGATAAAATATTACGCCCTTACTTTTATTTATTATGTAACAAAAATCTTGCCTGTGGAAGCGCAGCTGGAAAATGGCTGTTTGGAAAACGTCCCTTTACTGTTATAGCGAATGGGCGTGATATAGATAAATATAAATATGATCGACATATGCGTGACAAAATACGAAAAGAATATAAATGGGATGATAAAATAGTAATTGGGCATGTGGGTGGTTTTCTCCCCCAGAAAAACCATGCATTTTTAATTGATATTTTTCATGCAATGCACAAGATGAGACCGGAAACGCGGCTGATTTTGTTTGGAGACGGTCCGCTGCGTAGTGAAGTAGAGCAGAAAGTAAAAAGGTTGGGATTAGGAGAATGTGTAGAATTTATGGGGTTGAGTAATCGTGTCAATGAATTCTTGCAGGCGATGGATGGAATGTTGCTACCATCATTATTCGAAGGACTTCCATTGGTTGCGGTTGAATGGCAGATAGCAGCTCTTCCATGTGAGTTATCAAACGTAATTACACCGGACTGTGCATTTTCTGATTTGGTAGAATTTTGTTCGTTAGAAGAAAGTCCGGATGTATGGGCAGAAATTATGTTGTCGAAAATTAATCATATAGATCGGGAAAAAGAATCTGCACTTATTCCGGAAGCAACAAGAAATGCTGGATTTGATATTCGTGATAATGCAGCTGTTTTACATGAGATATATTGTGGAAATAAATAGCAGATATTACATATGAGAGAGGAAACAATATGAAGAAAATAATGCTAGGGTGCAAAAGTATACTTTTATATCTGAAATATAAACTTTTATATGGAAAACGTATACAAATAGCAACTATGAATTCGTTAAAAGGAAAAGTTTCTATAGAGTTATTTAACAGTGCAAAATGCAGAATTGGGAATTTTTTGATGACGGCGGGACCTTTCTATGCAAAATGTACAGATAGTGCGGAAATCTCAATTGGAAACAACTGCTTTTTTAATCATAATTGCAGCCTGACAGCAGCGGAGCGAATAACAATTGGCGATAATTGTATGTTTGCAAACAATTTGGTAGTGGTTGACCATGATCATGTGCAGAGAGATGGAAAAATATTGCCTGAGTTAGTGAGTGCACCGGTTAAAATAGGAAATAATGTTTGGTGTGGAGCAAATGTTACTATTTTAAAAGGGATTACGGTAGGAGATGGTGCAGTGATTGCGGCTGGCGCTGTCGTAAACAGAAATGTAGAGGCATATTCTACAGTAGCAGGAGTGCCGGCACATAAAATTAGTAAGTAAGGATTGGCTATTATATGACTTCTAAAGTACATGAGATTAATATACATAATATTATTTGTTATGTGATTCTGATTCCTTTTTTGAATCCGAGAGGCTTTTATGATGTGGTACCACATTACAAAAGCTTTATGACTGCCTGGGTGTATCTGGCTTTGCTATTAATAGTTTTAGAAATATTTCTGCGGTATAAGGGAAATGTGATATGTATGGAAAAAAAAGCGGAAATAGCAGTATTTTCATATTTTATATCAATCGTTTTGATTACACTAATCGCACAGGGAGGTTTGCATGAGGGATTACAAAATATCATATCAACGCCTTTTTTATGTATATATGACATTTTGTGTTTGCGTGATAATCCAAGACAACTTATAAAATCATTGACCAATATTTTAATTATTTTGTTTTTGTTGAATTTGACTGTTTTTAATCCTTATATTATGCAGTATAAAATTGCGGAATATCATATTATTTTTTTGGGACACATTCAGGTGGCTGCGCAGTTTGGAGCGCTTGGAATGTTGTGTAGTGCGTTGGATTACAAATACAGAAAAAAACATGCAATATTGCTGTGTGTACTGTCTGTTTTGACTATGTTGACCAGTACTGCGTCCAGTGCGATTTTAGTTGTGGTGATGTTACTTGTTTTTTCAGTACTGGTTATTTTTAAAGTCTATGGTATATTTTGTAAAGGTATTCCTGTTTATGTGTTATTATACACAATCTTCAGCGCAATTTTAGTGATGGGTAATGTCCGTTTACCAGGTTTCATAATTTCCATGCTGAATTCGAGACAGAGTATCTGGAGTGTGGCATTGCAACAAGTGAAAAATGCTCCGTTAATAGGATATGGCGTACAGGGTGTAACACTGGAATTATACTGGGGTGGGAAATTCAATTATGCACATAGTCAGTTTGCACAGAATCTTTTAGATGGCGGAATTGTTTTATCCATCATGTTTTTTGTTATGTTTGTGTCAGTAGCATTTTGTATTAGAAAGACAGAAAATAAAATTTTAAGAAGTATTGGAACTTTGATAGTGCTTGCATTTATGTGTGTGGCATTGTTTGACAGTGTTTCATTTTATCCCTATTTTATGCTTACATTAATGATATTAATGTATCTTCCAAATATTTCAAAAATACAAAGTAAAAATGTTTTGGAGATAGAATGATGAGGAGAAATATTATATGGCGTATAAAGTTTTAAATTTATTGTCCGACGGTGGTGTTGGTGGAATTGAGAATCTGTGTAAATGCATTTCAGATATACGAACAGAAGAGAATTGCTTTTGCTGCCTATTTGAAGAAGGGGCAATTTATGAAGAAATGAAAAAAAACGGAAATGCAGTATCTTTGGTATCTTGTGGAAGCAAGAAGGTGACGAGGGAAAGAATTCGCGCACTTGTTGCATTGGCAAAGAATTATGATATTATTGTTGTTCATCACAGCGCAATTGTAATACAGTTTTACTATTCTCTTTTAAAATTATTGTTACCAAGGAAAAAATATGTGTTAGTTGCACATAGTTGTTTTTCACCAGAGTTTTATTATAATTATAATTCAAAATTGAAAAACCAAGTAAGAGCCTGGTTGCAAAAGCATGTTTTGAAAATTTCTGACAGAGTTGTTTTTGTGTCCAAAGCAGGTGAAAAATCATACAGAGATTATTTTGATATTCCGGATGCCAAAAGCAGAGTTGTTTATAATGGAGTTGTACCTCAGACAGAATTTCGAAAAACAAAGCAGATGATAATAGACGAAAATCATACGTTTAAAATTGTGTTTATCGGAAGATTGGAAGAGATAAAAGGCGTACATTTGTTAATTGAAGCAATGCAGGAACTTAGAAAAAAATATTTCGTAGAACTTGAAATTGTAGGATATGGAACAGAAGAGGAAAATCTGGAGAGCTTATGTAAAAAACTTGGAGTAAATGATATCGTGCATTTTGCAGGAATGCAACGTGAGATAGGAAAATATTTAAAAACGGCAGATATTTTTGTATATCCATCTATTTGTGAAGAGGTATTTGGAATCTCTCTTGTGGAAGCAATGTCCTATGGTGTTCCATGTGTTGCCAACGAAGTTGGTGGTATACCGGAAATTATTGCAAATCATGAAAATGGAGTACTGACAAAAGAAAAAACAGGATTGGCAGTTGCAGAAGCAATTGAGTCATTAATTCAATCTTACCGCGATGGAAAAGCAGATGAAATGGCGGAGAAATGCTATGAAACAGCACAATATTTTTCTATTGATCATACGGTAGAAGGTTTGGAAAAATGTTACCTGGAATTATTAAATAAAAATTGATGTGGAGTTTAAGATGACAGAAACACAAAAGTTACAGAAATTGATTTTATATATTGCGGATGAGATTATCCGTATTTGTGAAAAAAATGATATTCCATATAATATCACAGCAGGAACTCTTCTGGGAGCTGTACGTCATAAGGGCTTTATTCCTTGGGATGATGATTTTGATATTGCTATGAGTCGTGAGGATTATGAACGTTTTCTGAAGGCATGTAAAAAAGATCTGGATACGAGTGTATTTTTCCTTCAGACAGCCGATACAGACAGAAAATTTGCATATTCTATGGCAAAAGTGCAGTTGTTGGGAACGGAGATTATTGAAGAATTTTCTATTGGTGTAGATATTCATCATGGGATTTTTGTGGATGTTTTTCCATATGATAAGTTACCAAGCGGAAGTATGAGCAGAAAGCTGTTTTTAGCAAAGAATCATTTGTTAAAAACAATTCTGTGGATAAAATGTGGATATGGTGTAAAAGAACATTCCAATCGGACTGGATATAAGATTCTGCGATTTGTCGGAAAGTTTACAAGCATTGAAAAGTTAAAGAAAAAAATATATACACACATTACAAAGTACAATAATCAGGATGTTCAGGATTGCTTCACCAGTGATTATCCAGATGAAAAGATGGAAGAAAAATGGCTTTCTAACAGAGCTTCTTATGAGTTTGAAGGACATGATTATTGGGGGTTCAGAGATTATGATGAATATCTTAGTTCATTATATGGTGATTATATGACGTTACCACCGGAAAGTGAACGTGAAACACATACAAATGCAAAAATTGATTATGGTCAGTATGCCGCATGGTTTGAGGAGTAATATGTCGAAGATAAGAGAAATTTTAAGTAAATGGGAAGGTAAATATTACAGAAAAAAGGTTCAGAATATGGCAAAAGTTTGTGGCCCCAATTTATATTGTGGTGGAAAATCTTTTGTCACAGCGAATACTGAACTTGGAACAAATGTGAATTTTAATGGAATGTCAATTTTTGGAAATGGAAGAATCGTAATTGGTGATAATTTCCATTCTGGTCCAGGATGTCAGATTATATCTTCTTTTCATAATTATGACTCAGATGATGCAATTCCATACGGACATCAGTATATTCACAAAGATGTTACCATTGGAGATAATGTGTGGTTGGGAAATAATGTTATCATTCTTGGTGGCGTGGAAATAGGTGAAGGTGCGATTATTCAGGCTGGGAGTGTGGTATGCAAAAATATTCCGGCATATGCGATTGCAGGGGGACATCCTGCAATTCCATTTAAAACAAGAGATGTGGAACATTATGAAAAATTAAAAAAGGAAAAGAAATTTTATTAAGTTAAACTAGGATAGAAGTGGAAGTGTAATATGAAAATTTCAACATGGATTCAAAAATACAAAGATATGGCGCAACCGGTAAAGGCATCTTTCTGGTTTACAGTCTGTAATATTCTGAATAAAGGAATTGCACTGATTTCGACACCCATCTTTGTCCGGATTTTAACAACAGATCAGTATGGTGATTACGCGGTATTTCAGTCTTGGTACAGCATACTTGTTATATTTGCCACATTAAATCTGTTTTCCGGAGAATATGGAAAAGGATTAATTGAATTTGATCAGGACAAAGATCGTTTTACTTCTTCGGTCCTGGGACTTACTTCATTAATTACATTAATCGTATTTGCAGTGTTTGCCTGCAACCTGACTTTCTGGTCAGGGGCACTGAGCCTATCACCGATTTTGATTATTGCATTGTTTATAGAAATTTTTACAATGTCAGCATATGAATTCTGGTCAACGAAACAGAGATTTGAGTATAAATACAAAAAAGTTGTCCTGAGTACTTTAGGGATGAGTGTGGGAAGTATTTTGCTTGGAATCCTTTCCGTTATGGCAACAAGCACATATAAACTGGAAGCAAGAGTTTTTTCTGACGTGTTTGTAAAGGCTGTTATCTCATTAGTCGCCTTTTTTGTAATTGTCAGAAATGGAAGAAAACTTTTTGATAAAAAGTACTGGAAATATGCGTTGTTATTTAATTTGCCTTTAATTCCGCATTTCCTTTCTACGATGGTACTTAGCCAGTCAGACCGTATTATGATTAAAAGTATGGTTGGAAGTACAGCTGCAGCTGTATACAGTATTGCATATACGATTGGCACAATGGTGTTGTTGATTACAAATGCGATTAATAATTCTTTTACACCTTATACTTATCAGGCATTAAAGGATAAAGCTTATGCAGGAATTAAAAAGAATGCAACGTTGCTTTGCATTCTGGTAGCGGTACTGGTGGTTCTTTCAATGGCGTTTGCACCGGAAATTATTTTGATTTTCGGCGGTAGAAAGTACTATGAGGCAATCTGGGTGGTACCACCGGTAGCGGTTTCAATGTTTCTGATCTTTTTGTATTCGCTATTTAGCAACATTGAGTATTATTATAAAAAGACGGGATACATTGCACTGGCATCTATTGCATGCGCCGGAGCAAACCTGTTGTTAAATAAAATTTTTATTCAGCTGTTTGGATATTATGCAGCAGGATATACAACTTTGGTCTGCTATGGTTTGTTAGCGTTAATGCATTATTTCTTCTATCGTAAGGCATTGCATCAGGAAGGGGTGCGGGCTTCAGAAGTATATAATATAAAGCAGTTATTGCTCATATTGGCAGCTGTATTGTGTGTAATGTTTGTAATGACATTTACTTATAAACATATTGTAATTCGATATGCAATCGTTGCTGTAATTTTGGTTATTATGATAATCAATAAAAATAAAATTCTGGGTTGGTTAAAAAATATTAAAAATTCCTGATCACATAATTGGAAATCATGGAGGAAAATCAATGAATGTTGTTGGATATATCAAGAAAAATGGAATAAAAAGGGTTTTTGATGTTTTTTATCATTATAAACTAGATCTGATTTTGCAGAAAGGATGTAACTTTTTCCTGAAACACAGACCTTTACAGAATATTATTATCATTGAAAGCCATAATGATTTTGATTCTAACGGAGGGGCTTTTTATGACTATCTGATAGAGAATCATTATAATGATAAATATAAAATTGTCTGGTTACTTAAAAATAAGGCTCCGGAATCATTACCACATAATGTTGACTGGTGTTGGCTGTACAAGCCGAGTATAAAAAAGGCACTATATGTATGTAAAGCAAAAATTTTTACTGCAGATTGTGTTGTTACCAATAAGGTGCGTCCGGAACAGAAATCATTTTATTTTACACATGGAGCGGTTTGTTTGAAAAGTGTAATTGGAAAATGTAATCTGTCCGATACAGTGGATTATATTCTTTCACCATCAGAAAATTATGGCCCAATTCAGGCAAAGCAAGGAGGACTGCCATTCCCGAATAATAGATTTGTATATCTCGGGTATCCGAGTTACGACCGTCTTTTTACTCCATCAGAGAATGAACTGGGTAAAGTTACTTCAAAAACATATCAGAAAGTGGTACTTTGGATGCCAACCTTCCGTAAGGGTGGTGGATATCAGCGAAATGACAGTACAAAAGAACAACCATTAGGCATTCCGATTATTGAATCAGAGCAACAGTTAAAAGATTTAAATGAAGCTCTTGTACAACTGGATATGCTTCTGGTTATCAAGATTCATCCAATGCAGGATCCGGATACTATAAAAGTGCATGGTCTTTCTAATATATGTGTTTTGACCGGAACTACGGTAAAAAGATTGAATGTAGATAATTACAGGTTGTTAAAAGATTCTGATGCACTGATCAGTGATTATTCCAGTATTGCCTATGATTATCTGATGCTTAACAGACCAATCGGATATGATTTTTCGGATTTGGATTCTTATACAAATGGACTTTGTGTGGATAATCCGGATGAATATATTGCAGGACCTAAGATTTATTGTTATGATGAATTGTTAGGATTTTTGAAAGCTGTTTCAGAAGAAAAAGACAGTTACAAAGAACAGCGGGAAAATCTTTGCAGAAGAATTTATAAATATACAGATGGAAATAGCAGTAAGAGAATTGTTGAATTTATGAAATTATAAGGAGTGAAGAATAATGCTTAATTTTACAGTAGGACCAGTAATGTCGAGTGAGGAAGTGCGGGCTATTGGCGCAGAGCAGGTGCCGTATTTCAGAACACCAGAATTTTCACAGATTATGTTTGAAAATGAAGCTCTTATGAAAAAATTTGCAAAGGCAGATGAGAATGCAAGAGTGGTATTCTT
>ERZ1673697.3320-NODE-3320-length-12072-cov-5.827661_pt1 | contig 12072 bp, 10 predicted proteins | sample MGYA00580227_ERZ1673697 | MGnify/ENA primary metagenome ERZ1673697 (study PRJEB41218, sample SAMN15661759) | gut metagenome | host: Homo sapiens | place: Canada: London | collected 2015-08-20/2019-03-30 | study: EMG produced TPA metagenomics assembly of...
TGGGTAGGGTGCTATGTGCCAGTGGCACATGTTTAGCACGGACCGAAGCGGAGCGGAGACGTGGGAGTGCGTAGCACGGAACAATCCGTAGGCATCAAAGTCGGGGGCTTTTGACCCCGACATCATTATATATGGATATGTGGAAAGGAAGAGAATATGGGAGAGTATTTATTGATTTCGGATGCTGCAAAACAGGTAAAGGTGGAGAGCCATGTACTTCGCTATTGGGAAGAGGAATTACATCTGCCCATCAAAAGAAACGAGCTGGGGCACCGCTATTATACGAAGGAAGACGTGGAACGGTTCAAAGAGATCAAGAGCATGAAAGAAAGGGGATTACAGTTGAAAGCAATTAAAATGATATTAAAGGACGGACGGCTGGACGTACTGCCGGAGGAACGGGAAAAAGAGCCTGTAGAAGCCCGGAAAGAGCCGGCAGAAGTCCGGACACCACACATGGCCATCGAGATCGTTGATAAACCGGTGGATAAAGAGATGCCGGTACAGCCGCAGGAGAGGATATGTACGGTGCCGGAGAAGGAAGGACTGCAGAGTGAAAGCAGGGAAGAGAAGGCTAAAAGGCTCCAGTGGATCCTGCAACAGTTGATCCGTGAGGCAGTACGGGAGAATAACCAGGACCTTTGCCGGGAACTCAAGGAAAGCATGGTCAAGGAGCTGGATTATCAGTTCCGCAGCAGAGAAGAGCGGGAAGAGGAGAGAGACCGCAGACTGGAACAGCGCAGCGAGGAGTACTATCAGAAGATGGACGAGCTGTTGCGGAAAAAGACCAGGGGACAACTGCGGAAACAGCAGAAAGAGGAGAGAAGGCCGAAAGTGGAAAAAGAGTCCACAGAGATCGCAGACAAAGAAAATACCGGCAGGGAAATTAAGGCAGAAAAAAAGAAAAGGCATTTCATTTTCTGAAATGCCTTCCCCGGGGTACGTTCTGAATCAGGAATTAATCCTCTGCGATAGCACCAACAGGGCACTGACCTGCGCAGGAACCGCAGCTGATGCACTTATCTGCATCGATTTCAAACTTTCCGTCGCCCATGCTGATAGCACCAACGGGGCACTGTGCCTCACAAGCTCCACATGCTACACAAGCATCACCAATAACAAATGCCATAATCTTTTCCTCCTATTTTGCGTGTATCAAATCTCTTGTTTGATACAAATTTATCAATATAACTATTAGTATTGTAATATAAATAGGGCTTGAATACAAGTCTTATTTAGTATTTTTTATCATTAGTTACAGTTGTTTATTTATATTTATTGAACTCCAGGATCTTCTTCGCGTTCTGGATCCTCTCTTCGGTGGGCGGTTCTACACCCTCAAGCTTGTAAGGAATCCCCAGTTCTTTCCACTTGTACTCACCCAGAGTATGGTAGGGAAGAACTTCTACTTTCATGACGGTATCCAGAGTGTCAATGAATTCTCTTGTTTTCTTCAGATATTCGTCATTGTCAGTGATTCCGGGTACCAGTACATGACGGATCCACATGGGAATACCCTGCTCGGAAAGGTATCTTGCGCAGTCTAGAATATTCTTGTTGGTATGGCCGGTTAGCTTCCTGTGTTCTTCGTCATCAATATGTTTGATGTCCAACATGACGAGATCAGTATATTTCAGTAATTCATTGAATTTGGAGAAGAAAGGCTCTTCTCTGGTAAAAGGCTGTCCGGAAGTATCAAGGTTGGTATTGATGCCTCTCTCGTGGGCCTTGCGGAAAAGATCGATCAGAAAATCGATCTGTAATAAGGCTTCGCCGCCGCTGACGGTGATGCCGCCTTCTTTGCCCCAGTAGCTGCGGAAACGCTCTGCTTTATCCAGAAGCTCGTCTGCTGTCATCAGATTGTCAGTGTCGGGATTCCAGGTATCTACGTTGTGGCAATATTGACAACGCATATTGCAGCCCTTGAGGAAAATAAGATAGCGGATTCCGGGTCCGTCTACTGCGCCGAAGGATTCTAATGAGTGAATTCTGCCTTTGATCATTGTAATAATCTCCATTCTCTGCCGTGCAGGCAGCTGAGGGGTGAGTGTAGTTAACACTATTCAGAACTCCATTCGCAAAATCGTTCCTTCGGAACTTTCCTTTTGCTCATGGAGATGGCTTCGCCAAATAAATATTTTCAAATACTCTTGCGAATGCAAGCATTCGAAGAGCATCCGAAAATATTTAATGGTTCTGAATAGTGTACCCAAAAAGGGAGCCGGACAATACTGCCCGGCCCCATATACATCAATTATCTCAAAACCTGTAAGAATTACAGACTCTTATGGCAGGTTCTTGCGATAACGTCATCCTGCTGCTCCTTGGTCAGGCTGATGAACTTAACAGCATAACCGGATACACGGATGGTGAAATTAGCGTACTCAGGCTTCTCAGGATGAGCCTGTGCATCTAACAGCTTCTCGGTACCGAATACGTTAACGTTGAGGTGATGAGCACCACGATCGAAGTAACCATCCATTACACGTACCAGAGTTTCTTTCTGCTCGTCAAGGTTGTGACCAAGAGCGGAAGGAGCCATGGTCTGGGTATTGGAGATACCATCCAGAGCATACTCATAAGGCAGCTTAGCTACAGAGTTCAGAGAAGCCAGCAGACCACTCTTCTCAGCACCGTAGGAAGGTGATGCACCGGGAGCGAACGGTGTGTAAGCTGCTCTACCATCGGGCAGAGCACCGGTAGCCTTACCATATACAACGTTAGAGGTAATGGTCAGTACGGAAGTGGTAGGCTCAGAATTTCTGTAGGTGTGGTTCTTCTTGATCTTCTCCATGAAGGTCTTCAGCAGCCATACAGCGAATTCATCAGCTCTGGGATCATCGTTACCGTACTTAGGGAAGTCGCCTTCGATCTTGAAGTCTACAGCACAACCCTGGTCATCACGGATAACCTTAACCTTAGCATACTTGATAGCGGACAGGGAGTCAGCTACGTGAGACAGACCTGCAATACCGGTTGCGAAGGTTCTTCTTACATCGGTATCGATCAAAGCCATCTCAGCTGCTTCGTAGTAGTATTTATCATGCATGTAGTGGATCAGGTTCAGGATGTTAACATACAGAGATGCACACCAGTCAAGCATGATGTCGTATTTATGCATAACTTCATCGAAATCAAGGTACTCGGAAGTGATAGGAGCGATTTCAGGACCACACTGCATATGTTTGCCGTTCTTGTCCAGATGCTTCTCATCCTTACCACCGTTGATCGCGTACAGTAAGCACTTAGCCAGGTTTGCACGAGCGCCGAAGAACTGGATTTCCTTACCGGTCTGAGTAGCGGATACGCAGCAGCAGATGCTGTAGTCATCGCCCCAGATAGGCTTCATAACGTCATCGTTCTCGTACTGGATGGAAGAAGTATTCACAGAAATCTTAGCTGCGTACTTCTTAAAGTTATCAGGCAAAGCGCTGGAGTACAGAACGGTCAGGTTCGGCTCGGGGCTGGGTCCCATGTTCTCCAGAGTATGCAGGAAACGATAGTCGTTCTTGGTAACCATATGACGGCCGTCCATGCCGATACCACCAACTTCCAGAGTAGCCCATACGGGGTCACCGGAGAACAGCTGGTTGTAAGAAGGAATACGAGCGAACTTAACCATACGGAACTTCATGGTCATATGGTCGATCAGCTCCTGAGCTTCTTTCTCGGTCAGGGTGCCTTCCTTTAAGTCTCTCTCAATATAGATGTCCAGGAAAGTAGAGATACGTCCAACGGACATAGCTGCACCGTTCTGGGTCTTGATAGCTGCCAGGTAACCGAAGTATAACCACTGGATAGCTTCCTTAGCGGTGGTAGCGGGACCGGAAATATCGTAACCGTAGATCTTAGCCATTTCCTTCATTCCCTGCAGAGCCTTGATCTGATCAGCGATCTCTTCTCTCAGACGAATGATTTCCTCGGTCATAACGCCGGTACCGCAGTTCTTCTTATCCTTCTTCTTCTGCTCGATCAGGAAATCGATACCGTACAGAGCAACTCTTCTGTAGTCGCCTACGATACGTCCACGGCCATAGGTATCGGGAAGACCGGTAACGATATGGGTATGACGAGCAACCTTCATCTCATCGGTATAAGCATCAAATACTGCCTGGTTGTGAGTCTTGTGGTACTCGTTGAAGATTTTGTCATATTTAGCGTTTACTTCGTAGCCATAGGTGCTTGCAGCCTGCTGAGCCATCTTGATACCACCATAAGGCATGAATGCTCTCTTTAAAGGCTTGTCTGTCTGCAGACCAACGATCTGCTCCAGATCCTTCATAGATTCATCAATATAGCCAGGGCCATAAGCGGTCAGACTGGATACGACCTCTGTTTCGCATTCCAGAACGCCGTTATGCTCACGCTCTTCCTTCTGTAACTCCTGAAGTCTGCCCCAAAGCTTATTAGTTGCTTCGGTAGGTCCCTCCAGGAAGCTCTCATCTCCATCATACGGAGTGTAGTTGGTCTGGATGAAGTTACGTACATTGACGTCTACATCCCAGTGGCCATCTTTTTTAAAACCTCTCCATGCTTCTGCCATGAAAATTTACCTCCTTCTGGTAAAAACAATTAATATTATCAACTGAGAGTACCAGTTGCGCTGGCATCCCAAGCTGTTTCTTTACGATAAAAGTGTACTACCTGACAAGGGTAAGTGTCAACCTTTTTAGGAATTGTTCCGAGTTTTGTACATCAGCTCTGACATGAAAAAGAGGTTGACGTGCGTGGGTGCTTGCACACAAAGCACGAAAATCTCTTTTTCATGGACAAAGCACACCAACATGAAATAAAAGATGAGCTGCGAAGCGGCGCCATTTGCGAAGCAAATGCTTTTATAAATGTGGTTCGCGGCAGAGCTGATCTTCGGGGAAGAACAAATGCGGATGTACAAGAATAATCTTGCCTTATTCCGGGGAAAGTATTATACTAAAAAAGCCTTATACGGCAGAAAGGAGACCGATATGACCGGAGTAACAAAAGACATGACCATTGGTGAGATCTTACGTGCCAATCCTGAAGTAGCTCCCGTACTCCTCGATGCAGGAATGCATTGCCTAGGATGCCCTGCTTCACAGGGAGAGACCCTGGAAGAGGCAGCTATGGTACATGGCATTGATGTAGATGAGCTTATGAAAGTGATCGAGGAGCTGTAATCTTTGTATGTCTGTTTTGGCAACATCGCCTGACCGGGGCACACAGGTGAAACAAAGTATTTATGGAATTTCATAGCTCAGATTTCCGCGCAATCGAAATGTGTCCGCCGATTGCGCGGATTTGAGAAATCTAAAGAATTCAAGGAACTCAGATCATCGGCCTCTGGCCGTCTATTTTTTCGTTTTTTCCCTTAGATAAAATATTCAATCCGACATTATGAAGTATGACTGGCACGGTAGATTCTTTCAGGGGAGGCTAATTCTGTGGTACTTTCAGTTCCCAGCCTGAATAAATCAGAGCAGGATTGCGGATCAGTTCCCGGTTCAGGGAAACGATTTCAGCCACGGAGCAGCCGCATTTTCTGGCGATTGCCCAGAGGGTGTCGCCCTGTCTGACGATGTATATCCCGCTTTTCTTATTCTCAGGCAGGACAGCATCGGGAGTGCCGCCTGTGATAGGCGCTCCGCTTTGGGGAATCTTAAGCTGCCAGCCGGCGTGAATCCGGTTCGGGTTCTTGATCCGGTCACTGTTGGCTGCCACGATCTCGGTTATGGAGCAGTTGTATTTTCTGGCGATTGCCCAGAGAGTGTCACCTGCCTGTACGGTATAGGTCATATAGGAGGTGGTGTTTTTCATGACAGGAGAGGGATTCTCACGGTCAGCCTTTTCCTCGGAGCCGCTGTCAGTACTTTCCTGTTCGGTGTCAGCATTCACATCATAGTAGAGCTTCAAAGTCACGATATCCTCCGGACCGCTGATCTTCTTTAACGTTCCGCTGGCGGTGGAGATTGCCGGATTGTAGGTAAAGCCTTCATAGGTTTTCGGCGTTGCTGTGACGGTATCACCTGTCTTCCCTGCGGAATGTTCTGTTTCCGCCAGCGTGTAGCCGCTGCCGTCCGTCTTGTAGTGCTCCACGATATAATTGATCGTGTTTCCGGAGATGATGGGAGTCGTGTTTCGCGTCCACTTTGCATATAGCGTTTTATTTCCCGTATCGGTAGCTGTGATCTCTGTGACGGGCAAACCGGAAAAGCTGCTGTCTGCGTACCAGCCGTCAAAGCGGTATCCCTCGCGGGTAATATCATTGGTGGTAGGAAGAACTGCCCCGGTGCCGTAAGTGTAGCCGGTTACTTCTTTTCCGCTGGCAATCGTACCGCCGTCTGTCTGCAGCGTTACGGAATAGGTGGAGAGTTCCCATTTTGCCTTGAGGGTCATAGTGCATTTGACTGTATCCGTGTCAAAGTTCCATTTTGTTTCCGTACCGTTGTTATCATAATACCAGCCTTCAATACTATGCCCCTCATTGGTGGGAACGGGATCCGGTGCGGTGAGTGCCGCTCCGTCCTTACTCCAATTCACTTTCTGTGTGCTGGGCTGATCCCCATTGTTTGGGTCAAAAGTGATCACGAGCATACCGTTCAGGGTGGCACCGCTGAAATCACCGTCTAAAACCGTACCATCATTGTTCGTAATCGCGCCGGTGAATGTGCCGCCGTTAATGGTACCACTGCTCTCATTTATGACCTCATTCTTGAATGTGCCCTTCCGGATGGTGCCGGTGTTGGTCACTTTGCCATGGAACTCAGTGCTGCCGGCGGCACCCTCACTGCCGGTGATCGTGCCGGTGCCGTACCTGTTGGTATCGTTCGTCATTGTGCCGGACATTTCGCCGCCGTCAGCATTCAGGATGCCAACGTTTGTTACATTTGTGTAGATTTTTGCATTGTCGCGCATAGTAAGAGTAACTCTCTGAGTGGAAGTATTGTATACATGGCTTGGGTCTTTTTTATTATCCGGATCACCGATCGTGCCCCTTGTCATGGTGAACTGATTATCATTCCACACCCCGCCGCTTGAAGCATACTGGGTGGTGGTGCTGATGCTGGCTTTAATCGTACCGCCTGACATAATAAAGGATCCAGAGTTGTAAACACCGCCGCCGTATAATCCTGTGCATGTACGGATTGTTCCGCCGTTCATGATAAAGCAGCCGATGATATTTGAATTCCACAGGGCGCTGATGTCCACACCGCCACCCCCGGATTGTGCGTTGCAGTTGCGGATCTCAGAGCCGGAACCCATGGTGAATGTGCACCCCGGGGAGACAGACACACCGCCGCCGTTTTTTGCCGCGCAGCCGATAATACTTCCGCCCGTCATGGTGAATGTGCTGCTCTTGCCGATGGAAGAGTCATAGGCAAGGTGTACACCGCCGCCGAGACCACCTGCCGAGCATCCGACGATGCTGCCACCGGTCATGGTCAGTTTACCACCGGCAACAAGCACACCGCCGCCGTTATTCTGATCACCGCCACCGCCTGTAATAACTCCACCGGAGACAATTTCCGAGCCATCTTTGTCCAGTTCCCACATATCAATGTACCAGAACTGATATTTACAGTGCTGGTTAAAGGTGTGTTGTGTGGTTGTGTTCCTGTCCTGAATCGTCAGATCGCCGTCCGCCTCCACCTTGATTACGCTGTCGCTGCCGGTCATTTTCAGTACATTACCGTTCAAATCCAGCGTCACAGTGCGGTTAACTGTCAGAGTACTGCTGATTTCAACATCATCCTTCAGTGTGATTATGGAAATACTGCTATCTGCCAGTGCGTCCGCCAGCTCCTCCGCTGTCGCCACTTCCTTCACACCGTTTGTGACCGGCAGTGCTGCGTACAGTCCGTTCAGAACCGCTGCAGCTTCATTTCCCGATGCGCTTTCCGGGGAACCCGGACCCTCTGTGGATGTAGGGGGATTCGTCAGCTGTCCGGTTTCTGCTGCCGATACCGGCGTGGAGACCAGAGAAAATACCATGGAACTGCAAAGCAGCGCCGCATAGAACCGAATTTTTTGCTTTTTCATGAATTTTTTTCCTCCCATTGTTGTGATGCGTTTCCTTTTCCCGTGCCTTGTCCGCGGTGTTCTCTTTCCCGGAGTCTGATACACAGCACAGTGATCATGACTGCTGTGGAGAAAGAAATTACCCCAACCAGCACATAACCGCCGGCGTCTTCATGCAGCAGGATAGAACCGTACATTCCCCGGGCGGTGATCTGCGTCTGGCCGGCTGCTGTGTGCACCGTTCCCACAAGGAACGCAGACAATGCCATGCACAGGGCAGACAGCCGGCAGATCCCGCGGCGCTTCTTCCGGCGATATTTTTCGTGCACCCGTTTTTTCACCAGTTCGACCCGCTTTTCTGTATCATACATATTGCTGAAAACCTCCCTTCGGAAAGTAAAGTCATAAAATACATATGCCCTTCATCTAATTAGGTACAAAAAAGCGAAAAAACTCTCACCTGAAAATCAAATTTTTTGAAAAAGGTTGAAAAAAACAGGAGCTGCCGACAGCAGCTCCGCAAAAGACAGGATTCAGTTGTGACTCTGGGGCAGGCGGACAATCAGTTTTCCCACCGCCAGGATCAGCACAGGCAAAATGTATGCGATATACTGTATCGCACCGCCATAGGCGATCAGAAGATTATAAATTGCATGAAAAGTGATGGCTGCCCCGAGCAGACCGCAGGTTCCGGCGATCTTCAGCCAGGTGCGCTGCCATACATACGCCAGCCCACCGCCGACGATGGCACCACAGATCACGTGCATGGCACCCGTTCCAATGCCCCGGAAAAAGATAAAGGAAAAATGTCCGGCTCCGTTTTGAATCAGATAGCAGACATTCTCAAAGGTGGCAAAGGAAAGTGCAACGATGATGGCAGCATTTTTTATCGGCATCGGTTCAGGCTCAAATACAAGAAGATAAAAGAGCAGCGGCAGGAGTTTCATTACTTCTTCTACCACAGGTGCGATCTCTGCGGTGGCGGTAATCGTATCTGCTGCGTAAAGAGCGGCAAAGAAGGTATTGATGTAAGCGGAGAGCAGGCATGCCCCCATTCCTGCAAGACAGCACAGAAAGAATTTAGCCTGCCGCCTACCCATGCACAGGGCAGCGATCAACAGGGGTGAGGCCATACAGATAAATACATTTTCAATATAGGTCATGTCCGCACCGCCTTTCCTGTGGCAGGCAGCAGCCCGAAAAGGCAGAACGTCAGCAGAAGATCACACCAACAATAGGGACTGAAGATAGAGTCGTCCGGCCAGAAGCAGCCGGAGGTCCACAGAGCGTATTCTGTCGCAACATAGCAGAGGATTCCGATGTGAAAATACCGCAGGTTCCGTCCTTTTCCCGTCTGTGTCTCTGCGTAGACAAGACCGTGGATGGAACGATAGGAGACAAGGATCATCATGCCGCACCAGAGCAGGTTGGAGAGAATGTCACCAAAGGTACAGTAAAATGCGCACAACGGAACTCCGATCAGTGGAGCCAACAGGGATTTCCGACAGGAAAAGCTTCTTTCCTCCGGGGAGGAGAGAGTATATTGCAGGAGATAGAGAAAAATAACGCTGGAGACCCAGCCGAATTCCGATACATAAAAGATCCGTGGTGTTTCGGAAAACAATAACAGATACAATGTCCAGTACAGGGAGCCCAGTGCGAAACAGCCATAAAAGCAAATCAGCAGAAAATATGACAGTGTCCGATGTCTCAGATAACGAATGCCACTCAGACAGAAGCCCAGCAAAGTAACAGAAAATTGCAAAAGATTAATGATCAATTCCATTGGCGCGGTCCCCCCTCTGCTCTGCCTGCTCTTCTTTGTCCAACAGATGGACACGAAAACACAGGATCGTCACGCATACGCCGAGAAGAAATGAAAGCACCCCTATTATGATATATTCAGGTGCAGCCCCTCCGCCGAGGATCGTTGCCGCCGTTTCATATCCGGAGGAAATCCCCGGCACCATTTGTCTGGAAATCCCGGACATGACAAAGGAAGCCCCGAAGATCACAGCAAGGCATGCCGCTATGCAGGAAATAGCAACGATCCGCCGCTGTTTTCGTTTTTTTTGTCGTTCTTTTTCCGTAATCCTTCGTCGGACTTCTGCGATCCGTTCCTCATGACTCCGCATTTGTTATTCCCTCCCGTTCCAATAATCCACGCAGACGCTCTTTTCCCCGGTACATTATATTAGTGATCTGCTTCACGCTTTTTCCCATAACTTCAGCGACCTGCCGGTAACTCATACCCTCAAAATAGGTCAGATAAAGAGCTTCTCTGTAATCCGGATGCAGTTCACCCATGCATAAATGCAGGATCTGATTCCGTTCTTTTGTCCGGATCACCTCATCCACCAGTTTCCCACCTTCCGGCTCTTTGGTCAGATCATCAAGACAGAAGTGATGTCGCCGGATGCTTTTATGGCGCAAAGCTAAATGGCGCGCAGCTTTATACAGGTAAGCCCTGAATCCGCCATCCCGGATATGGGGCCTTTTGGCGAACAGGTAGGAAAATACTTCTATCATCAGGTCCTCCGCCTCGTGAATGTCATGCAGATAGCCGTTGATGTATAAGGTCAGTGGATTGTCGTATTTTCTTATCAATTCTTCCAGCCCTGTTTCATCGCCGCTTAAATATTGTCGGTATAATTCTTCGTCGGAAATCATATCGTGTACATCCTTTCCACTGTAACCGGCGTTTTGACCCTTTGTAATTCCGAATGTGTATGGAATTGCGTAAGCTGCATTGCAACGGAGCAATCATGTATTAAATTTTATTATATGCGAATAAGACTATATTTTCAAGTTACGCGTTTCCCAGCTTCTTTTCTACAGACTCTCGCTGGGAGAGACAGGTATAAAACAACCATAAAAATAAGAAAGTCCCCACAGAGTGGGAACTCTCCTGAATGTTATGATCTGTTGTTACATTGAAGTATTAGAAAGACGCTGTAAAGCATGTTCGTCGATCAGTGTGGAACAATGTTCCTCAAGAAAAGTAAGGCTTGCCGGTGTGGAACGCTTGGGAATACCGTATTCAGAGATGACATTGCAGACACGGTCGAAGACCTCGCGATCTTCTTCGCCCTGCGTCAGGATCAGATAATACCCGTCGGTACCTTCTTCGTGATACAGAGTGCTGAACCCATGATAATGACCGGCAGCCACGACGGCAGCGTTGATTACCTGATTCAGAGTATCCATACGGAACAGGCGGGATCTGACAGCATCGTTTTCCTCGGGAGCGGGAGCGGCGGGAGTCTCGGCTGCAGCCTCCTCATTTTGGATACGGCGGAACAGATCCAGAACCTCGTCTGCCGTGTTCGCATCACTGTCCTCATCACTGTCTTCCGTAACAGAAGGCGCAAAACGGGAAAAACGGGTGTCCAGTTCTTCCGGATCTTCCACTTTGGTAATGATCAGTACGATACAATCCGCATTCAGAGGGATGGCTTCAATCATCAGGGGAATATCCTCTGCTTCGAAGCCAAATTCAAAATTGGCCTGCTGCATCATATCACGGAACAGAGATTTAGCTTTTTCTGTGCCGTAGGCAAGTTCGCTTATTTTTAATTCGCGGCTGGCGAGATCCTCACGGGTCAGGGTGCAGCGAATCTGATTTTCATTTACTTTTTCTATTTTCATGCGACAACACTTCCTTTCTGCTTTCGCATTGGTATGGTATATAGCTTATACTTTCCCTATATTTTAGTCAATAGAAGCTATTCACAGTTTAAAAAAATTTAATAAAACATCTTGTCAAATAGCAGGCTGCAGTGTATAATCCGACCTATAGATGCCTCTGATACTCCGGTACGGAGAGGAGGTCGACAGTTTTCCATTTTTTCTTGTTGATTTACCAGGGAACGATTCGTTCCAGTTCATCCCCTTTTTTATTTTATGATGCAGATGGCTGTTAATGTATTTGGGAAGGATAGGTTATGCTGATCTGTAAAATATAGTATGGAGATGTCTTACAGGCATATACGTGTCTGGTCATAATATTTCAACGAAATTTTTCACAATCATAATTCCAATGTTTTATTTGAACTACCTTAAAGAAGTACCGTCAGA
>ERZ1673697.3324-NODE-3324-length-12057-cov-4.121063_pt1 | contig 12057 bp, 14 predicted proteins | sample MGYA00580227_ERZ1673697 | MGnify/ENA primary metagenome ERZ1673697 (study PRJEB41218, sample SAMN15661759) | gut metagenome | host: Homo sapiens | place: Canada: London | collected 2015-08-20/2019-03-30 | study: EMG produced TPA metagenomics assembly of...
TGTTAAGGGGAACAGCTTGTTCCCCTTAACAATCCCTTTCCGCCAAGCTGCGCCAGCTTGACCGCAGTCGCCTGCGGTGTGCAGCCTTTTTTCGCTCTCTCTTCCAATAACATAACGATGGGTGGGCTGTTTGGATTTCCGTGAAAAACTACAAAATCAGATAGACAAATCGTCTGTTTTATGCTACAATAAAGGCAAGTGCTTTGCACAAAATCACCAAATAGAAAAAGCAGAAAGGACGATTTTTATCATGAAACCAACTGTTCAGATTTTCAACTGGAAAGGAATGCCGTGCTTGCAGCTCTCCAGCGGCGGTTATACTGCATGGATTGCCCCTGAAATTGGCTCGAATGTCATTCGCTTGTATCATGCCGAAAAAGGGATTGAATTTTTCCGTTTTCGGGAGGACAATATGCCGGAAGCCATCCAGCAGTCTGCGGAAGTCTGGGGACTGCCGACGCTCTACCTGCCGAATCGGTTTGCAGATGGGGTACTAAAGACTTCCGATGCCGTGTATCAGCTGCCAGTGAATGAAGCTGCTCCCTATCATAATCACATTCATGGTTTTCTGCACAAGCGGACACATCGTGTGATGGAACTCTGTGCTGATGAAACGGCGGCATGGGCAAAGACCAGCTATACCTATGATGAAAATGACCCATTTTTTGCAAGTCTGCCGATTCCATTTCGGGCAGATTTTATCTTCCGTCTGACGGAAGAAGGGCTGTTTTACAGCGTGACCTTTACCAATCTCTCCGACAAGCAGATGCCGATGTCGCTTGCGACCCATACCACAATCAATAGTCCTTTTTTGGTCGGAGCAGCGGAGGAAAATAGCCGCATTACCGTGCCGATTACAGAAAAATGGGTATTGAATGAACGCTGCTTGCCAACAAAGGAAATTTTGCCGTTGGATGATTACGATATGCAGTACAAGAATGGAACAATGTGTCCGGTTCTGAAGAATATTGACAATGATATGTACACAGCTGCTGCACAGACTGTAAATGGTAAGCCGTTTTATGGGATGACGGCAGTGGATACTGTCACTGGAAAGGGAATTGGTTATGAAGTATCAGAAAATTATCAGTTCTGGATTCTCTGGAACGACAAGGGACATAATGGTTATTTCTGCCCAGAGCCAATGACAGCGATGATTGATGCACCAAATCTGGAACTGCCGAAGGAGCAGACCGGCTATCAGGAACTGGCACCAAACGAAACTTTTACTGCAACACAGCATTTCTTTGTACTATAATATATAATGTGCGTTCAATGAACAAGTTTTACCCGCCGAACGGTGAATTGCGGTCAAGCTGGCTCAGCTTGGCGGAAAGGGATTGTTAAGGGGAACAAGCTGTTCCCCTTAACGAACGTTGTAATCAGAAAAAATTTCAATTTAGAGAGAAGAGATTCGCTGTTCGCCATCTAAAAACAAAACGGTACGAAATACAGAAATTTAGAGTGAAAGGCTGCGAGTTCGTACAACGTGAGATGGCGGACAGCAGACGCAGGCAGACAGCGAAGCGAATCTGCCGGACGATTCAGAAAAGATTTTCCTAAGAATTTTATTCCTGAAATACCGCATATAAGAAAACGGCTGTTCCATCTGAAAAAGACTGGAGCAGCCGTTTTTTAGGATTCTCGTTGCTGTCTGGACAGCATTTCCAACATTCGTTCCTCAATGCGTGCCTGATTTTCTGGATTCAGCCGTGCAAAGAGCTGTATTGCTGGTGTTGGAGAGGCAGCGAAGCCCTGTTTACAGTTGGTTCTTCCGGTGAGATAATCCAAGGAAACTTGATAATAGTCTGCCAGAAGCAAAGCTTTTTCTAATGGCAGATCGGTCTCCCCTCGTTCATATTTTCCATAATGATTGACCGATACGCCGATGATATCTGCGACTTCTTTTTGTGTCAAATCGGCATCTTCTTTTAAATCTCGCAATCGTTGATAAAAAGCCATGATGATATGCATCCTTTCTATGAAGATGCACAAATTCTATCATATTATGTGTTTTTCCACTTGATCTTTCATTTTATATGTGGTATAATATCAAAAAATCCATTTTATCAATTGGATTAGAAGGGAGAAAATCAAATAGATTCCTGTTATCAAAAGGCATATCGGGAGTTATTTTTGGCCACAGCAGATACGATTGATGTGTTTGACCAAATATTAGATACCATGCCGCTTTCTGCAACATTACAAATTCGTTTGCGTTCGGAATTGATACGGCTGCAATCTGCACAGCAGAAAGCTGAAGAATGGATTCTGGTAGATTCAGAGGAATAAATTTATATGCCATAGAAAAACGGCTGTTCCGTTTGAAAAAGACTGGAACAGCCACTTTTTTATGTTTCTATCTCTTTAAAATCTACCCGAATATCCCCTGTATTGGTGCGAATGGTCAAAGTATTCATGGCATTGGGAATCCGATAGCCGCTTTTCTCTCCGTTTACCAAAATATCTCCAACATCTGTTTCTGCATCTACGGAGCAGCTGTCCTTTTCTGCATACAGTGTGCAAGTGGTATCTCCGACATCATTTGTAATTTTACAGTTATTGTAAAGCGTACAATCCTTTAATATGACATCACCGACATCAGACTCCAATTCTGTTTGTACGAGTTTGGTATCAGTGATTTGCAGTTTGCCAACGTCAATGGTAATCGTTCCGCTGCCATTGCTGATGCAGTTTTGCATCTCCAAATCGCCTGTATCCTGTTCGATATAGAGTTGTTCCCGTACTTGTACTTGCTCCAGAGAGACCTCTCCGACATCATTGGAAACAGATAAGTTTTTGCAGGTGATGTTTTGCAGGAAGAAATCACCGGTGTCATTTTCCATGGAAATAATATCTGCTTTCAAGGCATTCACATGAATGTTAGCCACATCACTATCTAACGTCACGGTTTCATAAATGGCTGTTGGCAGAGAAATGGACAATTCTGAAGAAGGGCGTGCAATGCCAAATTGAAAATACTGATACCAGTTCTTTTTTTCCGATTTTGTATCAATACAAAGCGTTCCGTCTTCTACCGTGACATGAATTTGCTGATCGGGCAGATTGGTGGCGGAAATGGTACAGGTGTCCCCTTCTGTCTGCTGGATGGTCACATCCATGACATCCGTCTGACAGTCTATGCTGGTAAACGGTTCGGTTACCTCAAAATAGCGGTCTTTCAGGTTCATAGCCTTCGCATATTTGGTTGGATTCCATGCACCGGCTGCAATGCTGATACCCGTCAGCACGATTCCCCCAATTAACAATGCACAGGCAGTGATATAGTAAGGTTTACGCAGTTTCATGCAGTTCCTCTCCTTTCATCCAATGGCAGAATTTCCGTCCCAGAGATGTATGTACTTTCCAGAGTCCCACAATGCCGAGCAGGCAGGGTTTCCAGCAGAGCAATGCCAATCCGGCTGCTGCGAGTGCCCAGCCAATTCCCTGCAAACCGATGGGATAATACACGGAAAAATAAAGAATACCAGCAAATAAGCTTGTGACAGCACCGGCAGCCAGGGCAACGGGTACTACAATTAGGACAACCCATGCGGTGACCAGCAGGGCAAACCATGCCGCCAGAAAGCCAATCCAGAAAGGAAAAGTCAGAATCAAAACCGTTAGTTTCCAGCCAAAATTGGATTTTTTTTGTATCGGCGGTGCAGGCGGCGTGGGTTTGCCGTCATGGAGCAGGCGTTCTGCTGCTTCTTCTGGGGTATCGACTGGCGTGCCGCCCTCTTGAAAATAGGAGCGGTAAAATGCGATTGCTTCATTGCGGTCCTCTTCCGGTGCATCTTTCAGTGCCCGTTCCAGACGGGAGAGGTATTCTTGTTCGGTCATCATGCATCCTCCTCATTTAAAAAATAATCCACTTGTTTTTTATACTGTTGCCATTCGCTGCGATACGTTTGCAGAGCAGTTTGTCCGGTGTCGGTGATATGGTAATATCGCCGATTCCGTCCCATATAGGGTCGGTCATAGGTAATCAGATACTGATTTTTTTGCAGCCGCCGCAGAACTGGATATAACGTGGATTCTGAGATCGAAAAGACTGTTTGAATGGTGTGGGTCAGTTCATAGCCGTAAGTATCCCCTTTGGCAATCAGAGAGAGTACCACTGCATCCAGCAAAGCCGTGCTGACAGAAAAGACAGCCATGGTGCCATCTCCTTTCTGAAATTGCGGAACGATGATACAATATCGTTCTGTATTTCATATTATACGGCATATAATATCGTTTGTCAACGAAAAAGAGAGAAAAACTTGCACAAAATTTGATTATGAAATTTGTGAAAATAGTACAATTTTATGGCTGCATGGGATGGCATTCGTCTTATGGTATCTACCTGATTGTGAAATCATTCCATTGCTATTCTAATATAATTCATAAGTTGTTCTTAAAAATAGCTTTCATTTTATCCGAAATCGTACTATAATGGCGTTATTATCCGATTTCGGATAAAATGAAGGAGGGATTTGTGATGCAATGCAATCCGTCAAAGCAGCTGCTTACATGGAACTGTCTTTATAAGGAGATGAACGAGCTTTATCATCATTATGCCATAGCAAAGGGCATTTCGGATTCTGTTCTTTGGATTCTCTATTTTATCTGTTTGCATGGTGGTGTTTGTACCCAGCAAAAATTATGTCAGGATTCCTGTGACCCACCACAAACCATCCATTCTTCTCTCAAGCGGCTGGAACAGCAGGGCTTGGTGACCATTCAGCTTTCCCTTGGCAGTCGAAAAAAGAAAGAAATTTATTTGACACCTGCCGGAGAAGCGTTTGCTGAAGAAACGGTCTTGCCATTGATTCAAGCAGAACAGCATTCGTTTATGGATTTGTCAGAGCAGGAACAGAACCAAATGCTTGCTTTGATGCAAAAACAGTTAGGAATGCTACGGAAGGAACTGGAACAAGAAATCCAGACACAACAGAAGGGAGCAAAACCATGAGAAAATCACACACTATGATTCAGCTTTCCGATCATTTTACCTACGGGAAACTGCTTCGGTTTGTTATGCCATCTATTTTGATGATTCTCTGTATGTCCGTATATAGTATTGTGGATGGTTTTTTCGTATCCAATTTTGTCAGCAAGACGGCTTTTGCAGCTGTGAATCTTATGATGCCGGTTCTAATGGGGGTAGCAACCATTGGTTTTATGATCGGTACTGGCGGCAGTGCTGTGGTTTCAAAGACATTGGGAGAGGGAGACAAGGCACGAGCGAACCAATATTTCACTATGTTGATTTTGTTTGCATTTGTGATTTCTGCCGTTCTGGCAGTGATTGGATTTCTCTTTGCACCACAGATTGCAATTGGGTTTGGGGCAAAGAAAGAAATGTTAAAGGACTGCATACTTTACAGCCGTATTCTCTTCGTTGTAACGCCGTTGTTTGTGTTGCAGCAGGCATTTCAGAGTTTTTATGTGGCAGCACAAAAGCCGGAATTGAGTTTGAAGATCAGCATATTTGCCGGTTTGACCAATATGCTTTTGGATTATTTATTGATTGTTCCATTGCAAATGGGACTTGCTGGTGCTGCCATTGCCACGGCCGTTTCTCAGGCAGTGGGTGGTATTTTTCCCATTTTCTATTTTATCAGAAAAAACAATTCAAGCCTGCTGCGGCTGCAATTTCCCTTTTCCCTGCATTGGAGAACCTTGCGAATTGCTTGTGCAAACGGATCTTCTGAAATGGTTTCAAACCTTTCGATTAGCTTGGTGAGTATCCTATATAATTATCAGCTGATGCAGTTTGCAGGGGAAGACGGCATTGCTGCCTATGGCGTGATCATGTATGTTGCTATCATTTTTAATGCGGTCTTTATGGGGTATTCCATTGGCAGTGCACCAATTGTCAGTTTTCACTATGGTGCAAAGAATCATGCAGAACTAAAAAATATGTTCCGGAAAGGAATTTTGCTCATTGGCGGAAGCAGTATTGTGATTACAGCGGCAGCCATTGGATTTGCTAAACCGCTTGCCATGATTTTTACCAGTTATGATGCAGGATTATTGGCATTGACCACAAGAGCCTGTCAGATTTATAGCATTTGTTATTTGTTTATGGGGATGAATATCTGGGTTTCTTCCTTTTTTACAGCGTTAAACAATGGCTTGATTTCAGCGTGTATTTCGTTTTTGCGAACCTTCTTATTTCAGATTGCAGCCATTTTGTTGTTGCCGCAGTTATTGGGGATTGACGGTATCTGGTCATCTGTTGTTTTGGCAGAGTTTATAGCTGTTTTGATTTCATTGGCGTTTCTGTTTGGAAAACGAAAACAATATCAGTATTGAGTTTGTATTTTTTACGGATAAGGTGCGGTTTGCATTTTAGAAATATTGCACATTCTTTTTGCACGGAAATCTGTTTTTGGATTTTTTGGAAAACTCGTCCGAATTTTCCGGCAGATTCGCTATGCTGTCCGCCTGTGACCGTAGTCGCCTGTGGCGCAGGATGAAAACTATCATTTAAAAATGAATTTCCGTGTTCCTTTTGTATTTTCACTGGACAAATTTATTTTTTTGGTGTAAAATAAGAATATCGCTTTTTCTGATTTGAAATGCAAACCATGCACCCTAAAAGGAGGTTTTCTGATGCAGTCTGCAATGCCATTTCATCTACAATGTGACCCACAACAAATTGGACGCTATGTCCTGTTGCCGGGCGATCCCGGTCGTGTCCCCAAAATTGCTGCCTATCTGGAACAGGCGGTACAGGTAAGCCAAAATCGGGAGTTTACGATTTATAGTGGTTTTTTAGAGGGAGAACGGATCAGTGTTGCTTCTACTGGGATTGGCGGGCCATCTGCGGCAATTGCCATGGAAGAACTGGTGCAGTGCGGTGCAGATACCTTTCTGCGAATTGGCACTTGCGGTGGGATGCAGCCGGAATTGCTGCCGGGCACGCTGATTCTCCCAAGCGGTGCTGTTCGGATGGACGGCACTTCACAGGAATATATGCCGCTGGCATTTCCGGCTGTGGCAGATTTTAGTCTGTTGCAACACGTAGTCGCTGCCGCAGAACAGCTGCAATATTCCTATCAGGTTGGCATTGTACAGTGCAAAGATTCTTTCTATGGGCAGCATAATCCGGAGCGAATGCCAGTGAAACAGGAATTGCTGGCAAACTGGGCAGCATGGAAAGCGGCTGGCGTGTTGGCATCAGAAATGGAATCCGCAACGCTGTTTGTAACCGCATCCGTTCTGCATGTTCGCTGTGCAACGATATTGCATATGATCTGGAATCAGGAACGGGAACAGGTTTCGGCAGAAACGGCACAACTGGATCCAGACACCTCCATTCGGACTGCCATTGCAGCACTGCGGCGACAGATTGCAGCCGATCAAACCGCATCCCGATAGGATAAAGTTCATATTGCAAGGAATAACAAAAATATAAAATCGCATGCTATCATTTTACTTGCAATTGGTTCTGCATTTGCTATCTGGACTGCGAGAGTTAAGTGTATTTCGTTTGTAAATCCATCAAAAAACCGACACCGCTTCTGAAAGCTGTGCCGGTTTTTCTGCATTTTAAATGCACTCTGCCATTTTATTAGCCATTTGTTTCGTTGTTTGACCAAGGATTCTGCTGCTGATTGTTCTGCCGGTTCCGATTCTGTGTCTGGTTCCGGTTTTGATTGCGGAAGTTCTGCTGCTGATTTTGGAATTGATTCTGCTGCTGGTTCTGATTCTGCTGTGGATTCTGGTTCTGCTGGAAGTTATTCTGTTCTGGATTCTGGTTTTGACGTGACATTTATGCACTCCTCTTCTCCGCACAAGCGACTGCCAGTCTGCCGCAGCCTGTGCGGTACTGCAAACGACATTCCTTTCTGACAGCCCGAACAGTGCTGTTTCTTTTCCTGCACCGCTCTGCCTGTAGTATACCGCTTTTGCTGCAAAATATACATTGTCTGCGAAGCTGCTTTTCACATTTTCACACGGATTTGTTGAAATGTTGAAAACAATGCTGAAACTATCTATTTTCACCTATTTTCCGTTATAATTTTCGTCCTTTTTCACAAAATTCAGTTTTTTTAAAAAAAAGCTTGACTTTTTTTCGATTTTGTAGTATACTATAAAAGTCGCAGAAATGAAATGTGTTCTGCTTGCATGTGTTGATGTTGGGTGGCGGCATAGCTCAGTTGGCTAGAGTACTCGGTTCATACCCGATTGGTCGCTGGTTCGAATCCTGCTGCCGCTACCATTTCGGCCCGTTGGTCAAGAGGTTAAGACACCGCCCTTTCACGGCGGAATCATGGGTTCAATTCCCGTACGGGTCACCACACAACACACAATGCGCATGCGTTTCTTTCTGCGATTTTTTGGCCCGTTGGTCAAGAGGTTAAGACACCGCCCTTTCACGGCGGAATCATGGGTTCAATTCCCGTACGGGTCACCAAGAGTATGCTTGAAAATGACAAAAATTTGTTATTTTCAGGCATATTTTATTTTTACATTGAGAAAAAGGAGTTATCACATGAAAAGAGCGTTTTCGATTTGTCTTTTTCTGAGCATTGCAGCAGGCTGCCTGTTGACAGGCTGCGGAGAGCAGGAAAAAGCAGAGAGTTCTGACAAAGCTGTTGCAACCACCGAAGCGGAAACAACGGAAGCTGCAATAGAAGCAGAAACAACAGAAACGGAAGCAGAAACCACGGAAGCTGCTACAGAAGCAGAAACGGAAACAGAAGCAGCAGAAACAACTACGACGAAAAAAGCTGCTGCTGATTCCAGTAGCAGTGATGGTTTATGGGCTGATTTTGATCGTATGACATTTTCTGTCAATGGTAAAACGTATACATTGGGGGAAACCACTTTGCAGGAAATGATAGACGATGGCGTACCGTTTGAGGAAGATGATCTGGCAAACGCAGGAAACAATGTGAATCCGAATTATGAATCTTCTTCATTTAATATTACACTGGGAGAATATGCGTTTGCACAGGTAAAAGTATTAAATGATACCTCTGAAAATAAACCGGCAAATGAATGTTATATTGATGAAATCTATATGCCAGTTTATTCGGATGAGCCGCAGGATGTCTTGCAGTTTAATTTTCCGTTTACCATGACAAAGGAAGACCTGCTGGCAAATTCAGGAGAACCGGAAGATCCAGATGACATTTATGTTTATGAAAGTGAAGACAGCGACTATAAGAGCGAATCTTTTACCTATCGCAAGGAATCGGAAAAATATTATGGAGACAACACCTATCATTTTGAATTTACAAATGGGGAATTGCGGTATGTAACCATTAGCTATACCCCATAAGGAATGATTTGATTTTCAGTTATATACAGAGAACAATGCACCGTTCAGTCAATCTGGGCGGTGCATTTTTATCAGCTCTATGTTATTTTATGCAATATTGATCTCGCTGTTCTACTGCTAATCGGTCGCAGCGTTCATTTTCCGGATGTCCGGCGTGTCCTTTCACCCATATAAATTCTACTTGATGTCGTTCCAGCAGCGGCAGCAGCTGCTGCCATAAGTCCACATTCAAAGCAGGTTTCTTATCTGCTTTCACCCAGCCCCGCTTCTGCCAGCCATACACCCAGCCTTTTGTCACACTGTCTACTACATATTTGCTGTCCGTTGTCAGAATGACATGACACGGTTCTTTCAATGCTGAGAGGGCGGCAATCACACCGGAAAGCTCCATCCGGTTGTTGGTGGTTTCTGCTGCACCGCCGGAAAGTTCTTTTTCCTGCGTACCATATCGCAGCACAGCTCCCCAGCCGCCGGCACCGGGATTGCCGCTGCAAGCACCATCTGTAAAAATTTCTACTGTTTTCATGTATCTTGTTCCTCCCAGTATTGCTGTACAGCAGCATTGACTTCCGAGAAGCTGTAGCCTTTTCGCACCAATGCTGCCTTGACACGCTGTATCATTTGGCGGTCAGATGGGTCAGCGAGTTTTTCTGCATAGTGCCGTGTAATGACTTGCAGCAGCCGTTCTATGGTGGTTTCCTCATAGGGTTGCAGCACAGCTGCAATGACATTTTTCGGTACCCCTTTTTGCCGCATCATCTCCCCTGCCCGCCGCAGCCCATAGCCTTTTCGCTCCACTGCAGAACGTGCCATCTGTTGAGCATACTGGTAATCATTGATCAATCCCATTTCTGTCAGTCGTTTCAAAACGGCAAAGCTGACGGATTCTCCATACTGCGGTGCAAGCCGCTGAAACATGGCTTTATAGGTATAGGGGCGAAAATTGAGCCACCGGATTGCCTGCTGCATGGCGTGCCGCTGACAGAAAGAGACTTGCATTTGCTGCAATGTTTTCTCGTCGATTTCCAGACGGTCAAGCAGAGCGTATTCCAGTACGCAGGTATGGTCGATTTCATAGCAGCGGCCATCTGCCAGCTGTAATTCCCAGACAGACGGACTTTTTTGTGTTACCTGTGCAATCTGCATCGTTTATTCCGTCGGTTCAAATTCGGCAAAATCGCTTTCCGCTGCAATATCCAGATCGGCATCGGTATCTAGGGTATCCACGTTTTGCATTTGTGCAGCGGCAGCGGCTTCTGCTGCCTGTTCAAGTGCGTCTGCTGTGTCAGAGGTTGTTTCTGTTTTCTTCCCTTCTGCTGCGGCTTTGACAGCCAGTTCTTTCTGCTCTGCCAATTTTTTCTTGATTTTATCCTCAATTTCTTTCATGGTTTCCGGTGTATTTTGGAGCAGTTCTTTGATGTTGTCTCTGCCCTGACCGAGCCGCTGTCCTTCATAGCTGAACCAAGAACCGCTTTTCTTGATAATATCCAGATCCACTGCCAAATCCAAAACTTCTCCCGTACGAGAGATGCCCTTTCCATAGAGAATATCAAATTCGCAGTCCTTGAATGGGGGGGCAACTTTATTTTTAACAATCTTTACTCGTGTACGGTTGCCAATAATATTGGAACCATCCTTGATGGCTTCGCCTTTCCGGACTTCCATGCGAACAGAGGCATAGAACTTCAAGGCACGTCCACCCGGTGTCGTTTCCGGATTGCCATAGATCACACCGATTTTTTCTCGAATCTGGTTGATAAAAATGGCAACACAGTTGGATTTGGAGATGACAGCCGTCAGCTTCCGCATGGCTTGTGACATTAGTCTTGCCAGCATTCCCACATGACTGTCCCCCATCTCCCCTTCAATTTCTGCCTTTGTGGTCATTGCAGCAACAGAGTCCACAATCAAAACATCAATCGCACCAGAGCGTACTAAGGCTTCTGCGATTTCGAGTGCCTGCTCCCCACTGTCCGGTTGGGAGACCAGCAGGTTATCAATATCTACACCAAGGGCACGGGCATAAACCGGATCAAGGGCGTGTTCGACATCAATAAAGGCTACTTCCCCACCGAGTTTCTGTGCTTCTGCGGCAATGTGTAGGGCAACTGTTGTCTTACCGGAACTTTCCGGTCCGTACAGTTCCACAATTCTGCCCCGTGGAACGCCGCCGATGCCGAGGGCGAGATCCAGTGTCATAGAACCAGTTGGGATGGCATCCACTTGCATGGTATTGGCTTGTCCGAGCCGCATGACGGCACCGCTGCCGTAGGTTTTAATAATATGAGCAATGGCACTTTCGAGTGCTTTTTTCTTTTCTTCTTTGGTTTCCGGCATGACGATTTGGGCTTTATTTTTTTTCAGTTCTTTTGCCATAGAGAGAACTCCTTTCTAATAGAGCATGTTAGGTTGATACCTTATTATATAATAGAAAATTGAGTGTTCCATTTTTATTTCTGAGAAAGACATTAGACAGCGTTGCACGCCGCAGGCGACTACGGTCAAGCTGGGGTGTCCCCCAGCCTTGCCGACTCGTTCGGACAAGGTTTTTCAAGAAGTCGTTTCCATACGTTTCTTTATGAGACGGTCTGACCTCCGCCGGCAAAAGGGGGTTTCATCCTATCTTTTGTCTGTGTTACCGTCCATCGCACCGTGTGCAGTCTTACTGCAAATTCGATAAAAAATTTAGAGGGGCGATGGACGGTAGGTGGTTCTTTACTTATTTTTCTTGTACAAACTCGTTTGCTTTTCTTTTTGCTTCGCAAAAATGTGGGCTG
>ERZ1673697.3357-NODE-3357-length-11949-cov-4.506474_pt1 | contig 11949 bp, 10 predicted proteins | sample MGYA00580227_ERZ1673697 | MGnify/ENA primary metagenome ERZ1673697 (study PRJEB41218, sample SAMN15661759) | gut metagenome | host: Homo sapiens | place: Canada: London | collected 2015-08-20/2019-03-30 | study: EMG produced TPA metagenomics assembly of...
CTTTGCGAAGTGAGCCGCCCGCGAGACCATCTAGCTGAGCGCAGCGAACGAATATGGGCTCGCAGGTGAACAAGCTTAGAAATTATCAGTTTTCGTAGACCAGCAAGCGACGAAAACAATTTTCGATGTGCAAATCGAACGCAAAATAAAAAAAAGAGAGCCCATAGCCCTCTCATAAACTATTTAATATTCAATTCCTTCTTCAAACCCTCAGTCAAAACTCTTGAGAAATTTATGTTCTTATTCTTAGCAAGCGCCTCAAGCCAAGTTGGTAAGGTCACCATCTTATTTTTGTAAACTTCCTTAACCAAAGAGAATTGATAAGGCAAGTAAACATTGACATAAACAGCTAAGTCGCCTTCTTTAAGATCAAGCTCATCCATATTAATGTCGTCTGGATAATCAGTTTTTTCCTTCTCTTCATCGTATAGGCAAAGTCCAATAACCTCTTGTGCGTATCTTACGCCCTCTTCGAATGTGTCCGAGCATGTATAAGCGCCGTCAATTGCAGGCACTTCAATAGAGTAGCCACCGTCACTTTCCTTGCTAAAAATAGCTAAATAAGTTACACTATCTTGTTTTTTCATGTAAACACTCCTTTAACAAGTGGGGGAGCAAGGGGATTTACATCCCCAGTGTTTTCAAAATGCTCTTTAAAGTTCCAGCTTTGAACCCATCTCTTGGATGAGGTATATTAAGAATGGCTCCAGTATCATAATTTTTAAAAATATGATGGCTGCCATTCACTCTAATTAAGACAAAGCCTCGCTTCTTAGCCTCTTTGATTAGCTCCCTTGAGTTATAACTCTTCATAAGGAATCCTCCTTACAAGACTATTATAACATATGTTAAACATTTGTCAATAGTTTTTTTAATTTTTTCACTCACGAGCAGATTGTCGACAAGTGACTTTTTCCCATTATGAATATCAGAATATTATAATTTTGCTAGTCTATTCTATTGAATATTTAATTCTCTTTTTAGTCCCTCTTGCAATACATGAGAAAAATTAATGTCCTCTTCCCTCGCCTTTATATCCAGCCATTGAGGTATAGTTAGAGTTTTCTTTATAGCCTTATTCATTATAGCCTTTCTAACAAGAGGCATCCATACATCAATCAGTACAGCTCTTTGATTGTCTTCGAGCTTTATATCCAGTAAAGAGCTTGCCTTTGGTATATCTTCGTTGTCGCTTTCAAGATTCTCCATCCATAAGCCTAAAACTTCCTTTGCCATCAACAAAGCCTCTTCCTCAGTATCTCCAAAAGTTAAGCAACCTTGCAAATCTGGGAACTCTACAGATATTCCATCGTCAGCATAATCAAATATCGCTGGATAGATATACTTATCCTTATAATTTTTCATAAAGCACCTCCCATATATATTATACGTATTATTACACATATTGTCAATAGTTTTTTTATATTTATTCAGATGGTTACATTTTGTAACCCACTCACTCCCCCCCCCCCACACACACATAAAAAAATAATCGCATATCAAATTGATATGCGACATAGTCATTAATTCTGTGTATTGCAACTTGCTGCAAGTTAAATTTTCTATTTTGACTTCATAAAAAGCTCTATTTCACTATGTTTACATCATAAATCTATCCAAATAAATCATACATTTGCAACTTGCTGCAAGTTAAATCAAGCCCAAAAATAAAATATACTACATAAAAATCATTTCTTCTGGCATATTAAGCATGTGCATAGGAATGCCCATCATTTCAAGCACAGTAGAATATTTATCACAATATTGTGATTTTATTGTTTTTAGCAAATCAATGACTAATCTATTAAAGCTTAAATATTCATTGTTTGGTAGTAGTTGTTTTACAGCATAGTAAAATGCGTAAAAGTCCGATTGACCGTAGCCCTTATTATACTGCCCACTTGATATATTTATTTTATCATGAAAAGGTTTGTAATATTTAATAATATCACTGTCTCTATTTGAAGTCTTCTTTTTAATATTTAAGTTATACATCCTTCCACCATGAGCTGCGCAGTTCCTAAATTTATAAATTATGTGTACTATATCAGACAAGAATTGTTTATCATCCTCATTTATATAGTCAAGATTTTTATCTAACAAAGTTGACGTTATCATATTTTTAATATCACTTTTTTGTAATTTTAAAAACGTTTTTATGGTCCAAAAATTTGCACCTTTAAGTAATATCCAAGCTGGTATGTGTCCATGCTTCTCTTTGTAATGCTTATACGGCTGACTACTTGATTGCTTAATTTCATTTAAATTTCTTAAAACAGCATCAATTTCATATTCAGATCCGAAGCTTGTTACTATAAATCTTCCAGTACGATAGTTATTTCTATCTAAATAATTATCCTCAAACACATCATATTCTTTAGATATATAGTAAGCAATTACAGTTTTTAAAATGTTTTCAATAGAAATACAAACATTTAAAATATTATCTCTAAGAAGATTGTCAAAATGATATAACATATAAATATCAGAAAATTTAGTGTTAGTAATAAAAGTTTCTTTTTCACCGTCTTCTAAAAATATATCCTTATATCCATTAATAATATTGTAATAACCTTCTTTAAAAAGTATTTCATTAGCATTTTTACTGTCAATAACTAAACCCCTAGTTTTAAGTATATTAATTTGCTCATCAATAGTTTTAAAAGGTTTCATTTTTTAACTCCTTAAAAGACGAAAGGGAACACTTCTTAACAAAGCATTCCCTCTCGTTGGCTAATAACACTGCCTCTATCTGTAAGATAATAATACCAGATTTATAGCACTTTGTCAAGTTTTTTTAATAAATTTTATATTCTATAATATTTTCCTATATAAATTATACATTAAACGTCATATATCGTCAATAACAAAAGAGAGCATATCATTTTGATATACCCTCTCCTTAATTACCTGCACTATTTTATTTTATCGACATGAGTATCAACTAAAATAGAACCTCTGTACTAGTTGTGATTATCTTAGCGGAATCCATCGCATTCACCTCGCTACCATCCTTATTCACAATAAGCTTTTTAGTAACGATATTCGCAAAAGCATTTTTCACAGCATCAGCGTCAAGACCCTCAGCAGGGTTTTGTAAACTCATGTTGTAAGCCTTGCCATTCGCGCATTTGAACTTCATTTGTAGTCTCTTCATCATCTCACCCCCTTTCTAAAAATTCCCAAACACTATAACGAAATTACAGTGATCTTCTCAAGCTTAGTAATCTCCTTAGCTAAAAGCGTTCCAAACGCAGTTCTAAACATGCCAAGGTCTTCTTTGCTCGCATCCTTATTGATGTAGTTAACAGTTCTAGAGTAATTTCTCTTAGATCCGTCGCTGCCTTCACCAGTGAAGTACACCTTTACACTAATCTTATCCATCATCTCACCCCCTTCCGTGGGCCCTTGCCCTACACTTAATATATACAAAATCATGATAATATTTCCCATACATTGTCTAACCATAATTATGGAAATGGTGCAGCCAAACGTCCAATTGCTCGTCCCAATGTCCAAAAATTGCATCAGTTTCCAAAATTTACGCATGAGTCTGCATTTGCCTTGCCAATGGTCTTAAAGCTATAATCGTCTTAACGATAGAGAAAGGAGAAAGACAGATGCAAATCAATTACGACAAAGTTGCGATAGACTACCAAGCCAGTGGACACGTCGATCCCGTGGCAATGGAAAGGCTCAAACCCCTCATGATCACCATGATTAAGCGCTACTACCCAAACTTTAAAGACTGGGACGACCTCATGCAAGAACTTAGAGTCATAACACTCGAAGCCCTCCTGGACTTCGACCCCGCCCATGGCGCACACGCACTCGCACTCATCGAGTCACGCATGAAATACCATTTGCTCGGTAAGTATAAAAAGAAAGTTGTCACCACCCCACTAGACGATGCCTTTTTAATAGAGGACGAGACCAGCATGGACGACTTCGAAGCCCTATTTTATAACGATACACTCGGCGAAGTCTTCAAGGAGCTAACATACGAAGAAGAAAAACTCATCTATTTACGTTATTACACCGAGATGAACTACGAAGACATCGGCCGCGCCCTAGGCTTTTCAAGAAACACCGCAGCGAGAAAAATAAACGCCCTCTTGAAAAAGCTAAGGCGCCTATATAAAAAGCAAAACAAACATACACCTAAAGTATGATTTTTAAGAAATTTCCATGAAAATGGTAAAAATTAGAACAAAGCTATTGACATAGCATGTATAAAAGACTATAATAGACTTAGAAACAAGGAGGATAAAAATATGAATAATAAGGCATTGGCAGCCTTAATCCCAGCTTATGATAAAGATGGAATGAATACGACGGTTGCCATATACGAAGACATGAGTGCAGAGAATTTGCACGTATCAATCAGAACAGCCATCTCGAGACTGTTTCAGGAGAAATTAGCAGACGAAAAAGGCTACAAAAAGTGGGCCAAGACCATCGCCAAGAAAAAGACCGGCCTCGCGCTTATGATCAAAGACACAAAGCTAGTCGGCATCAGGTGTAGAGAGGTGCGCTCCAAAGGCGACGGATCCATGATCTACCTAAACAGAGACCTAATCTACGACACAGAAGACGGCTACGTCTACATAAGAGGCCTAACAAGGATACCAGTTTTGGCGAAGAAAAGGACAATCAGAGACAGGATCAAGGACTGCGACAGAATCAGTAAAGCATACGACGAGAAGATGCAAGGGTGAGTACAAAGGTGCCACCCCTTTTTTATGCCTTGAGATGATGATTATGGCTATGGTAATGGTTATGGTTATATGGTAATGACAATGGCTTTGCGCCGATAAACTTGAGGCCTAAAAAAATGCACCACACAATCAATTTGAAACAAGAAGGGGAAATGGATGCCTTGTTTCAAAAAGATGGCGTTTTCTGAAACAAGAGAGGGGGAAATGGATTTTTGTTTCAAAAAGATATAGATAGTTATTAAAGAAGATCTGGTGAGCTAAGTCACCAGATCTTTTACTTCTTCACTTCACTTATAATAAGTTCTTTAAGAACAAGCTTTATTAAAGCTAATATCTTTTCCAAAAAACTAATTATAAAGTAAATAAGAATTAATCTTTTAAGTCTTTCCACTACATCACCTCCTATTTTTACTTCCCTAAGGGTATAGACTGAAAAAAGTCAAAAAATACTCCGTATTTGTAAAAAAAGTGATATTGCGGCATAAAAAAAAGACGCATCAGCTGCGTCCTTAGTAAAAAATACATAAATATTAAATTTTATCGCCTAAAAGAAAATAAATCGCCTAAAATGGTATGAATGTTAGGCGAATGGCATATAGCATCATAAAAGACCCATAGCGCCCTTTTGTATGGAAAGGGGTGCTATGGGTCTTCTTTTGTAAATAAATTGCGTAGAGAGAGATCTGATGCGTGGTTTTGTGTAATGATATAAATTATAAATCTTTAGCTGTATTTATTATAATTTCTTCAGCGATTGCTTTCATAAGTGGAATTTCTTTTGCTAATTCTTCTTCATTTTTAAAGTGTCTGTATATAGATCTCTCTTTATTACGCAATTCATTTGACTTGCCATGTACTATAGAGTTTCTAGTCGCATATATCCTTTTAGCAATGTTATTAAATATAGTATTTTTTACTTCGTCTTCTTCTTTTTTATTAACTGATGCTTCATATGACATTAAATCTACTTTTGGTCCTTTAGCAAAGGATACATCATATTTCTTATAATAATCAATGTAATCGTATTTATAAACATTTAATTTATCAACTAGGTTATTGATTTTCACATAATTCTTTAACACCAATTTTAAACCATCTTTTTCATTGCCCGGTGAACAATCAGAACCCTTATTTCCGAACAATTTAATAATCTTATTTAAGTCTTCATCATTTGTAGCAGAAAAGTCTGGCTGTATAAGTATATTTTTCAAATTTTTTCGTAAATTTTCTTTGTAAACATCTTCAAAAAAGTATTCCATAATATGGTAATAAGAAATAAATTCTAACATTGTATCTAAAGTAAATTCGGCTAATGTATATTGTTCTATTAAATATTTTTTATATAATAATTTTGGTGGAGTTATTTTATCTGTTTTATTATTATTTTTCTTATAAGCTACACTAGGTCCAATAATATTACTTACACTTTTTGCAATTATAAACGCGTCATTAGTATTATAAACAATATTAAATAAAAATGATTCAGCGTATTTTTCTAAAATATCAGACTTTATAGGAAGCTCACATATAATTTGTAAAGAACTTGGACTATTAAATGCGAATCGAATTAAATTTAACAGTGTTAAATCGCATTTATTGCTAGACACACTTAAGTAAAATTCTTCTAGCCAGTTTATTTCTAAATCTTCAATACTATTTAATATGCAGTATACCATCTTATCGGATATTTGATTATATCTATATGTAATATGTTTCCTAGTATCATAAATTTTGCAAAATTGTATAATAGTATCTCTATCCATGTACTTATTATTAATATTTGTTATAATTACTTCATATGAATTATCGCTACTAACAGCATAATTTTCACAAGTATATCCAGTGATATCATTTAATAAAATTTCATAGTCTTCTTTATTATATTCAAAATCAAACTCATTTATTGAATACTTAATGCTATCTTCACTCAATGTTAAATTTATATAGTCTTTAACTCCTTGTAGCAGCACAGCAACTTTGTTCTTAAATTCTTCCCAATCCATACATCCACATCCTTGCTAATAATATATTATAAATTATGTACAAAAAAGGAAGGTCATACGACCCTCCTCTTTTATTTTAGTTAATTATTAACTATTTTTCAATTCTTACAAGTTTAGATTCTGCAGTTACAGTCTTACCTGTTTCATATTCAAATGTTAAAGTTATTGTGTAGTTGATACCGTCGGCAACTTTATCTGCATATTTTATGCTTGGAGTAACTTTAGTTACATCTAAATCTTTAATAACATTTGTTGTGTTAAGAGCTGCTAAAGCTGTTTCAATATCAGTTTTAACTTCTGTATCAACATATTTTCCATCAGGTGCAGCTGGTGTTGCTGTAGTTTTAACTGTCTTACCGTTTAATCTCTTAGCTAATTCATCAACTGCTGCTTGTGCATCAGCTTTTTTACTAGCTTCTGATTCTTCTGCTGTTTCAATGTGGAAAGCTTTTGTAGTAGTTGTTTTTGGAGCTGGAGTGCTTTCTAATGTAACAGTCATTACACCGTTACCTTTAGCATCAGCTTGAGTTGTTATTTCTACTCTTGTAACATTAACTTTACCAGTTAAGCCTTCTTTTGTTAATTCTGCTTTTATAGCATCCATTAATTTTTGAGCTTGATCTGTTGTTCCATTAGGGTATCTAGCTTCAAGTCTAGCAATTATAGCCTTAGCTTTTGCTAAATTTTCATTTGCTTTATCAAGATCTGAATCAGCTGAGTTCTTAAGAGCTCTAACTTCTTCAACTTCTCCTAAGTTATTTCTCTTTATTACGATATTTCTAGTTGAGTTGTTAGCAACGAATGGAGCTGTGCTTACTGGGCCTACTCCGAATAAAGTTCCATCTATAGATATAAACTTAGTAAATCTTTCTATGTTAACTAGTGATTTACGACCTTCTGCATCTGTTACTTCAAGTACTAGACCGTTAGAATATGAGTTAGTTGGCATTATAGCTGATTGAGGTCTTCCTGCCATTCTTGAATCAAGATATCTCATAACGTCCATAAATTCTTCGCCAGATTTAGCATCTTTTACAGTTCTGTATTGAACGTATTTGTATTCTCTAGGGTTAAATACTACTTGATCTCCGTCCCACTTAACTTCTTTCCATTCTCCATCTCTGAAGATTTCATAAGTTTGTGGTTTAGTTATTGATTCTTTAATTTCATAGATTGGATCGCTTAATCTTATTGCAAATTTAGCTTTACCATCTATTTTCTTTACAGATTCTTTTAATGTTGATTTTACAACATTTAATTCAACTATGTCGCCGATAACTGCTCCTGCTGGTAATTCTTTACCATTTGTTGAGAACATGTTCTTGTCAGCGTCAATGTATTCAACTGAATCGTTCCAAATTCTTACGATTTCTGCATATAATGGTTCTGAATCTTGTGGATTAACAGCACCCTTAAATACAACTATGCTAGCTACATCATTTGCTTCACTTGATAAGAAGTTATAAGATTTCTTTTCAAAGTTGTCCCAAAGTCTGTCTTTTAATTCAGTTTCTGTTAATACATAAGCTTCTAGGTCAGTATTCTTAGCGTTCTTCTTTATAAATTCGCCAAGGTCTTTAATTTGATATAGACCCTGTTTACCATAGCCATATGCATGTAGGTTGCTGAAGTGTCTCTTATACATCATGTTACCGTTTTTGTCTCTGTACCAGATATATCTTCCGTTTATTCCAGCTTCCTTGTTCATATTAGTACCTTTGTATCCATAATATTCAGACTTAGGTAAAATATTGCCCATAAGAGCTATTTCGTCTTTTTCTCCTCTAGCTAGGAATACGATATCATCTTCTGCAAAGTTATGAAGTCTTGCATTGTTTGATACGTCTAACATATTTGCTGTGTAGTAAGATGTGTCTCTTCCTTCTGAAGCCCAGAATTCTTCTCCAGCTGATGGTAAGAACTTAACTTCACCCTTAGAAGTGATTTTCTTTATAGCTTGGATGCCGTCGCTCCATTCTTTAGTTCCTTCGATAAGTTGAGCAGTTCCGTCAAGAGCTACTAAAACTTTAACTTTGTCACCAACAATGTCATTTAATATTGTTCTGTCTCCGCCTTTTACAACGAAGAATTTCTTTCCTTCGAAGCTATAGATAGCTTGGAATGGTTCGTACTTTGCTAATTCGTATTCGTCTTCACCTAATACTACATAATTAATTGCATTTCCTTCATATCTTGTTACTGTCTTGTCTAATTTAGCTTCAACTTTAGCGTCTTTTCTAACGATAGCATCTGTATATCCGTTGTAGAAATGGATAACGTCGTCTTTAGCAATGTTTTTGATGTCGCCAACTGAGTAGCCAGCTTTGTCGTGGAATATAACTCTGTCATTTAGCTTGCTAGCTTTAACTTCGTTTGCTTTCCAAGCGTCGTCTAGGTAGTAAACATCTCCGTCTTTAGCGTTTGATACTGGTGCGATGTCGTCAAATTTGTAAGCGTCGATAAATACAACTTTACCGTTCTTGATTGTTGCTCTAGCAAAATTATATTTTTCTCTTTCATAATTTCTTGCAAAATCAATATACTTTTTGTCTTTTCTGTTTAGATATGTTCTGTAAATTCTTTCATCATCGTTGTCATATCTTTCATCAAATAAAGCACTGTAAACTTTTCCAGCTAATTTAAATTTCTTAGCATCAACTCTGTCAATGTTTCCATCTACATAATCATATGTTTTATCAACTGTAACGTCAACGATTTCGTCGTCTTTGTTAACTGTTAAATCGATAACTTTACCAAGTAGGTCTTCAGCGTCTAATTTAAGATCTTTGTCAAGTTTGTATTTGTGTTGGTCGCCTCTCTTTGTTCTGCTTCCTTCAACCCAGTTAGCTTCTTGAACAACTTTGATAACTTCTACAACGATTTCGTCGTCGTTCATCTTTTCAACTCTAGAGTTTTCTAGAACGATAGCTTTAACGATCTTTCTTTGACCAAATTCTTTGCTTGTCATCATGTTATAAAGCATCTTGAAAACGTTTCCTCTAGTAGCCATGTCAGTGTAAGCTGGAACATCAACTTTGTTGAATAAACCTAGTTGTTGAGCTTTTACAACATATCCTGCTGGATATACTGTACCAACTTCTGCTTGGCCAAGAGCGATAGTTAACATAGTAGCCATGTCTTGGTAAGAGATTTGTCTGTCTGGTCTGAATGTACCGTCTGTGTAACCGTTTACAAAGCCTTGTTGTTTAGCAACTGCGATGTAACCGTTTGCCCAGTGGTTTGTAGGAACGTCTTTGAATCCTGTAGGGATTGTAGCTAAAGCTTTAGCTGAAGCATCAAGACCCATAGCTTTTACTATCATAGTAGCAAATTCTGATCTCTTAACGTTCTTTTCTACTTTGAAGTCGTCTGAATCTGCAGAATAACCAGTGATGACACCAGCTTTTTTAAGAACTTCGATAGCCTTTGCAAGGTGTTCGTCCTTAACTTCTTCTTTAACAGGTTCTTCTTCCTTCATTTCTTCTTTTTCTTCTGTCTTTTCTTCAGTTTTTTCTTCGGATTTTTCATCCTTCTTGTCTTCTGTCTTTACTTCTTCTGCTTTTTTATCGTCAGCAGGAGTAGTAGTTTCAGCAGCGAAAACTGAAGTAAATGAGCCTACTATCATGATCATAGCAAGTAGTAGTGCAAGTAATTTTTTACTCATGTCTAATGACCTCCTTTTGTATTTGTGTAGGATAAGCCTACACTCTTAATGTATTATACCACCTAAAAGTGAATATTGCAAGTGAATTACGTGACATGTAACAGAACTGTAACAATAGTAATATCATCTTTCATAATAACATACTTGAAAGAAACGTTCAAATCAGTCATAGTTGGCTTTCTATAAACTTTCTTCTTTCTTTAGTATTACTACCTAGAGCTAAGTCCGTTTCTTGCGAGCTTGTTAGCAAGTGCCTTGGGTAAGGCCGCTCTAAACAATGCCAGTTTCTTGCGAGCTTGTGGCCGTTTTATTAGGCTTTCAAACTCGTTTTCTTCCAAAAACAATTCTAGTGGTACTTTATTTACAATTACATTATAACACAGAAAAAGCGTTTTGTTTGTTAAGAGTGTGTTACAAAAGTCGATTCGCGTGTAAAACGACTTTTGCGTTTTGCCTTTTACGCGCGCTAGGCATATGCCGGGCGCTAGGCATATGCCGGGCGTATGACATACGCCGGGCTGATGATATATGACGGGCGTAATACAAGTGCCGCGCTATTGACATAAGCCCAGCTATTGATATAGGTCGGGCGATTGATATATGCGCTTAGGCGACCATTATCATGGTGAGTCTATAAAAGAAAATTTATTTATATAAATTTTCTTGCGAATGAAAATATTTCTATTTTCATTCTAAAAAGAAAAGTTTCTCACAAAAGTCTTCTTGCGATTCAAAATACTTACGTATTTTAAATCTAAAAATTGAAGATATATATTTGAATGTTTGACATAAATATTTTCAATGTTGACAGCTTTTCTGTATATTGCTTATGTCTACGAAATGGCGAGGGCCATTCTCAAAGAAAATTTATTTTAGGGGGCTTGACAATGTCTTCCTTTTATAATATAATAAACTCTGTAGTTCGAAGTAGTTGCTAGTACACTGAACTACACGGAAAGTAATCTAGGGGGTTCTCCTTCGTAGGCTGCATTGAGGTCTTGATCGGTTTATGACTCTCATGTGGCTACCCAAGTCTCGCATCACGAACTTTTTACTTAAATCGAGGCTCTCGGGCATGGGCTAGGCTCGAGTTTGGGTTTTTAAAGAAATCCTCCTTCATTAATAGATTTCTTTGCCCCTGAAATGGACTTTGGGGTCCTTGATTGCTTTCTTGTTTACTATTACCATCCCCAAAAGCAGTACGCGTGTGTGTACTGCTTTTTTTTATGTGTATGGGTGGGGTGGTTTTGCGGGAATGGGGTGCGAAGTGACGAGGACCATTCTCAAAGAAAAAGACGCCTCGTGTGAAGCGTCTTGATAATTGATTTATTTTGTTTTGATTTGAATGTATATATTACTCGTCTAGTTCCCAGTGGCCATTGCTACCGCGGCCAATGTATTTAAGATTGTCGATTTCTTTTATTAGTCTCTCTACGGTCTTTTTGCTTACTCCAAGTTTATCAGCTATTGATTGTCTAGTAACTTTATTGTTATCTCTTATTTCTTGTTTTATAAATTCAATAATTTTGTCATTTTCCTGAGCGACATCCTGAGCGACATCGCG
>ERZ1673697.3362-NODE-3362-length-11932-cov-4.627515_pt1 | contig 11932 bp, 10 predicted proteins | sample MGYA00580227_ERZ1673697 | MGnify/ENA primary metagenome ERZ1673697 (study PRJEB41218, sample SAMN15661759) | gut metagenome | host: Homo sapiens | place: Canada: London | collected 2015-08-20/2019-03-30 | study: EMG produced TPA metagenomics assembly of...
GTTAATTGAAAAAAGGTATAAGGATGAAGATACCGGTTCAGACGGCGTAAACTCACTTCCGAAACTTAAGTTATCTTATTCAGCCTGTGTCTATTTTTTCTTATAAAAGCAAACAAAAAGAACAATTATCAACTTGAAAATAAAGAAATAAAGAATTTACCACCAAATTTAAAGAAGAACCGAAAAATAGACAATCAACACTTTTTCATCCCCGAAAGGTTCGACAGGTTCTTCCGGTTTTTCAACCGGAGATGTACTTGGCAAATCCGTTTAGGGTTCACCTGCGGAACAGCCCGTAACGGACAACACAAGCCATACAAAGAAAAATAAGAGTTTCGTTTTCATATCTGCTATTTTTAAGTTATTCCTTTGATACAAAGGTAAAAGCAAAGCCCCGCAACGTCTTTGCTGCGAGGCTCAATTGTTTTGTCAGGAAGTTCACTACCTTTTTTCTTGATTATTCAGTACCGGACTGAATGTGACTTGATTCACTTATCTGTTTCTTCACTCCATTGTTTACCGAAACTCGTCTGTTCCGTTTCCACACACCCACGATGTCCGTGTACCTTACATTCATCCAACGCTGATTGTAGCTGCCGGAATTCATCATCGGAAAGCGTGACATTCCAAGCTCCCAGATTCTCCAGAATCCTTTCCTGATTCTTGGAACCGGGAATAGGTACGACATTGGGATATTTATGGAGCATCCACGCAAGCGATATCTGGGCGTTGGTAGCATGTTTCTCCACAGCGAACCGATGCAGCAAATCGAGTATGGGCTGGTTGGCCTCGATATTCTCTTTCGATAATTGGGGGACGAATTTCCGCACGTCATCGAAGCCGAACTGATCCTGTGGCGTTACCTTGCCCGAAAGGAATCCGCTTGCAATCGGCGAGAACGGTACGACTCCGATTCCTTTTTCAAGGCATACCGGAAAAATCTCCGTTTCGCAATCGCGTTCCACCATCGAATAGATGTTCTGGACGGCGGATAATGGAGTAATCTTATGTGCCGCCCGTATCTGGTCGGCCGATACTTGCGACAATCCCCAACCACGTATCAGTCCTTCCTGAATAAGCCGTCCCATGACGGTTGCCACATCCTCAAGCCGGACTGCCTCACTGATACGGTGCAGGTAATACAGGTCGATATAATCCGTACGAAGTCTGCTCATGGAATCTTCAAGATGCCGGCGTACCTCCCGGTAGAGATTCGTCTCGTCCGGTTTCGAGAGTTCACCAATATGAAATTTGGTGGCGAGCACCACCTTCTTACGGAACGGTTCAATCGCCTTACCCACCAATTCCTCGTTATGTCCGGCGTAGAATTGTTCTTTGCCATAGGCTTCCGCCGTATCGAAATGCGTGCAGCCGTAGTCGTATGCCCCGCGGATGGCTTCTATGGCATACGCTTCGGGTGGCACTTGCCCGTAACCGTGGCTGAATCCCATACATCCCATTCCTATCGGAGATACTTCCAGCTGTCCTAATTTCCTTTTATCCATACTATTATTTTTTAGAGTGAGATTATTATTGAATTACTTTATTTCCTTATTTTTAACCACTTCCCATAAGTCAGCATCCGCCAGCCCCATTCCAGAGGCCCAAAGCGGAAATAGGAGAGCCATAGGACACTGAATGCCATCTGGACAAGAAAGACGTAGAAAGCTATGGATTCTGTTCCTGTCAATCCAATGCCGGCCCCCAGTCCGAAGCCGATACCGTAGAAGAGAACCATGCCCCATACCGACTGTCCCACGTAATTAGTCAGTGCCATTCTCCCCGGAGCGGCAAGACAGCGCCACAAGCACCACTCTCTACCATGCAGATACAGGAGACAGATAGCAGAAACGTATGCAAAACCTAAAGGATAGACACTTGCCGTATAGATGGCGGTGTGTGCAGCCGTTCCGAAAGGATGCCCGTTTACCGCACTCCAGGCATAGAGAACGGACAAGGGAAGTCCCAGCAGAAAACCGTATGTCACCGTTTTTTTCAGTAGCATCCGATTGGCCTCAAGATTGGCGTATATTTGCTTGCGCCCAATGTAGAAGCCCAATAAGAACAATCCCAATACCTTAAAATAGCGGTTGCCGTCGATGAACTCCTGCAAGCGCACCCATGCACCTTGTACCAGGAATTGAAAGACCCCTCCGTAGTTTTCCGCGTCGCGCAGCCAGATTCCGAAGTTATATTCCGTTATACCATATAAATTGCAATAGTGCTGTTGCATTCGCACTGCGGGAGCCGACAGGGACACTCCGAATGTACCGGCCAACCAATCAATCAGAATAGGAAGTAGCAATAAGACAGCGGAAGTCCCCAGCAACACTCTGTCCGAAACATGCCGGAAAAGAGGGAGCAGCATGCCCAATAAGGCATACAACAACAAGATGTCCCCACTCCAGATAAACATCAGATGCAGAAAACCAATGGCGGCCAGAGCAATCATCCGCCGGTAAAAAATACGGAATCCGTCCGTTCCCTTTTTAGCCGCGTTGCTGATTATGATTGAGAATCCGATACCGAACAGCAGCGAGAATATGGTGTAGAACTTACCGTCTACAAAAAGGTATTGAAGGAAGCGAATTACCTTATCTATTTCCGCCGTAGGCATAGCCTCCGTAGTTTCCGGTTTTTGAAAAGTGTAAAGCGAGAATTCCGGAAAGTTGGCAAGGCAGATTCCCAGCAATGCAAATCCTCTTAGAGCATCGAGGATGACATGGCGTTCCGAGGCCTTCACGGGTGCCATGTCTTTTATGTCTATTTCCTTATTCATTGATTCTTTCTTTTACCGGATTCTCACAAGCATGAGTGGAGAAAATTCCTACCAAATTTCACTAAAATTTTAAAGCCTATTTCTCCTTTAAGGCATTCTTAAAGAAAGCATCTATCTTGTCGAACGGAATCACGTTGAGATTATCGTATAAATCGACATGGTTGGCTCCGGGTATAATCAACAGTTCCTTGTTACTACCCGTCAGCCGTTTGTAGGCATCCTCGCTGAAATAGCGGGAATGAGCTTTTTCTCCATGAATCATCAACACGGCACTGCGGATTTCGCTGATATAGGTGAGCAACGGTATATTGATGAATGACAATACGCTGGTTTTCGTGATTCCCTCGTTGGAGTTCGGTGAACGGCGATGGTAGCCTCGTTCCGTCTTGTAGTAGTCGTGATACTCCTTGACGAATTGCGGAGTATCGTCCGTTACGGGGTCAAGTACGCCACCGTCGCGTACATAGCTGTCATCACGATAATCCTCAGTACGCTGTGCGTTGAGTTGTTCGCGCAATTTGTAACGGTCATCGGAGCTCATGGCGTCGAAATACCCGTTGGCATTTACCCGGCTCATATCATACATAGTGGATGTTACCGTCGCTTTGATACGAGGGTCATTGGCCGCAGCATTAAGTGCAAACCCGCCCCAACCGCAGATGCCTAAGATTCCGATACGTTCCGGATCGACGTCCGCACGGGATGTCAGATAATCGACTGCCGCGCTGAAATCCTCCGTACTGATTTCGGGTGACGTAAGATAGCGAGGTGTACCACCACTTTCGCCGTAATAGGAGGGATCGAAAGCAATGGTCAGAAAGCCTCGTTCGGCAAGTGTCTGGGCATAACGGCCTGACACTTGTTCTTTCACCGCACCGTAAGGGCCACTGACGGCAATGGCTGCCAGACGTCCTTGCGTATTTTTCGGCTTGTAAAGGTCTGCGGCAAGCGTGATGCCGTAACGGTTGTGAAACGTGATTTTCGTATGTTCCACCTTATCGCTCTGCGGAAAGGTCTTATCCCATTCCTGCGTCAATTTCAATGCTTCCATATCGGTTGAATTTATATATTTTGCTGTTGTCGTTTCTTGTGCCATGACATTCTCAAAGATCAGGAACGTCAATATGGCGATTGCTTGTAACTTCATAGCCGTATTATTTTATTTTATAGCGGAGCCAGACAATATCAGTTTCCCATTGTTCCACACTCTCTAATTTCAGCTTGTACGGGTTACATTCCATACGGGAAATTCCATCGAAAACCGCCGTCTGTCCCTTACGCCCGTCAATACCCGGAGCTACCATAATACTTACTTCGTCAATCAGTCCGGCCTCCAAGAAACCGCCGCAGATATGCCCTCCCCCGACAATCGCCAAGCGTTCGACGCCGAAATGTTCGTGAAGCAGCTCCATCGCTCCCGGCAAGTCAATGCGTTCCGCACCGGCGGCAATCCACGAAATACCCAATGTGCGCAGCGTTTCCAGATATTCCTCGGACACCCGTTCACTGACAATACAAAGTAGAGGATACCCGTCAGCTTCCCCCTCCTGCCAGCGCAGTTTCCCATAGGTATCGACAATGATCGTATATTCGTCCGATTTACTGGCGACATATACGGATTTATGACCTATTGAAGTTCCCTCCATGGGGGTACTTTCCCCTTTGACGGCGGAACATTCGAGTGCGGTAGTTATTCGTCCTGACAGTTTCGAGCAAGGCCCCAGTTTTTCCAAGGCTATGTAATATTCATCCGTACTCAGTTGCCCGACCATCGGGCAGTCGATGCGGCCATCGACCGAAGTCATCATGTGACTGATTATATATGGTCTCATATTCTTGGTTTTTATTTATAATGCAAAAGTAAGGCAGCTTCTCCACTCTGCCGGTAGACAAATTACGGATTATACTACCTTATTTACTGATTCTTTATCGGCCTACCTGACGTTGCTGTTCCGCATTGTACCGGTCTCCCACAACGGGAATAGCAGCCACGGCATCCTCTAACTCTTTCCACTCCCCAGAGCTGATGTTGAAGTCGAGTGTGCGCAGGTTTTCCTCCAGATGAGACAGTTTTGTCGTTCCCGGAATCGGTACGATCCACGGTGCTTTCTGAAGCAACCAGCCAAGAGCCACCTGTGCCGAGGTCATGCCCCGTGTGCGCCCGAAAGCTTGCAGCGCATTTACAATGCGGGTATTCGCACGCATCGCTTCCGGCTGGAAACGCGGCAAGGTCTGACGGTTGTCGTTGCTAATGCTATTGATGGTAATTTTTCCATATCCAATTTCTTTTTTCGTTATTCAATTTCTAATTCACATTGCAAAATTACACGGTTCAAAATGATCCGTTTGTAGACGATTTACGGATATTTATATCCAAATACTCGATTTCAATCTTTTAACAGCATTCCAATACACGGGCCATCCGCTCCAGACCATCGGCAAGTAATGTGCGGGGACAGGCAATGTTCAGACGGATGAATCCCTCTCCACCGGGTCCGTACATCGTACCGGAGTTGACCATCAGCTTCTGCTGCTCTTGCAGATGCAGGGTCGTGGCGTCGGAACCGATACCGAGTGCCCGGCAGTCTATCCAGACCAAATAAGTTCCTTCGAGCGGCAATACGGGATATTGAGGCAGCCTTTCGGCGAAAAAATGGCATAGATATTCATAATTCCCTCGCAGGTATTTTCGCAAAGCATCGAGCCACTCGCCACCCTCATTATAAGCGGCAATTGTAGCGATCACGCCGAACGGGTTGACGTCGCACACCTCGTTGATGTTAATAGCACGGTCGATGCGGCGACGCACCTCTTCGTCCAAGGCGACGATATTGGCGATTTGCAGTCCGGCAAGGTTGAACGCCTTGCTTGGCGAAATGCAAGTCACGGAATTTTGTTGGAAGCGTTCGGAGAGAGAGGCAAAAGGCGTATAGTCGTGTCCCTCGTAGGTCAGTTCGCAATGAATTTCATCTGCCACAACAAACACTCCGTTGCACAAACAGATGTCGCCGATATGCCGCAGTTCTTCCGGTGTCCAGACCCGCCCGACCGGATTGTGAGGATTACATAGTAACAGGATTTTCGCCTTCGGATCAGCCGCTTTCGCTGCGAGGTCGTCGAAGTCTATCATATAGCGACCGTCCCGATAAATTAGATTATTGGCCGATAGCTCGCATCCGTCGTTGCGAATCGACGAATAGAAGCAGTTGTATGCCGGAGTTTGGACAATTACTTTATCGCCCGGTGCGGTCAGGGCTTTGATAATGGCCGACAGAGCCGGTACGACACCGCTTGTATAGATAATCCACCGGGGATCTATCTGCCAGCGATGACGGCTCTCGAACCACCGGACGACCGCATCGTAATAGGTTTCGGGTACTTTGGTATAACCGAAAATACCGTGTGCAACCCGCCTTTGTAAGGCTTCTACAATGGCGGGTGCCGTACGGAAATCCATATCCGCTACCCACATAGGTAGCACATTTTTCTCTTTGGGAGTATCCCATTTGTAGGAGTTCGTCCCGCGACGCGGGACAATCGTATCGAAATCGTATTTCATAACTTATCTATTTATTCGTAATTTATAAATCCAGTTACTGCCCCAAAGTCTCGCGAGGAAGATTACTCCCCGGAAACAAAGCTCGATGCACATGGCAAGCCACACGCCGCGTAGTCCCATCGTGGGAGCGAGCCATACCGCCAGTGTCAGTCGCACGCCCCAAATGCTGCCGAAGTTCATCAGACTAGGTACGAATGTATTACCCACACCCACGAATATACCGTAGGCTACGATAGACGCCGCGAACATCGGCTCCGCAAAGGCTTCTATCCGCAGAATCTCGATTCCCAACGTGCGGATTTCCTCCACGGGAGTCATCACTCCGATGATTTGTGGAGCTGCCATATACATCAATGCTCCCATGACACCCATAATCAACATTCCCGACCAGACGGTAATATTGGCGAAACGACGGAGCAACCGGATACGGTTCGCTCCGAGGCTCTGACCGACCAACGTCGTGGCAGCCTCCGAGATACCGTAGCCGGGCATATAGCAGAGACTTTCGGCAGTGATGGCGAACGAGTTGGCGGCAATGGCGATGATACCGAGTGGAGCGACGATCACCGTCGTTGCAATCTGCGCCCCGCAAATGGCCATGTGCTCGAATCCCATCGGCAGGGAGATGCGGAAAGCTTTACGCAGCGTCTCTTTTCGAGGTAGGAAACTTCCCCATTCTCCGGATAGTCTCAACATGGGCGAGCGATGGCAAAGATACCACATCATTCCTCCGGCAGTGATGAGTTCGGCCAGCACCGTTCCCAATATCGCGCCTTCCACGCCTAAGCCTGCACCTGGAGCGGTAAATTCCACCCCTAACCATTCCACCTGCCTCGAAGGGAAAATCAGGAAGAAGTTGAACACGATATCCAGAAGACACATCAGCACGTTCAGCATACTGGGCACACGCATATTTCCACTGCATCGCAACATGCCACCCGCAAGGAAATTCAACTGCAAGGCAGGAAGGAAAAGTGCGAATATCCAAAAGTAGAGGGATGAATCGCTCCGTATTACTTCATCACCGCCCAACCAGCCGGGAAGCATACCACTGATGGAAATGCCGACAGCCGCCAACAATAAGCTGAAAACCAATGTGGCAGCAATCGACTGGCGGAGTATCTTTCGTGCTCCCACGAAATCCCCGGCTCCGATTTTATGCGCTACTTGAACGGAGAAGCCCGTTGCGGCGGCTGCACACAGCTCCCAAAACAGCCATGTCGTGGTCGAGACCAATCCGATGGAAGCAGCGGCATTCGCGCCCAGGCTGCCCACCATCGAGGCATCGATATACTGCATGGCGATGGAAGATATCTGTGCCATAATGGCAGGGACACTGAGGTATGCAGTCAGGCGCAACTGTTGCCCCAGTGTCATCTGCTTCCCTTCGCGGATAAGCGATAGCAGGTAATCTGTCTTTCCCTTTCCTGTTCCCATCAGGTTATGTACAAGGGCATTAGTCTGTGAAACAAGTTTTCTCGTCCCAGAGTTTCAGCTTGCAATCGGCGGGAGCCTTGATATTCTCGTCGAGGATAATCTCCCCGTAGCTCTCGGCGGTGATACAGCCCGTTCGCGGATTCTTCACCCCACCTATTGCGCCTTTGATGGTCGCCTGCACCGAACTGTACTCGAAAGCCCGGTCGCAGTCGGGGCCGAACGTACAATTTTCCAATACGAGGTCGTGGGCGTAGCAGAGCGGCTGCTCGCCGGTAATGTGACAGTTTACCAACCGAAGGTTGTGCGAATGCCAGCCCAAGTATTCACCGTTGAGTTCTGAATCGTAGATTGTCACATTCTCCACTTCCCAAAAGGCATCTTTCGTGGTGATTTTGGCATTGCGCAGTTCCACATTCTTCACGTACTGGAATACGTACTTACTGTCACTCTCCAATCCGTCTATACGGATATTGCTGCTGAACATGAACGGATAAGTGCCGCCATGCAGTTTCAGATTTTTGATGTCCAAATTCTTGCAACGCCAGAACACTTCGTCGGCATCTTTTATCTCTACGTTCTCAATTTCGATGTCGTGCATCTCGCGGAACATCTTGGGGGCGTCGATGCGTGTGTTCGTCATTTTCAGATTATCGGAGTACCACAGAGCCGAACGCCCGCCGACATCGAAGAAACAACGGTCGATAACGAAACCGTGCACGTGCCAGAAGGGATAATTTCCCTCGAACCGGCAATCAACGGCTTCGATGTTGCTGCATTCCTTGATGGCTGATTCTCCGGCACGGATAATTACATTCTCCAAACGTAAGTCATGTGATTCGAACAAAGGTCTTTCACCTCCGAATTCTGCATTTGATATTACTTTCATACTTTCCTTATTTTTAATTATTATTCATATTCAACTTGTAACAACGCAAAAGTACGAAGCTCCCTCCATAACAACTTTGCTTCAAGGCTCAAACTACTTTGTTCTGAAGTTCACCTTGTAATGGTGAGGTAATATTTTATCTCTCTGATCCAAAAATAGATGGTATCTGCCACATGCTTTGTAGACGAATTCCCGGTATTCATACCCAAATTACGGATTATGCTTATGCCTATTCCTACACAAATTGCCTAAAGCCTAATCTAACTCTGTTTTAACGTGTAGTAGTGGATTATATTATTCCGATACCGGCTCTTTGGTCCAAACGATTGAATGAAGTTACCAATTGACCGAAGAAGAAACAAAATCTGGATTTTGGGGATTCCCGATAAGGGGCTGTCCTTTGTCAAGGGCCCGCAGTATCTCCATTTCGTTATCGAACATTTCGAGATTTTCCTTCATACGTTCGATGTGTGTCGTTTTTGGGATAACAACCATACCCGACTGGATCTAAAAGCGCTATACCACTTGGCGTACCGTCTTGTGATAGCGGTCGACGATATACTGCAATACTCGTCATCGTAGATTTCATTGATCTTACCCTGTCCCAACGGGACCATCACTGAACTTGAATACCTTTGGCAAAAGTGTTGCCCACGACCTCCTGATGTTCCATGTAGGGATGAATCTTGATCTGGTTGACGACAGGCTTGATACGAGCGTATGCCAGCAATTCGTCCACATGATGCGGATTGAAGTTGCTCACCCCGATGGCACGGATCTTCCCCACATCGACATACTTTTCCATGATTCTCCATCTCTCCTTGACCTTTCTAGCTACCGGCCAATGAATCAGCATCAGGTCAACATACGTTCCCCCGAATGCTTCAATAGTCCGGTCGAGCGACTCGCGTACCTTTCCGCTACGCACGGCATCGGGAGAGACTTTCGAAATAATGAACACTTCACTCCGGCCGATACCGCTTTCCTTGATTCCGTACCACACTTCGGCCTCGTTGTCGTAGCCTTGCGCCACATCGACCAAACGGTATCCCAGTCCGATGGCGTGTTTCACACACTCTGCGGCAGTCTCCTTGAGAGTAGACGTGCCAACACCCAACTGCGGCATCTCTATCCCGTTGTTCAGCACGACACGGAGAATGGCAGGCAGTGTATCGGCCGTTTGAGCCGTTTGTCCGTTGTTGGAAGTTCTGCCCCACAACCTGTCAGTATGGTTCCTGTCAGGAAACACTTTTGTAGGACATGCCGACCAGCATCCTTTGGTCAGCGTGATAGATTACGATACCGTCACGCCCATCTTGCATACGCACAGCCAATTTTCAGTCTATGCACTTTATAAAGGGATGGGCGTTACTCTTCTCTCCGGACTTGTTGCATGGAACTCCGTTGGGTAATCACATCAAAGACTTCTCTTTCTTTTCTTATCAGTCCAATGAAGCCGGAGAGCACATCCGTTGTCATATCATCGATATGGCCAAAAGTAAACTTATCAACGGAGAACAAATCACGTAGACCGCTTATGACTTGGGGTTCGAATACCCGCAACATTTAAGTCGTATATTCAAAAAACAGACCGGACAGACTCTCTCGGAATACAGTAGAGATATAAGGAAACGAAAGTTCCGATAACCTTATCGATTACCGGAACTTCAGAAAAATCGAGAAAATGTCTGTCATGCAGGACACTCAATACCATAGAGTCGCTGTACTTCTTCCGGAGCGTGTAGGTCGAGAATCATATTGTATCCCATATTCATGGAAGCAATTGCGGCCATATCCTCCGGTGTCAGCATGAAATCCCCGATATTGAAATTCTCTTGCATCCGCTGCCGATGTACCGATTTGGGAATGGAGACAACTCCGCGCTGTAAGTGCCAGCGCAGTACGACCTGTGCTGCCGATTTATCATATTTGCGAGCGATACCGGTCAGAATATCGTCCGTGAACAATCCGTTCCGTCCTTCGGCCAAAGGCCCCCATGCCTCTGCTTGTATGCCGAGTTCCTGCATGGCCCGTATCGCATCGGTTTGCGGAGTATAAGGATGCACCTCTATCTGATTGACCGCCGGAATAACATTAGCATTATGGCATAAATCCAGCAATCTGTCCGGCTCGAAATTGCATACCCCGATAGCCCGCACACGTCCTTTCGCATAAAGTTTTTCCATAGCCCGCCATGCTCCGTAATAGTCGCCGAAAGGCATGTGGATCAGATAGAGGTCGAGGTAATCCAATCCCAAACGGGCGAGCGAAGTGTCTAATGCTCGCAATGTCCGTTCATAACCCATTTCTGAAATCCATGCTTTGGTCGTGATGAACAGTTCCTCACGCGGAATACCACTTTTCCGAATAGCCATACCGACCGCCCGTTCATTTCCATAGACCGAAGCGGTGTCGATGAGCCGATAGCCGACGGCAAGCGCATCGGTAACAACTCTTTCGCACTCGGTGGCATCGGGTATCTGAAAGACACCAAAGCCTTGTATCGGCATCTTTACTCCGTTATTCAATTCTTTGAAATCCATACCATAATATCGTTATAATTAGTTTTTCAAGATATTCAATCATGATTGTAGATACACTCCGAATCCATTCCAATAACCTGAATAAAAAACATTATCTATTGCATGAAGTTATTGAGTTTGTTGGCCGGATTGAGCGGTGTCTGGTCGGACAATACCAACGATTTGACCATATGCAACGTTCCCTGCTTGTACTTCTGAAAGTGTTCCGAAGCAATATGCTGCTCGTATGCTTCACGGCTCGCATAGGTTTCGAGAATCGTTACTTTACAGGGATTCTCCTTTTCGCCGACAGCATACATCGTCAGTACGCCCGGTTCGGTACGCAGGGAGATTTCACCTACCTCGGTTGCATAGTTCATATACTCGTCAAGATACTGCGGATAAACCTCTATTTTCGACAGCCGTACGATACCATCGGTCGTCATCGGCTCTTTAACGCACATACCCGGATTATCCGGATTCAGACATTTGCCGATGATCTCTCCTGTCGCAAGGTAGGAGTAGGTCGGGAACTCGAATAATACGGGTTTTAGTTTCGTATAGTCGAGTTTGCCATCGCTGTCAAGCACATCGGAAGCAGCGTATGTATTGACTATCGCGCAAATGAAATTGTCGAAACCGTCGGTTTCATAAATGTCCACCACTTCACACTCCATCGTGAGTGGTGATGCGTCTATAACGGGCGTATCGTTCTCTCCGATATGGTAAGCAAACACCTCCGACTTATC
>ERZ1673697.3380-NODE-3380-length-11850-cov-3.864858_pt1 | contig 11850 bp, 6 predicted proteins | sample MGYA00580227_ERZ1673697 | MGnify/ENA primary metagenome ERZ1673697 (study PRJEB41218, sample SAMN15661759) | gut metagenome | host: Homo sapiens | place: Canada: London | collected 2015-08-20/2019-03-30 | study: EMG produced TPA metagenomics assembly of...
CCGGCAATGATAAGAGGAAGGGGTGAAGATCATGAATGAAAATCGTAATCTGAAAAAAGGTGTAGGAATTCATGCAAGAAGACTGATCGCATATATCGTACTGATCATTGTTTCCATATTGTGTCTGTTCTGGTTTTATGTACTGTTTATCAATGCAACCAGATCAAACGGTGAGTTACAGTCAGGTTTTACGCTGGTTCCGAGCAGCCATCTGTGGGAAAACTGGAAGAATTTGAGAAATGGAACGCTTCCGGTATGGAACGGTATGTTCAACAGTCTGATCGTTTCTTCGCTCAGTGCAGTACTCAGCGTATATTTTTCAACGATGACAGCTTATGCGATCCATGCATATGATTTCAAACTGAAAAAATACATTTATCCGTTTATTTTGATGATCATGATGATTCCGACACAGGTAACTGCACTTGGATTTATCAAACTTGTTTCCAACATGAACTTAGAGGATTCCTTTATACCTCTGATCGTGCCGACGATTGCGGCTCCGGTTACATTTTTCTATATGAAACAGTATATGGAGAGTACACTGCCGTTGTCACTGATCGAGGCAGCACGTATCGATGGTTCCGGTGAATTCCGTACCTTCAATGCAATTGTAATGCCACTGATGAAACCGGCAATTGCTGTGCAGATGATCTTCACATTCGTAAGCAGCTGGAACAACTACTTCACACCGGCATTGATCTTACATGATGACAAGAAAAAAACACTGCCTATCTTAATCGCACAGCTGCGTGCGGCTGACTGGCTCAAGTTTGATATGGGGCAGGTATATGTGATGATCGCATTTTCCATCTTCCCGGTTATCATTGTATATCTGATCTTATCCAAACACATCGTACAGGGTGTTGCACTTGGAAGCGTAAAGGGTTAATAAACGGATTGCTGTACTACATAAAAATGAGACTGCCATATGGGTGGTCTCATTTTTTAACTCTTATTTTTGATGAAAATCTTTGACAATGTCACTGGTAAATAAGCCGGTTGTGTGCTATACTATTATCTATGATTAGTAGAAATAAAGGATCGGATGTGTTGGGGTACATGGGTGCAGACAAGAACGGACAGGCTGGATCTTTGTAAAATACACATAGAAATGGAGAGGAATATGACAGAGACAGGATTATGGATTTTTCTGATTTGTTTACTTGTAGTAGTCATCATAGCGACTGTGGTTGCAGTAGTGTCAGCAGTATCAGGTGCTACGGCAGCGATCGTGGATGATGAGGAATCAGAGGAAGAGTAGGAATACAGCAGGTATAAGAGAAAAGCCTCTTGTCAGTTTTGTATAGGTGTATAGCTGACAGGGGCTTTTTTGTGCACAGGATTCTGCCTTAATCAGCAATCTAAAAAAATATAAACTGGTACGAAAGTCTTGCAATCCATTTTGAAACAGGTAAACTAAATATATTGTGGCAAAATATTTGCTGCCAGGTGTTTATTACAAATGTCTTGCGTATTCAGGTGGAGGGACAAAAGAGAGTGTTGTCAAAATTAAGTGTGAAGAAACCGTATACTGTGATCGTAGGCGTGATCTTAGTCATTGTGTTAGGAGCCGTATCCCTAACCAAAATGACCACAGATCTACTGCCGGATATGAGTCTGCCATATGCCTTAGTCATTACGACGGATATGGGGGCAAGCCCGGAGAAAGTGGAATCCGATGTGACAGCACCTGTCGAGGCATCCATGGCGACGACTTCGAGCATCAAAAATGTGAGTTCTGCCTCCTACGATAATTATTCGATGGTGATCTTAGAGTATGAGCAGAATGCCAATATGGATTCGGTCATTATCGAGATCCAGCAGAAATTAGACCAGTTAGAGGGCAGTTTTCCGGATGGTGCCGGGAAGCCGATGATCATGCAGATCGACCCGGATATGATGCCTGTAATGGTGGCATCTGCCGATGTGGAAGGCATGACGCAGTCAGAGATTTCGGATTATGTGGAAAATGAACTTTCGCCGGTGCTTGAGAGTATCGACGGTGTGGCATCTGTTTCTACAACCGGAACTGTGGAAGAGAACATTCATGTCACATTAGATCAGGATAAAATCGATGCACTGAATCAGAAGATCCAGAGTAAGATCGAGGAACAGTTTACTGAACCGCAGGAACAGCTCGATCAGGCTGCCGAGCAGGTGGAGAGTGGACGCAGGCAGATGGAAAGCGGAAAAGATCAGCTTGCAAACCAGCTTGGACAGGCAGAAAATGAAGTGATCAATGGTAAGTCGCAGGCGTTTGTGGCAGAATCAGATCTGAGTCAGAATTATACAGTATTGAAAGCGACCGATGAGCTGATAAAGCGGGCAATCCCGGAACTCCAGAGTATTTATGAACAGGGAATGGGATTAAAAGCAGACATTGAACAGGCACAAAAAGAAGCCCAGATGAACAGTGACGATGGAAGCAGACGTATAGAAGAACTTTTAGAGGAGGCGAAGATTTCCGGAGATCAGGAACAGATCAATCAGATCCTTGCGATGACCGGGGAAAATCAGGAGAGCATTGCGGAAGCAGGAAAACGTCTGGAATTATTACAGGAAGAACTGTTAGAACTGAATACATCCTTAAATCAGCAGTGGGCAGATCAGTTAGCAGCGTTAAATGTGAGTCTTAGTTCGATCGATGATATTCCGCAGGTGATTACGCAGCTGTCACAAAAACAGGTTGAGATCCAAACAGCAATGGCAGCTCTGCAGACTGCACAGGAACAGGTTACAGATGGAAAAACTACCTTAGATGATGCGTATGTAACGTTAAACCGGATGGAGATCGACGGGATCTTAGAGATGAGTGAAGCGTCTGCACAGCTTGCGGTCGGGGAAGCCCGGTTAGAGCAGGGACAGGAAAAATTAGAAGAGTCAAAACAGAGTGCACTTGAGTCTGCGGATCTGAATCAGATCCTGTCGGTGGAAACATTAGGCCAAATTCTGACAGCACAGAATTTTTCCATGCCGGCAGGTTATGTCAATGAAAATAAGAAACAGTATTTAGTGCGTGTCGGCGACGAGGTTTCATCCGTGGAAGAACTTGAAAATCTTGTGCTGGTGGATGTCGGAATGGATGGAATCGCGCCGATCCGTTTATCAGATGTTGCAAAGACAGAAGTGGTGGATGATACAGGGGATTCCTATTCCAAAGTAAATGGAAATCCGGCGATCATGCTTTCCATTGAAAAGCAGACCGGATACTCCACCGGAGATGTGACAAAGCGGATCAAGACACGATTTGAGTCGTTGGAAAAAGAAAATGACAAACTTCACATGACGATATTGATGAATCAGGGCGTCTATATTGATACCATTGTGCAGTCTGTCATGGAAAATATGATCTTGGGTGCGATCCTTGCCGTGCTCATTTTGATCTTATTTTTAAAGGATATCAAACCGACACTGGTGATCGCGTGTTCTATCCCGCTCAGTGTGGTTTTTGCGATCGTTTTGATGTATTTTACCGGAATATCGTTAAATATCATTTCACTGTCCGGTTTGGCGCTCGGTGTCGGCATGCTCGTGGATAACTCGATCGTCGTGATCGAAAATATTTACCGTCTCAGGAATCAGGGATTTTCGATCCGGAAGGCAGCAGTCGAGGGAGCAGGACAGGTGGCAGGTGCGATCTTTGCATCCACACTCACGACGGTCTGCGTGTTTGCACCGATTATTTTTACGGAGGGTATCACAAGGCAGCTGTTTGTGGATATTGCACTCACGATCGCCTATACGTTAGCTGCAAGTCTGATTGTGGCGCTGACGTTTGTACCGATGATGGCATCCGGTGCGCTGAAGAATACCAGAGAAATCAAACATCCGTGGTTTGACCGCATTTTAGATGGATATGAAAAAGTTCTGCGTGTGGCACTGCGGTTTAAACCGATCGTACTGATCTGTGTGGTAGTTTTTCTGGTGGCAAGTGTGACGCTTTCCGTTTCCAAAGGATTTACCTTTATGGACATGAATATGGAGACAGAGCAGCTCACGGTCACGGTTTCAGCGAAAGAGGATGAAAAGCTGACATTTGAGGAACTGACGGAGCGCGCGGATGAGGTTGTGGATAAGATCTCTGGCATCTCCGGTGTGGATTCGATCGGAGCCATGGCAGGCGGCGGTGGAATCATGTCGATGGGCAGTACGGACAGTGTGACCATGTACGTGCTCATCGATGATTCCGGGGCGACTGGCAGTGAGATCACTGCCTCGATACAGGCGCTTACAGCGGATCTTGACTGCGACGTGAATACGGACAGCTCTGCGTCGGATATGAGTTCCTTTTTCGGAAGCGGTATTTCCGTGCGGGTCAGCGGAAAAGATTTAGATAAGCTGCAGAAACTCGCAGGGCAGATCGCAGAAGTCGTGGAAAAGACGGAGGGCACTGTAGATGTGGACGATGGTCTTGGAGATACGACACCGTCTTTCACGGTAAAAGTGGACAAAGAAAAAGCTGCAAAATATGGCATGACAACAGCGCAGGTGTATCAGCTTGTCTATAAACAGCTTGCATCGAATACGTCATCCACAACGATCTCGACGGATTTAAAAGACTATAAAGTATATGTGCAGAGTGGGGAACAGGCGGATGTCACGCCAGGGGATATCCGTAAGCTGACATTTCCTTATACAGACCGTATCAGCGGAGAGACAACAGATATTCCCCTGAAAGATATCGCAGAGTTTGAGGAAGGTGAGTCCTTAAATGTGATAAACAGAAGCTCGCAGACGCGCTATATCAGCGTGACAGCCGGTGTGGATGAAGATCACAATGTGACGCTGGTAAGTGACCAGATCCAGAAAGAATTAGATAAGATCAAGCTGCCGGATGGATATGAGATCTCCATGACCGGGGAGGATGAGACGATCCGGGATGCGATGAACCAATTGTATCTGATGCTGATCTTAGCGGTGGTATTTATTTATCTTATCATGGTTGCACAGTTCCAGTCATTTTTGTCGCCTTTTATTATTATGTTCACGATTCCGCTTGCATTTACGGGAGGTTTCTTTGCTCTGTTTGTGACAGACAATGAAGTCGGCGTGGTATCCATGATCGGATTTGTCATGTTAGCGGGTGTCATCGTCAATAACGGAATCGTGTTAGTCGATTATATCAATCAGCTGAGAAGAGAGGGCATGGATAAAAAGGAGGCGATTGTCACAGCCGGAAGAACGAGACTGCGCCCGATCTTAATGACGGCACTGACCACGATCCTTGCAATGTCCACGATGGCGATGGGACTTGGAAGCGGTTCAGAGATGATGCAGCCGATGGCGATCGTGACTGAGGGAGGTATGTTATATGGAACACTGCTGACACTGATCGTGGTGCCTTGTATCTATGATCTGTTTACGAGGAACAAGAGTATGGTGGAGGAAGAGATCTAAAAAAACAGTTGACAAACCCCGCGTCCCCTCGTATGATAAAAACAGCAAAAAACAAAGGTTGTGAGAAAGAGGAGTACACATAAACTCTTTGCAGAGAGGGAAGTTCACCGGCTGAAAGACATCCCAGAGAAAGATATGTGGAAGGTAGCTTTTGAACCGGAATGCTGAGAAAGCATAGCTGTATGACAGGATATAAGAACAGGCATTGCAGATATGCACAGGTATTCACGACTCATCCACGTTACAGGATGACCGGTCAGATATGGAACTGGCTGGACATGAGCACCAACAAAGGTGGTACCGCGATCATATTCGCCCTTTGTATTCCGTATGGAATACGAAGGGCTTTTTTTAATTCATAGGAAATTATGTCCTGTGAATCAAAACCGCCTATCTATCAGAACTAAAAAAGGAGAACAGATTATGTGTCAGAATTGCAGCAAAGAATTAGCAAAGACCTACGATCCAAAAAGCATTGAAGACCGTTTATACAAAAAATGGGAAGACAACGGCTATTTCCACGCCGAAGTTGACCGCAGCAAAAAGCCGTTTACCATCGTGATGCCGCCGCCAAACATCACAGGACAGCTTCACATGGGACATGCCCTCGACAACACCATGCAGGATATTTTAACACGTTATAAGAGAATGCAGGGTTACAACGCATTATGGCAGCCGGGTACAGACCATGCGTCCATTGCAACTGAGGTAAAGGTAATCGAGAACCTGAAAAAACAGGGCATCGACAAGCGTGATCTTGGAAGAGAAGGATTCTTAGAAAAATGCTGGGAGTGGCGTGACGAGTACGGCAGCCGCATCATCAACCAGTTAAAGAAAATGGGATCTTCCGCAGACTGGGAGAGAGAGCGTTTTACGATGGACAAGGGCTGCTCTGAGGCAGTACTTGAGGTATTTGTAAAATTATATGAAAAAGGGCTGATCTACAAAGGTTCCCGTATCGTCAACTGGTGTCCGGTATGTAAGACTTCCATCTCAGATGCCGAGGTAGAGCACGAAGAGCAGGACGGATTCTTCTGGCACATCAACTATCCGGTTGTCGGCGAAGAGGGAAGATTTGTTGAGATCGCAACGACAAGACCGGAGACATTGTTTGGTGATACCGCAGTTGCAGTGAACCCGGACGACGACCGCTACAAAGACATCGTCGGAAAGATGTTAAAACTTCCGATGACAGACCGCGAGATCCCGGTGATCGCAGACGCTTATGTTGACAAAGAGTTCGGAACCGGATGTGTAAAGATCACACCGGCACATGACCCGAACGACTTTGAGGTTGGAAAACGTCACAACTTAGAGGAGATCACCGTCATCAACGACGATGCAACAATGAACCATTATGCCGGAAAATATGAGGGCATGGACCGCTACGAGTGCAGAAAAGCACTGGTGGAGGATCTTGAAAAACAGGGACTGCTTGTAAAAGTAGAGCCGCATTCCCACAACGTAGGAACCCATGACCGCTGCGGCACAACCGTTGAGCCGATGGTAAAACAGCAGTGGTTTGTAAAGATGGATGAACTGATCAAACCGGCTGTGGAAGCAGTGAAAAACGGAGACATCCAGTTACTTCCAAAACGTATGGAGAAAACATACTTTAACTGGACTGACAATATCCGTGACTGGTGTATTTCCAGACAGCTCTGGTGGGGACACCGCATCCCGGCTTATTACTGCCCGGACTGCGGTGAGATGGTGGTAGCAAAGACTGCACCGGAGAAATGTCCGAAATGTGGATGTGACCACATGGAGCAGGATCCGGATACCTTAGATACCTGGTTCTCATCCGCACTCTGGCCGTTCTCCACATTAGGCTGGCCGGATAAGACAGAAGATCTGGATTACTTCTATCCGACCGATGTACTTGTAACCGGATATGATATCATTTTCTTCTGGGTTATCCGTATGATTTTCTCCGGCTATGAGCAGATGGGCAAAGCACCGTTCCATACCGTATTGTTCCACGGACTGGTTCGTGATTCCCAGGGACGCAAGATGAGTAAATCTTTAGGAAACGGTATTGATCCGCTCGAAGTAATCGATAAATACGGCGCAGATGCACTCCGTCTGACACTGATCACCGGAAATGCACCGGGAAATGATATGCGTTTCTACTGGGAGCGTGTTGAGGCATCCAGAAACTTTGCCAACAAAGTATGGAATGCATCCCGTTTCATCATGATGAACCTTGAGGGAAGCGAGATCAAGGAGCCGTCACTGGATGAGTTAAAACCGGCAGATAAGTGGATCTTATCCAAGGTAAACACACTTGCAAAAGACGTGACAGAAAATATGGATAAGTACGAGATGGGAATCGCCGTACAGAAAGTTTATGATTTCATCTGGGATGAATTCTGTGACTGGTACATTGAGATCACTAAGACTCGTACTTATAATAAAGAAAATGATCCGGCATCTGCAAACGCAGCATTCTGGACATTAAAGACCGTACTGACAGAGGCATTAAAACTGCTTCATCCGTTCATGCCGTTTATCACAGAAGAGATTTTCTGCACACTGCATCCGGAAGAAGACACGATCATGCTTGCAAAATGGCCGGAGTACCGTGCTGACTGGAATTTCCCGGCAGAGGAAGAAATGTTAGAGCACTGCAAGGATCTGGTAAAAGGTGTCCGTAATGTGCGCACAGAGATGGATGTTCCGCCATCAAGAAAAGCGAAAATCTTTATTGTTGCTGAAGATGCCGCTTTGCGTGATTCCTTTGAACTGACCAAAGAGGCTTATGCAAACCTTGCCGGAGCAAGTGAGGTCATGGTGCAGCAGGATAAGACAGGCATCGGGGAGGATGCAGTATCTGTTGTGATCCCTGGCGCTACACTGTATCTGCCATTAGAAGATCTGGTTGATTTCGAGAAAGAAAAAGAGCGTCTGTTAAAAGAGCAGGCACGTTTAGAGAAAGAGCTTGCACGTTCTAAGGGAATGCTTTCGAATGAAAAATTCTTAAGCAAAGCACCGGAAGCAAAAGTGCAGGAAGAGAAGGACAAACTTGCCGGATACGAACAGATGATGGAGCAGGTCAAAGAACGTTTGGCACAGATGTCAAAATAATTGCAAGATAATGAGCGCAAGAACGGCGAATTGTATCATGTGCTGATTTTGCACATGATATAATAAGACTGCCGAGCGAAGCTCGTGTAGATCATGATCATGAAGCATTGCTTCATGATATAATAAGAAGGAGCTATGCACGATGGGTATCATCTTTACTGGTCAGCCGGTAAAGTGGTGCCTGCCTTGTATAGCTCTTTTTGGTAAAATAGCACCAAAAAGGATGCGTTGTGTTAAAGAATTTACTTGAAAAAGCATAAAAATACTAGTATTATATAGGATAAGGAATATTCTACGTTACTATATATACATACATCAGAAAGAATTGGGGAGCACGCCTATGGTAACAGAAGAAAAACCAATCGTACGGATGACGGCAGATAGCATGGAAGCGTATGTTATGCTTATAACACCAGACGATGGGGGAGAATATACAATTGAATCATTGCAGAAAGCATTGGATGACAGAGGTGTCAAGTACGGAATAGATGAAGCAGCGTTGACGGAGCTGATTGATGAAAAAAAATATGGTGTGGAGACGTTAGTTGCGCAGGGAACAGAGCCGGTAGACGGAAAAGACGGTTATTATGATTACAATTTTAACTGCAACTTTGATAAAAAACCGCTGATACGTCCGGATGGAACCGTGGATTACTGGTCTGTAAAGTCGATAGAGTCTGTGGTGCAGGATCAGGTGATCGCGGAGTACCATCCTTGTGTGGAGGGAATAGACGGCAAGACAGTCACTGGAAAGCCAATACCTGCAAAGCGGGGAAGAGAACAGCTTCCACTGAAAGGAAAAGGATTTGAACGCAAGGATGATAATACCTATGTTGCGCTGATGAGTGGTAAGATCGAGACACAGAATGACAGGGTTGTGATCCTTCCGGTACATGAATTGTCCGGCAATGCAGATCTTTCCAGTGGCAACATTGATTTTCATGGTGATGTTGTGATCCACGGAAGCGTGGAAAGCGGCGTTATCGTAAAAGCAAGTGGTACGATCACTGTGGATGGAATCGTCGAGGCATGTACTTTAGAGGCAGGGAAAGATATTATTTTAAGAAGTGGAATGCTCGGTGGAAATAAGGCATCAGTAAAGACAAAAGGCAGTATTACCGCAAAGTTTTTTGAATTTACCCGTATTGAATGTGCAGGCGATATCCGTGCAGATGTGTTGATGGATTGTCAGGTACAGTGCTTTGGAAAGATCATCATGAATGGAAAACGCGGAAGCATCATCGGTGGCCTTACACATGGAGTGTGTGGAATCGAGGTTACGACATTAGGAAATGATGCCGAGAAAAAGACCGTTATTATGGCTGGTGCAAGTCCGGAAGGATATGCAAAACTCAGACAGTTAGAAAAGACGATTCAGGAGTTGAGTCAGGGATTGGCACAGATTGAAGAGGGGCTGCGCAAGTTTGAAGAGCTGGAAAAAGCGCGTGGAGTCAGCTACAAAGACGATCCGAGGCGAGTGACATTGCTCCGTATCAAGATCCGTGATACTGCGACATTAGCACACAGCAAAGAAGAGGCAAAGCAGCTGCGCAATCTGATCGAGAGTGCGAGCGGTGCATGTGTTACCGTTTTGCGGGAGACTTATCCGGGAGCTGTGATCCAGATCGAGGATACCAAGCTGCTTGTACAGAATTATGTAAAAGCAGCTGAGTTTTACAAGCTGCAGGATAAGATCAAGACGAGAGAATGCTCATAAAACTGCTGTCGAATATGGCAGAAGTTTTACGAAAAACTTAATATAAATTTACTTGATTATTGTCACCACTATATTATAATATAGTGGTGATTCTTTTTGCCCTTAATTATGTGGTGGAGAGAAGAATCTTAAAATAGATGTTTGCCATAAACAAATGGCAGAAAAGGACAGGTCGATTATGATTAATTTTGAAGAAGAATTAAAGAATTTTAAACCGAGCTTAGAGGTAGAAGAGGCAGAACAGGCAATATATAATCATGAATTAACAGATATGACAGATGTTTTAAAAGAGATGATGCAGGAGTTAAAACATAATATGTAAGACATCTTTTGGAAAAGTCGAATGTAAATTCATGAAGTGAGGGAAAGAATGAAGTGCTATAATTGTGGAGCAAAGCTTGGAAGGGAAAATATCTGCCCTGAATGCGGCGTAAATGTAAAAATATATAAAAAAATTGTCATGGCATCCAATGAATATTACAATGATGCACTGGCAAAGGCGAGTGTCCGTGATCTTTCAGGAGCAATAGAAAGCTTGAAAACAAGCCTGAAATTCAATAAATTAAATATAGATGCAAGAAATCTGCTGGGACTCATCTACTTTGAGATGGGCGAAGTGGTGGAGGCATTGACAGAGTGGGTCATCAGTAAGAACTATCAGCCTGCTGAGAATGCCGCAAGCCGTTATCTGGATGAAATACAGAATAACAGATCAAGACTTGAGACAATCAATCAGACCATTAAAAAATACAATCAGGCGTTATTGTACTGCAGACAGGACAGCCGTGATCTTGCGATTATCCAGTTGAAAAAGGTACTGTCACTGAACCCGAAATTAGTCAGTGGACATCAGCTTTTAGCATTGCTCTATATTCAGGAGGGCAAATATGATCTTGCCAAGAAGTCTTTGCGCAACGCCGGAAAGATTGATGCAAATAACACGATCACACTTCGTTATTTAAAAGAAGTGAATGCAGGATTAAAGGAGAATACGCCGGGTAAGAAACAGAAGGAGGAACAGATTTCCTACCAGAGCGGCAATGAGACGATTATCCAGCCGAAGTATTTAAAGGACAATTCCGCAATGAGTACGATTCTTAATATGGTCATCGGTATTGCAATCGGTGCGGCAATTACCGGATTTCTGGTTGTACCGGGTGTGCGCCGTCAGGTGCAGAATGATGCCAAAGCGCAGGTGCTCGATGCGAATAACACTGTTTCGTCCAAGAATCAGGAGATCAGTACACTGCAGAAGCAGATTGATGATCTGACGAGCCAGATCACTGAGGTCAAGGACAGCGCAGAAGGTTCCGAGAATAAGATCAGCACATATGACCAGTTATTATCCGCATATGCATCCTATTCGGATGGAGATATTGAGACAGCAGGCAATGCGCTTGGCAATGTCAATGAGGAATACTTAAGTGACAGCGCAAAGAGTGTTTATGAGACGATTAATGCGCAGGTCAATGCTGATTATCTGGAGTCCTTATATAATCAGGGATACAGCGATTATAACAGTCAGAAATTTGAGGAATCCATCACCAGCTTGCAAAAAGTTGTGGACATGGAGGAAACCTACAAAGATGGATATGCACTGTACTATTTAGCACAGGCTTACCGTAAGAATAATGATCTTGAAACGG
>ERZ1673697.3388-NODE-3388-length-11827-cov-3.953109_pt1 | contig 11827 bp, 9 predicted proteins | sample MGYA00580227_ERZ1673697 | MGnify/ENA primary metagenome ERZ1673697 (study PRJEB41218, sample SAMN15661759) | gut metagenome | host: Homo sapiens | place: Canada: London | collected 2015-08-20/2019-03-30 | study: EMG produced TPA metagenomics assembly of...
TTCTTCAATATAACCGTTGACATCTCCAAGGGAATTTTGCTGTGCAATAAAGTATTTGCCACTTTTTCCGCCGATGTTCTTGACAATCAGCAGCATGAATATGAGAAAGACAATGACAAATAAGGTCAGCCATCCGCTGGTGACCAGCATGGCAATGAAAACAGCAATCACTGTAATGGAGGAAGAAACAAATTGCGGTAAGCTCTGTGATATCATCTGTCGCAGCGTATCGGTATCGTTGGTGTACAGGCTCATGACATCACCGGTTGCATTTTGGTCAAAATAGCGTATTGGCAGTGTCTGCATGTGAGAAAACATTTCGTCTCGAATTTTCTTTAGAACTCCCTGTGATACAGTGATCATCAGTCTTGTATAAAGAAAAGAACCCAGTGCACCAGCAACAAAAATACATGCCATCTTCAGAATCATCAGCAGCAAACCAGAATAGTCCGGCTTTGCTTCCAGCAGCAGCGGTGCAATATAATCATTGATGAGGGATTCCAAAAACGTTGCACTGATTACACTTGCCAATGCACTGAGAATAATACAAACAAAAACCAGAACCAGCCGAATTCGGTACGGCTTTAAATAACCGAGCAAACGCTTCATAACAGCCCCAGCGTTTTCTGGTTTTTTGCCAGCTCCAACCGGCACTCTTCCACGCATCCCACTCATTCTGCCACACCGCCTTTCTTATTTTGTTCTGTATAAATTTCCTGATAAATTTCATTATTTTGCAGCAGCTCTTCATGTGTACCCATCCCATTGATCACACCGCCGTCCAGAACCAGAATCAAATCGGCTTCCTGCAAAGAAGAAATTCGCTGGGCGATTATGAACTTGGTGGTTTCTGGGAGATAGGTACGCAGTGCCTGCCGAATAGAGGCATCTGTCTTCGTATCAACGGCACTAGTGGAGTCATCCAGAATCAGAATTTTCGGTTTTTTCAGCAGTGCTCTTGCAATGCAAAGCCGCTGTTTCTGACCGCCGGAGACATTTGCACCACCCTGTTCAATGTGGGTGTCATAGCCGTCTGGGAAGGTGTTGATAAATTCATCTGCGTGAGCAAGCCGGCAGGCTTCCTGTAATTCCGCATCGGTGGCATGTTCATTCCCCCAAAGCAAATTCTCCCGAATCGTACCGGAGAACAGAACATTTTTTTGCAGCACCATTGCCACTTGATCTCGCAGTGCTGTCATATCGTAATTCCGTACATCCACGCCGCCGACGGTTACAGAACCCTCTGTGACATCATACAATCTTGGAATTAGCTGAACCAAAGAACTTTTCGAGCTGCCCGTACCGCCCAAAATACCAACTGTCATGCCGGACGAGATATGCAGGTCAATATCTTTCAAACAGCACTTATCCATTCGCTTGGAATAGCTGAAAAAGACATGGGAGAAGTCTACGCTGCCATCTTTGACTTCTGTCACTGGCTGTTCTGGATTGGTCAGGTCGCTCTGCTCTTCCAGAACTTCTACAATTCGTTCTGCGGAGGCTCTGGACATGATAATCATTACAAAAATCATGGAAAGCATCATCAGTGCCCCCAGAATTTGCAGTGCATAGGTCATCAGGCTCATCAGCTGACCGGTTGTCAGATCCACACCATGTGTGCCAACAATCATTCTTGCACCAAACCAGGACAGCAGCAAAATACAACCATAGACTGCAATCTGCATTCCGGGCATGGCAAATGACATTCTTCTTTCGGCTTGACAGAAATCGTCATAAATTTTTTTGGAAATCTGCGAAAACTTGCTGATTTCGTGATCTTCTCTGACGAATGCCTTCACGACCCGTACGCCGTGTACATTTTCCTGCACAACATTGTTCAGCTTATCATAAGTACGGAAGACCCGTTCAAAGATAGGATGTACGCTCCGCATCAGTACCAGAACCAACAGTCCCAGCAGCGGAATGGCTGCTACAAAAATCAATGCCAGTTTCCAGTTAATTCGGATTGCCATTGCCAGAGAGAAAATCAGCATGGTCGGTGAACGCAGTGCAACTCGCACCAGCATTTGATAGGCATTTTGCAGATTGGTGACATCCGTTGTCAGACGGGTAACAATACTGGACGTAGAAAAACGGTCAATATTGAAAAAGGAAAATCCCTGTACGGCATGGAATAAATCATGCCGAATATTTTTGGCAAAACCGGCAGACGCCTTTGCAGCATAATGACCTGCCAATGCACCAAATAGTAAGGAAAGTACACAGCAGACTGCCAAAACACCGCCGGTCTGAAGAAGTGCAGTCTGGTTTGCACCGTCGATGCCTTCATCAATCAGCTTTGCCATCAGCAGCGGTATGATAACCTCCATAATGACTTCAAGGGTTACAAACAAAGGGGACAGCAGGGAAACCTTTTTGTACTGCCGGATACAGCCGGCAAGTCGTTTCAACATGTGGAATGACCTCCTTCACTTTCAAAGATTTCAAGATTTTGGCACATAATCGTTAACGTTTTTTGGAACTGTGCCAGTTCCTCAGGAGAAATGCCGTCTGTTAGAATCTGTTCAAACCGTGCATGCTCGTGTTCTAAACTGAGATGCAGGGAGATCGCTTTTTCCGTCAAAACGATCCGCTTGAGTCTTGCATCCTCTGGTACAGATTCTCGTACAATCAGTCCGTTTTCTTCCATACGATTCAGTGTTGCAGTGACAGTCGAACGGCGGATTGAAAATGTTTTTTCAATATCACGCTGATAAACCGGTGTATCCTGTCGCATGTAGAGAAAGTGAATCAGCCAGCCATGCATTCCCGTAAGCTGCTCAGATGTGTGTATCTGGAAGGAACGGCAGCGGTAACGGTCAGCTAAGATAGAAAGACGGTGCAGCTGTGGAAACAGCGGCTTCATGAAAAACACCTCCTTTTCTGGGACTCGAACTGTTCAATCATGAACAGTTCGAAATTAAACAATATTATAGCACAGTGCATTTGGATTGTCAAGAAAAAGCGGTCTGATTTTTATAGAAAAAAATTACAAAGAAAGCCATCTGTTTTTGTATGAATGTTACAGCGATACTGCTTAAGAATTTTGTGATAGTGGTGCATAAGTAGAGTTGGCGCAGAACTGTCTTTTATTTTAAAAATGGATTTTTATGGACTTTTTCTGCAATGGATTGACAGAAAATTGATTTCATGCTACAATAAGAAAAAACTATGAAAAGAAAGGTGGGATGATGAATATGGCAGGTTCTGCAACACCACCCTCTCAGCAACCAAGAAAGCGAGTGACCTATGTGCAGGCAAAAAATCGTCGGGTACTGGCTGTTTTGCTGCTGGCATTTATCATTTTCCTGTTTCGGAGAGGCTGCGTTGCTTGTGTGCGCTCTCATGATAAAAAAGAGAATCAAACGGCTGCTGTTACAACAACAGCGGTCACAACAACAGAATTGACGGCAGAAGAAACGATCGTGACAACGACAGCACCATTGGAAACCAGTACGGCAGCGGTTACAACAACAGAGATGCTGCCAACAGAATACCTGATTTCCGGAGAATTGCCGTCTTCTTACTTGATAGAAGTGGATCCGATTTTACAAAATCCAGAATTGCCCACAGGCTGTGAAATTACAACATTGACTATGTTGCTGCGTTCGGTTGGCTTTGATGTCGATAAAGTACAGCTGGCAGATGGTTATCTGACCTGTGAGAGCGAGGGAAAGGCTACTTTTAGAGAGGCATTCATTGGTTCGCCATATGACCCTGCTGGATATGGATGTTTTGCTTCTGTGATTGTAGATACCGCAAGAAAATATCTGTCTGCACAAAACAGTGGAAGAATTGTCAAGGAATTATCAAATGCTGATTTTGAATATTTGCTCCGAGAAGTGGCAAGTAATCATCCAGTTGCTGTTTGGGCAAGCATTAACCTTGTGGATATTCAAGAGGTTTATGCATATACCATCTATGATTATGTAGAGAAGACAGAAAATGGCGGTACAACAGAACCAAAAGATTTGGATGTATACTGGCTGGAGAATGAACATGTTTTCTTATTGAAAGGCTATGATCTGGATCGTGGGGTTGTCATCGTAAATGATTCACTGAACGGAGAGATGGAATATTCGCTCGACCGCTTTAAAGAATGTTATACACAGTGCTATCGGCAGGCAGTAATTATTTATTAAAAGGATAGGGAGTGCGGAAACGATGAAACTCATCATACAAATTCCCTGCTACAATGAGGCGGAGACGCTTGCATTGGCAGTGCAGGATCTGCCGAAGCAGATAAACGGAATTGATACCATTGAATATTTGATTATCAATGACGGCAGTACAGATGGTACGGTGGAAGCAGCAAGGGCGTTAGGCATTCATCATATTGTGTCTTTTCGTCGAAACAAAGGGCTGGCAAGGGGCTTTTTGGCTGGATTGGATGCCTGTTTGCGGTTGGGAGCAGATATTATTGTGAATACGGATGCGGACAACCAGTATTGCGGTGCGGACATTGCAAAGCTGGTAAAACCGATTCTGGACAAGAAGGCAGATATGGTGATCGGGGAACGTCCGATTGATCAGACAGAACATTTTTCTTGGAAGAAAAAGAAGTTTCAGCACTTGGGCAGCTGGGTGGTACGGGTGGCATCTCATACGGATGTGCCGGATGCACCGAGCGGTTTTCGTGCCTATTCGAGAGAAGCCGCCATGCGGCTGAATGTCGTAAATGAGTACACTTATACCTTGGAAACGATTATTCAGGCAGGGCAGAGCAAGATGGCGATTGCTTCTGTGCCGATTCGCACGAATCCAGAGACCCGCCCATCTCGTCTGTTTTCGAGTATGTGGCGGTATATGAAGCGGTCAGCATCGGTCATCACCCGATCCTTTGTGATGTACAAGCCGCTGAAATTCTTTGGTACACTGGGAACTGTCATTTTTATATTGGGCGTGCTGCTGGGCATCCGGTTTCTGGTCTACTTTGCAATGGGAGAAGGAAGCGGTCATGTGCAGTCTTTAATTTTGACAGCGGTCTTGCTGATGATTGGATTCCAGACGATTATTATGGGGCTGTTAGGGGATACTGTAGCAGCCAATCGAAAGATTTTAGAAGATGTGCAGTATCATGTGCGAAAGATGGATTATGACGAACATCTAGAAACGGAATTGCCGGATGATAAAGCGGAGTAAATCAGTGGATTGTTTCACGTGAAACAAAAAGAGGACAGCCTATAATAGGTTGTCCTCTTTTTGTATAAAAGGAAAGAATGTTGCTTATATGTGATCTGACGGAGGCTGCTGGAAAGCGGTCGATTTTAAATCATCCAGACATATAAAATAATTTTTCAGCATTTTTAGAGCACTTTCAATTTCTTCCGGTTTTCTGTCCTGAATTAAATTTTGCCATTCTAAAGTAAAAGAATCTGTGGTTCTGGTATCTGCATTAAAAACAAGTTGATCTGTGGTGACATTTAACGTTTCTGCAATTTTGCTGAGAACATGCATACTAGGACTGCGACGATTGCTTTCAATCAATGCAATATAGCTTTCACTGACATAGATTTTATCAGCCAGCTGCAACTGTGTTAGACCAGCCTGTTTTCTTGCCTCTCGAATTTTATCGCCTGTTACTTTTCCGTTCAATCATACCACCTCTTATATAATCATAACATTTTCAGAAAAGTTTTAAACTTAAATATAGAAAAGAAATCTGATAAATAGTAATGATTATGGTAAGATGAGAAAAGAAAAAAACATTTCATGTTGGGAAAGCAATTTTTTGTGATTACAGCATGATGAAAAGGAGTATGTGAAAAATGGATTGTTTGAAATGCGGAGCAACTTTTGAGGAAGAAAAATGTCCTTACTGTGGTTGGGTTCCAGAGAAAAAAGAAACACCGTCGGTACAAATGCCAAACATTACAATTGTAAACAATGTTAGTAATGAACAGCATATGCAAACAGGAAGAGCGGAAAGAAAACAGAAAAGCAGCCAAAAAAACAAGGGGATGGCAATGTTTTTAGCGTGTCTTGGATTTTTGGGTATTGGTGGATTGAATCGCTTTTATGTTGGAAAAACAACTAGTGGTGTTGTTTATTTGCTTACGATAGGACTTTGTTGGATTGGAACAATTTATGACATCGTACAGATTAAAAACGGAAATTTTACGGATAAAGATGGCTTACCATTGATAAAATAAAAAAATTAAAACGATTCTTTTCGTTTCACGTGGAACAAAAAGAAAAAAGCCTGAGAACTTTTTGGGTTCTCAGGCTTTTTGTTGGTTATCTTTTCCGGTGTCAATCTGGATTTAATCCATATCGAATGCAAAACTTGTTTTGCTGAAATCTTTCTTTTTTAATTCGGCATCTGCAATCAGTCAGTAAAGATTCCACAGGCATCCTTCGCTGTAGTCATATTGCAGTAACAGATGTGTGTTGGAATGAAGGGAAGGACGATTTCCGCCTGTCGGGTAGCCGAACAGCTTATCCGAGGTGCAGCTGAGATTGTCAATATCGTAATCGGGAGCAAGTTCAGCTAGTGTGTCAAATGCTTCTCTGTCAAGAACATAGCCTAAGCTTTCATAGTCCGTGTTGCTGCTGAAATGTGCCGGAAATTCTTCAAATGTTTCGGTGAAATATTTGGAGTAATAGGGGAGGGGCGGTTTCGTTCGCTTCAGACGGGAAACATCTCCGTCATACCATATCACCTTTTGAAAATCTGCATGACTTGGGTCATCTGCGATGTTTTCGTAAAAATCGTTTTTTATATGGATTGGTGCGATTTCACCACTCCAGAAAAAATATAGCATGCCAGTGTGCGGCAAAAGGTTTTCTGTATCATATGCAGCAAGATCAGCAAGATGAATTTGCAGGACAAGCTGCATGGCACATGCCTCATATCGTTTTTTCTGTTTCCCTCTCTTCTCTGTATAGCCTGACATGGTGGGGTATGGAATTTCGGGTGGCAGATCGGGATAACCGCCATACTTGCTTTTCCCGACTGGAATATTCGGAATCCCTTTATCCAAATGGATTTGGATAATGTTTCTGCGGTAGTTGCACACTTGATTGGCAAAATCGGTTTGCCCTATTTCTGTGTGATATTCGTCGAAGTCTTTTTCTGTTTCCTTCACATTGCCCTCCTATGGCGGTTTTCAGACTTTTTATTGGTTATCCTTATTCTGCAAATTAGAATTTATAATTATATATATCTTTATTGATACAATAGCATATTTCACTATTTGGTGATGTGTTTTCCCTGATAAAGCGTTCAACCGTATCCGTAATATGCATGACTGATTTTTGTAAAACTCTCCCTGATTTTATATTCTCACTTCTATGGTATGCCTCAAGTTTTAGAAAATCTGTATTTCTAAATGTAAAATCAATTAGTCCGGACAACGCCTCACCCGCATAGCCATTCCCCCAGAACGATTCCCCGATGCAGTATTCTATTTCTGCCGTCTGACAATCAGAGTATACTCTGCAAAATGCAATTTGCCCAATGTTTTCATTACTCCATTTTTCAACAATCGCCCAACGATAAAAATCGGGCTTTTGATAATTCTTGATATATGCGGTTAAAAGGGCTTCCACTTGTGAAATAGTAGCATAGACGGGTTCCCCATATTCCAATTGAACACGAGGATTTGCGATCCAGTTTTTGAGCATATCTTGACTATCCTCTTGTATGAATGGTCTGCAAATCAGTCTTGTTGTTTCAAATATTTTTGTACCACAATGCCGCATGTTATCCTCCAAAAGTGATGATATGAGGTTTGAATTATCTTAGTAAACATGATGTCAGATTACCTTAAAAACAGAAAGATAATTCTCGGAACGGTTATCTTCTTTTTGTTGACCAGTCTTATTTTTCCGCTGCCGCCGATGCCAGCATGAGTTTAATCCGGTTTTCCTGATTGACCTTGGTTGCACCGGGGTCATAGTCAATGGCAACAATATTGGCATCTGGATATGCCTGTTTGATCGTTCGTGACATTCCCTTTGCTACAATGTGGTTCGGCAGGCAGCCGAACGGCTGCGTACAGATGATATTTTTGATGCCGTGTTCCACGAGTACTGCCATCTCTGCGGTAATCATCCAGCCCTCTCCCATGCAGATGCCCTGATTGGTGTACTTGTCCGCTGCTTTTCGCAGTTCCTCAAAATCATGCATGGGCGTAAAGACGCCATGTTGTTCCATGCATCGAATGGTTTCCATCTGCTTGCCGTGCAGAAATTTATAGCCAATACCAAACAGTGTGGTGTGCAGATTGTGGTATTGGTACAGTTTTGCGTTGTTTTCTGAGTTGGCAGCACAGTATAAGATAAAGGACATCAACGTGGGTACAACGGGTTCGCATCCCTCTTGCAATAGAAAATCCTCTAGATGGTTGTTGGCAAGCGGAGAGTATTTGACATAGATTTCACCGATGATGCCGACCTTTATTTTTGGTTTTTGACTGCGGGGAATCGCTGCAAAATCCTCTAGCATGGCAGTATACCATTTTTTTGTGTTGCTATAGTGGCTGGTTTGGAATAGTTTTTTCAATTTTTCCTGCCATTGATCCAGTACCTGTTGTGATTCACCCTCATTCAGTTCGTAAGGGCGGCACTGGTTATACAGTGTCATCAGCAAATCCGCATACAGAACGCCGTATACTAGTTTGAGACAGAGCGGCAGGGTCAGCTGAAAGCCGCTTGCTTTTTCTAGACCGGCAAAGTTCAGTGAAATGACAGGTACCTGTGGAAATTGCTGTGCCATGCATTTTCGCAGCAGATGGATATAGTTCGAGGCACGGCAGCCGCCGCCAGTCTGCGTGATGAGCAGAGCCGTTTGATCCGGGTCATATTTGCCGCTTTTGAGTGCCTCTACAAATTGCCCGACCACAAGCAGGGCAGGATAGCAAGTGTCGTTGTGGACATTTTTTAGTCCCTCCTCCACAACGGTACGAGAGGTAGACTCCAGCAGTTCCATGTGATAGCCGTACTGTTCAAAGATAGAGATTAAAAGCCGAAAGTGAATCGGCAGCATATTGGGGACTAATATGGTATGTGTTTTTCGCATTTCGGGTGTAAATTGCTGATAATTCATAAACAACTCCTATTAAAAACGCCGGATGGAAGTTTGACGATAGGTTCTTCAATGGATGGCGATTATGGTCAAATTTTCCAAAGAATCAGAAAATTGATTTCCGTGCCTTTGCCGGCGGAGGTCAGACCGTTTCATGGAGAGAAAATGTCTTCTTAGGAAAACCTTTTCTGAACCGTCCAGCAAGGCTGGGGCACATCCCCAGCTTGCTTGTGTAAACAGCAATTGCCCTTGTAAAAAACAGAAAATTTGCAATCTTATGATGAAAAGCAATTGCTGTTTGTTGTTTTTTATCGTTTATTGATTTTGATTGGCTCGCTTTTTATTTTTGCTTCGCAAAAACGTGGGCTGCTCGCCCACACCTCGGCAGCATTTTTGAAAAACTGCTGCACCGAAAAACTTTTTAGTTCATCGTTCCGCAGATTTCCCGTTTTCTTTTATTTTATACCGAAACAGGCTCTTTTTCTTCCGGTTTCTCTTCGTTTGCCACGGGTTCTGTGGTTTGTGGATTCGGTACATCTGCACCAATGGCTGCTTTTAAGCTCCGCAAGCGGATTTTCGCCGCCCCAAGATTGCTGATTTCATCAATTTTAAGTTGTGTATACAGTTTTCCGCCCTGTTCCAGAATCCGCCGCACTTCATCTGTTGTAATTGCATCAATGCCGCAGCCAAAGGAGACCAGTTGTACCATTTGAAAATCGGGTTGTGTGGTTACATATTGTGCCGCACGGTACATTCTGGCATGATAGGTCCATTGGTTCAATGCCTGTAATTCTGGTGTCTGTGCGAGATTGGCAATGCTGTCTTCTGTAATGACTGCCATCCCTAGACTGCTGATCAGTTTGTGAATACCATGGTTGATCTCGGGGTCAATGTGATAGGGTCTGCCAGCCAGTACGACAATTGTTTTTCCGGCAGCTCGTGCTTGTTGGATAATCTCTTGTGCCGTCTGTGCAATTTGGGTGTGATAGGTTTCCAGAGCAGCAAACCCCTGTTCCAAAGCGACTGCAATTTCTTTCTTTGTGGCATAATCAGAAAGACAGGCGTGCAGCACTGTCACCACATGTTTCCGGCGATTCAAATCCAGAAACGGATGCAGGAAGTTTTGTTCATTCAGCTTTTCATTATTTGCCAGCAATAATTCTGGATAATAGGCAACCACTGGACAGTTATAATGGTTGTCAGAGTCTCCCTCGTCTATGTTATAGGTCATGCAGGGATAGAAAATGAAGTCAACATTTTGTTCCAACAGACTTTCCATGTGACCATGTGCTAGCTTTGCCGGATAGCAAACCGTATCGGATGGGATGGTGTTTTGCCCTTTATAATACGTCTTTCGGGTGCTTTCCTCTGAGAGTTTTACAGTAAAGCCCAGCTTTGTGAAGAATGTGTACCACAGCGGCAGCTGGTCATAGTAGTGGAGTGCCATCGGCAGTCCAACCGTTGCCTTTGGCCGTTCTGGTTGGCGGTCAGCTAAGGCACGGAGGGTCTGATATTTCCAGTCCACCAGATTGGGAATTTGTTCTTCTTTGGAAACACCAGCTCCCCGTTCGCAGCGGTTGCCGGCAATAAATCGTTTGCCATTGGAGAACCGTAAAATTTGCAAGTTGCAGTGTGCGGTACAGCCATTGCAGTTGGTATTCTGTGTACGGTAGGTCAGGGTGTGTAAGTCCATCAGAGAAAGCAGTGTGCTTTTGCCGCTGGTATGTTCCTTTGCATAAATGGCAGCACCGAATGCCCCCATCAGACCAGAGATTGCCGGGCGGATGACTTCTCGTCCCAGTTCCCGTTCAAAACAACGCAGAACAGCATCATTCAGGAAGGTGCCGCCCTGTACGACAATGTGCTTGCCGAGTTCTTCCGGCGAACGGGCACGGATGACTTTATAGATGGCATTTTTGACAATGGAACCGGACAGCCCGGCAGAAATATCTGCAACGGTTGCACCGTCTTTCTGTGCCTGCTTGACACTGCTGTTCATGAAGACCGTACAACGGGAACCAAGATCAACCGGTCGTTCTGCAAACAGACCGAGTTTTGCAAATTCTGCTACATCATAGCCCAATGCATTGGCGAATGCCTGAATGAACGAGCCGCAGCCGGAGGAGCAGGCTTCGTTCAGCATAATGCTGTCGATGGCACCGTTTTTGATTTGGAAACACTTGATGTCCTGCCCGCCGATGTCAATGATAAAGTCCACGTCTGGACAGAAAAATTCTGCTGCCCGAAAATGGGCTACGGTTTCCACAATGCCAAAATCAATGCCTAAGCCGGCTTTCAGCATCTCTTCTCCATACCCGGTGACAGCACTGCCGCAGATTTTTAGATTTGGGTGTTTTCTCTGATAGAGCGTTTCCAATGCACGCTTGACGCATTCCAGCGGCTGTCCTTTATTGGTTTCGTAGAATGAATAGAGCAGGGTATTGTCTTCGCCGATGAGGGCAACCTTTGTGGTGGTGGAACCAGCATCCACACCGAGATAGGCTTTTCCCTGATAGGTGTGTAAATCTCCATGCTGTACATCATTTTTTGCATGCCGTTCCCGAAAACGGTCATATTCTTCTTGATAGCCAAATAGAGGTTTTTCTGCAATGACAGTGTGATTGGTTTCTGCGGTTTGGATTTGTTTCAGCAGAGCTTCCCCAGTGAGCGGTTTTTCACAGCTGCTTTCCGCCGCAAGGGCACAACCATAGGCAACAAAGGTTCTGCCGTCCACTGGGAAAATGGCATGGTCTGCATCCAGATGTAAGGTCTGCATAAAGGCGTTGCGGAGTCCTTGCA
>ERZ1673697.3394-NODE-3394-length-11796-cov-88.560514_pt1 | contig 11796 bp, 8 predicted proteins | sample MGYA00580227_ERZ1673697 | MGnify/ENA primary metagenome ERZ1673697 (study PRJEB41218, sample SAMN15661759) | gut metagenome | host: Homo sapiens | place: Canada: London | collected 2015-08-20/2019-03-30 | study: EMG produced TPA metagenomics assembly of...
ATATTCATTCTTCTGGCTTCCATTGCCGTCGCTTTACCCAGCCTGTTCGGTTTCCTAAAAAATGAATACGTCTGGGGAGGCTTGACATTCACGATACTGTCCTATATCCTCCTTGGGGCATTGTTCTGCAAACTGTCAACCTCCGATTTGTTCGGAGCAATCGGTATTGGCAGTTCCCGAACAGCGGTCATTCTCACTCTAACCACGATATGCGCTTTAGGCGGATGGTGCTACTATCTGCTGTTTGAACTGATAAGCAAGCTGCCTTATTCGCTATGGAACACAACAAATGTCCTGTGGTTTGCAATCCCGTATCTGATTATGTACAGCAGAACCCTGTTCCTGGACATCCCGCATCCGATATACACCCCATGGGAATTGAGCTATGGAACCTTTGACCGGAAATATTGGGACAACATAGACAACTTCGGTTTCCGAACGGTCAAAGTCAAGATTAAACGGAATATAAAAGACCCGACATACGCTTCGCTGGTTGTCCGACTGCCCAATGAAATATCTCTTGGAAACTGGTTCAATTGGGTTATCGAAGACCAAAACAGGCGTTTCCCCCAAAACAAGATTGAAACAGAAAAGGAAGATATGCAAATCGGATGGATGTTCTATACCTCAAAATGGTTTAACTTCCCGTTGTTCATAAGAATACTTGACCCCACGCTGACCAGTGAGGGCAATAAGATTAAGAATAACCAAACGATATATATCCGGCGAGTACAAGTAGAAACAAAAACATCATAATATATGAAAACACTAACATATTTGCCTGTAAACTGGGTCAATGGTCTGAAGCTGACCAGCAAGCATTTCTTTGCAAACCAGTATAGCCAAACGGAAGCTCTCAACCGCGAAGCAGGAAGGAGCTTGACCAGTTATAACTATGGCCTTGGAGAGGTTCTTGAAGGGATAGGTGACAATCTTGAAATTGAGATTTCAGGTGATACCATGTCCACTCTCTGTGTCCGCCTGAAAAGTTGTAACGCAATCACCAAAGGCGGTCTGCCCATCGTTTATTACGACGGTTTATACGGGGATGAGAAACCCAGTGCAACCATTTCAGAATCCGGCCTGCAAGCCGAAGACAGCGAGTATATGGTACTAATATCCGTAGATCCATATCACTTGATACCTGTCGGTGAACCGGACCCGGAAGAGGTGCCTTTGCATCACCCGTATGTCTTGCCGAGCATAAAACTCCATATCGTCCCCAAGAACCAAGTCAACAAATCATTCTACAGCCAGAATTTTTTGCTGGTGGCAGAGGTATGCAGACAAGGGAATACCTATAAAATCAATCATCAATATATTCCGCCGGTACAACATTCCGCTTGCCACGATGGGATTAAAACATTCATTTCCCAATTGGCACGTACCCTACAGTCTATAAAAGAAGACGTGAAACTCATTTACAGCAGGAATGTTGCCGACAAGCGTAGAGATACGCTTGCCAACAACACATTTGAGCTGTGTAAGGCTTTCTCTGCCTTTTACAACTCAAGAATCTTCTTTATCGAGCAAATTGCCTTAGAGCAACCGCCGATATATCTTGTGCAGGCCGTGAACGAACTTGCAAACGGTCTGAACTCCGCTCTTCAAAGTCTTTCCGAAACGGAAAGAGAACAATTGCTCCAATACTTCTATGAGTGGACCAATGTCACGCCCTCTGAATTTATCACGAAGATAGAGAGCGTAACCAAACTTATGTATGACCATACCAATATAAACCAATCATTGCAGACGGCAGGGGCACTTGTGACACTGCTCAGCAATATGTTCCACAAAATGAGTGAACTGGAATACATCGGAATGGTTCGTGAGAATATTATAGTAGGAGACGAAAGTCACGAAACAATAGAAGCTCAAAAGAAACGGTCATGGTCGTTTATAGGTTGAGCGATTAAATCATAGCAAGTATGGAAGCAGAAAACAAAAAAGCTCGTTTGAAAGCGAAACTCCGATTTACTTTGGTATTCGCTATCGCACTGATTGTTACCACAACCGGAGGTGTCGTAACGATTGTGACTGCACAAAAGGGAATATCCCTTCTTGAAAGCAAGAAGGCCGAATATGACAACGTGTTCAAGAAACAGGCAGAACTTAACTTCCAGATAGAAGAATTGTTCCGGGACCTGAACAATCTGAAGACCAAGCGGCGAAATTCGAGTGAGCACAAGCATATGCAAAAACTGATAACCAAAAAACGGTTATTGATGGAAAATGACATTGCGATGCAGGCCGATAAAAGCAAGTACGAAGTGTATAAAGCCATGCTTGAACAGATTCGTGTCATCCAGTCATCCATGGATGACCTTGACCGCGAAAGCAAACAGCGTGAAAGCAACATGGAGCAACTTGAAAAGTGTAGAATCAAATATCAGGAATTAACCAAGAATAAACTGACGAAGCCATGACAAAAGACGAAGTGCTATGGGGAAACATCCGTTTTCTCCTGCTGCTGATTTTCTCAGTAGCCGCAATTTATATCATACTTTGCCGGTATATACTCAACGTACCGACAGAGGACAGTTCGGAGCTGATAAACGACATCAACCATTCCGAACGCATTTTTGAAATCCAGCATACACATATGCAGCAGGCGCAGAACATCTGGAATGAAATCGACTCTTTGGACTTCAACATCCATCAGGTACAAAAGATGGATGAAGTGAAGGATGGGATTTACCAATTGCAGCATATATACAAGGAAAACAATATGAATACGAAATTCCTTTTCGGCGTGTTGTCCTCCAGAGTGCTTAAATGCCAATTCGACATCAAAGAGGAATTGAACAGTCTGGTACACAACAATGCACTGATTGAACGGGATTTGGAAGAATGTAAAGCCAATTTATAAAACATTCGCGATGGATAATAAGAAAACTATAACAATCATCATATTGGGACTGGTTGCCATAGCAGGTATCCTTTTGTTCTTGTTCCTGCCTTCGAAGTCGCACCTTGCCAATATTGACTTTTATGTGTATGACACCAATGATAATTTTCATTATGAGGTCAATGAGCGGTTGGAGCTGTTAGTCAACGATACGGCGGCGATTAAAGGCAAGCGGCTCATTTGGGAAATGGGAAACGGTGATACACTGATGAGAAATACGGATGTGTCATACACTTATCGTAAGGCCGGAAAATATCTTATTACTTTGAAAATAGACGGAAAACACTCCGTGAACAAGTATATCAAGGTTATCTCAGGACTGGAGCATGAGGCCATTGATTCCATACCCCGCATAAATGGAGTGTCAGAGGGCTATCAAGGCGAAGAGCTGGTCTTTTCGGCAGAGGGCTATGGCATGGACACGTGGCTATGGGAATTTGGCGAAAGCGGTACTGTGGACGCATACGAGCAGCAAGTCGTATATTCGTATGATATTCCGGGAGAATACACCATCTCATTACAAACCAATACAACGAAATATCCGGTGAAGCACCGTATAACCATTCTCCCACGCTTTGAAAAAGCAGAGGAACTGGTCACGGTAGATTCGTTGGCACTGGTACAGAATGATATAAAAAAACACCTGCAAGCCATAGCTGACGCCAAAGTCTCACAAAAGTCGGTCTATTACGAACATACAAATTATATCCGTAAAAAATATTTTTGCATTGATGCAGACCAGGTAGTGGTCATCATCAATGATGAAAAATACAATGACTTCAACGGCTATTGCCAAGGACTGCATTTTCTTGAGAGCAACAGGAAAAAGCGTGTGAGTATTGATGATGTGAAGATTGACGATTTGAATTGCGTCAAGTCCATCCATGTGACACAAAGTTATATTGAAAAATGAAACAACTGAATCTCATACGAAATCTGTTTTCTGTGGCCGTGATGATGACTCTTGCGTGCAACGTATCTGCCCAAGTGTCCATCCGCGACAGGATACAAATAATGGATAGGGATATATTCAATTATCCGGAATCAACGGAAGCACCTGTCAAAACAAAGAAAAGCAAGACAAACAGAATTGTCTATTCGGACAGGACCGGAAATCAAAGTTATGAAGACCCGTATTTCCAGCGTAAGCGGTCTTCACACGGGATTGGTACACCCTATTACATAGTAGGTGAAAAGAACGGAACCTACAAACTCGTTCAGGCCGACCCTGACATTACAGGCAAGCCCAAGTCGATTATAGGTTTCCTGTATAACAGCAAGAGACACTTTAAAGAACCCCGTAAAGTCAATTATGCCGGATGGATACCATCGGAAAATATACTGATGTACGACCATGCCTATATCAATCCCCGCAACAACCAGCCGATAAGGTACCGTATAGGCATAAACAGCATTAACAAGCTGTTCGATATCCATCAATTCTTCAATGGAGATACCCTGAAAATATACGGAGAGCCGTTTCTGAAAACAACAACGGATGCGGTAGTTGTCAGCGGAGAGGTTGTTTACCTGTACAAGTTGGACAAGAGCGGCAAATCCGCATTGATTTCCAATGCACCCGCATTATCAGACAGTACCAAACGCTTTTTAGGATGGATTCCCGCTGACCTTCTTGCAGAAGTCGGCCAGAATGAAGTGTATCATGTTGATTATTCACGATACCGTGATTCTTTGTTATGTGCCGTCAACCTAATGTATCCCGATACGTTGGCACTACATAATGCGAATATTCAAGGTACGATATTGTTCAACTTGGATGGAAACCCGACAGGGCCTATAACGGACGGGAAGATCCGGCTGAACTATCCTCTATCCGTCTGGGACAAGAACTGGAATAAGATTATCAATATCAAAGGCGGAGACATCATGGTTTCCGATGTCCGAAAGATGGAAGCGGAAAACAAAAGCGTGAACATACATGTGCTGTTCAATGATGCCGACCTACCTTATCTATCCCCATATATCAATGTTCTACAGAACCTAAAGCTGAAAATGAAGCCCGGATATGACTACACATTTTCGGCAACTTGCATATCCTTCAACGGAGAAAACAGACATCTGGCTCCCACCAAGGACTTTTCAGCCTGGCTCGACTATATCAAACAATCCATTTCTTCCAAGCGAAAGAACGAGCAAGAGGAACAATCATCGTTTTACGGTTTTGGCGGGGCTATCAAACAAATCTCCTGCTATGATAACGAAAGCCGTTTCAGCAACAATGTATTCATCATTTTAGGGTCAAAGCAAACTTTATCCTTGCACGAGCAACAACTCTCGTGGCTGGCAACCCAACCGGCAAGGCTTCTGTTTGTCCAGATAGACAGAGCGTCAGGCACTGCGTATCAGGACTTCCTATTGCAGGCCAAATCCATTCTGGACAGCCATTCTACGAAATACATAGACCATATATCCAATTATATCGCAGACAACAGACTGGTAAAGACGGAACTGTTCAAGAACATAGAAGCTACGGATGCCAACTTATACCTGTATGATGCCCCATACAACAGTCTTACGGTAGGAGGAATCTTATTCCCTAAAGGTCGAAACAGGCTGGAAAGCAACGCTTTGGAAACAGCCTTGGATTCCGTGTTGCGGCAATCTATCGAGACGGACAGCCTACTGTTGCACTCGCTTAAAGATTATGAGCGAAATATAGGTGTCCTAAGAAGCCGTCCCACATCCGAATTGACGCATATATTCTATCATACGGAAAATCCTGACAGCACGAGCCTTGACGATATAGATAGAAACAGCGTGAATGACACCTACTATATAAAGGCCTCCGTAGCGGACAGTATAATGGACGGGTACGAATATGGATATCTACTCGATGACAGGGAAGTGATGGGGCTGCTGCAAAGCTACAGGGGACTGCTCCCGGAGTTTTCAGATAACATAGGGAAAAAGGAACTAAGAGTGCTTCGCAAGCAATTCAAGCGGCAAAAGAAAAGCATAAACAGAAGTTTCTATCGAAAAGTATTGCCCAGAAATCCATATCTGGCTCAAATCTTCTATTATAAGACGGGAGTCATGGCCAATGACAGCCTTTTAAATTCAACAAAGGTGAAGAAACTGAAGAAAAGAAAGGTTGAGCTGACGGACTTTAACAGTGGCTATACAGCCCTGATTTCAAAGATGAAGAGACTGGAAGATATGTATCAACGCAACCTTTTCAGGTCCGTATTCATAGCCGGCAAGAAATATTATTTTATTCCGAAACAATTAATACTGTAAATAAATGGAACCAACAAGAGAACAACTACAGGCAGAGATACTTGAAATCTTGTATCAGAAGTGCCTCCAGAAACCAATATGGGTATCTTGTGCAGAGATATTTTGGAGCATCAGCAACCTCAAGGTATCAGAACGGAGTGTCAAGGACGTTCTTGACTGGCTGGTAAAAAACGACCTTGTCATTTATCAAGCAGATAAATACCAGATTGCCAAGCGTGAATTTATGGATATATCAAGACGCAAGGCCCTTGAGAAAAAAGAGACTGAAGAAAATGCCGAAGTCCGGACTGTGGAGTATGGAACATCCATACCGCCTCACACGATGAACCATCATCCATGGCTTGAACGAGAGTACCAACAACCTGTTGCGAAACCGTCAAACACAATGTTTGCCATCATAGCGTTAATAGCCTTTCTGATTAGCGGCACACTCGTCGGCATACTCCTGTTCAACAGCTTCGCAACAGAGCGGCGCAATAATGCAGAACTGACATACCTTCCGGACAGCATACAGGTTCCGTCGTTACAGGTAAGCACACCCGGATATATCCGCGACGCATATACGACCAACCGTAACTTCAAGAACATCCAAACTTCGCTGGAAACACAGCAACGGATTAATGCTGAACTTATGGATATCTGCAAGGTACAACAATCCCAGATTAATATACTGACAACTTGCTCCAAACAACAAGCGGCGGACATCGAACATTTGGAAAAGGAACGGAAGATATACACATGGATGATTGCCCTTGCACTCCTGGTATTAAGTTCATTGCTCATCTGCCGATATGGGCGCAAGAATTAGGATATACGCAAAGATTCAGACTACATAGTCAATCTACCAACGGTATCTGCCACTTTCATGCGGTGGATACCGTTTTTTCTGTATTATGGCAGCAGTTTTCGTTCCGACGGGTTCGTCCGCCCCCTTATGAGACATCTTCTAAAAGTGTCATTACAATACTGGGAATCAATTTAATAGCGATACATCATCAACGGCGTGGATTCCTAAGTATATAGGACAGTGGCTTTATACACGAATATTTGTTTAAAACGTGTTAAAATGAAAACAACAGCCAAAAAAACGCGCTAAAAAATTTGGAGAAATGAAGATAAGCACTTATATTTGCTCACATCAAAGATGATGTTTTATTTTCTTCTCTTTTTCCCACAATAAAACTGAGTCATCCGGAGGCTGAGAGGAAATTTCAAAAAATCGTTTTTGAGGTTTTCTCTTTTTTGCATCTATACCGGTTAGGGCGCAAGGACGGAGAGACCGCAGTAAAAATTAAGTTTAACTTATTAAATCCAATTAATTATGGCATTTAGAGCATCATTAGAACTTAATGGTAAAGAATTTGACGTTCTTTATTCAAACTATGAGTTTAGTCGTAACACAGACTCAAAAGGTATGCCCTCTTCAAGCGTATTGGGCGGTCGAGTAAAAGCAACTATCGAATCAACAGAAGACACTTCTGTTATCGAAGCAATGTTGAACAGTCCTTTCAAGCCCGTAGATGGAAAGATTATCTATAAGAAAACGGAGGAGGACGCCAAGATGAAGGAAATCCAGTTCAAGAACGCATACATCGTTCACTACTCGGAAACTCTGGACGCGAACAACGATGTGCCTATGACAATCACCATCACGTTCTCCGCTGAAGAAATCACTGTCGGCAGCGCAGCTCTTGACAACCGTTGGCCGAAGAAATAAATCGGCGTACATAGGTAAATCCTAAAATCAAAACATTTGTCAGGCCGTCCGACGGACTTCCGCCGGGCGGCTTTGGCAATTTGGATATAAACCGTCAAATATAATGCCGCCATGCTGGAACAAAAAAAAGTCACATTGGAAATAGCCGGCATCCCCATGCCGTCGTTTGTACAACTGATGCTCAAACAGAGCATTAATGAGCACCACTATTTTGAGATAACGCTGGATATCCAGGCCGTAGAAATTTATGGTGTGGAAATACCGAATGTGTCAAAGGACTGGATTGGGAAAAAAGTAATCATGGACTTCGGCGGCACTATTTTCATCGGCATCGCCACCATGGTAGGACTTCATCGTTCCAGTGGGACACACGGAAATATAAAAGTGACGGGATATTCGTCAACATTCCTACTGGAGTCTGACCAGACTTGTGCCTCATGGTGCAACAAGTCCTTGTCTGACATCGTTAAGGAACTTACAGACAAGGCAGGAGTGCAAGCTCTTGTCAATCCGGAAACGAAATCGAAGCTGGAATACGAATGCCAGTACGAGGAAACCAACTTCAGATTCATACAACGGCTTGCCCGCCAATATCAGGAATGGCTCTATTACGACGGACAGAACCTTGTTTTCGGGAAGCCACAGCCCGGCTCAACGACCAAACTGATATACGGCGAGGAACTATCCGTGCTCGATGTCTGCTCGCAGGCACTTGCCCGACCAATAAAGGGAAGTTCTTACCATTCGGTGAACGACCAGACCTATAACGGCCAGTCCCCTGATGCCGCAGCCGGACAGAACACATTGGGACAAGCGGCCTTTGACTCGTCATTGGCACTGTTTACCGCTCCCGCCGTACAACGTTCGGAACCACGCATCACCAACAAGGGCGAACTTGACGCCTACTTCCAGCGCAAGCAGCAAGGCGACACCGCCGCATCCTGTTTTGTCACCGGAGAGAGCGACTGCTATACCCTCACGGTGGGCAGTATCATAGATGTCCACACCGCTATTCATTCCGGAATCAAAATATTCGTCAAGAACAGTATCGGCACCTATATCATCACAGAAATAACCCACGTAGCCGGTATGGGTGATAGTTACCAGAACTATTTCACCGCACTTCCGTCCTCTATTCCCACCCTTCCATGCCCGGATGTGCCTCTGCCTGTCGCGCATACACAGCAGGCCGTGGTTGTCAGCAACGAGGACCCGAAAAAGTTAGGCCGTGTCCAAGTCAAGATGAACTGGCAGACCGGTCCGATGCAAACCTCGTGGATACGGGTACTCACTCCTGATGCAGGTACAAGCGACAAGGTGCCTACAAACAGAGGATTTGTATTCATACCCGAAAAGGGGGATCAAGTCATGGTGGCATTCAGATATGACGACCCGAACCGTCCGTTTGTGCTTGGCAGCTTATTCCATGGAAAGTCAGGCACCGGTGGCGGCAGTTCAAACAAAACAAAAAGTCTGACCACCCGCAGTGGTTGTACCATAACGCTTGATGATGAAAAAGGAAGCGTAACCGTTGCAGATCCAACCGGAAGCACAATCATCTTGAACGGTGACAATACCATCACCATTGATGCTAAGGACAAAATAACTATCCATTCCAAAGAATTGGAGATACTTGCTGACGAAAAGATAAGAATTGAAGCCGATTCAGAGGTTGAGGTACTTGGTAAGACCTCCACTTTTGAAGGTAAGTCCGAGGCAAAAATAAAAAGTGATGCGTCCATTAAGGAAGAGGCAGCTACAATCGACATAAAAGCATCTGCAACACTGAAAGCAACGGGAGCAACTGTTGATGTGGATGGTTCTGCGATGACAAATATAAAAGGCGGTTTACTTAATTTTAATCCATGATAAATAACGAACATAATCCGATAGCCATAAGAATCAGTAATATACAAGACTTATGGATTGAAAATCGGGAGAAATTTCCCGATGCAAAGATTTATTGTCTCGTTTGCGAACCAACCGATTATCAAATTGTAGAAGGATTCATACGGCTTGAAGCCTCCGAACATGGTTGCACATCGGATATAATCGTCGGTTTCAAGGCCGACTATGATGATAAAACAGACTTTTATAAGTTCTTGATAAAAACGTGGATAGATTCGTTTTCCATGGATGTAGAGAAAAATCCCGATTGGGATTGGGCAGATTTTTCTTCGTTCAAGTCAGAATTGACGTCTGTCAGTTCTCTAAGTGCAGATAAACTACGAGACTTGTATATTCGTCTTGTTACAAGTTTCAAGAAATTCGTCGGAGACAACAATCTACTCGGCATAACCCTCTTCATATCCCGCATTGGCGATGTGGAAGCTCTGAATGAAGTAATAAAGGAAATAGCCGAGCGACTGCCCGCAGGGGTTGCGCTTATTCTGATTGACTATAAAAAGCGAGAGGTCTATGATATCCTGCTGTCTGAAATGAAAGGCAGGATATGCCTAATAGACATCCCAAATCAGAATATGACCGGCGCATACAAAGAAATTGCGACCCAAGGTAATCCACAAGACCCGAACGTAAAATATCGGAAATGTCTGTTCGAACTTGGGGAAGCTGCATCGAAAGGTAACAAGGATGAAGCAAAGAAGCTGGGGTATGAACTGATAAGGCTAAGCCGTGAAATTGGCGGAACGGCATTTATGGCTTCGTCCTACCTTATGTTTGGGGGATTCATGGTAAGGTTTCATCGTGAAGCCGGGTTCTGCCATGATTTGTTTGACAAAGGAATAGCTTTGGTCCTTCCCAAATATCATGATGAACAGGATTGCGCACAAATCCTGTTACAACTCTATAATTACAAAGGAACTGTACACAGTTACAATAAAGATATAACAGGAGCCATCAAACAGTTTATGACAGCCGTTAAGATAGCCAAAGAGGTCGATATGAAAACCGAGGTTGTAAATGAATACAACTATGCGCTACTTATGGCATTGAAAAAAGACAGGCTTACATACGAACCGATCTTAAATGAGGCATTTGAGTATGGATACTCTTTTTCTGACGAAGACTTAAAGATTATCAATCTCTCATTTATTGCCTCTACCTATCTTGACAAAACATACAGCCTTGATTCGTCAAAAAGAGACGAAATCTCAAAACGTATGTCTGACTTATATGGCGAGGACTGGCAGCTTTCCACAAAGGAACTGGCAGCCAAACTCGATGCGGAATACTCACTGAGAAACCAAAAATAGCCTGATTATGTTACTCGCGGACAGTCATATCACTATGGTAGTCGGGGTTGACGTCCATGTGACGACAGCTCCCCCGTTCAATCCTATCCATCCCTACATGGGTATGGTGATGGACCCCGCCGACTACATACCGTTCCTTGGCACGAACGTAAGCGTGAACGGGCTGAAGCGCGGCGTCTCGGACACCGGCGGCATGATTATCCCCCTGGCACACATTCCGCTTGCCGGGCCTTTCGCCATGGCCTCTATGATTGGTCACGAGAGCATGAACTTCTTCGCCTCGCAGACCGTGTTCTGCGACGGCAGCCGCATGAGTCCGAAGGGTCACATGGTGATGACGTGCAACGACGTGGGCATACCCCTGTCGGCAGGTATAGGCAAGAACAAGGCTGGAAAGACACGGCTCATACCGAGCCTTTTCGCCCCGACATCCTTTTCCCTCCCTGTCCCCACGGGCAAGCCCGTCATGGTGGGCGGTCCCTACGTCCCCGACTGGGGCGGAATGCTGGCGGGACTTGCGGCGAGCATAGGGTTCAGTTCCCTGATGAAATGCGCACGGAACAAGATAAGAAAATTCAACCTGAAAAGACAAATAACCAAAGGGCCTAACAAGCTAAGCCGATTCTTGTGTAAATTAGGCTTCGAGCCTGTGAACCTTGTCAACGGCGCAGTGGTTTACGAGGGCACGGACTTCGGCT
>ERZ1673697.3419-NODE-3419-length-11710-cov-6.279966_pt1 | contig 11710 bp, 9 predicted proteins | sample MGYA00580227_ERZ1673697 | MGnify/ENA primary metagenome ERZ1673697 (study PRJEB41218, sample SAMN15661759) | gut metagenome | host: Homo sapiens | place: Canada: London | collected 2015-08-20/2019-03-30 | study: EMG produced TPA metagenomics assembly of...
GTTCACTTCCATAATGCCCTCTTTTGTTGTCATATACTGCTTTGCAAGCTGCCACAGATCTTCTCCTCTCTGCACGATATGCCCCACGATCGACGGTCTTTTTTCAAGCTGTTCCAGGTCCAGCGGTTCTTCCCTGACATTCTCCATCGTCCACACTTTCACCGGTCTTCTTAAAAATGTATCAAATGTGAGGATTCCTTTGATCTCCACTGATTCACTTCCGACCAGTGTAATCTGCAACTGCTCGATATGCTGTTCCATATTGTAGACTGTTTCCTCCGGCATTTCTTTACACTCGATCTGATGTTCAAATGGGATCATTCCCTGCCAGCTTCCATATGGTTCTGCATCATCTCCACGCAAATAAAGGAACGAGAGGTGTAAAATTCCTTCCACCCGGATTCCCTCTCCGGTCCTATCCGCATGCTCCACCTGGATTGCTCCTCTGGCATGCAGGATCTGCAGAACATCTGTCTTCAGCTCCGGCAGTGACAGTCGTTCCGTCACCTTACATTTTGACTGATTCTGCATTAATAATTCTTCACATACCACCTCAGTCGTATCAAAAAGACACTGTTTCTGAAGTGAATACAGATCTTCCAGCAGTTCCACGCTTTCCTCCCGGTAAAAATTCATATGGAGTGCCAGCGTTCCTTCAATTCCAAGAATCCGCATTTCCCCGTCTTCATCCATTCTGAGATCGGTCAGTGTATCCTCCATCGTATGGCGAATAGAAAAATACATCTCTTCACTGATTCCCTCACACGGAATCCTTCCCTCATAAGGGATCGTCTGAGAGATCCAGTCCGGCTTTTCATCCCCGGACAGATACATACAGAACAGGAACAGTTCTCCCCGCACGATCAATTCATCCTGTCCTGGACGCAGTTCCAGTTTTCGCTCACTGATATCGGTAAATAAGATCTGCCCTATGCTTTCTTTCGTTCCCGGAATCGTAATTTCTTCTTTGATTCTGTATGTATCTTTTTTGGTCACTTCCAGTTGCAGGAGCTGCACTTTTTTCATTTTTTTATACAGCGGAACATCCCCTTCTGCATCCGTCACGGTCTCTTCATCTACCAGCTTTTCCCTGCCGACTTCCAGTTCCACCATCGCACGCAGACTCAGTTTTCTTGAATGGATCAGGGACGGAGTAAACTCGATCCGCACATTCTGAACATAAAATTCTTCCCCCTCCTGATTTTCTGCATAAACCATCTCCTCAAACGGAAGTTTTCCTTCCAGCACCCCAGGTTTCGGATCTGAAGAAACATTCAGATAAAGAATCCTGAAATACAGCTTTCCCGTAATCCGGACATAATTTTCTACCGGACGGATCTCTTCGATCTTCAGCTCTGTTCCTGTATCAACAATTCTTCTGACATCCTCTTTTGCCTCCGGTATATTATAATCTTCATCCACATAAAACTGGTCAAAGATCTTCTTTCCCTCTCTGATGTAATGAATCCGCTTTTTTATCAGTTCCATTTTTCTCCTCCTTATTCAAACCGGATATTTTTTTCTGTCTCTTCTAGTTCCACTACTACATAAGGATAAGTTGCAATCTCCTTTTTTTCTTCTCCTTTTTCCGGTCCGAGAAGACCGGTATGGATATGGACTGCTTCCTGTGTTTCGCAGAGCCGGTCCACTTCCACACTGTATCCTGTTGTCTTCTGCTCCCCATATCCCTCGGCAAGATACAATTTCCCCTGATCCGCAAAAGTCAGCCGGAACGGGTTTTTCTTATTCTTCTCGATCAGGCTCATTAATTCTTCCGGAATCTCCTCTTCCGTAACTATTTTTATCTCCAGTTCGTGCTGTTCAGAACTCTTTTTTTCCTGCCGCACACAGCCTCCGGTCTCCAAAGACAGCAGAAGACAGAAAGCCAGTGCAAAAGTTTTCCACATACTCTGCTTTTTTCTCTCCACTTTTCCACCTGTTGCGGCATATTTTCCCTATTATCCTATGACATTCCCAATACAGATATTCCTTCCCTGCCTGTCCTCCCCAGCCTTGTATTTTATGGGATGCTCCTGTATAATAGAATGATATCAGGGCAGCAGGTTTCTGCAGTGCAGAAACCTGCTCACGAGTGAGTCCAAAGGCTTTTACCACGCTCCGATATCATAAAATAAAAGAGAGGAATTTCTATGATTCGATTAATATGTATTGCTGTATTTCTGATTTTATACCTGATCCTGTCGATTCCGGTTTTTCTCGTGGAATGGCTGATCGGTAAATTCAATCCACAGGCACGGGATATCAGTTCCTTAAGGATCGTCCAGTGGGGATTTAAAGTGATCCTGAAAATGACCGGGGTAAAGGTCACTGTGATCGGTGAAGAAAATATTCCTGATGAGCCCGTTCTTTACGTTGGAAACCATCGCAGCTTCTTTGATATTCTGCTTACCTACAGCCGCTGTAAAAGACTGACCGGATATGTTGCAAAGAAAGAGATGGAAAAAGTTCCCCTGCTTTCGATCTGGATGCGTTTTCTCTATTGTCTTTTCCTTGACCGGGAGAATCCAAAAGAGGGACTTAAGACGATCCTGAAAGCCATCGAATATATCAAAAAGGGGATTTCTATCTGTATCTTCCCTGAGGGTACAAGAAATAGCGGAGAAGAACTTTCTCTTCTCCCTTTTAAAGACGGAGCATTTAAAGTCGCAACCAAAACCGGTTGTGCCATTGTACCGATCTCCATGAATAATACCTGTGAGATTTTTGAAGCTCATTTTCCAAAGATCAGAAAGACCCACGTTGTCCTTGAATATGGAAAGCCGATCTACCCGGATGAGCTGGATAAGGATACGAAAAAGCATATCAGTGAATATGTAAGAAATATCATTGATGAGACGATCCATAAAAATGCTGAACTTATATAGTTTAGCATTTTCAGAGAACTGAAGAAGACGACTGTGAATCATGAATACTCATCTTTCACGGTCGTCTTTTTTATTCTTCCAAACTGTTTCTTAGCTTTTATTCAATTCCTGTTACTGTGTAATCTTTCTCTTCCACAGCTTTTTTCAGCACATCATCACTGATTTTGCTGTTCAGTGTCACTACGGCTGTTCCGGCCTCATGGCTTACTTCCGCTGTCTCTACCTGGTCCAGTGCTTCCAGTGCTTTCTTCACTGCTGCCTCACAATGTCCACACATCATACCTTCAATTTTGATCGTCTTTGTCATCATTTCTTCCTCCTGCTTTTTCTTGCTTCTATTCGCCCTGACTTTTTTGTCATGACTTCCATCATACATTTTAAACCAGTTCAGTCTCAATGCATTTGTTACCACGCAGAAACTGGACAGGCTCATCGCCGCTGCCCCAAACATTGGGTTCAACTGCCATTCGAATAACGGAATCCATACTCCTGCTGCCAGCGGGATTCCGATTACATTATAAAAGAATGCCCAGAATAGATTTTCATGGATATTGCGGAGTGTCGCCCGGCTCATCCGGATTGCTGCCGGAACATCGCTCAGTCTGCTCTTCATCAGCACAACATCTGCAGCATCAATGGCAATATCTGTTCCCGCTCCAATCGCGATTCCTATATCTGCTCTCGTCAGAGCCGGAGCATCATTGATCCCATCTCCGACCATTGCCACCTTTCCTTTTTTCTTCAGTGAACGGATCACTGCCTCTTTTCCTTCCGGCAGCACACCTGCAATGACTTCATCCACTCCTGCCTGCTCTCCGATTGCTTTTGCGGTACGCTCATTATCTCCGGTCAGCATAACCACCCGGATTCCCATATTCTGCAGTTCTTTTACTGCCTGTGGACTGTCTTCTTTGATGACATCTGCAACCGCAATGATTCCGATCAGTTTCTCATTTTTTACAAAGAACAGCGGAGTCTTTCCCTCCTGTGCAAACTTCTGTGCCTGCTGCTCTGCCGCATCCGGTATTTCACTTTTTGATCGGATATATTTTAAGTTTCCACCATAAAGCCAGGATTCTCCCAGCCTTCCCGAAAGTCCGTTTCCTGCAATCGCCTGAAAATCTTCTGCCTCTTCTTTACTTTCTACTCCCTTTTCTTTCGCATATTCCAGTACTGCCCTTGCCAGTGGATGCTCGCTTTTCTTTTCCAGTACATAAGCTGTTCTGACCAGTTCTTCCTCCGAAATTTTCTCTGCCGGGAAAAGATCCGTCACTCTCGGCTCTCCGCTTGTGATCGTTCCGGTCTTATCCAGTGCCACAATCTGCGTCTTTCCTGTCTCTTCCAGCGATACTGCTGTCTTAAACATGATGCCATTTTTTGCACCCATGCCATTTCCTACCATAATCGCTACCGGAGTTGCAAGTCCCAACGCACACGGACAACTGATGACAAGCACTGAAATTCCTCTTGCAAGTGCAAATCCGATACTCTGTCCTGCCAACAGCCACACAACCATCGTGATCACTGCAATCGTAATGACTGTCGGTACAAATACTCCTGATACCCGGTCTGCAACTTTGGCGATTGGTGCTTTCGTGGCTGCTGCATCACTGACCATCTGAATGATCTGTGACAAAGTGGTATCTTCTCCGACTTTTGTTGCCTCACAGCGGATAAAGCCTGACTGGTTCAGAGTCGCTGCGGATACCGCATCCCCTCTCTTTTTATCCACTGGAATGCTTTCACCGGTCAGTGCAGCTTCATTCACTGCACTTGTCCCCTCGATCACAATTCCATCTACCGGAATATTTTCCCCCGGTCTGACCACAAATACATCTCCTTTTTTTACCTGCTCAATAGATACATTCAGTTCTTCTCCATTCCTTATTACCGTTGCTGTCTTCGGAGCAAGCTTCATAAGACTCTTCAGTGCATCCGTCGTCTTTCCTTTCGATCTTGCTTCCAGCATCTTTCCTACAGTGATCAGCGTAAGGATCATCGCTGCTGACTCAAAATAGAATTCATGCATGAATGACATGACACCATCCATATCCCCGCTGACCTGAGCCGCAGTCATCGCATACAATGCATAGACACTGTAGCCATAAGATGCTCCTGCTCCCAGTGCCACCAGTGTATCCATATTGGGGGTGAGATGGATCATGCCTTTAAACCCATTGACAAAGAATTTCTGATTGATCACCATCACTGTCGTTGTCAGAAGTAACTGCGTCAGACCCATCGCAATATGATTTTCTGCCATAAAAGAAGGCAACGGCCATCCCCACATCATATGTCCCATTGATACATACATCAACGGGATAAGAAATACCAGTGAAGCGATCAGTCTCCTTTTCATCTTCGGAGTCTCTGTATCTTTCAGCATCTCATCCGCTGCAGCAGCAGATGCTGTTCCTCCGTTTCCGTTCTCTGCATTTTTCAGCGATGCTCCGTATCCGGATGCCTCCACAGCGGCAATGATCTCGGATGCCGACGCAGTTCCCTCCACTCCCATGGAGTTAGTCAGCAGACTTACCGAGCATGAGGTTACCCCTGGGACATTGGATACCGCTTTTTCTACACGGCTGCTGCACGCTGCACAGCTCATCCCTGTCACACGATATTGTTCCATCTTTTCACCTTCCTGTTCTATTTTCTAGTTCCTGTTCTTCCTTCCGATTCCTGTTCTTCCTTCCGGTTTCTGTTTTACTTTCCAGACACTATACGGCAATCATTATTTCATCAGTTTCTGCAATGTTGCAACCAGTTCATCCACTGTTGCATCTTTTCCCTCTCTTATATCATCCGCCACGCAGGTACGAATATGATTTGCAAGAAGTACTTTATTAAAACTGTTCAATGCCGCATTCACAGCCGAGACCTGTACTAAAATGTCCGGGCAATAGGCATCATTTTCTACCATTCTCCTGATCCCCCTGACCTGCCCTTCGATCCTGCTCAATCTGTTCAGTAAATCTTTATATTCTTTTTCCGAACGCTCCTTTGTCTTATGACAGCAACCCGGACAGACTTTTTCTTCTTTCATGATTATGCTCCTTTTTGATCGAAATTATGAGAGACACACTTTGTGGATTTTAATACCCCCTATAGGTATTCTTCACATTCCGAATTATATACCCATAAGGGGTATATTTCAAGTGCTTTTTCTATTATTTTCGGGATTGATTATATTTTGGAGATATTTCAAAAAATAAACCGGAACCGGAAATGAATTTCTGTCTGCTTTTGGCTTTGATAAAAATCCTTTTCCGGTTCCGGTTCTTCAATTTTTCTTTTCTGTAAGATTCTATTCAGGATATACCAGGTTTCGGTCCTTCTTCAGGCTGTCCCGGTATTTTCTGATATAATATTTCGCCATATCAAGATTCTGTTCCTGATAATTTCCACACTGTTCCGGTGCCGCCCCCGGAATCTCGCCTTCAAATCCTATAATAAAATCACACAGATCCATAACAAGGTCGTAAATATCTTCTGAATCTAAATTACCGAACATAACAAGATAACATCCTGTCCTGCAGCCCATCGGTCCAAAATAAATCACATCTTCTTTACTCTCACTGTTTCTGAGATAGGTTGCCGCCAGATGCTCGATCGTATGCAGTGCCGGTGTATCTATGACCGGTTCTCTGTTCGGTGCTGTGATCCTCAGATCAAATGTCGTCGTAACACAGTCTCCTTTCGCATCTCTTCTTGATACATACAATCCCGGCATGAGATTCAGATGATTGATTGTAAAACTTGCAATTCTTTCCATTTTAATTCCTCAGTTTCTTTTATTTTTCTTTTCTGCCTTCTTTTATGTAAAACTTCGAAAATCAGAGAGAAAGTTCATCGATCTTCTTCAGTTCTTTTTCAGAGAACTCCGTATTTTCAATCGCTTTGATATTGTCAAGCAACTGCTGCGGTTTCGATGCTCCCACCAGTACACTGGTTACGATTCCATCTCGTAAAATCCAGCTCAGAGCCATCTCTGCCAGAGTCTGTCCACGTCCGGCTGCGACCTCGTTCAAAGCACGGATTTTCATGAGCTTTTCTTCTGTAAGTGCATCCTTTTTCAAAAATCTTCCATCCGTCATGATCCGGCTGTCCTCCGGGATTCCATTCAGATAACGGTTCGTCAGAAGTCCCTGTGCCAGCGGACTATATGCAATGATTCCTTTCTTCAGTTCTGCTGCCTTTTCTTTCAGACCATTCTTCTCAATCGTCCGATCAAAAATAGAATAACGATTCTGATTAATAATAAACGGACAATGAAGATCCTTCAGGATCGCAGCCGCTTTTTCCATGGTCGGTCCATCATAATTGGACAGTCCTACATAAAGTGCTTTTCCCGACTGTACTGCTGTAGCCAATGCACCCATGGTCTCCTCTAATGGTGTATTCGGATCCATCCTGTGATGATAAAAGATGTCTACATAATCCAGTCCCATTCTCTGCAGGCTCTGATCCAGGCTTGCCAGCAGATACTTTCTGCTTCCCCAGTCCCCGTAAGGGCCATCCCACATCAGATATCCCGCTTTTGTACTGATCACCATCTCATCTCTGTGCTGTCCCATCTCTTCTTTTAAGATTCTGCCAAAATTCTTCTCGGCACTGCCCGGTTCCGGTCCGTAGTTATTCGCAAGATCAAAATGCGTGATCCCATTGTCAAATGCCGTAAAGCAGATCTGCTTCATATTTTCATAGACACCGGTATCTCCAAAATTATGCCAGAATCCCAGTGACACTTCCGGTAATTTTAATCCGCTTTTTCCACAATACACATAATCCATTTTCTGATATCTTTCTTCTGCAGCCTGATACATACTCTTATACCTGCCACTCAAAATGTGTTGAAATATACTCAAACACATCGAGAAATTGAAGTCCTTGCGGATACTTCTTACTGCTTCAATGTGTATGCTTTGGCGATTATAAACAATACGCTACTCACAAGTTCTTGTACACTCCACAGTCGTAAATTCCTGCGATAGCCCGCAGTACATACTTACGTTTGCGTTTATTATGCAACTTCGTAAGTTAAAGCATCTCTTAGATTAAGAGCAGCATTGAAATCCCTATCCTCAACATAGCCACAATCACAACGATATATTCTATCTGAAAGCTTCAAATCTTTCTTGATAGCACCACAGCAATGACATATTTTGGATGATGGATACCATCTGTCTACGACTCTTAATTCAATACCATTTTCATCACATTTTGCTTTAAGCTTGGTTCTAAATTCATAGAACTTCTGTGACGCAACAGCTTTTGAAAGATGTCTGTTCTTCATCATTCCTGATACATTCAAATTTTCAATAGTTATATAAGATGGCTTGGTTTTCACTATCTCAGCTATTGATTTATTGATATAATCAGTACGGATATTATCTATTTTATGATGAAGTCTTTGCACTTTGAGCTTTTGCTTTTGTATATTTTTTTGAGTGGACTCTCCTTTCTTTAAATTCTCATACTTGCGTGAGAGACATCTTTGTTCTCTGCGCAATTTCTTTTCCAATTTTTTAACTCTTGCTGACTTATTGATATTTTTATAAGTTTTACCATTAGAAACAATCGCCAAGTCTTTCAACCCCAGATCAATTCCTATACCGTCATTGCTATTATTAGCAATCTTAGCGTCGGGAATTTCCACAAGAACTGACACATAATATCTGCCTGCTTTGATGGATACTGTACCGCTTTTGATATTCCATCCGTCTTTAGTTGTTGGTATATAGCCTTTTTCTTTAATGCGTACCCAGCCTAAAGTGGGTATGTTCAACCTATGTCTCTCGCATCTGCAATCTTTAGGATTATTCTTTACGAAATACATTTTTACATCAGATTTACCTTTCTTTTTGAAATTAGGAAAAGCGCTTTGATGTTTAAAAAATCTTGTAAATGCAGTACATCCATCTTCAATAGACTTTTTTACAGCTTTTGAATACGCTTCTTTAATCCATACTTTTTCAGGATTATCAGGAATGTACTCATTATTGAGCCATACGCTAAAACTCTTGCCCGTCATAAACTTTTCACCTTTATCGTATAAAGCTTTGTTGTGATCAAGATAGAAGTTGTAAACATATCTACAAGTGCCGATAGTCTTGTTAATCTTGATTTTTTGCTCGACTGTCGGATTTATTTCCGTTTTGAAGCTCTTTAGCAATTTCCTCATCCCCTTCTATTTGTTTTTTATACTTACGAAGACCGTACAATCTACAAGAAAAAACGTGAAGTATAGATACAATATCCTGTACAAGCTCTTCTTGCGGTGATAGTTCTTCATTATTCACTACCACTATGGTTGTATTAAACTTCATACAGAATTTTTCAAACCAATCATAGCCAAATCTGACAAATCTATCTTTATGTGTAACTATGATAGTTTTGATTTTTTGTTCCATTACTTCATCTAATAATTGATTCCACTTTTTACGATTGTAGTTAAGCCCACTTCCATAATCTTCAATACATTGATCTACAATGATACCTTTAGCATTGCAAAACTGACGTAAAAAAGTTACTTGGTTTTGCAAATCATCTTTTTGGTTTCTTGTAGATACTCTGGCATAAATAACAATCTGACGATTATCGTTTTCAGTATTTATGCCCTTAAACTGAAGATATTGGTCATAAGTATAATAACGCCTATCAGTCGGAGTCCGATTTGCTTTCAGAATCCCCTCTCTATCCCAACGTTGTAACGTTTTGACTGAGACGCCCAATAATTCAGCAAAATCTTTTGGTTTGTAATTAGTGATATTAGATGTGTTCATAACAATATCCTCCATGAGTATATTTTAACACATTTAATCACTATCGGCAATGATTTTGATTACTTAAAGTTTCCTCCTATGTATTCCGTTTTGTTGCAATCTACGGATTTCTATTCGTTATTCTATCACTTCAAATCTGTTATGTCATCGCTTTCTGCATTTTTAATCAAATTTTTATTCCCCCCATTCTTCACACCAGCTTTATATCACATACCTTCTTCCAGGTCCCAATATTTTATAAGATGAATTTTCTGAATTTTTTAAAAAATACATAAAATATAAAGAATTTTAATTTTAGGGTTTACAAACTCGTAACCTTATGATATTATTTTATTTGTCGAGCGGAAGTGGCGGAATGGCAGACGCGCTAGATTCAGGTTCTAGTGGGAGTTTTATCCTGTGGGAGTTCAAGTCTCCTCTTCCGCATTGATAAGAAAAGAAATCCTTGATTTGAGGATTTCTTTTTTTGTTTGAAATTTGACCGGGAATACTTACCCGACATCATTATATTTATACCAACAAATGTAATTTCCTCATAATCTCTTAATAATTTTTATAATTCTTTTTCTTTCCCGACACACCCCGGACACAATTTCCCTCTATAATAAAATCATCAAATAAAGAAGACGGCGATTGTATTAATTGCTTTTTATGATTGCCGGTCTTCGCCTAAAAATTACGAACAGTTTACATATATTACAGCCCGGAGCAAAAGCCCCGGGCTGATTTTATACTAAAAAATCTGCTTTTGATCCTGTAACAATCTACAGATCAAAGCAGACTTTCCTCCCCATTTCTCTCAAGCTATCTCATACAGATATACACCATATAACCTAAATAGAGCAACAGCATGATAATGCCTTCTTTTCTGCTCAGCCTTTTCTTTGTCCACGCCATCAGCCATACAACGATACTAAAGCCGACAAGAATCACAATATCAACAACATTTTCCATTAAAAATGCAATCGGACTGATGGATGACGCAACCCCGAGTACCAGCAGTATATTGAAAATATTAGACCCTACTACATTTCCCACCGCCATATCCGGCTCGTTCTTTTTTGCCGCAACGATGGATGTGACCAGTTCAGGAAGGCTTGTTCCCAGTGCAACGACCGTAAGACCGATCAAAGTCTGAGTCAGCCCGAAACTTCTTGCCACCATTGTTGCACCATCCACGACAAAATCTCCGCCAAACTTGATTGCTGCCGCTCCTCCAATGATATACACGATACATTTCCATGCCGGAAATGTATCAATCTCCTCTTCCACAGCTTCTCGTCTCGCCTTTAATGCCGAAAAAATCATCCACAAAAGATAACATGCAAAAATCACGATCAGGATAATTCCTTCCATACGACCAAGATTCATTCCCCAATAACCAAGGACAAGCAATAACAATGCACAGAAAACAGAAAACGGGAACTCTTTTTTCAAAGTCTCAATCTGTACTGTCAATGGTACGATCAACGCACAGATTCCGCATACCACCATCAAATTAAATATATTAGATCCCACTGCATTGCTGACTGCCAGTGCATTATTGTTCGTAACAGATGCCGCAACGCTTACCGCACACTCCGGCAGGCTCGTCCCCATCGCCACGATCGTAAATCCAATAATCAGCGACGGAACTTTCAGCTTCTTTGCAACTGCAGAACTTCCATCTACAAAATAATCTGCTCCTTTGATCAAAAGTACAAAACCGATCACCAGCAGGGCAATCGCCATTAATATTTCTTTCATCTTAACTTTCCTTCTTTATTCTGAGTCACTCAGGTTATCTTGACAGTCCGCCATGGTCTTTCCACAATCTTGCCAGAATCTTTCCAGAATCTTTCCAGCAGCTTTCCAACGGCTTGTGCCAGCACAGACTCTGATCCGTTGCCCGCGTATATAAAAACTCCTCAGAACAATCTCGTTCTGAGGAGTAAATAAATCTCGTTCTGAATAGAAAAGCAGATTAACGTTTGCTGAACTGTGGAGCACGACGAGCTGCTTTGAGACCGTATTCACCTGACCTTGATCCAAAAAGACCAG
>ERZ1673697.3437-NODE-3437-length-11642-cov-17.275740_pt1 | contig 11642 bp, 10 predicted proteins | sample MGYA00580227_ERZ1673697 | MGnify/ENA primary metagenome ERZ1673697 (study PRJEB41218, sample SAMN15661759) | gut metagenome | host: Homo sapiens | place: Canada: London | collected 2015-08-20/2019-03-30 | study: EMG produced TPA metagenomics assembly of...
CTGATCATGACATAGATCGTCTTGCAGCTCATAAAACAATATCCTTTCAGTGTCTTATATCTGGAAGTTTCCCCGACAACAATGTTCATCTGATCCATGATCTCAAATGGATCTCGGGTTCCATATTTCTTGATTAATTTCTTTGTTTCTGTATATATGTAAGTGTTTCTCAAATAAATCACCTCAAAAGTAAAAAATAAAAGGGCAGAAATATCCTTGTAACTATAAGGTAACAGATTAGGTGTACAATAATCCCGCCTTCTATTATTTTTCCTCTTGGTTTTTCAGATATTTTTTCGGTGTAAATTTCTTTGCACGTCTTTTGGAATCCAGATAAAGGCTCTGGATCTCATCCATAAAAGCTATTTTATCTTCGTCTGTCAGTGATCCACCGGCAAACATAGCTGCAGCCTGTTCCAGAATCTGCTGAGCCTGTCTGGCACCACGGTTACCAAACTGTTCGGATGCTTCTGTGATAAAAGCTTCATTCTCACTCATGAGATAAGAAACGTCACACTGTAATGCATCTGCCAGTTTCTGATACAGAACATTTTGTTTTGGAAAACGTCCTTCTACTTCCCAGGATCGAATAGTCCTATATGAAACACCAACCATACTGGCCAGTTCCTGCTGACTCATCTTTTTTTCTTTTCTTAATGATCTTACTTTTTCACCGAATGTCATAAACATACCTCTTTCTAAGCCTTGTCTTATAAGTTTCATTAGCCGCTTCAAGGCAAAACGGGAAATGTGTTTCCTTAAAAATAAAAATTAATCTTGACAAAGGGAAATATCTCTCCTATAATGTGAATCACAGATAAGGGAAACATCTTTCCTATAAGATACACAATATTTCCTCTTTTGTCAATGGATATGTGAAATGAATTTCCTGTAATTCAATGAAAACAGGAAGGATAGACAATCATTGATAGTCAAAATGGGATACATGTTACAAAAAGAGGAAAGACGTATGGGAGGTGGCAATGTGAGTCAGGATCAGACTTCTATTATCTGTATTGATCTGAAGTCCTTTTATGCTTCTGTAGAATGCGTAGAACGTGGGCTGAATCCATTTAAAACAAACCTGGTGGTTGCAGATCCTACCAGATCAAAGTCAACAATCTGCCTGGCAATCACTCCGGCTATGAAGTCTCTTGGCATCAAGAACCGGTGCCGGATTCATGAGATACCGGATTGTGTAAAGTACATTACAGCCATGCCAAGGATGCAGCTGTATATGGATTATTCCGCAAAGATCTATGGAATCTATCTGCGGTACGTCTCAAAAGAAGATATCCATGTGTACAGTGTCGATGAGTGTTTTATTGATGTGACAAACTATCTGCAGCTTTATCATCTCACTGCAAAAGAAATGGCGGTAAAGCTTATGCAGGAGGTTATGGAGGAAACAGGTATCACTGCAACCGCTGGTGTGGGAACCAATCTGTATCTTGCTAAGATCGCAATGGATATTGTAGCAAAGCATGTGGATGACCATATTGGAATCCTGGATGAATTCTCTTACAGAGAGAAGCTATGGGATCATAAACCATTAAGTGACTTCTGGAGGATTGGATCCCGGACTGAAAAAAAACTGGCCGGTTACGGGATTCATACGATGGGCGATATCGCAATGGCTTCTTTAAGATCCGAAGACTGGCTGTATAAGATGTTTGGGATTGATGCAGAGCTGTTGATCGATCATGCATGGGGCTATGAAACATGCCGGATGAGTGACATCAAGAACTATCATTCGGAGGAACACAGCCTTTCAAATGGTCAGGTGTTGATGCGAAATTATTCTTTTGACGAAGCACTTGTGATCGTAAGGGAAATGACAGATAATCTGGTCCTGGATCTGTTTGAAAAAGGACTGGTGACAAGCTCTCTCACCTTATGGATTGCATACGACCACAGGTATGAGCATGAGGCATCCAAAGGAACCGTAAAACTCGAAAGAGAAAGTAACAGTTCCAAAAAGATCATAGATGCAGTGGAAGATTTATATCTCAGGATTGCAGACAGATATACCGGAATCCGAAGAATCGAGGTGTGTGCGAACAGGGTTGCTCCTGAAAGTTATGTGCAGTACAGCCTGTTTGATGATCCCAAACAGACCGATAAGGAACGGCATTTACAGGAAGCAGTATTGAATGTAAAGCAGCGTTATGGAAAGAATGCGATCATGCGTGGATCCAATCTGCTGGAGTGTTCCACCTATAGAGAACGCAATGAACAGATTGGTGGTCACCGTGCTTAGAGGAGGTGCAAAAAGTGCTGGCAAGTGCATATCAACCGTATTTATATTTACCAAGACCGGTTTCCAGGAGGCATCCCATGGATGTAGGACGCAGGGCAAAACAGTTTGCTCCATTTGCGGCACTTCGTGGACTGGATGAAACGATCCGGCAACAGGAAATCATTTACGAATCGAAAAGAGATTTATCCGAAGAAAAGAAAAATGAGCTGGATATGAAATTAAGGATCCTGGCATATGGGATGAAGATACAGGCAACTTATTTTCAAAAATCCTGGAAGGATCCGTCAGTTGGCCAGTACCATACATTATCCGGAACCGTAGAATTTTTTGATCCATCAGTCCACTTACGGATCGATGATACTGAGATTCAGATCCAGGACATCTGTGATCTGACTGGTGATGTATTTGAAACTATTGAAATATCATGTTAATTAATCACAGCGGAATTTTTTATACCGGAAAGAGTGTGTGGTAGCTGGTGGAAGGATAAAAAAGGATGCACAGATCGACAAAGCAGATCTGATCAGAATAAAAATCGTGCTGTTCGTGTAGCTTTGGCACTTACGGAATGGATGGCATGATGCTCATAAGGCGGATTTGATTTCCCTTTGGTCCGTTGAGTAATAAATGGAGAAATATCTTATTGCTTAAAGGAGGAAGCCTATATGGGATCAGGTGCTATTAAATGGCATGTACACTGCTCTGTATGCGGAGCATTTATTGAAAAGAGCGCACAAAGCGATTCAGAAGTGGAGTGCAAAAAATGTCGCAGTACATTGGAGATATTTGTAAAGGATGATATGGTGTCGGTTCGTCCGATCCACATCCGAGATGAACAATTAAAGTCCAGGATGCGGACGTATTCCCGAAAGATGATGAATCAGGGATCATAACAGAATAGAATGAGCTGTCTGTAGTAAGCGTTGGATTTGGCAGGAACCATCAAGAACGCACCAGACAGCAAGAGTTTGTCAAGGAGCTGAACCTGACTGGAATCACTAAGAGCCCGGCAAAACATTTACGGATACACTGCAAGATCAGAAGTATTTTCTGGTTTTGGAGATTGTTGAAGTATTTGTTTTGTCGGGCTTTTTTGATGTATTTCAAAAAATTTTTAAATTTTTTGTCGTACCCCACTGTAAAACAGGCTCTCAGCGTTTCGTTATATAGAGGTTGAATTCTCTTCTGCAAAAATAATTGCAGAGAGAGATTTTGATAATATGACACAAAGGAGGAAGCAAAGATGACTGAAATCGAATACCAGGAATTTGTAAGGCATTGTCCTTACGATGCTATGGGCGATTATTCCATGTTTCGCAAAGAGCAAACAGAGAATGAATCAGAAGATGCACATATCAACTGAATAAGCCAGGCAATCTGGCAAACTTAATCTAAACGCAGATACATGCGTTACAAAGGAGTCGCGGACTCCCGTTCAAAAAAAACGGGTGAGTTCGTGACCTCTTGTACTGCAGTTCTTTATGTCTGTGCAGAAATTTCATAAAAGATGGAATGGACCACCCGGAGCCGAAAGGCAGAAAGGTGGTCTTTATGTTGACATTAAAAGAACTGAAAAAAATCGTGAAAGTTGCTGATGTGGAGAAGAGAATCCCAAGCGTGAAATCCTTGAAGGAACACAAAGTTGTAGTAAAGGAAATGATCAATGCAGATACAACAATCTCTGTTTATGATCACGGATATGTACTTTATACAGCAGGAAATCAATCAACCGTATTTCCGCTTCATAGTTGTGATGACTATGAATATGTGAGTGTAACTGGCGATAACAAGGAATTCAATAAAGAGTTCTTTGATAATGAAAACTGGTATATCCGTCTGCTGATGGAGGCTGAAGACCGTATGGCATACAGCCAGAGCAAAATCAGCACCAATCATGGTGTGTTTTCTAACAGCGATGTTACAGATGATGCGGAGATTATGAGAGGATCTTCAAAAGATTTTGTTGACGATGTTATCGACAGAGAAATTCTAAACGCTTTGATCAAAGAGTTAACAGAGAGACAAAAGACGGTACTCAATCTGGTTTATTTCGAGGAAATGCGTCAGCAGGATGTTGCAGATTATCTGGGAATCAAACAGCAGAGTGTAAATGACCTCCTGAACAGGGCATTAAAAACGATGAAAAAAAAGGCGGAAAACGAAGAATTTTAAAAAAATTGAATTAGACCACTGTAAAACAGGCTCTGAGCGTTTCGTTATATGAAGGGTTTGCATAGAACACCTTCATGTACCTTGAAAAATGAATAGCCTGCCCGGAGTGATATTCGGTTTGAACATGCATAGAGCGAAAAGCTGCGTGTCTGCCAGAAGAAAACGTATCAGAGATGGAAACTGATATAGGAACGGATCCGGGAAAGAAAACAGGAAAACGCTTAAATCTTAAATCAAAATAAAATGTCTGAATCTGAAAAGAGGATGACAGTAGAAATCATGTGGCGGTATTTGTGACAAACAGGTACCGCCATATATTTGTGCTGTTATCTCAGCTTGTGCTGACTGTCCCAAATAGCGCAAATTTCAGGAAAGGAGGCGATCATCTTCGTATAAAAGATAATACGCAGACACGAACAGATAACCATACACAAAAAAATCAGAAAGGAAGGATTTAAGAGAATGAACGTGAAAAAGAAAGCACGCAGGGTGATGTCCGGTTTACTGACTGCAGTAACGGTTCTATCGACGGTACTCTCTCCCGCTGTTGCCTATGCTTCTGATGATGCCGGATCTGTAAAAAAGATTCCGTATTATGAGGAGATCAAGGATCAGTTGGATGAAGATGAAGTGGTAACTGCAAAGGATTATGAGATCAAGGTTGGAGACAATTTCGATGTAAAGAGTGATTATACCGGTCTTACGATCCAGGATGACAGCAAAGTAAAAGTTACATTTCAGGAAGCAAAAGATACGGACGGGAATGACTTTTCTACCGATTATGCCAATTCCTATAAGGCAGTCTATTATGTAGAACCACAGACAACGGATCACCCAACCTACCAGATCAATCGAAAGATCGTGGTAAAAGAAGCGGATCAGCAGAAAGATTCGCAGTCAGAAAGTTCTTCTGATCAGGATGCTGGTTCTTCCGATGAGACAGAAACAGAGGATTCTGAGGCTGGCTCGTCTACAGAGGAAACTGGTGATGCTAAAACGGAGAGCAAAACAGAACTGACAGAAAAAGAATTTGATGCAGAGATCGAAGCAACGGAGAATCAGGAGACCGTTGATCCGGAAACAGGGATCACACTCTCAGAGGTTATGCAGGAAGCTGTTGACCAGGAAGTTGCTCTTGCAGATCTTGAAGCAGGCGAAAGTATTACTTTTGATATGCCAATGATGCTTGCTTCCGGTGAAACAGGAACAAAATCAGTCACAGTCACAGCCGGTTCCTGGTACTATTACGCAGATTATGGATTAGGTTCTTATCTGACTTGTCCATATTATGTGAAATGGGGAAGCATCAATGCGACAGCATACTGTGTTGAACCATCGAAAAAAGGACCGGGAAATGGAACTTATACAATCCAGAAACTTGCCGATGGAAAGACACTTGCAAAGGTCTGCTATTACGGAACAAAAGCAAGTGATGAGAATGGTTTCTTCGATGAGAAACATCCGGATTTTCCGGCAGGAAAGAGATTCATCATTACCCATCTTGCAGCAGCTTATGCAAATGGATCCAGTGACTGGGCATCCGGAACTAATGCAACAGGAAAGAACCTGGCAATGGAGCTTTACAATTATTGTGTAAATATGCCGGACATTCCGTCTGTAGATATGAGCTTTTCCGAATCTAATGTAAAGGCTTATGTGGAAGGAAACAGCCAGCGAACAAGCGTGATCACATTCAAAGCAGATAAACTGCAGACAATCACATTTAAGTTGCCAAGCGGTGTAAAGCTTGTAAATGTGACAACCGGTAAAACCAGTGCTGCAGGAGCAAGTGTAGAAATCAGTGGAGGTACACAGTTTTATCTGACAGCACCACTTGATCAGGCAGAGAGCGTCAGTGCTACATTTTCTTCTCGGATGAAGGGAAGCATTGATAAAGAATACTCTGCTTACAAGATTGTAACAGGATCTGGAACACAGGACCTGGCTCTTGTTTTCGGTGAAGGTGTCGGAAATGAGAAATATGTGGATTTTAAAGTAACCTGGACAAAAGAATGTAAGGTATCCATTGTAAAGAAAGACCAGGATACAGGCAATGCACTGGCTGGTGCAGTGTACGGGATCTATTCCGATGCTGCATGTACAAAGCTGATTGCAGAGATGCCTGCAACTGATCAGAATGGTGCTTCACAGCTCACAATGGAAAAGACACAGGAAGTTGTTTATCTGAAAGAAATCTCTGTTCCAACAGGATATCAGATCGATACAAAGTCTTATAATGTGACTCTTGCTATCGGAAAGACAACAACCAAAAATGCAACGGATAAGCGAACAAATGCAAAGCTCAACATTGCAAAACAGGATGCTGAGACAGGCAATGAAGCCCAGGGAGATGCAACACTGGAAGGTGCGGTATATGGCCTTTATGCAAGAGAAGACATTGTTCATCCGGATGGAAGAACCGGAACAATCCATAAGAAAGACACCCTGATCACATCCCTGACAACGGATAAGAATGGCGAAGCTTCTGTATCGGATCTCTATCTTGGAAAGTATTATCTGAAAGAGCTTAGTGCTCCGGTGGGATATGTACTGGATCCGACAGAACATGATGTGGACTGTACTTACGAAGGTGCTACTGTTCCGACAGTAGAAAGAACTTCTGTATGTAAAGAAACTGTCATCAAACAGCCATTTCAGATCATCAAGGCAGCAAACAACGGAAAGACCGATGCAGATCTTCTGCAGGGAGTTGGTTTTTCAGCATGGCTTGTCAGTGATCTGAAAGTAAAAGCAGATGGAAGTTATGATTTTGATTCAGCCAGACCAGTTGTACTGACTGCAGATGGTCAGACAGAAATGTTTACCGATGAAAAAGGATATGCAAGATCGATTCCGCTTCCATATGGAACTTATGTGGTAAGAGAAACCACAAGCAAACACAACTATGCACCGGTTGATGATTTTGTAGTGAAGATCACAGAGAATCATCCGGATACACCGCAGACATGGCGAGTGCTGCTGGATAAAGAATTCAAAGCAAAATTAAAGATCATCAAAAAGGATGCAGAAACACAGAAATCTGTACTCCTGGCTAATACTGAGTTCAAGGTATACGACCTGGATAATCAGAAATATGTGGAACAGACAACATCCTATCCGAAGCCAACGGTACACAAATCCTATTTCACAAATGAGGAAGGATACCTGGTACTGCCAAAGAATCTGAAACCTGGTAACTACAGGATTGAGGAAGTGACGGCACCCGATGGGTACACAATATCCAAAAACTATGTGACAGTTGCCGTTGATACAGATACTGCTTATCTGACCGATCCTGTCACAGGAGATGCAGTCATTGATGTGGAATATACCAATGCCCCGGTCAAAGGTCAGTTAAAGATCTATAAACAGGGTGAAGTGTTAAAGGGATTTGATAAGGACTTCCAGTATGAGATGGCTGGACTTGCAGGTGCTGAATTTGAAGTCTATGCGGCAGAGGATATCTATACTGCCGATCATCAGGTAGATGCAGATGGACAGAGAACTCTGTATTTTGCAAAGGATGCACTGGTAGCAACCGTCACAACGGATGCAGATGGTTATGCAACCGTAAAGAATCTTCCACTTGGCAGATACTATGTCAAAGAGAAGAATGCACCGGACACTTATGTGTTAAATACTGTGCCGGAAAATGTCGAATTTGCTTATGCGGATCAGAATACTGCAGTGATCGAGAAAGAAATCTCTGTCACAGATGAACGACAGAAAGTGTCGATTACTGTCGAAAAACAGGATGCTGAGACAGGCAATACAGTAGCCGGAGCAGTGTTCGGTATTTACAATGCAAAAGACATTCAGACGAAAGATGGAAAAGTGATCGTTAAAGCAGATACTCTTTTACAGGAAATGACTTCTGATGAAAAAGGTCAGGCAGCATGTACACTGGATCTTCCACTTGGAAGCTATTATGTAAAAGAACTGAAAGCACCAGATGGATTCGTATCCTCGGATGAAGTATTGAGATTTGATGCTTCTTATCAGGGTCAGGATGTACAGACAGTAACATTAAAATCCGTAAAGAAGAACCAGCCGACAACTGTTGAGATCACAAAATCAGATGCAACAACCGGTGTAGAACTGGATGGAGCTTATCTGAAAGTAACGGATAAAGATGGAAATGTAGTAGACAGCTGGACATCTTCCAAAGATGCACCGCATGTGATCAAATATCTGAAAGTGGGTGAGACTTATACCCTACATGAAGAGTTTGCACCACATGGTTATCTGGTAGCCAATGATGTGACATTCACAGTCAAAGATACCGGAGAGGTTCAAAAAGTGGAAATGAAGGACGAGGTACCGGTTGGTGAACTCATAATCAACAAGAAGGGAGAATTCCTGGATTCTGTTACACTGGCCGATAAGGTCAAAGGTGTGGTGGAACACATTTTCAACTATGTAACCGGAAAACTGACAGATGTTACGTTTGAAGTCTATGCTGAGGAAGACATTAAGGCTGCCGATGGCGTCAGTGACGATTACTATAAAAAGGATGAACTGATTGCAACAATAAAGACAGATGAAACCGGTATTGCAAAACTGGAAAATCTTCCACTTGGTAAATACTATGTGAAAGAAACAGGAACTGCTTACGGTCATGTACTGGATGGTGAGATCCGTCATGTAGATCTGACTTACATGGATCAGAATACACCAGTTGTAGTCTATGACAAAGACTGGCAGAACAACCGCCAGAGAGTAGAAGTCACTGTACTTAAGAAAGAAAAAGATTCTGACCGTACATTGGAAGGCGCTATCTTTGGATTATTTGCCAAAGAAGACATTAAGTCTGAGACAACTGGTAAAGTCCTGATCGAAGCCAATGAGATCATTGAACTGAAATCTACGGATGAAGAAGGAAAGATCACATTTGTTGCAGATCTTCCAATAGGAGCAACTTACTATGTAAAAGAGCTCTATGCACCGGACGGATTTGTAACCAACGATGAAGAAAAGGAATTTACCTTTGAGTATGCAGGTGAGGAGCAGCCGACTGTAACCTATGATTTTACCTTTGAAAATCAGCCAACCGTTGTAGAATTTACCAAATCCAGTCTGACAACCGGAAAAGAACTTCCAGGATGTAAGCTGAAAGTGGTAGATGCTGATGGAAATATCGTGGATGAATGGACTTCCGGTAAAGAAGCACATGTGATCCGTGAGCTGACTGTCGGAAAAGAATACACACTGGTTGAAACAAAACCTGCTGATGGTTATGTGACAGCTGAAAGCGTGAAGTTCACGATCAAAGATACTGCCAATGTGCAGAAAGTTGAGATGAAGGATGATGTGACGAAGGTGAAAATCTCCAAACAGGATATCGCCGGAAAAGAACTTCCGGGAGCGAAACTCACAATCCTTGATCAGGATGGAAAAGTTGTCGAAAGCTGGACCAGTACAGAGAAAGCACATTACATCGAAATGCTTCCGATCGGAAAATACACTCTCCGTGAAGAAACAGCACCGGATGGCTATCTGGTTGCAAAAGATGTGGAATTCGAAGTAAAGGATACTAGTGAAGTACAGCATGTAACCATGGTAGATGAGGAAAAACCGGCAGAAAAGACACCGGAAGGTGGAAAACCTGTCAGTGATTCACCAAAGACTGGGGATAACACCAATCTGTGGCTGTGGTTTATACTTCTCGGCATTGGTGCGACTGGTACAGGAGCCCTTGCATTTATGAGAAAAAAGAAACACTAATCAAATAAGAATGAGCGTTCATGGAAACCGAAAGGAATCTGTGGACGCTTTTTTAGATGGGAGAAACCATGAGAAATATCATTATTTTTGTTGCTCTTCTGGGAGCAGCGGCAATATTTACAGTTTTGTATTGTCTCATTGCTGCCGGAAGTCAGGCAGAGAAAAAACTGACAGAAATCATGAGAAAAGAGGAAGAACAGAATGAAGACTAATAAAGATCTGATTATAGAACCAAATGCAGCTATTGAGGGAAGAAAGTACAGCGAAGAAAAGCCATGGTCCTGCAAGTACTGTTACTGGTGGGGAGGCAAAAAGAAAGGCTGTAGCTTGAAACAGTGCCACTATCTGCTTCCGGAAAAGAAAAAAGCAGTAAAAACAACACCATGTGGTGGCTGTCCGTATGGAAAACATGTTCCATGTATCGGATATTGTATTGCCCGTCTTCATTCTGAAATGAAAGGAAAGAAAGGACGTGGGTAATTGCAGGAAGAAGTAAATCAGAAAGTGATCAGCCTGAGCATCCAGGGAGTCAAGATCACTGCCAGTGTGCTAAAAGCAGCCATTCGGAAGTTCCTGGAAATGGACAACCGGAGGAAACAGAAAGCAACGCAGGTGAAAATGGCTGAAAAGACCGGACGGGCCCAGGAGAAAGGAAGGGAAAAAGCCCGAAAAAAGATTGAAAAGAAAAAGCCACATGGAAAGCAGACCATCAAGCAGCTGAATGCACAGGGAGTACAGCTTTCCAACATAAAGATCACAGATGAAAATATCAAATCCTTTGACCGTGTGGCAAGAAAGTACGGGATTGATTACAGCCTGAAAAAAGAAGTCGGTGCGGATCCACCAAAATATCTGGTCTTCTTTAAGGCTAAAGATGTGGATGTGATGACAGCGGCTTTCCGGGAATATGCCGGAGTAGAACTGAAAAAGAAACAGGTGAAGAAACCATCTGTCAGAAAGAAACTGCAGAAATCTGTAGAAAGAAAAGCAAAGCACCGCCAGCGTGTGAAGCAGAGACAAAAATCCAGAGGTCAGGAACGATGATGCGGGAGAAATTACAGAAGATCCAGGTCAAACGGCTGGTGATCTTAAATCTCCCATATCTCTTTATCTTCTATGTAGCAGATAAAGGATCCTGGCTGTACCGGCATTGCCTGGGAGAAAGCATGGTCCAGAGACTTGGCGTGATGTTAGTCAATTTCCGACTGGCATTTTTAAGCTGGCTGCCAAGTATCGCTTTGCAGGATCTTACAGTAGGTGTTCTGGTTGCAGGTGCATTAAAGCTGGTGGTCTACTATCGTTCTAAAAATGCAAAGAAGTTCCGGCAGGGTGTGGAGTATGGCTCTGCAAGATGGGGAAACAGAAAAGATATCGAACCCTTCATGGATCCGGTCTTTGAGAACAATGTCATCCTCACAGAAACAGAACGTCTGACCATGAACAGCCGACCAAAAGCACCAAAGTATGCCAGAAATAAGAATGTGAT
>ERZ1673697.3448-NODE-3448-length-11589-cov-5.720912_pt1 | contig 11589 bp, 9 predicted proteins | sample MGYA00580227_ERZ1673697 | MGnify/ENA primary metagenome ERZ1673697 (study PRJEB41218, sample SAMN15661759) | gut metagenome | host: Homo sapiens | place: Canada: London | collected 2015-08-20/2019-03-30 | study: EMG produced TPA metagenomics assembly of...
AGTTTTGAGTGAACTTCCAAAGGAGCGCCATGAGCGTCCTATGTTGTCTCTGGACAAGACGAAGGATGTGGAAGATCTGAAAGCATTCGTAGGAGATAAGAAAGCGCTTATGTCATGGAAGATGGATGGTCTTACGATTGTACTCACTTATCGGGGCGGAGAATTATACAAAGCAGTCACGAGAGGAAATGGAGAAATCGGCGAAGTGATTACGAACAATGCCAGAGTCTTTAAAAATATTCCTCTTAAGATCAGTTATGACGGAGAACTCATTCTGCGCGGTGAGGCAGTGATCGGATATCGCGATTTCGAGAAGATCAATGAAGAAATCGAGGATGTGGATGCAAAATACAAGAATCCAAGAAATCTGTGCAGTGGTTCTGTGCGTCAGTTAAATAATGAGATCACAGCGAAGCGAAATGTAAAGTTTTATGCGTTTACCTTAGTGCAGGCAGAGGATGTAGACTTTCATAATTCTAGAAAATGTCAGATGGAGTGGTTAAGAAGTCAAGGCTTTGATGTGGTAGAATATGAAGAAGTGACCCAAGAGACGGTGGAAGAGACAGTTATTAAATTTTCGGAAAAAATTGCAAAAAATGATTTCCCATCGGACGGTCTTGTGTTAGTATATGATGATGTGGAATATGGACGGTCTCTTGGAAGAACATCCAAATTTCCGCGTGATTCCTATGCTTTTAAGTGGGCAGACGAGATTCGAAGGACGAAACTTACAGAGATTGAGTGGAGTCCGTCAAGGACGGGGCTTATCAATCCGGTGGCAATTTTTGAGCCGGTGGAGTTGGAAGGGACAACCGTGAGCCGCGCCAGTGTGCATAACATCAGTATTATGGAAGAACTCAAGCTTGGCGTGGGTGATGAGATTGAAGTTTATAAGGCAAATATGATCATTCCTCAGATTGCCCGCAATCTGACAAAGAGCGGCGTGAAAGATATTCCAAAGCGCTGTCCGGTGTGCGGGGGTGAAACGAAGATCAAACAGGCAGGAAATGCAAAAGCCTTATATTGTCTCAATGAGGATTGTCAGGCAAAGCATGTGAAAGCATTTGCGCTGTTTGTGAGCAGAGATGCGCTGAATATTGAAGGGCTGTCTGAATCTACCCTTGAGAAATTTATTGCAAGAGGATATATTCGAGAGTTTTCGGATCTGTTTCACTTAGACCATTATAAGGAAGAGATTCAGTCGATGGAAGGTTTTGGTGAGAAATCTTATAACAATCTCATTGCAAGTGCAGAAAAGGCAAGACATACAACGCTTCCGAAAGTCATTTACGGACTTGGTATTGCAGGAATCGGACTTGCCAATGCGAAAGTGATCTGCCGAGAATTTCAGTATGATGTGGAGAAGATCATCCATGCAGACGCAGAGCGTTTGAACGAGATTTCCGGTATTGGTCCGGTGCTTGCAGAGGCATTTGCCGGATATTTTAAAGACCAGCGTCATGTCGAGCGGTTCCGGAAGCTTTTAAAGGAACTTGAGATTCCAAAAGAAGTGGCGGAGCAGTCGGAGCAGATTTTTGCCGGTATAAATTTTGTGATTACCGGAAGTGTTACACATTTTGCCAATCGCGGTGAAATAAAGGAATTGATTGAAAGTCTGGGTGGTAAAGTGACGGGATCTGTGACTTCCAAGACGAATTATCTTATTAACAATGATGTGACATCTTCATCCTCTAAGAATAAGAAGGCAAATGAACTTCATATACCGATTATTTCGGAAGAGGATTTTATTGAGATGACAAAGAACAATGGATAGAAAGAACAAGGAGAAAGAAGGGATAGTATGTCTGATCAGGAAAATAAAAATCCAAACGACCAGAACCAAGAAGTAGAAAAAGTCGAAACTGTCAGCGTAGAACCGTCCTCAGATGAGAAGGATGACGAATACGAAAAGGTGTGTTTTATTTGCAGACGTCCGGAGAGTGTGGCGGGAAAGATGATAGACCTTCCGAATCACATTTCTGTGTGCAGTGACTGTATGCAGAAGAGCTTTGACGCTATGAATAATGGAAATATTGACTATAGCCAGCTTATGAACATGCCGGGAATCCAGATTATGAATATGTCTGATCTGGAACAGGCGATTCCGAAGAAACAGAAGCTGAAGAAGAAAAAAGAAGGGGAAGAGAGAAAGCCTCTGATCGATATCAAAAATCTTCCGGCACCTCATAAGATCAAAGCAAAACTGGATGATTATGTGGTAGGGCAGGAGTATGCAAAGAAAGTAATCTCTGTTGCAGTTTATAATCATTATAAACGCGTGGCTACAGATACGATGGACGATATTGAGATTGAGAAGTCTAATATGCTGATGATCGGACCTACCGGTTCTGGTAAAACGTATCTTGTGAAGACCTTGGCAAAACTTCTGGACGTGCCGCTTGCTATTACGGATGCGACTTCTCTTACAGAAGCAGGGTACATAGGCGACGATATTGAAAGTGTAGTTTCGAAATTGTTGGCGGCAGCAGACAACGATGTAGAGAAGGCAGAACAGGGAATTATTTTCATTGATGAGATCGATAAGATCGCGAAGAAGAAAAATACAAGTCAAAGAGATGTAAGCGGTGAATCTGTGCAGCAGGGAATGTTGAAGCTTCTGGAAGGAAGCGATGTAGAAGTTCCGGTTGGTGCAAACAGTAAAAATGCGATGGTGCCTTTGACTACGATCAATACAAGAAATATTTTGTTTATCTGCGGCGGTGCATTTCCGGATCTGGATGGAATCATCAAAGAACGTCTGACAAAACAGGCGTCCATTGGTTTTGGCGCAGATCTGAAGGATAAATATGATCGCGATAAGACGATTCTTGAGAAAGTGACGATCGAAGATTTGAGAAATTTCGGCATGATTCCGGAGTTCCTTGGTCGTCTTCCGATCGTGTTCACTTTAAAAGGTCTGGACGAAGATATGATGATCAAGATTTTAAAAGAACCAAGAAATGCAATTCTCAAACAGTACCAGAAGTTGCTTGCATTGGATGAGGTAGATCTGGAATTTGACGAAGGTGCGCTTCGTGCTATTGCGAAAAAAGCAATGGAGAAAGATACCGGCGCTCGTGCGCTCCGTGCGATCATTGAAGAATTTATGCTTGATATTATGTATGAGATTCCGAAAGACGATAGTATTGGACATGTAGTTATTACGAAAGAATATATTGAAGGAACAGGCGGCCCGATCATTACATTGCGCGGTCAGGATGTTCCGAGACTACAGCAGGGGGAAAACTAAATGGAGAATATGATAGAATTAGCTGTACCGGCATGGCTCTGCATTCCATTTGCAGGGCTTTTGCTCTGCATTGCAGTGCTTCCTTTGGTCAAAGGAGAATGGTGGGAGAAAAATCAACCGCTTGTGGTGGCTGTTTGTTCCCTGCTATTTATTATCCCGTTTGCAGTGTTAAATGGACCGGCAGCTTCAGTGGAAACAGTATTGGAGTGTGTGTTAAATGATTACCTGACGTTCATTGTCCTGTTATTTGGACTGTTTTGCGTAGCAGGTAACATAACTCTGGAAGGTGACTTTGCAGGATCGCCGAGAATTAATGTGGCACTTCTGGGATTTGGTACGCTACTTGCAAGTGTGATCGGCACGACGGGAGCAAGTATGCTTCTTGTGCGTCCGGTGTTGAAAATGAATTCATGGAGAAGAAGAAAACGTCACATTATGGTGTTTTTCATTTTCCTCGTATCCAATATGGGCGGCTGTCTGACGCCGATCGGAGATCCGCCGCTTCTTATGGGATTTATGAGAGGAGTTCCGTTTTTCTGGAGTATGCATTTATTCAAAATATTGATCTTTAATGCAGTGATCTTATTGACGGTATTCTATTTCCTCGATCGCAGAGCTTACCGCAAAGATATTGCAAGAGGATTGAAACCGGACATCAGTAAACCGGGAACAGATTTTAAGATTGATGGTCTTCACAATTTAATCTTTGTTGTTATGATCGTGGCAGCAGTTATTTTAAGTGGTACTTTGCCGAATATGCCGGCATTTCAGGATGCTTCCGGTAATCCGCTGGGGATTCATGTGTTTGGAGAGGTGACACTGAGTTATGCTTCACTGATTGAAATTGTGATCATCTTGCTGGCGGCATACTTGTCCTTTAAAACAACCGATGCGAAGATTCGTACAAGAAACCATTTTACATGGGGAGCAATTCAGGAGGTTGCAGTGCTGTTCATTGGTATTTTCATTACGATGCAGCCGGCGCTTATGCTTTTGAAGGCGCATGGTGCGGAACTTGGAATTAAGGAGCCACTGCAGATGTTCTGGGCGACCGGCGCACTTTCAAGCTTTCTTGATAATACACCGACCTATCTTGTATTCCTTACTACCGCAGGTACGCTTGGATTTGCGAGTGGAATGGCAACAACGGTGGGAACCGTGTCCGTGAAGATGCTGACTGCAATTTCTTGTGGAGCAGTATTTATGGGAGCAAATACTTATATCGGTAATGCGCCGAACTTTATGGTGAAGTCTATTTCTGATGAAAACGGTATTAACATGCCTTCTTTCTTCGGATACATGTTATGGTCCTTGATGTTTTTGGTGCCGGTGTTCCTTGTGGACAGCCTGGTATTCTTTATGTAAGGAGGGAGAGCGGATATGGAAGATAAACGTAAAAAATGTCTGGAAATCGCGGAACAGATCTATGATCTGGATTTAGAAGTGTATCGATGCGTCGGCTCTTCTCTTGGACGCGCATTTTCCGAAGAGCGAAAGATCTGCGTGGAGAATCTGGCAGAGCTTATGATGATCCGCCCGCAGGGACATCTGCTTCGAAGCGAGCTTGCCTTGATCAGTAATATGGCAAGAACCATTAAAAATAAAGAAGATAAGTCCAAAGTGATGACAGAATACGATGCGATTTTAAAAGAAGTTGCAGCCCTTCCTAATACTTTTGGCCAGGTAGATATCATTAATGAAGAACGTGCAAAGTTAAATACTGCCAATCTTCATCAAAAATTTAAAGAAGACGATCATTTGGTCATCTGTATCGGACGAACACAGGGCAGTGCGGGAAATGACATCGGCTTTGCCCTGGCAGATGCTCTTCATATCAATTATTATGATGTGGAGATCTTCAGTGAAGTATTAAAAAGACTGGAAGTGGAGAAGGCAGAGGATTATGGGATTCATGCCAAAGAAGATACACAGGGCGGAATGATGGCGAATAAATATCAGAAGGGCTTTGAATCTTCGAAGGGGATCAGAGAACGTCTGAGAGAATTTAACCGCTATCACGGACTTAAGAAAGCGGATGCAATTTTCTTTAACCAGAGTGATCTTCTGTGCAAAATGGCAAAAGAGGAGGACTTCATTGTCATGGGACGCTGTGCGGATGTCATCCTTGCCAATAACCGAATCCCTCATGTGAGTATTTTTATCACTGCTCCGTTTGAGCAGCGCGTGCACCGTATTATGGAGGTACAGGGGATTGGTTTTAAAGAAGCTGTAAAGCAGTTAAAGAAATATGATAAAAAGCATGCAAAATATTTTCATAATTATACCGGATTGAAATGGGGCGCCGCTGAAAACTATGACATCTGTTTTAACAGTGCAAGCTATGGAATTGAAGAGTCGGTAGAGATCATTGAGCGTTTGTTAAATAAACATTTGCATGGATAGCAAACTGCCTCATATACTTAAAGCAAAAGTATATGAGGCAGTTTTTATATGAACAAATTTCATGCAAGCCAGCAAAATTGTAAAGAGAAGATTCTGTCAGAAGATTATTGGGATTTTATTCTTTTATCAAACAGGAGTCGGGAGGTACTTGGGATTGACGGGGGCGACGTGTGTATGCTTGATATGGATTTTGATTATCATACGGCGTATGTCAATCGGTCGGACCTGGAGCCGCTTACAATAGAACGGTATTGGTATAACTCCATCCCCAACTGTTATGGTCTCCTTGATATGGATGCTTTGGAGGAGGCAGGTATCGCTTCGGTACAAAATTATCCGACATTGAAGCTCTTAGGGAAGAATGTGATGATTGGGTTTTTGGATACGGGAATTGACTATAGGAATCCTTTGTTTCTCGGAACAGATGGAAGTACCCGTATCGTTTCTATCTGGGATCAGACGATACAGACTGGTATGCCGCCTCAAGGGCTGGACTATGGAAGTGTTTATACGAAGGAAGAGATTGACCGTGCGCTTAAATCAGAAAACCCACAAGACATTGTTCCAAGTGGGGATGTGAATGGACATGGAACATTTTTGGCAAGTGTAGCGGCAGGAGGGGCAAATGTGGAACAGCAATTTCTGGGAGCTGCGCCGGAGGCGTCGATTGCGGTGGTTAAATTAAAAGAAGCCAAGCAGTACCTAAAGGAGTTTTATGCGATTCAAGAAGAAGCGGTCTGCTATCAGGAAAATGATATTATGCTTGGACTTCGCTATTTGAACAGGCTTGCACAAGAGAACAATATGCCTCTCGTAATCTGTATTGCACTGGGAACGAATTTTGGCGGACACAATGGAACGTCGCCGCTGTCTTTAATGCTGGATGCTTATTCTCGAATCTTGAATCGAAGTGTGGTGATAGGAACAGGGAATGAAGCGGCAAAAAGGCATCATTATTATCATCGTTTTGAAAATAGAAATAGCACGTCAGTGGCAGAGATAAGAGTTGGAGAAGGGGTTGCTGGATTTGCAACGGAGCTGTGGTCTGCGCTTCCGAATGTAGTAACACTTTCTATTACATCGCCTTCCGGTGAGCGTACAAGGCAGGTGTCGTTAAGGCAGGGATATCGCTATCATTTTGTGTTTACGTTTGAACGGGCAGAAGTGGATGTGGAATATCGGCTGCTTCTTGAGAATAATGATTCACAGCTCATTTTTATGAGATTTCGAAATCCGGCAGCTGGAATATGGAGGATTAATGTTGAACCAATACAAATGTCAGAAGGGGATTACCATATGTGGCTTCCTATAGAAGAATTTCTAAGTGGAGAGGTATATTTTCTGGAAGCGAATCCCAATAATACACTTACAGAACCGGCTAGTTGCAGACAGGCAATGACCGTTGCCTATTATAACAGTGATGAGAATGCGGTTGATATTAATTCGGGGAGAGGTTATACTAGAGATGGAATTATTAAACCGGATTTTGCAGCGCCGGGAGTGAATATAACCGGAGCAGGTATTCAGAAGAACTTTGTGACGAGGAGCAGTTCCAGTGCGGCGACGGGGATCACTGCCGGAGCCGTGGCACTTTTGTTAGAATGGATTATGCAGCAGCCGGGGGCGAGAGGAGTGAGTGCAAGCCAGATCAGAACGATTATTGTGCTTGGTGCGAATCGGCAGCCGCAGGCTGAGTATCCTAATGAAGAGTGGGGGTATGGGACGATGGATCTGTATCGTTCGCTGGATACTTTGCGTCAGCTGTAAGAAAATAGAGAGAAGGAGACGAAAAGCGATGGCAGATTTTTTTGAAGAACTTGGAAAGAAAATATCCGATGTGGCAAGTGATATTGGGAAGAAGACCGAAGATACGATAGAGATTCAGAAGTTAAAGAGCAATATCAGAGGGCTTCAGAGAGCAAATGAGAGAGATCTTATCGATATTGGGCGTATGGTTTATGAAAAATTTAAGGACAGTGAGATTTCCGATCTTGACTATGTTGTGATGTGTGAAGCCATTGAGAAACGTGACAAGGAGATGGAAAGACTGGAAGATGAGATTGACCGGATCAAAGGGGTGCTGTAATGCTTGCCGCTTTTGGCGGTATGCTGGTTGTATTTCTTTGTGTTGATATGGGAATCAAACAGTATATCGAAGATACATTCGACAGGCGGGAAGAACGAAAGTGTATTGTTCCGGGGCTTGTGCTTCGCAAAGTATATAACTGTGGCTTTCTGTTAAGTACCTTGGAGAAATATCCTAAAATTGTGCAGGGGGCTTCTGCTGTCACAGGCGTGGTGATTTTGTTTTATGATCTCTTATTGTTTCTAAAGAAAGGAAAATGGTTGGAGAAAACAGGAATGATTTTTCTCACAGCAGGAGCAGCCAGCAATATTTACGATCGTTTGGTAAGGAAAAAGGTAATTGATTACATTGGTTTTCAGAGCAAAAATAAATTTCTTTCCAGTTTAACAGCAAATCTCGCGGATTTCTATGTTATTATCGGTGCGGTTTTAGTCGGGATCGGCAGAATTGGTAAGAAAAGGTAAGAACAAGTAAATATGGATTGAAAATTGAATCAGTAAAGGAGCAGATCAGGGTTGATCTGCTCCTTTACATATAGGATATTCATAATGTACTACTATTTGCCTTCGACTTCAGCCATTTTCATAGCGCGAACTTTAAGCGGCAGACCGAACAGATTGATAAATCCGTCTGCATCGTGGTGATCATAGAGATCGCCTGTTGTAAAGCTTGCCAGAGACTCGCTGTACAGAGAGTATGGAGAAGTTGTTCCGGCTTTGATGATATTTCCTTTGTAAAGTTTGAATTTTACTTCGCCTGTCACATATTCCTGTGTGCTTTCGATAAATGCCTGAATTGCTTCGCGAAGTGGTGTAAACCATTTTCCTTCATATACTACCTGAGACAGTTTGTTGCCCATTTCTTCTTTTACTTCATAAGTAGCACGGTCGAGAACGAGTTCTTCTAACTGTTGATGTGCTTCGTAAAGGATTGTTCCGCCAGGGGTTTCATAGACTCCGCGGGATTTCATTCCCACAACACGGTTTTCTACAATATCGCAGATTCCGACGCCATGTTTTCCACCAAGTTCATTCAACTTGCGGATAATATCAGAAACTTTCATTTCTTCTCCGTTAATACTCTTTGGAACACCTTTTTCAAAAGTCATTGTTACATACTCTGCCTCGTCCGGAGCTTTCTCAGGAGATACACCAAGTACCAGTAAGTCGTCATAGTTTGGCTCGCATGCAGGATCTTCCAGTTCCAGACCCTCGTGGCTGATGTGCCATAAGTTACGGTCACGGCTGTAGCTGTGGCTTGCGTCGAATGGGAGATCGATACCGTGTGCTTTACAATATTCTATCTCTTCTTCACGAGAATTCATAGTCCATACGTCTGTCATACGCCAAGGTGCGATGATTTTAATGTCCGGAGCCAGAGCCTTAATACCGAGTTCGAAACGGATCTGATCGTTTCCTTTTCCGGTAGCCCCGTGACAGATTGCAGTAGCGCCTTCTTTTCTTGCGATTTCTACAAGACGTTTTGCAATTGCAGGACGTGCCATAGAAGTTCCGAGCAAGTATTTGTTTTCGTAAATGGCGTGCGCCTGTACGCAAGGTACGATGTAATTATCGCAGAAATCATCTACAATATCTTCAATGTATAATTTAGAAGCGCCGGATAATTTTGCACGTTCTTCCAAACCGTCTAATTCCTCTTCCTGTCCGCAGTCTACACAACAGCAGATAACTTCATAGTCAAAATTTTCTTTGAGCCAAGGGATAATGGCTGTAGTGTCAAGTCCTCCGGAATACGCTAATACAACTTTCTCTTTCATATGTAAAACCTCCTAAACTGTAATAAATTCTGTTTGTATAAATATGCAACTGCTGGTTGCAAGAATTAATATACACCAATATTTATAATTATGCAATAGAAAAATGAAAAAAAGTTAAAAAATCATTGAAATATTCAAAATATGCAAGGCGAATGTATAAGATGGCATGTTTGTGTATGGGCATTTAGAAATATTGTTAGCTTTTGATATTTTTTCTTGACATATATAGAGGTTCTATGTATTATAAAGATAAGAAGATATATAGAGGTTCTATATATTAAAAATAAAGAATAATGGAAATATGGATGAAAGAATGAAAGGAGAGAATAAAAATGGCTGTTGATAAAAGTTTGTTGTCAGGAAGTAACTCCATGCTTTTAATGAAGCTTCTGGAGGAAAAAGATATGTATGGCTATGAAATGATCGAAACACTCAGGGAACGTTCTATGAGTGTTTTCTCATTGAAGGCAGGGACATTATATCCAATTCTTCATAAGTTAGAGGAGCAAGGATATGTGGAAACCTATGAGGAAGAGATTGGAGGGAAGACGAGAAAATACTACACACTTACTAAGGCGGGGAAAAAACAGCTTCTGGTGAAAAAAGAAGAGTGGGAAGAATATTCACAGGCAGTGGGAAGAGTACTTGGAGGTGTATGTTATGGATAAGAAGGAGTATTTGGAGATCCTGGCAGAGCAGATTCGTTATAAGAAAGCGCTTCCGATGATTGAAAAAGAATTGGAAGACCATATGGAAGATCAGAAGAGGGATTTTTTAGCGTCCGGAATGACAGAGAAAGAAGCCGAGACTGCGGCAGTTATGGAGATGGGAGATCCGGTGACAGTCGGCGTTGAGATGGACCGCATTCACCGCCCAAAGATGGCGTGGGGATGGATCTTGCTTACCGGAGCGCTTTATCTGGCAGGAATGATTTTGCGATGCCTGTTGTATGATCGGAGCGGTTTAGGGATCTACGTTGCAAATTCATGGGTATATTATGTGCTTGCATTTGTAGTCATGATTGGAGTCTGTTACGTGGATTACAGTAGAATCGGAGAAAAGGCAAGGGAACTTACCGTCGGCTTGTTTTTGATTTTGATGGCGGGGATTTGGTTTAGTGGAACAGTTGTCAATGGAAGTGTGGGATGGATCAGTGTAGGCGGAATGATGATCTTGAACGTAAGAGTCTTAGTATATTTGTTTCTTCCGTTGTATGGAGCAATTCTGTATCGTTATCGCGGGCAGGGATATGAAGTCATCTGGAAAGCAGTTGTATGGATGCTTCCGGAAGTTGTGGTAGTGTCTTATACTAACAATATAATGCTCTCTCTACTATTGTGCGTATTTTCAATGATCATATTTCTTTATGCAGTATCTTGTGGTTGGTTCCGTGTAAAGAAAAAAAGAGTATATTTTGGAACGATATCAGTGGTTTTGATTCTTCCGGTATTGTATGCCGGTATGGTTTGGAACTTTGGGGCAGTGTATCAGAAGGAGCGTCTGCAAATGCTTCTTCCGCCTTACGGGGCTGACATATCAGCAGTAATGGAGCCTCTTAGGTCAGCGGCAGCGAACAGTCATATGGTCGGAAGTTCTGCACAGGCAATGAAAGGATTGGAAATGTATGGGGACAGAGACTTTTTATTTACCTATATCCTTTCCTTTTACGGAATCTTGACAGCGGTTCTATTTATTAGTTTAATTGCAGTTTTGCTATTTTATCTACTTAAGAATACACTTCGCCAGAGAAACCAAGCGGGCAGAATTATGGGATTAGGATGCACGGTAGTGCTTGTGGGACGGCTGGTGATCTATCTTCTCGGCAATCTGGGACTGCAGCCGTACGGAGACGGATACTGCCCATTCTTAAGCACAGGAGGAAGCGGCGCAGTTGTGACAGGAATATTGCTCGGATTACTATTTAGCATTTACCGATATCAAAACATAGCAAAAGAGCCAAAGAAAAGCCGAACAAAACAAATCTGCCTTTAACAGGGTATTAACTCAAAGATACCCATTTAACACATAAAAACCGAATAAAACACAGGAAAGACAGTTAATTTCAAATGAGAA
>ERZ1673697.3455-NODE-3455-length-11564-cov-4.158311_pt1 | contig 11564 bp, 5 predicted proteins | sample MGYA00580227_ERZ1673697 | MGnify/ENA primary metagenome ERZ1673697 (study PRJEB41218, sample SAMN15661759) | gut metagenome | host: Homo sapiens | place: Canada: London | collected 2015-08-20/2019-03-30 | study: EMG produced TPA metagenomics assembly of...
ACTTGATGCAAGAATTTCTGGTACAAACAGTCATTATAAAGTCTTTAGATCGGCATTCACAAGTTATGATTATTTAGGAATTGTTTCATTCCTTGATTGGACCTCTCGAATTATTATCGACGGACGATATACTGCGCGTTTTGAAATATGCAAAACAGAAATTGATCGACTGATTAAAAAGCCTCACGATAAGCAAAACTGGGAGGCGATTTTAACAAAATTATCCAAAGACAACATTAGACAGATAAACTCTGCCTTTGGTTATGCAATGCAATGCGTCTATTTGCTTAAGTTCTACAATTTGAGCGAGGAACCTGATAGACAAGCTGTTGAAAATTTGGTTGAGCAATTATCGTATTTTGCATCGTTTGGTAAGGTTAATGAAACGACTAATTTTATTGACCTGAATATTGAGATGATAGACGTTATGCCAGAAACGTATGTCATTAGATTTGCGGAATTCTTCAAAAAAAACTGTTCTATTTTTGCTGAAAACGCCGAGATTGACAATAGTGCAATAAAGAAATTCTACCTATTGTTGTTAAAAAAATATAATGAAACATCCGGCGAGGAATATATTAATCTTGCCATAATGTGTTACGAGGTGTTTTCATCTCGGTTAGAGCTGTATCCTGATTACTATAAAAGTTTTTCTAAGTCTACTAGTGAAAAAATCAAGTTTTTCAAGATGCTTTTTAAATTGTATTCAGCTGAAACAGCTATGCAATACCACGACCTTATTTATTATTATGATTGGAACTGTTCGGACGAGGAACTTCAGGCATTAAAGCTTTTAAGAATTGTTTACTCTTATGAGAATGATGATCTCCCCGAAAACCTTTACCGGCTTCCTGCTCGTTTGCTACAACGCTTTAAGTGCGATGTGTCTATGTTGGCACAGAATTATCCAATATTAGAGAAATACAATACGTTAATGACAAGTGATGAAGGCTTAGCATACAAATATTTGGTTTTACAGTATGTCATGCAGATTGCATTTGATCAAAATGTGTATTGGGATATTAGCGATAAATATTGGGATGTATGTGATCAGAGTGGCATATGGAGTGTTTTGAGTAATGATGATATCGATGGTATAAGTGCGGCGTTAGGCTTTTTCAAGGTTTCCTATACTAAACAGTGCAAATATGTACAGACTTTAGGAATTGAGTACATTACAAGAAGATATATTAATCTGTATTTAATTGATTTATATGATGCAATTCTCCACAATGCTGGTGCTAATGATGTTTCAGATGAATACATAGTCGAGTTGATGCGTGAAAACAATCATGTGGCTCTAATTTATGATAGAGATTACAAGGTTTTCAAGGCACGACTCAATGAATTGCTTGATGGTAATTTGACCACAAATACAAAAACAACGTTGCTTTTGTCATTGATAAGAGGTTCATTATGCCCACTGTTCGGTGATGATCAGGTTATCAATGAAGTGATAAACAAGACAGGTATTCATGAAAAAATTAAGTCGTTGTTTGAGATGACAGGATATCCTTCTGTTGCTCAAAGCGCTTTATTTTTGTATTTCAACAGTTCAAAGGTCAAAGCTTTGCATGACTTCTGTGAAGCAATGTTGCCGTCTGTATTTACGGTGTTCGTATCTTATGAACAGTTGCAGAACGAAGCAAGTAAAAGAAAAATGTATAATTTCATTTCCTATGCTTACGCTGAAATGAATCATAAACAGTTCTTGAGTTCTGTCATGGGTAACAAATTCGGTTACTATGATGAGAGTGACTATCAAGCATGCAAAGCCATTTTGATAAATGTTATCATTGCTACTGTTTTTAACTATAATATTCTCAGAGATCTTGGCAACATGGTTAGGCAAGGAAAATTTGCGTTCTCAGATGTGCTCTTCAAAGACTTGCTGGTTCAGATGAAAGAAGAATCTGTCTATAATTATCTTTGTGCGGTTCGTTTTGCTTTGAATAGTAAGCGAACTGAGGCAACAGCTGCATTTTATATGGTTGGTGGAAAGAAAAAAATTCCGGAACTTTGGGAATCAGAGTATGAGAATTTGGATCATTACATCAAAGGAGAGGTAACGAGATTCAAGACGACAGGGATTTTCAATGATTTCAGTGCTCAGAAGGAAGAAATGATTGGAAATACCATTTTAGTTGATATTGCAATGAACTCTGTGAGTGAAATTGCAACTCTAGTAACAGCGAAAAGCGCTATGGAGGTGTTCTTAAATAGGGAGAGTACGCCTCAAGAAAAACTAAATGCCGGTGCACTTATTTTGTCTTTCATCAAAAACGATGCTCTTCAGTTTGTTCAAAATATCTCAAGAGCGGGTAATATCGACTCGGAAGATAAAATGACATATAATGAATTTCTGTTCGAGTATGGACTTTTGGTTGTAAAGTCGCGAAAGACACCGCCAAATAAAAAAGTTGATGTTATTGTTGAGCTATTCGAGTACTTTGAACTGTTGAACGACAAGAATAGGAGAAAATTTGAAGAGAATCTAAGAAGCACTTTTGCAAATCTGCTTGCGACCGCAAAATCCAAAGAAGATGTTATTCCGTATGAACAATGGATTGTAAGATTTGAAGACATTCATAAAATAGTTGAAACGCATAACATTATATTGGAAGGATATAGTTTCTTTAAAGATGTTCTTGAGAGATGTGTTAAATTTGAGAAAACACCATATACAGTAATGGAAAAAATATCGTATCTCGAATCTTTACCTGAAGGTATCAGTGTTGATCCTATTACAAAGCATTTCATGAATTCTGCGAAAAAGGAATTAGAGAAACTGCGAAATGGTGTTATGGCAAAAGTGTCCACAATAAATTCCGAAATTGAAGAGGATTCTATTTTTGTTGTACTCGAAAACCTTTTCCAAAGTCATGTAACTATTGATCTTTCTCCCAAAACAGCGGTTACGAAATTTGTTGTCAATGTAGTTAACAGACGCAGCAAAGCGGATATTGGCTTTGAGACATTTTGTTCTGGAAACATTGAAAATATTCGGCCTGGACAAAGCAGCGGTGAACGTATTCGTATACCTAAATACATTACAAATATGTTTGCAGATGGTGATATTATTGATGTTTTTATCACACTTGAAGTAAATAGCGTAAAAGTATGTCGCAACATTGGAGATTCGACCCGATATATCTATCGTAACAGTAAAACTGAACAAGGGATTCCCATGCCTCCAGATAGATACAATTATTCTTCTTGTGCATTTACGGCAGAAAACAAGGGATTTGGTCGAACTTCAGATAAGGAATGGCTAGACAGATACATTCCAACCAAAGGTCTTTCTATTATCTATGGTCCATCCCGTGTCGGAAAGTCCTCATTATTGAAATATATTACAAACTATCTTGCGGTTGATTACAAAAAGCATACCGGCACATTTTCATCTTCGGATAAAAAAATCGATGTTTTGTATGTGACTACCAAAGAGGATTATCATAATTTTCCCGAAGCTGAAACAGCGAGACTGGATTATCTCTTTTTGGAACCAATCAGAGCGATGTTGATGTCGATTGTGTATTCTGATATGATCGATTCCGAAGATCAGGATGGTGATAATATTTCTAGGGAGGCTGCAGAACAGATTTTAAGACTTCTTGATAAATCTGAATTGACGATAGAAAAGAAATTAAAAACGGTTTCAAAAGTGCTGTCTAACAATCATGCAGAGATATGGATTTTGCTTGATGAGTTCCAGCAAGTGGTCAACAATTGGTCGATTACGCAAAGTACTTTGTTTATGAGTCTTTGCAAGCACCTGAAGGAATCTATTGACAATATTAAATATGTGCTTTGTGGAGCGGATGAATTGGTAAAGCTTATGATTAATCGTGACCCGGTTATGACTATGTACAATGACAAAACCAGAGCGATTAGTCAATTCACCGAGCGTGATAAAAAAGATTATCATGATATGCTCTGCGATTCGATGGTTTGGGGGGATTCAGGACATCCATTTGTGACAGAAGCTCTTGATTATATTTTCACATACACTGGCGGCAATGCTATGTATGGTAAACTTATTTGCGATCGCCTGATTGATGCAATTGAACTCGGTGAGTTCGCAAATAGGAAAAATATCTATCCATTTGATGTTTCTTATGTTGTCGCTAAAATGCTTGCAGAGCAGAAAAGTGATATCCACGCAACAAGTGCAGTTAACAAATTTATAGCAAATGTTACCAAGAATCTTGAATCAGAAAGCCCTTATCTCATTTACATCGCAATGCTGATGATGAAAGAATCCGACAGGACTTATGTCACATCAACCGAAATCTATGATTATTTCGGGGCAATTTCATCTAACGAATTGAGAAAAGAGATTGATACGGCATTGTATCTTTGCTGTGTTCGTGGAATTCTTATCACTCATGAGGAAAACAGAGAAGCGGTTTACGCATTCAGCACTACATTCTATCTTGATCAGTACTGTGAAATTCTCAAGAGAGAAGGTGTACCTGCTCGGGTTGAAAACAACCTGGAAACTGAGTCAGCAGAGACTGTGTTAGACGATATGCAAGATCCATATGATTTCAATTATTTATTAAGAATCGCTCCTGAATTTGATGAAAGGTATACCCCAAGACAACAACGAGCATTTTTAGGAGCACTCGCACTAAGTGGAGATGATTCTGTTCGGAATAGTTTGAGAGAGCTTGCAGGAACAAATATCGGCACTCAAAACAATGTCAACTACAGTATAACGAACACATTAAATGGAATACTTGCTGCTGGAAATGATGTTGCTCAAATATTGAATGGCTTGCAGAATCTGCCACGACTTGAATCGTACTTCGGAAGTAGTCAGATTCCATTATTGGAAGAACTTGAAAGCGATGTTCCCGAATTGGCAATAGAAGCAGAAACACGATTGGAGTCATCTACAACCAAAATGGTATCCGACTATCTTTCAGCGCTTGTCTCTAATAATGATACACCGGATGAATTTTGTGTTTGGGACATTCTTGGTGTTTCTAAATCAACATACGGTGATATCACGAAAAAATTAGTTCCCTCTTTTATGGCCGAATTAATTCTTGCTGCTAAACTTGATTATATATTCGAGCTGGCAAAAAACACAGAGTCCACGTTGGACTTCAGTCCGGTATGCATTATGTACTGTAAAGTTCTGGAAAAGGCACTGCGTTTTTATCATACCAGATTGTATCAAGCATATTTTCCGGATAGCAGTTGTGCGAAAGATTGTTCTTTCGGAGAATTAATTTCGAGGAACGAAAGAGAACGTATTAGTATTCAGAATAACATACTGCTGGGTAATTTCCTGTTCCCTATCAAGCCAGGTAGGTATAGGGAGGAAACCGATTGGGTTAACATACCTGAATACCTGAGACGTAATTGGAGAAGCCATGGCAAAATGTTAAATCAAGCAGTGTCAATACGCAACAAGTCTGCTCATGGTAACTCAAACGGTAAGATTGTCGGAGCAGAACAGTTATCGCGCCTGAAGAGTATTCTCTTCTGCAATGATGGATTATTAAACATCATTGAATTAGCGGAGGAATGATTGTTAACCAAGAGTTTACAAAATTCTCAGGTGCATACATTGATTTCTATGCTGTAATCGGCTATAATAAAAAAGGTTGATTAGGGTCATCCTTCTTGCCAAAGCCTAGTGTTTTTTTGGCCTAGTGCCGCACAAAAGCTTAGGAGGAAGAACAATGAAAAATGTTACCATTAACTACGCAAAGTCATGGCTTATGGGGATTGATCCTGATGCAACTGGGAGACAGTTAAAGAAGCTCCGTCGTGATCATGGAATCACTCAGGAGTTTCTGTCGGAACTCTTTGAACGATGTGGAGATTCTGCATCTAGGGTTATCATTAGCATGTGGGAAACAGGTAAGAAATTGCCTTCTTTGTCACATATGGTATTCCTGGCAGAGTTGTACGGCTGTTCTCTCGACGAGTTGGTCATTAGTTATCGACGCTCAAGAGAGCTCGGTGATGACGACCAGCTCGTCCCTTTAATAATTTCATATTGCAACGTTTTGACGAGCATTTGCTTACGCAGGTGCTCGTCTTTTTTGTTGTTAACCAGCAGTTTCTGGGATTACATTTTGAAGCGGCTATACTAAGAGTATGAATTTTTTGACGGAGGACTGCTTCAATGAAAGTATCTGACGAAGTCGTGTTCTTGGAAGAAGCTTTCGATGTTCTTAATCAGAGATTTTTTGAAAGTGCACTTTCAAGACCTGCTATCACCATTCAGAGCACTCCTGGTGCTCATGGTCACTTTACCCCTTATGATGCGTGGGATGACAGTGGATTAAAGCTGAAAGAGATTAATCTCGGTGCAGAATCTCTTCATAGACCTGTTCCGAATGTCATCGCAACACTGATGCATGAGATGATTCACTACTGGTGTCATTCTCAGGGCATCAAGGATACCAGCCGTGGCAACACCTATCACAACAAACGCTTCAAAGAAGAGGCTGAGAAGAGAGGGCTGATCATTACCTCTGCTCCCCTTATTGGATATAGTGTTACGCAACCTGCACCTGAACTGGTGAGCTTTATTCACAGTATGGGGTGGAACGACAAGATTAAGCTTTACCGGAATTCAAAAGGCAAGATGATCTCTGGTACAAAGGGTGGAACCGAAAATCCCGGTGACGACCCCGACATGTCTAGGCCAGTAAAGAAAAAGTCTTCAACCCGTAAGTACATCTGCCCTAAGTGCGGTCTCTCTATTCGAGCAACGAAAGTAGTAAGGATTGCATGCATGGACTGTGGAAATATTCAGATGGAAGAATCGGTTAAATAAATGAAAAACGGTGAAATGTCAACCGGTGGTTAATCGAAGGTTTTAGCTGATTTTGGTATTCTATACTCACAAAGCAACGGAGGTGATGCCGAGTGTATACTTCGGGATTCAAGTGACGATGCAGTCATTTTCCTGGTGTGCCAAAGAGGTCACGCAGTGGCCAATGCGTGTGTGACAAGTGCTTGAACAGTGCACGGTTCCCGCATGAGTCCCACTTTGACACACCGGCAGTCACGGCTTAGCCGTCTGATGAGGTCTCTGAAATGAGCCGAAACTGCCGACATTATTCTGTGGAAGATAACCTGCGTTAACCGATGGTTTATCGACCAACTGATTATAATGAAACCAGAAGCATCAGTTCCGAACCTTGACAATTTCATAGCTGTCGGCGGGTACCGCCCTGATGAGCGAAGCATAAGAGCTTCAATGTGCAAAGCATGTTCCCTGGAATGGGGCGAAACAGCAAATAGAAAAGAATACGAAAATGCAAACCGACGGTTAATTCATAAAAGAAATCAGATGATTTACTATATGATTGACCAATTTGAGGAGGTAATAATCATGAAGAGAATTAACATGAAACACGATAATAAGGATCGTATCATCTGTGTCACTGAAACAACTGGAAAGCACAAGTTCTATTTCCAGTCTGCTGGCACGAAGGAGCGTCTCTGGCTGTTCGACACCAAGAGTTTTTCCGGCTCGGTTTTTGCTTTCTTTCGTAAGTATGGCAGAAACATTGATGATATCGGCTTCAGCATGACTCTGAGAGAACTGTATGCAGCTGGTAATGGTCACAATGCGAAGATTAACAAGGTTCTGGATCGAATCCCTGCCCAGGTCGATTATGTGCTTCGTGAGCGCGATGAATTCGTTCAGATGCCTTATACTGTCGCAAAAGCAACACCTTGTGAGGTTCATTTTTCCGAAGATCGTTATCGTGATGATGAACGTGCTGCATAAGAGAGGAGAATGACAATGGATGGCTTTATCTTGTTTGTCGGAGTTGTTTTGATTCTGGCGTATATTGGTGTCGCTATTTGGGTTATCTGCAAACGACAGACCATTGGTGGCAGCATCGGCACAGCCGCAGCTTTTCTGGGAGGTGCCCTTGTCATTATTCCCATTGCAGAAGCCGTAGCTACATTTGTTTGCTGGGCAGTTGTTATCTGCATTGCCCTTGCTGTTATTGGAGCCATTTTCGGCGGATGATTAAGGAGGTTATCAAGTGAGAGAATTTGCTTTTGGTACTGAAGAACAGTACAACTGGTTGGAAAACCTTATCAATGATGGCCAGTGCCATGTGTTTAACAATTGTGTCCTGCCTTCTTCTTGTACACCTGATCATGCTCGTCTTGGCTTTGATAAGCTTGAGACGGTCTATGCAGTTTATATTGATCATGGTGTAACTACAACAGCTGAAGATCCGAACTTTGTTCGTTTTCTGCAGAATGGTGAGACGAAGTTTATGAGTATGGAAGATATGTCAGAATTCTTCCATTCCTTACAGCCTCTGTTTAATACGGATGCTTCTGCATCTTCAGTATGCACTGAAAAGCAGAAGGAGAATCCGGAAACAGAAGCTGTCGATATTCAGTCTCTTGTAGCCGAGCGCAGTCAGAGAGCCAAACCTAAGTTGCTCAGCCCGGATGCTATCAGTGCTCCCATTAAGCAGAAGGTATTCGGTCAGGATGAAGCTATCGAATCCTTGGCAGAGCTGATCGCACTTAATCGGATGCGCAAGAAGAGCAAGCTCCTGACGGTAATGCTGCTCGGTCCTACTGCTACCGGTAAGTCTGAAACAGCAAAATCTCTTGCAGAGGTTCTTTCAGATACTACTGGCACGAAATATGGCTTTATTGAGCTGGCGGGTAATGAATTCGTTGGAGAGCACTCGGTACACCGTTTCTTTGGTGCTCCTCCCGGTTATGTGGGGCATGGTCAGCCTACAGCACTTGATGCTGTTCGAAAGAACGGTTATCACTGTATTGTCATCAATGAAGTGGAGAAGGCAGATCTTAAGCTGATTGAGGGACTTATGGAGGCAATTGACAGCGGATATCTCGGAATGGCCGACAACAGTAAGCCCATCGACCTCAATCATTGTATCTTACTGCTCACATCCAATCTCCCGATCAATATGGAAGAGTATTCTGCAGCAAACGATTTTCAGCGTTCTGAGATGTGCAGAGATGCATATACCAAGCATTGCGGCAGACCTGAAATCAGCGGCAAGATTGGCAACTTTATCGCTTTTCAGCCACTGTCGGTCGAGGCGATTGCCCAGATTGCTGTTAAGTTCATTCGTACCGAGCTTGACAACTATAATCTGAAGCTGGGGACTGTTTCCAACTCGCTGATGAATTATTTCCTCGATTGTGAAAGTACCTATGGAGCGAGAGTGATTGCGCTTAATGTCACCACAACAGTCGGTAAGCAGCTTCAGCGTTTTCTTTTGAGAACAGGAGATCCCGATGCGCTTGCAGGAAAGGTCATTTCCCTTTCAGGATCCATTGACAACATCCAGTTTTGTGTAAATTGAGGAGGATTATTATATGGTTAATAAGTTTTTGAAGAACATTGCGGCAGGCGTTGAAAGCATTTATGGCTTTGCCTGCGATACCCTCGAAGCAATTATTGAACCGATCGCAGATGATGAAGTGGATATGCCTGAAGAAAGCATCCCTGATCCAACTGTTCATATTTCTCAGGGCGTTCTCGATAACTTCCGCAAGAATGTTGGCAGATACGCACCTGAAACCGGTGGTCTTCTTGGAGCAACCAATGATGAGACTTGTGTGGACATCTGCCACTTCGATCGTCATTCCAAGAATACTCCGGGTACGTTCTATTACGATGTCCCCTCCATGAGTGAAGTTTTCCGTGAATGGAAGGCAAGAGGGTATATCACAAATGGAATCTACCACAGCCATCCCCGTGGCTGTATCCGTCCATCATATCATGATATCTCCACGGCGTTGCTACATATCCGCTTTTTTAATCTGGAGTACTTCTACCTGCCTATCTTTCAGCCTAGGAAAAAGGGACTGTTTACGATGTTCTTTTACATTGTGAGAAAGCAGGCTGATACTCTCGATGTTACTCTTGATCATGTACTCAAAGCTACGGAAGAAGGCTATGAACTTCAGCCATTCACTGAATGGTGTGAAAACTACTCTATCAGTGAACTTGACAGCTACCGTATGACCATTGAACAGAAACAGGCAAAGGCCCACAAGCCTGAAGCTGAATCTTCTGATTCTGTAAACGGCGCTTATAAGACCAATTCTAAGAAGGATATTCCTGTGAACAACAATACTAACATTGCTACAACTACTGATTCCGATTACTTCGCCAAGGTCAAGTCGCTCTATCCTGATCATGTCTTGGACAAGGTTATTGTCTGCATCGGAACAGGCGGAGCACGCAGTTTCCTTGAAAACTGTGCCCGCTCCGGTTTCCGGAACTTCATTCTGATGGACAAGGATGTTGTCGGAACGACCAACATTGCAACGCAGGGCGTATTCGTCTCCGAGATGGGAAAGAAGAAGGTCGAAGTGATTCGTGAACGTATCCTCGATATTAATCCCAGAGCCCGTGTAGTCTGCGTGGACAGCTTCCTTGACGACGCAATGAGCGACGAAGAGTTCAAGAGCTATCTCGATATGTTCCCCCATCGCCGTCCTACGGATTACCTGATCCTCGGCTGCACTGACAATTTCGAGGCACAGAAGCGCAGCTCTATGCTTGCTTTGAAGTACGGCAGTCCTTATCTGGCGGCTATGATGTACGCAGGCGGCGCTGCTGCAGAGCTGATTTTTACTTATCCGGGTGTTACTGAGAGCTGTCCTCGTTGTCTCCTGCGTGATCGTTTTGAAAAGTATGAACACGGCTTTCAGAATGACGTAGACTCCTCTGCCTGCCCGATTTTTGCAACCGAACGCATGAATGCGACAAAGGGGTACATCGCTCTTATGCTGCTTATGTATCACGAAGATCCGACCAGTCCCTTTAACGATATGCTTGATAAGGTCGCAAACCGAAACTTCGTCTGGATTCGCCTGAACCCTTATTTAAAGGAGACTGCACTTGGCATCGAGCTGTTTGATCGTTTGTTTGCAGGCACTCCGGAACGCTTTACTTTCATGGATGAAACGATTTGGATTCCTCAGCACCCTGATACGGATCCGCCTTGCAAGATGTGCGGCGGCACGGGTGACCTCAGAGAGTTCTCTGTGAAGTGGGCAGATATTGATACACGTAAGATCCAGTTCCAGGATTGATGGTATTCGGAACAGGGGCAGGCAACTGATGTTACCTGCTCCAGAGACGAAAAACTATCTAATAACGAAGCCTTGTTAACCGTCAGTTGATGTCGTTTTCAGGACTTTGAATTTATACTGTTGTCACAGGGGTCAGAAACACTTGAAATAACCCTTGATTGATTCCTATTCATCTAAAACATCTCCACATCTGTTATGGGGAGGTAAATCTGATGTGGAGGATACCATTAACAATCGTCTGTGGCGGTAGCAGGATGTACCTGCTACTAAGCCAACAGCACCACATGCCACTGGAGGGTAATATCGATGGCTACTTTCATTAACAAACGTATCAACAACACTACTAACACTAAGGAGGATACTTCTATGGAAAACAAGATTATGTATATCCAGCAGACCAATTCTATCGACTCTATGCTGCCTGGTGGTGGCTTCTTCGGAGGTGAGCAGACCGACGTTCTCCCGGGCGGTGGCTTCCA
>ERZ1673697.3466-NODE-3466-length-11539-cov-3.800853_pt1 | contig 11539 bp, 9 predicted proteins | sample MGYA00580227_ERZ1673697 | MGnify/ENA primary metagenome ERZ1673697 (study PRJEB41218, sample SAMN15661759) | gut metagenome | host: Homo sapiens | place: Canada: London | collected 2015-08-20/2019-03-30 | study: EMG produced TPA metagenomics assembly of...
TTTTGACAGCGGAAGAGTACAAGGCATTTGTAGAGAGCGAAGAATAAAAGAAGGGCGGTGGACGCTTTATGGGAAATTATATTCCTGGAACGAAGCAGGAACAAAAGGAAATGCTTGCTGAGATAGGCTTTGAGTCTATGGAAGATTTATTCGGGCATATTCCGGATGAAGTAAAGGTGAAAGACGGGCTTCATATTCCAGAAGGAATGTCGGAGCTGGAAGTCAGAAGAAAGATGAGCCAGATAGCGGCAAAGAATAAAGTGTTCCCTGTGATTTTCAGAGGAGCAGGCGCGTATCGGCATTATATTCCATCTGTTGTAAAGAGCGTAATATCCAAAGAAAACCTGGTAACGGCATATACGCCATACCAGGCAGAGATTAGTCAGGGAATCTTGCAGTCTATTTTTGAGTATCAGACGATGATCTGCGAGCTTACGGGCATGGACGTATCGAATGCATCTGTATATGACGGGGGCAGTGCGGCGGCGGAGGCGGTTGCCATGTGCAGGGAAAGAAAGCGCAGTAAGGCGCTGATTGCGGCGACAGTAGATCCCCATGTGCTTGAGACGGTGAAAACATATTGTTATGGCAATGAAATGGAACTGGATGTGATTCCAGAGAAAGACGGAGCGGTAGACCTGGAAGCGCTTCGTGCTCTTGTGGATTCCGGGACGGCGTGCGTATACATCCAGCAGCCGAATTATTATGGAAGTCTGGAAGACGCTGAAGCAATCGGAGAGGTTGCGCATGAAGCGGGAGCAAAATATATTATGGGCGTGAATCCGATTTCACTTGGAATCATCAAAACTCCGAGGGAATATGGCGCAGACGTGGCGGTAGGCGATGGACAGCCGCTTGGGCTTTCACTGGCATTTGGCGGCCCATATCTTGGATTTATGGCATGTGTGTCAGGTATGACAAGAAAATTGCCGGGAAGAATTGTAGGGCAGACCAAGGATCACAACGGAAAGACGGGATATGTGCTTACCCTCCAGGCGAGAGAACAGCATATCCGAAGAGAGAAGGCTTCCAGTAATGTATGCTCCAACCAGGCGTTGTGTGCGCTGGCAGTAGGCGTATATCTGGCATCCATGGGAAGTGAAGGGCTTAAGAATGTGGCGGTTCAGTGTACATCAAAAGCTCATTATATGGCAAGGGAATTAGAAAAGGCAGGATGTCGTGTAGAGAACCAGGGAGAATTTTTTCATGAATTTGTTACGGTATCAGATGCCCCGGCAGAGAGCATCCTTTTCGCACTGGAAAAAGAGGGAATTCTCGGAGGCTATCCGCTGGATGAACATAGAATTTTGTGGTGCTGTACAGAGATGAACAGCAAAGAAGATATTGACAGGGCTGTAGCCATCGTAAAGGGGGTGTAAAGGATGTTAATATTTGAAAAAGGAAAAGAAGGCAGAGGCTTAAGCCTGCTTCCGGAGTGCGATGTGGAAGTAATCATGCCGGAAGATAAGAACCGAAGGGAGCGTGCGTTGCATTTGCCGCAGCTTTCCGAAACTGAGATTAGCAGACATTACACAGAGCTTGCGAAGAAATGCCATGGAGTCAATGACGGCTTTTATCCGCTGGGTTCCTGTACGATGAAGTATAACCCGAAGATTAATGAGGATATGGCTTCTCTGCCTGGATTTACGGAGATTCATCCGCTGCAGCCGGAGCACACGGTTCAGGGATGCATGGAAGTAATGAAAACACTGGAAGATTACCTGTGTGAGATTACTGGAATGGAGAGGATGACGCTGCAGCCAGCTGCGGGAGCGCACGGAGAATTTACGGGTCTTCTGCTGATTAAAGCATACCACGAAAGCCGGGGAGATAAGAAGAGAACCAAGATCATCGTTCCTGATTCCGCCCATGGCACGAACCCGGCCAGCGCTGTTATGGCAGGTTACTCTGTGGTAAGCGTACCATCCGGGGAAGATGGATGCGTAGACCTTGAGAAGCTGAAAGAAGCTGCAGGGGACGACGTGGCAGGACTGATGCTTACCAATCCGAACACGGTGGGGCTGTTCGATAAAAATATTCTTGAGATTACCAGAATCATCCATGACTGCGGCGGACAGTGTTATTACGACGGTGCGAACCTGAATGCGGTAATGGGTACGGTACGCCCGGGAGATATGGGATTTGATGTCATTCATCTGAATCTTCATAAGACATTTTCCACGCCTCACGGCGGAGGCGGCCCAGGAAGCGGTCCCGTGGGATGCAAGGAGCATCTGGTACAGTTCCTTCCGTCTGTACTGGTGGAAGGTACAGAGGAGCTTTCCTTTAAGAAGGCGGAGCACAGTATCGGCGAGATGAAGGACTTCTACGGAAACTTCCTTGTGGCAGTGCGGGCGCTGACCTATGTGATGACCCTTGGAAAAGAAGGAATCCCGGAGGCAAGTGGCAATGCAGTTCTTAATGCAAATTATATGATGTATAAGCTGAAAGACCTTTATACCATGGCGTATGACGAAGTGTGTATGCATGAATTTGTTATGAGTCTTTCGGATCTGAAGAAAAAGACGGGCGTGGCTGCGATGGATATCGCCAAAGGACTTCTGGACAATGGCATCCATCCGCCGACCATGTATTTCCCGTTGATTGTAGATGAGGCGTTGATGGTAGAGCCTACCGAGACGGAGTCGAAGGAAACGCTGGATCAGGCAATCCAGGTATTCAGGGAGTTGTACAAATTGGCTGAGGAAGATGCTGAGAAGCTTCACATGGCGCCAGTCAATACGCCGGTAACTAGGCTGGATGAAGTAGGAGCGGCAAGACATCCTGTATTGAGATATGAATTTGAAAAATAGTATTATGATATGGGAGTTCGAGGCGGACTTGTCCGCTTTGTTTTGAGCGAGGTATTACAATGATTAAGAAGCTATCTTATATAGAAAGTGAAAATACCGTGCCTTATCAGAATCTTGCAATGGAGGAGTATCTGCTCCTCCATTGTGGCAAAGAGGAGTGCATCCTATATCTTTGGCAGAATAGGAATACGGTTGTTATCGGGCGTAACCAAAATGTATGGAAAGAATGTCTGGTGAGCAAGCTGGAGGAAGAGAATGGCTATCCGGTGCGCAGGCTCTCCGGCGGTGGCGCGGTCTATCATGATTTGGGGAACCTGAATTTCACTTTCCTTGTGCGCAAGGGTAATTACGATGTAGACAGACAGCTTTCCGTTATCCTTGAGGCGGTAAAGAAGCTGGGAATCCATGCGGAGAAGTCAGGAAGAAATGATATATTGATTGACGGCCATAAATTTTCAGGTAATGCATTTTACGAGCAGGGCGACTGCTGCTACCATCACGGGACTCTGATGGTAAATGTAGATATGGGAGAGTTGTCAAGATATCTGACTGTGTCTAAGGAGAAGCTTCAGTCGAAGGGTGTGGATTCTGTGAGGGCAAGAGTGGCCAACTTGACAGAATATGCTCCGGGGCTTACAATTGATGAGTTAAAGCAAAAGCTGCTGGAAGCATTTGAAGAGGTATACGGTCTGGAAGCAGAGATTCTAAAAATGGAAGACCTGGACGCCGGAGAAATTGAAGAGCGGACAAAGCATTTTGCTTCCTGGGACTGGGTGTTCGGGCGAAAACTGGATTTCCAGTATGAGCTTTCCAACCGTTTCCCATGGGGACAGGTAACCTTTCAGATGAAAGTGAAGAATGGGCGGATAGAGGATATGAATGTATATTCTGACGCCATGAAGCAGGATCTGATGCCGGAAATCAGAAATTATCTTAAGAACGTCCGTTATGATAAAAAAGCAATCTGTACAGAGCTTAGTCTTTACTGGTCTGAAGATAAAGAAATGGAGCAGATGATGAAAGATATAATAGAATGGATCGGGACTGTAGATTTATAAAGGAGATGCATTTATGGGCGAGAGATTTGATGTGATTGTCATCGGCGGTGGACCGGGAGGTTATGTGGCGGCAATCAAAACAGCGAAAGCAGGATTTAAGACGGCGGTCATCGAAAACCGGCGGGTGGGAGGCACATGCCTGAACCGAGGCTGTATTCCGGCGAAAGCGATGGTACATGCTTCTTCCATTTACCGGGAAATGAAAGAGAGCGCTGTATTTGGTGTTGAGGCTTCGGAGGTTTCCTATGATTATCATAAGATTCTGGAATATAAAGAAGATACCACGGATAAGCTGTGCCAGGGAATCGAACAGCTGTTAAAGGCAAATGGAGTTACTCTTATTTCAGGAAAAGGAACCCTTGAGAAAGGTAAAACGGTACGGGTCGTTTCCCAGGAAGGCGAAGTATGCTATGAAGCGGAGAAAATTATCCTGGCGGCAGGCTCTAAACCTCTGATTCTGCCGATTCCGGGGCTGGAGCTTCCAGGAGTTTTGACCAGTGACGAATTGTTTCGGTTAGAAGAGGCGCCGGAGAGCCTGGTGATTATCGGCGGCGGAGTCATCAGTGTGGAATTTGCAAGTGTATACGCGAATCTGGGATGCAAGGTGACGATTGTGGAGGCTATGCCGAGGCTGATTCCGAATATGGACAAGGAGATTTCCCAGAATTTGAAAATGATTTTGAAAAAGCGGGGAATAGATATTCACACTTCTGCGGCTGTTCAGCGGGTAGAGGAAGAAGATGGACAGTACGCCTGCGTATTTGTGGAAAAAGAAAAGGAAGTAAGAATTTCCGCTCAGTATGTTCTGTGTGCGGTGGGCAGGTGTCCGAACACCGAGGGACTGTTTGGAGAGGGCGTGCAGCCGGCTATGGAGCGCGGACGAGTGGTTGTGGATGAGGATTTTAGAACCAGTATAGAGGGAGTCTACGCCATCGGTGATTTGGTGAAAGGTATGCAGTTAGCGCATCTGGCAAGCGCGCAGGGTGTTTATGTGGCAGAAAGGCTTATGGGGAAAGAGCCGGCCATTGACGTGCATACAGTTCCCGGTTGTGTGTATACAGATCCTGAGATTGCATCTGTCGGCATGACGGAAGATGAGGCAAAAGAGCAGGGAATCGCTGTGAAGACTGGTAAGTTTATTATGAGCGCAAATGGAAAGTCCTTGATTACAAAGGAAGAGCGCGGATTTGTTAAGGTGATTGTAGAAGCAGAGACAGACGTGATTGTCGGTGCGCAGATGATGTGTGCGAGAGCGACGGATATGATCGGAGAGCTGGTAACGGCAGTTGTAAACCGCCTGACGGTACAACAGCTTTTAAGGGGAATGCGGGCTCATCCGACCTATAACGAAGCTATAGCAGAAGCGCTGGAGGATGCTGTAGGAGAAGCGGTACATATAATGCCGAAGAAAAAAAGATAAACAGAAAGGTGGTATGTAAAATGGGGTTTAAAAGTGATATTGAAATTGCTCAGGAAGCACAGATGAAGGTGATTAACGAGATTGCGGATTCTATTGGCATTCCGGATAAATATGTAGAAAATTACGGAAAATATAAGGCGAAGATTGATTATCGTTATTATAAGGATGAATTGGAGACTCGTCCTGACGCGAAAGTGATTCTGGTAACGGCAATCAATCCGACTCCGGCGGGAGAAGGAAAGACGACGACGACGATCGGTCTGGCGGATGCGATGAACCGCCTGGGCAAAAAGACGATGGTAGCGCTGCGGGAGCCTTCGCTTGGTCCGGTATTTGGGGTGAAAGGCGGAGCAGCAGGCGGAGGTTACGCGCAGGTTGTTCCGATGGAGGATATTAATCTTCATTTTACAGGAGATCTTCATGCGATTGGAGCTGCCAACAATTTGATTGCAGCGATGCTGGATAACCATATCCATCAGGGAAATGCACTGGATATTGATACGAACAAAGTTACGTGGAGACGTTGTGTAGATATGAATGACCGTCAGCTCCGCTCTATTGTGGACGGGTTGGGAGCTAAGGCAGATGGAGTGACCAGGCAGGATGGATTTGATATTACGGTGGCTTCCGAAATTATGGCAGTATTTTGTCTGGCAAATGATATTCTGGATCTGAAAGAACGTGTGTCTAAGATTATTGTAGCGTATTCAAGAGAAGGCAAACCTGTTACGGCAGGAGACCTTCATGCGGAAGGCGCGGTGGCTGCGCTTCTTAAAGATGCGTTAAAGCCGAATCTGGTGCAGACATTGGAAGGAACGCCTGCATTTATCCATGGCGGGCCATTTGCGAACATTGCTCACGGCTGTAATAGCGTTATTGCCACGAAGATGGGAATGAAGCTGTCAGATTATATGATTACAGAGGCGGGATTCGGCGCAGATTTGGGAGCGGAGAAATTCATTGATATTAAGTGCCGTATGGCAGGTATCCGTCCGAATGCAGTAGTTCTGGTGGCTACAATTAAAGCGCTGAAATATAACGGCGGTGTGCCGAAGACAGAATTGCAGACAGAGAATTTGGAGGCGCTTGAAAAAGGAATTCCAAACTTGCTGAAACATATTGAGAATATTACAAAGGTATATCATCTTCCGGTAGTAGTAGCGATCAATGCTTTCCCGACAGATACGGAAGCGGAGCTTGCGCTTGTCCGTGAGAAATGTGAAGAGCTGGGCGCAAATGTAGCGTTGTCTGAGGTGTGGGCACGCGGCGGCGAAGGCGGAGAAGAGCTCGCAAAAGAAGTAATCCGTCTTTGTGAAGGTGAGAGTACGATGGAATATGTGTACGATGTCAATGCGTCTGTAAAAGAGAAGATTGAAGCAATTGCAGCAAAGGTGTACGGAGCTGACGGAGTGGATTACACACCCAAGGCAAATAGGGAAATTAAGAATCTGGAAGCAATCGGGCTCGGAAATCTCCCGATCTGTATGGCAAAGAACCAGTACTCACTGACAGATGATGCAAAGAAACTGGGTAGGCCGGAGAACTTCCGAATTACGATTCGTGATATTACAGCTTCTGCGGGAGCAGGTTTCCTGGTTGCCCTTACAGGCGATATTATGAAGATGCCGGGACTTCCGAAGGTACCTTCCGCAGAAAAGATTGATGTAGACGCCGACGGCGTAATATCAGGCTTGTTTTAAGGAGAAGAAAGATTATGATGTTAGAGCAGAAAACCACAGATTTTCTGGAAGTATTATCCTCTGCCGCACCGGTCCCGGGCGGCGGGGGCGCATCAGCGGCAGTAGGCGCGTTTGCGTCAGCCCTCGGAATGATGGTGGCAAACCTTACAATTGGAAAGAAAAAGTATGCTGATGTGGAAGCGGAAATTATAGAAAGAAAAGAACGCCTTCTGGTTCTTCAGAAGAAGCTGGTAGAGCTGACGGACAGAGATGCGGAAGCATTTGAGCCGTTGTCAAAAGCGTACGGACTTCCCAAAGAGACGAAGGAGCAGATGGAAGAGAAAGAGCGTGTAATGGAGAAAGCGCTGTATGAGGCGAGTATTGTGCCGCTTGAAATTATGAAGACTGTTTCCGAGGTTATGGATGAGTTAAAGGCATTGGGCGAGAAGGGAAGCAGGATTGCAATCAGCGATGTGGGAGTTGCGGTTCTGTTTGCACGTGCGGCGCTGGAGGGTGCTTCCCTTAACATTTATATTAATACCCGCCTTATGAAAGACAGGGACCAGGCAGAACGTCTAAATCGGGAATCGGACCATATGATTACAGAAGTACGGAAGCTGCAGGAAGAAATCTATGCAGGCGTGCTGGAGAAGATTCGATAGGAGGAAAAAGATGAGTGTATTAATGAAGGGAGCCGATGTGGCGAACGCCATGAAGGAAGTGCTGATAAATAAAGTGGAAGCTCTGAAAGAAGAAGGGACTGTTCCGTGTCTGACCATCGTGAGGGTGGGAAACCGGCCGGATGACCTGGCTTATGAGCGGGGTGCGAAGAAGCGTATGGAAATGACGGGAATTACATGCAGGGTACTGGAGCTCCCGGAAAAGATTACACAGTCAGAGTTTGAAGAAGAATTCCGAAAGGTAAATGATGATCCGGCTGTTCATGGAATTCTTCTTTTCCGCCCTCTGCCAAAGCAGTTGGATGAAGAGCCGGTTAAGGCAATGATTCATCCGGAAAAGGATATGGACTGTATGAGTCCGGTAAATGTTGCGAAAGTATTTGCGGGTGACGAGACAGGATATGCGCCTTGTACGGCAGAAGCAGTGATGGAGATGCTGGATTATTATGACATTGATCCGAAAGGGAAAAATGTTACCGTAGTGGGAAGGAGTATGGTGGTTGGCAAGCCTTTGTCTATGATGCTGCTTAAGAGGCATGCGACGATTACAGTCTGCCACACGAGAACGGTTAATTTGATGGAAATCTGCCGCGGTGCGGAGATTCTTGTTGCTGCGGCAGGAAAGGCCAGAATGATAACGGCGGATATGGTTGGCGAAGGCGCAGTTGTTGCGGACGTAGGGATTAATGTGGATGAAGCCGGCAATCTGTGTGGAGACGTGGATTTTGATGCTGTAGAGCCAAAAGCGTCTTATATCAGCCCGGTGCCGAGAGGTGTGGGAAGTATTACAACTTCTGTTCTGGCTAAGCATGTGGTGCGCGCGGCTGAAAGGGCAAGCGGGAAGTAAAAACAGCGGGATTTGAATCAGTGTGATAATAAGTTAATGATTTACCATGTTAAAGTAAACAAAAAAAGAGGCCTAAAAAGGGGATTGTTTGTCAACGTGCATAAAATTGATTGTTTTGAAAATTAGTGTATTGACGATTAAAAAAAGTGGTGATATATTATAAACATCTTAAATGTGTGACATTTAAGTGAGACCAATTTGGTTGTTATTGCAGTTACGCTGTTGCCGGTTATTTCCCCCAAGAATGACCTTGCGGCAGTGAACTCCAATTGATATATACATTCCTCGAAAGAGGAGCATTCCCCAGCTTTGTATATAAACAAAACTGCAATGCAACGAGGAAAAACCTCTCAATGACATACCAAAAAGAAAGGGCACGACATATTCAGATGTCGTGCCTTTTCTTTTTGAGTTAAATTAACCTGCGCCCGGAGGACGCAGGTTTCCAAAATGTGAGGCGGGGGCTGCCTCATTGATAAAACGTCGTTTAAGCTTTTGTCGCATCTTTAAAGAAGATGATTGCGCAAATAATCATGACCGCTGTTACGATCCAGGTTAATACGGTGAGCGGGAGTGATGTGATGATAAAGCATGCAACCAGAACACCGATTACGCCGGAAATAGTAAGTACCAGAGAAGTTGCTCTGTTGTATTTTCCTTCTTTTACGAATTTAATACCAGCGGATGGCATCAGGAATGCACAGGAACCCATCATAATTGGGAAGGCAATATCTGCACTTAAGCCCAGCAGCAGACACAGCGCCATACATGGAGCGTAAAGTCCGAGACCAACAATCATAAGAGCACCTAGAACAAAGTTGATGAGAACGCCAATGACAAGTTTGGCTCCGGTAAGACCACTGGCGGTTCCGACGATGCCGAAAGGCCCGATGCCTGTAAGCTTGCATATCATAACAATTGCAAGTGCAATCAATGCACAGCCGAGAGCGATACGTACTTTCTTCAAATCCCATTTTGATACAACGGAAGCACCGATAACGGCTCCCAGGACAGCAGCGCCGATCATAAGAACCAGTGTAAGCGGATCTACAGTTACCTTCTGGATGAAGACAACTGCTTCCGTAACAACCGGGATGGCGTATGCTACGTTCAGTGTTCCCGGAATCAGGTCATCGGGACAGGTTTTGGTGAATTTAAAAGCTGTCGTTGAGGTTGCATAACTTCCGATTCCAAGCGTATCAAAGAAGTTTGCCAGCGCTCCGATAATGATGGCGGGTATGTATTTTACACTTTTAAAATCTTCCTTGTGTTTCAGTACATCCCTTACATAGTAAACCCCGAAAACTGCAGTCCATATAATCAGGACCCATACTAAGATTTTTGCGACACTCATATTGATTCCTCCTCTAGATTAACTATTTGATATGAGCTATCAAAATAAATGAAAAAAGGCGTTCGCCCTACTGGTGACCGCCTTCGGTTATAAGATACTCATATATTATACTTTCTCTGTCAATATTTTGTCAATATTATATTGAAAAATACTGTTACAAAATAGAATATATTTATAGATATTTATGCCGGAAGCTATTGACGGAGAGGCGGGGTAATTATTATAATTATCAATATATAGATGGTTGGACAGGAAAGAACTTGCCTGATATTCTGTATAATGCTGCAGAACGGAGGAAATGAAAAGTGGAGATGGAAAAGAATGCTGTACAGACATGCGGGGATGAGACGGAAGACAGCAGGGAGTTTAAGAGAGCGAAATACATTGTACGGGTCAGGCGGGACAAAAAGCTTTTGAAGACTTTTGTAAAGTTTTCGAATCGGATCCGTCATCCGCGTGTGACGGTATATTTGGTTACGGTTGGAGCGATGCTGGTAGCGCTGCCGATTGCGAATAAGGACATTGCGCTTCCGGGGGTAATTATTTCTTATGCTGTAGGGGCGCTCATGCTGCTGTTTGCGCTGTTCCGGCATAATATATCTGTAAGTATGATGGCGGACAATCCGGCGACAAAACTGGATGCGGAACTTACCTATCTGTTGGGAAGTACCGGCATTCAGGTAGAGGAAGGCGGAAAGATTGAAAACTTTGGAAATTATAAAAAAATATACCGCGTGTGGGAGGATGAGAAGTTTTTCTATCTGGGGATGAATGAAGATGATTTGTTGGTTTTCCCAAAGGAGAATTTTGAAACGGGAGATCCGGGAACTTTCCGGGATTTTATTCTGGATAAGAGCAGAGTGGATTTCCGCTGGGTACCCACCAGGCCGGATAACATCATAAAAAACAGGATTGCGCAGATGCGCTGGAACATGGCAAAGGAAGACGAAGAAGAGACGGAGAAAAAAGAAAAGAAGGAAAAGAAGAAGAAAAAAGGCATTTGATTTAACGCAAATGCCTTTTATGTACTTTCTATATTCAATTGTAAAGAAAATGCCTGCTAACTAGGCTGCAGAGCCTTTCTTGATACCGTCGTGCAGATATAAGAATGCTGTGAAGTATACGACAACAACGATAACCTTTGTAAGGACATCCAGTGGTAAGCTTTTTACAAATGCATAAGCTACGTATACACCAAGGGAGCCTGCGATAGCCTGTGTCCAGGAACAAACCATATCAAATTTACCTTCTTTAATAAACTTCGGTCCATTACCAAATGCCATCAGGAATGCACAAGATCCCATCATAGCCGGGAATGCACAGTTCGCATCCATTCCCAGTGCAAGAACCATAGCCATACAAGGTGCGTAAAGACCAACACCGATACACATAAGAGCACCGAAGATAAAGTTTCCAACAACAGCGATAACCAGTTTACCGCCGGAAAGTGCGGTTGCAGTACCCTGAGTACCGAACGGACCAACACCTAAGTTCTTCATAAGAACAACGGTTGCAAGAAGGAAAAGACCGACAAACAATGAGAAGCGGACTTTCTTTCTGTCGAATTTGGAAACGATACCGGCCATTACGATAGAACCTGCAATAGCAGCAACGATCATAAGTACAAGTGTAAGAACATCCATTTCAACAATGCCGAAGAAAAGGAATGCTTCCACACATACAGGTAC
>ERZ1673697.3469-NODE-3469-length-11528-cov-4.032773_pt1 | contig 11528 bp, 8 predicted proteins | sample MGYA00580227_ERZ1673697 | MGnify/ENA primary metagenome ERZ1673697 (study PRJEB41218, sample SAMN15661759) | gut metagenome | host: Homo sapiens | place: Canada: London | collected 2015-08-20/2019-03-30 | study: EMG produced TPA metagenomics assembly of...
AATATTATGGATTGTCTGCGGAAGGTAAAGGCTGCTTTCCCTGATACCCCGGTTATTGCCGGGAATATTGCCACAGCAGAAGCCGCAGAAGCCCTCATTCAGGCTGGTGCAGATGCGGTAAAGGTTGGCATTGGTCCGGGTTCCATCTGTACTACTCGTGTGGTTGCTGGAATTGGCGTTCCACAGATCACAGCCGTTTACGATGTTGCCAGTGTGGCAAAGAAGTATGGCATTCCGGTTATCGCAGATGGTGGTATTAAGTATTCTGGTGACATTGTAAAAGCATTGGCAGCTGGTGCCAATGTGGTTATGCTGGGATCTCTATTGGCTGGTTGTGAAGAATCTCCGGGAGAAACCGAAATCTATCAGGGCAGACGCTTTAAGGTATATCGTGGTATGGGCAGTCTGGCAGCTATGGCAAATGGCTCAAAAGACCGGTATTTCCAGGAGGGTGCAAAGAAACTTGTTCCAGAGGGAGTCGAAGGCCGTGTACCATATAAGGGGAGTGTGGCAGATAGCATATTCCAGCTGGTCGGCGGCATTCGTTCTGGTATGGGTTACTGTGGTTGTAAGACAATTCCGCTGCTGCATGAAAAGGCAAAGTTTGTACAAATTACTGGTGCAGGTCTGATTGAAAGCCATCCGCATGATATTCAGATCACCAAGGAAGCTCCGAATTATTCTGCGCATGTATAACATATTAAAATAGAAGTTACTTGTATGCGGGCAGTATCGTTTTATCGGTACTGTCCGTTTTTTACTTTGTAGGAAAAAGAGTTTGCTTTATTGTGATATGTTACAAAGAAAATTCAGAAAATTTGTTTAATTTTAATTTGGAAAACACTTGACAAAATTGGAAAAATCAGCTCCAATAAAAATGGAGAAAATACATTAAAAAGTATATTTTCTTTTGACAGATAGATAACATATAATTATAAGAGTGTTCGTTTTGTTTTTATTATGTAAGGAGGAATCGTTTATGAAAAAGGCAATTAGTGTTTTGGCAGCAGGCATAATGGCATTGTCTTCTTTGCCGGTATTGGGTGTCAGTGTAGAAGAAACTTATGCTCTTGGCGATGTGGACATGGACGGCGTTGTGACGGGACATGATACGGCAATGGTATCTCGTTATGTGCTGGATGATACTATACATTGACAGAAGAACAGTTGAGACTGGCTGATGTGAATGAAGACAACGAAGTGAATCAAGCAGATGCAGATCTGCTTTACAATGGAATGTAGGAGTATAATCTGGGCTGTACTACAATGAAATTAGAAAGATCATTCTTATTTATAGAGGATGCGTCGGATATTTCAACATATTGTCAAAAGCGGAATGATAATTTGGAACAATTTGGCGAACGTAAACTTGGATGGCGTGGTTGATTTAGTAGACGCTTGCGGAGTTTTAAAATTATTTGGTTGTCAATTAGCTGTTATAACAATATTTGAAAATAAATGACAATACTATATTGCAAATATGAATGTTGTTTATTTGGCTAAATGGTGAAGAACGCAATACGGCGTATATTGATGCGAAAGGATGCTTCTTCTATAACGGTTAATGCCTATTTCAAACGCATAAAAAAGATGGACAGTATCGATTTGTCGGTACTGTCCGTTTTTTGCTGTTCAGTTCGTTTCGTTTTCGATTGCAGCCGCTAATAAATTCCATGTAGCACGGTCAACCATACCGGTGGGTTTGCGTCCGGTGAGATTTTGAAATACCTGTACGGCTCGTTGTGTTGCTGCATCATACATGCCTGTCAGTTGTAATTCTCCTGTATTCGGATATCGCAGCCGCAGTGTTTTCAATATGCTTTGCACTACCAATACTGGAAACCCAGTTTCGCCGCCGCCTAATATTTCCCGATTGTTGCCGAATACAGATAGTTTTGTTGGCGGCTGTCCAATTTGTTTGCGGTATTGTGCGACAATGGCATCCCATGTGGTACGGTTTGTTTCTCCATTCGGACGCAGCCCATTTTTTTGTTGAAATGCCCGTACAGCGAGAGCGGTTTCTCGTCCATAGATGCCATCTGGCACAACTTGGGGCATGGTTTCATCATAAAAGGAAAGACTATAAAGATACCGCTGTAATTCTCGGATGTGATTGCGGCGATCTTCGTTTGTATATGCCATGGATGGTTCCCCCTTTGGTTAAGAGATGACATAGCCTGGATTTTGGTAAGGCTGTTTTTCATAGCCATATTTTAAGTCGGTATATACACGTGTAATATCGTTCCATGTGGCAACATTTGCATTTCCTGACTCAGGCAAGCCAAACAGACGTTGAAATGCTGCCACAGCAGCACGTGTCATAGGGCCAAAATAACCGGTTGCCCGAACAGAGCCTATTTCAGGATAGGTTTGCCCAATATAGTTTAAGTACGTTTGTAAAATTTTTACATAGGGGCTGGTGACGCCTTCTTGCAGTAATACCCCCGGAAACGGTACAATTTCCTCTTCCGAACCAGTTGGTTCCGGCAGGGATTCAATGATGCCGGTGTAGGCACGATACAAATCGTACCATGTTGCACGGTCTACAATGCCGGTTTGCGGTAAGCCATAGGTTTTTTGAAAAGACTTGACAGAGTCTTCTGTTTGGCTGCCGAAGTAGCCTGTAACGGCAATCGGCAGTACAGTGGAATAATAGGCACCGACCATGGCAAGATAGTATTGCATACTGCGAACTGCCTGCCCCTGCATACCAATGTGTAAATCTTCTGTATATTGGGCAGGAAATTCTTCCTGTGCAATGCCTTCCGAATCCAGTTCTGCTAACCGTTTTACACTGGTATAGATGTAAGCAATTCGATACCAGGTTGCTTCATCTACAATACCCGTTGGTGCAAGGTTGAAAATTTCCTGAAACTTGAGCACGGCAGATTGTGTAGCATAGTCATAGACACTATTGACATTTGCAATTTTTGGAATGGCTGGATAATTGCGGGAGATGCGGTTTAATTGGATTTGCAGGGTGCGGACATCTTCTCCAGAATAGCCTAGTTCAATTGCAAATCCGGGATAAGATGGAGTCGCTGATCGAACCGGTGCATTTCGTACTAGTTCAATATCGTCACCATAATAATATCTTAATATATCATACGCATCATATCCCTGATTTGCCAAATCTACTGTACCCCATTGAGAAAGTCCGTCACAAGTGACGGTTGTGCCGTTGCAAAAAGCAGCGAAAAGTGGTTCGGTCGTACCCTGTCGGCGAATATAGCTGTTAATCTGTTCATCTACGAGTTGGCTGATATTTTCAAAAACATCACGGCCATTGATAAATTTTTGGTCATACTGGGTAGAATCTGTAATATCAAAGTCATATCCTCTGGAGCGGTACCACTCTGTATAAATGCGATTTAGAGCGAATGTCATAATTACATAGATATTGGCACGCAGAGAGGCTTCTGGCCAGGTCGGATAGATTTCACTGGAAGCAACATTTTTCACATAATCTGGAAATGGTATCGTGACGACATTGCCATCGTTGCTGGGTTTTCCCAGATGGACAGTAATCATTTCCGGAATAAAAGGTTCTCCTCTTGGCATAAGCACGTTCTCCTATTGATCAGCCGTGGAAGCCGGTATTTTTATGGATTGGATGGAATGGAAAAATATTGTTTTGTCTGCTGTGGTTTAATCCGGAAACCGAGGCTCTGTGTTTTCATATACAACAGTTGGTGGATTTTCTCCCGGCCGCTTTGGCAGTGGAATCATAGCAAATTTCTGGAGAGAGGTAATGCCGGGAAAAATGGGAAGTCCACGGCTTTCCATGCGAAAATAGTCGGGATGGTAGACCATCACATCATAGCTTTGGTATAGTTGTCTGTCAGTGGAAGAGGCATTTGGATTCAGTTCTGGAGCCGGTAATGGAATATGATCTGTTTCTCCACTTTCATTTGTCATGCCGCTGAAGTATAGCCTGCTGTTTCCCTCTTCCATGGCAGAGACGGTTACAGTGACATTGGGTAATGGCAAGGCTTCACTTCCAGTACGGGTAATGACTTTTAAAAAGCCATATGCAGTATTGGGTGCAATTTTAGGGACTGGTTCTAATTCTACCACAGGTGTTTTTTCTTCCGGCAGGATAGAGGAAAGTAATTCTGTTGGGATCGGACTGACAGGTGGCGGTTCGGTTGTTGCTGCATTATCTGAGGAAGTTGTGGGAGATTCTGGTTCGGGTGGTGTTACAATATCAGATGACAGTGGTTCTGATGTAGGGGCTTCTGTTGGTGCTGTTGATTCTGGCGGTAGATTTTCTGGCGACATTACAGGGGACTCTGGTACAGATGAGGATGTAGGGATTGGCGGCAAATCGGGTGCAGATGGGAAAGCGTTTGTTTCTGTTGCCGGTGTTGTGATCGTATCTGTCACGTCTGTTATCGATTGGGATTCGGTTATTGTTTCCTGTGCCGGATGGGCACGGCGGTAAAGCTGCATCATTTCAGCCTGATATTCCGCAGCGGTTTTGGGTTTTTGCTGCATAGAAATGCCCTCCTTGAAAATTTGATTTTGGTGCAGTATATGCAGCAGCTGTTAAAAACAGAACAGGGGAAACACAATGATGTGCTTCCCCTGCATTAGATTTTTAATTTTAAGAGGCATCTGTTGCCAGTGCTTCTCGTCGAAACAGGAAGGAGATACACCAAACGGCAGAAATGGCAACTAAAATATAGATGGTTCTGCTGATGATAGAGGCTGCTCCACCGAATAACCATGCCACTAAATCAAACTCGAAAATGCCGACCAATCCCCAGTTGATACCGCCGATAATCAATAAAATCAATGCGAGTTTATCCCACATATCCAAACCACCTCGTTTCTTGTTCACAGCATTGCTGTGCAGAGATAGCATATCCAAAGTAAGCGGAAACTATGCAGAGGTTTGAAACGAAATTGATAAAAATAGTATAAAATTCCTTTTACATTTCATATAATTTAGTCATATTGCCTAAAAATCCGAAAAAAAAGCATTTTTTCCGAAAAATGCTTGACGATTTCCGAAAAGTACGGTATAATAGAAACAGTGAGAATAATGTTGAATTATTATCACTCGTTTTGTTGTCTCCTTTCTTTTGTTCTACATATGTTTTTCGCCGCTGGAGCATTTCCAGCGGCAATTTTTTTATTTATTTTGCAAACAACAAGAAAGCAGGAATGCATTTTTTGTGCATTCCTGCTTTTTCGTCAGCGTTTGTCATTTTAAAATGTGTTAGATTCTGCATCTGGATTGCAGGGATCCTCTGGCCATTCCTCTTTATATTCCGAATCCACACCGAGGTATTCTTCTAAGCAGATACCAAGTTTTTGGATTTCCTGTGCAATTTCTACGCCGACATAGCGAACATGCCAGGATTCGTATTGATAGCCGGTAATGGATTCCTTTCCCTGCGGGAATCGAATGATAAAGCCGTAGTCCGCACAGTGTTCTTCCAGCCATTTTGCTTCTTCGGTATCATCAAATTCATTGCTGATGTTATTGAAATCAATGACCATACCGGTTTGGTGTTCAGAGTGACCCGGTCGGGCAGAGTAGGTATCTGCCTCTTTCCAACCGTCCCGCACACAGTATTCCTGATAGACAGTCAGCTGATCCTGATAGGAGCGGTAGTCAGAGGCATCAAAGAGGTTTAAGCCGGCTTCCTGGGCATCGTTGATCATTTTATTCAATGCCTTTTGTGTTTCGGACGTCAATCCCTGTGGATCATAGGATTCGGGCAAAGAATAGGTTTTGTTGACAATCAAAATGTCATCTACATAGGTACAGCCGTCCTGTTCTTCCAGATGTCGAACCGTAACAGGAATTTCGGCAGAAACATTAGGATCATTTTTTGCTGTAACAGAGATGATACAGGTACCGGGTGCAATGCCTTTGACCGTACCAGTTTCGTCTACCGTTGCAATTTCCTCATCACTGGATGTCCAAATTAAATGGCTGCTGTTTGCAGCTCCATGAGCGGAGAGCGAGACTTTAATTGGTGCAGCGGCATCTTCCAGTACGGCAAGATATGTGGTGTTGGGGGTAATGGAAACAATATCTGCATTGACGGTATCATTTCCATTCTGATTTGTTTGCTGGGCATCCGGATCACGATTGTCACTCAGACTGCTCTGATTTGCAGCAAGAGAGGAATCATCGGGCTTGTCTTTATTATTTTGGACTGTATGGATAATCAATCTGGCTGCGAAGCCGCCGATCAGAATCAACGCATAGACAGCTATGACAATTGCCCACATTTTTCTGCCTTTGGGCAGCCGAATCCGTTCCTTTGGTTCTGGTTCTGGAATTTCTTCCAATGTATCAATATCTGGCCATACTTCAGACGAAACTGGATCCTCTTGGTCTGGCATAGCATGTGAGACAATCGGACGTTTTTGGAGTCGTGGCAACGGTTCTCTTTTTGGCTGTGGCTGAATGATAGGCCGCCACGGGTCTGCTTGTTCTGTGGACGATTTTGGATTGGGTATTGGGGTATGTTGAATTGGCTGTTCTGTCGAAACTGGACGAGAAGCCGCTGCCTGTTGAGTAGGTTTGTCTGTCGAAGTCGGACGAGAAGCCGCAGTCCGTTGCGTTGGCTGTTCTGTCGAAACTGGACGAGAAGCTGCTGCCTGTTGGGTAGGTTTGTCTGTCGAAGTCGAACGAGAAGCCGCAGTCCGTTGTACTGGCTGTTTTGTCGAAGTCGGACGAGAAGCTGTTACCTGTTGTACTGGTTTTTCTGTTGAAGTTGGATGAGAAGCTACCGTTCGCTGTGCCGATTGTGTGTTCGAGACATGACTGCGGTTTAGTTTTGTAGCTGGCTGCTGCACATTCGGGCCGCCGCCTGGATATGTTGGACGGTTGCTATTCAAAATTGCAAAAATGTCATCATCTAAATCGGAAGCCGGTGCATGATTTTGTTTTGTTTCTTCTGCTTTTGCCATCCGTTTTCCCTCCTGTTATATGAAAACAGTGTGTTTCTTCTTTCTTTGTGCTCTGGGATATGAAATCCGTTGGAGTGATTATGGTATCCTATTTATTATAGCATATGGAGAGGACACTTGTCATTTGTTATTTTACACAAATTTCAACTGTTGAAAATGGGTTATTTTCCGGTTTTTGTGCAACTTCTTTAAAATCAAAGGGAAGAAATGCAGCAAATTGCATAAAAATATGGGGAAGTTGCAGGATAGTAGTTGCTTTTTTCTATAAATTATGCTATACTAATGGGAGAAATGGATGGTAGTTATGCGATAGTTCCTTCTTGATGGATGTGCTTCTATGCATCTTTCAGATTTTTAGGAGCGGAAAGTTGAAATACAAGCCATTTGCGTTCTATGGGAATACAGATCTGATAACGGAAGAAGAAAGATAAAATATGGATTGTCCATAAAAATAAACCAAACCATCATTGTTTCAAACAGAAAGAGAGGATTTTTACATGAAGAAAACCATGAAAAAAATTGTAGCTGCGGTTTCTGCTAGTGCAGTTTTATGCAGCAGCCTTGCTTTATCCAGTTTGCTGAGCGGTTCCAATCTGGCACTTGCAGCGTCAGAAAGCATTGCAGATCAAACAGAAGTCGGAACACTTGGCATTGCTGGCGGCGGCTTTGTATCTGGTATTGTGACTGGAAAAAATGTGATGTATGCCCGTACAGACGTTGGCGGTGCGTACAAGTATAACTATGATACCGGAAACTGGGATCAGATTCTGGATGACTTGAATGATGCAGAACGTGGCTTTTTAAGCGTGGATGCTATGTGCATTGACCCGACAGATGATGATACCATTTATATGCTCTGCGGCTGTGCGTATTTCAGTGATGCCAAGACAGAAATTTTCCGGTCTCGGGACGGCGGTAAAACATTCGACCGGATTGATGTCACGGACATGATTCAGGTACACGGAAATGGTGCAGGCAGACAGTGTGGGGAAGCCATTGCCGTAGATCCGGACAACCCGAATATTATTTACTGCGGCGGCGATGTTACCGCTGGTGATTCTGCTTTGATTATGAGTAAAGACGGCGGCGACACTTGGGAATCGGTCAAGGGCTATGATGATCTGGGATTCTTTAAAGAATCCATCAAATGGCCGACTTGGACGGAACATATGACCCGTGCTTTAACCAGCAGCGAATATGCTTCGCAAAACGGTGTTGCCATTGTGCAAATTTTAGATGGCAAGATTTACGTTGGTACAAGCATTGCTGGCGAGGGCAACATTGTGGTTGCAGATGTTGGTTCAGATGACTTTACAGTGTTGAGTGCGGATTTGCCCACCGAATATTATCCTTCCCGAATCAATGTGGATGCAGATGGCAATCTGTTGATTGCTTATGCCGGCAGCCTGACGTTCAGCGGCGGCGGTGCATTGTATCGGTACAATCCGAAGACTGGAGAAGCAACTGATATTACGCCGACAGCCCATGCTTATGGTGCGGTTTATAGTGACCCGAATGATGCCAATAAGTTGGTTGCAACCAGCTGTGACTTTAGTTATTCACAGCTGTGGACAGAAAATGCATGGGAAACCGACTCTGTTGCATGGGGTTCTCAATTCTTCCGTTCAACCGATGGCGGTGTAACCTGGGAGAGCATTACCCCCGGAAATTCAAAAACTTGGGGTGGACCATTGCAAGCAGATTATTTGCAGGATGGCGGCAGACCTTGGATTCAAGGCTATTCCGTACACTGGAGCGGTGCAATGGTGCTTGACCCACAGAATCCTGATCGCTTCTTAGTGACCTCTGGTAACGGCGTATTTGCCTGTGATAACACTTGGGATGAATTGCCAGTTGTTTATTTTGAGGCAGATGGTATTGAAGAAGTCGTTGCACTGGATATGATTAGCTCAAAAGGCAAAAATCCATATTCTGTTATTGGCGACTATGATGGATTTGAACACATTGACAAAGTAAACTCCAATCGGTACGCTCCAACCATGACCGCAGCAACAGGCGGCAGCGGTTCTGCCAGTGCGATTGCGTATTGCCCGCAGAATTCGGATGTTATGCTGCGTTGTTCAGAAGGAAAGGGCGTTGGTTACTATACGTTAGACGGCGGAGAAAACTGGGTACAGATGGATTGCCCGGCTGGCGGAAAGGCTGCTATCACGCAGTTGGAAGACGGCTCTTATCGTTTCTTGAAGAGCAGCGGTGAAAACTCTACTGCCGTTTCTTATTCCGATGACTACGGTGCAACTTGGACATCCTGCACTGGCATTGCCTCTGCTTATGGTTCAAAGCCAACCTTTATGGCAGTAGAAGAAAGTGATCCGAGTATTGTGTATGCCTATGCAACTTATTATAATTCTTCTTGGTTCTATTCCAAGACAGAACCGGACATTACAGATGCCTGCTACAAGTTCTATGTCAGCCATGACTACGGTGCAACCTTTACAGAAGAAACCGATATTGCAATGTATGATCAGTGCGACAGTGCTGGCAGAATTGCTGTTCTGGGCGATGGAGAACTGGCATTGGGTGCTGGTTGGTACGGTGCTTATCGGGTCAGCGATTACGGGAAAAAAGTAGAGAAAATGGATGTTTCTTACTGCAAGACCATGGGTTATGGTGCACCGGAAAAAGAGGGCGACCTCAACACGCTGTATATGTACGGAAAACCGCAGGAAGATGACATGGAAGGTGTTTATCGTTCGACGGATGGCGGTGAAACTTGGGTTGCCATCAATTTGCATCACCTTTATGGCGGTACAGGCAATGGTAACTTCCTGATTGGCGATATGAATGAGTTCGGTACGGTTTATATGTCTACGGTTGGCTGCGGTATTGTTTATATGCAGTCTGCTGGCGGAACAGATCCGAAACCGACCACTACGACTACTACAACTACAGAAACTATTGAAACCACTACAACATTAAAAACAACGACAGAAACAGGAGAGACTACAACTACTTCGAGTGGCGTCGTTACGACGACTACAGTTACAACAACAAATAATGACGATGTGATTGGTGACATAAACGCAGATGGCAAGGTTGACCTGACAGATGCAATCTGTATAAATAAGTATTTGGCTGGACAGATGGAATTGAGTGAACAAGCAAAGAAGTGTGCAAACTGTGATCAGTCAGACGGCACAGCTACTATTAACGAAGCAGATGGAACTGCATTGATCAATTTTGTCATCATGATAATTGTGAAATTGCCAGTTTAAGGATATTAGATATGTTGCTGGGCTGAAATTTAAATTTTCAAGTAATGAGAGGTGGACATGCCAAAATGGTGTGTCCACCTTTGTTTCTGCCGTGACAGTAGAAACAAGATAAGTTGAATCATGTTTTTGTTCTGCATCAAACCGCCAAATCCTGTATTTTCACACAGTTTTCATTGACAGAACGACATAGGAATGCTATAATGTTGTTGTCTTATCCAAACTGTAAGGCGAAATTCGTGACAGAAAAAGAAGATACAATAGAAAATTAGGTTATCATGATCAGGAGGGAACATTGATGAAAAAAACATGGAGAAAGGTTTGTGCAATTCTTTGCAGCGTTGCCTTGCTGGGAGCAGGTGCAACGGTGCCAGTTTCTGCTGCTACGGTGGATGATGTCATTGCGGCAGCGTATGCAGTTGGCATTCCGTCACAGTACATTCAGGAGGGCATCGCCATGTATGGTGGTGGGAATTACACTTCGGAACAGTGTGATCAGGCAGTGGCTTCCATCTATTCCTATCAGGGCAGAGTGGATGATTTGCTGTATGATTATTTTGGTGTGGAGAAACCATCTTCTGGAGGCGGCAATTCTGCTACTACGCCGTCCGGTTCAAACAATGGTCAGCCGGCAGTTACGACGAAAGCACCGCAGAATGCCGGAGATCAAACGATTACTACAACAAAGAACTTTGTAGATATGACATTGGATGAAAAAATTGATTATGTCAATCAATTGCCAGCAGAAGAACGCAGCGAATATCTCTCGAATTTGACAACGGAAGAGCGAAATAGTTTCATTAAGCAGCTGCCATTGGATGATAAGGCAAATGTGCTGAATGAATTTTTAGGAGTAGGCGATTCCTTGGGTTTGCATTTTACAGTAGATGAAATGACCAATGATACCGTGGTCGTGAGTGCAAGAGATAAAAACGGTAAACTGATTGATGTTTCTGCGATGGGAATCACGGTGGAAGAAACCGGGAAATCCTATACGCTGCCAATTGCCATTGCAGCACTGTTGGCAGGCTGCGGTGTGAGTGGGATGGCGGCACTCATCTTTTTTGCTGGCAGAAAAAAACGGAATGAGGATGAAGCATGAAGAAAAAATCGGTAGAAAAAGAGTCTCCAGCGGCTTTGCCGTTGGCAATGCCTTTGATATTGCCATTGGTGACATTGCTGCTTTGTGCGGCACTTATTTTAGTCTGTGGGATTCGTCCATATGAAAAGTTACATACTTATTTGCAGATTGCCTTTATGGATGACCTGAAACAGACACCGTCTAGTGGTGCAGATGGTCTGGAAATTGTTCAGAATGACATCACAACAAATTATAGCGGAAAAGTTTCTCAGACTGGGGAG
>ERZ1673697.3470-NODE-3470-length-11528-cov-4.013859_pt1 | contig 11528 bp, 8 predicted proteins | sample MGYA00580227_ERZ1673697 | MGnify/ENA primary metagenome ERZ1673697 (study PRJEB41218, sample SAMN15661759) | gut metagenome | host: Homo sapiens | place: Canada: London | collected 2015-08-20/2019-03-30 | study: EMG produced TPA metagenomics assembly of...
CCCGGATATCCTCCTGGGTCGCATCCAGTACCTGATTTCTCTCCTCCCTGATCATCTTGGCGCTGACATGGTTCATATACAGATTCATGGAACGGTCACCCTTTGCCGCAGGCGTCATGGGCTGATCCAGATTACTCATGGTTCCGATAATGTATTTATTCATATCGTAATCACTGACTGTAAAATTCCGCAGATACTCTGCCACACCCTCGTAGATTTCCATGGTACGTTTCAGATTCGGATCACGGTAAGACACAAAAAATCCTTCTCCAATACGGTTAAAGTTGCTCATACATCCATAAGCTCCGCCCTTCACACGAATATTCTGCCACAGGTATTCGTATCCCATAATAACCTTGAGAATCTGCAGCGCCCCGGTATAAGATGCGCCGTTGTCGATGAAGTTGCCTACTCTCGCCACATACTGCACTTTGGACGCCGTCTTGAAGCCTTCATTCTTCTTCTCACAGTGAATGACACATGGTGTCTGATTCAAAGCCAGATCTTCCATAAATAATCCGCTCTTCAGGTCAGCAACCTGCGCCTCCAGGCCTTCCAGCCCGGCGCGCTCCGCCGTGTAACTCATCATCATATTATCCGCCCGGAACAACATTTTCACAAGCTTCTCAAGATTGCTGATTAACTTTTCTTTTTCATTGTCAAAATCCTTTTCAATCGCCGCTACCTTCTGATAAAACTCAATACCACTCGTCATATCCTTGAGTTTGGCAGACGGAGACGCATAAGACATCGCGCGGAGAGCCGCCGTCGTATGTCCGGAAGACTGGAAACGCATCAGAAGACGCGAACTGGTCATTGCAAGGATTTCTTTTAAACGCTTTTCATCGGATAATTTTGACTTCGTAAGGATCTCCTTCATCATGGCAAATGCAACCGGAAGTTTGTCATACAGCGCTTTTGCTTTGATTTCAAAAGTTGCTTTAAATTCCTTCTCCCGGACGTTCGTCACATTCGGATACAGCTCCAGAGACGTCCCAATACCACCGGTATGCACATTTATCTCATTAAACAATTCGCCATATTCATAATTTTCCGTATCTATAATTCCAAGCACAGCCTGTAAAATTCCAACATAGGGAAGCATCTCTTCCGGCACCCCGGATAAATCAAACAATAAATCTATATAACCGATTCCATTCGTACCAATTTCATGGAAGACGGTGGGAATACCCGCAATCTCCATTTCTTCGTTGTATATCGGAGCAATCTCTCTGGAAATATCTTCTCTCCTGAGCACCGGAATTGTCGCCAGCTCTTCTTCTGTTGATGGTTCCGACTGATAAGCTTCTAACTCATGGGTACGTCTCACAAGTTCTTCGACCTCCTCCTCAGAAAGCCCCGCTTTATACGCCTGAAGCTTCTCGCTAAGCTCTTTATCCATGCGGGCAGTTCTGCCCCGCTCCGGTTTTACCACTACGATTGCTCCATGTGTATTGTCAAGTAAATATCTGCGGATTAGCTCTTCAAAATATCCGGTATCCATCTGGCTTCTTAAGAATGCAAAAGTATCCAGCGCTTCTATATTGATAAACGGCTTTTCGTCGTCATACAGCCAGCTATCCAGAATCTGAAGGCCATACATCAGTCCCTTGGGATAACGTCCATAATCCGCCTCCCGATACTGGAATTCCTGATAATTAATCCCCGCCTCCAGCGCTTTACGATTCAGTCCATTCTCCGCTATGTCTCTCAGCACATTCTCAATAACCCGGACAAATTCCTCCTTCTGCCCGGCATTGGCATTTTTAGCAATAACGGAGAATATAGGCTGATAGATTCCATTATCATAGGAACCCAGAATATCCTTACCAATCCCCGCGTCCACCAATGCCTTCTTAAGCGGCGCTCCCGGCGCTGAGAGCAGCGCATAATCAAGAATTTCGAACGCCATATAAAGCTCTTTATCCAGACTGGTTCCAATTACCTTGCTGTAAGACAAGTACGTATTATCTTCCTCTGCTTCATCACTGGCAATCGAATAAGGTATCTCCACCTCTTTTATTTCGGAAAATGGTTCCTGAAACCGAATCTCTGAATCTATCTCTTCTGCGTCAAATTGGCTTAAATACTCCCGGTCAAGCCAGAGAAGCTTCTCTTCCATATCCATATCGCCGTACAGATAAATATAACTGTTGGACGGATGATAATACTTTTTATGAAAAGCAAGAAACTGCTCATAGGTAAGCTGCGGAATCACTTCCGGATCTCCGCCGGATTCATTTGCATAAGAAGTATCCGGAAAAAGTGTATTCAGAACTACCCGGTCAAGTACGCCTTCCGGCGAGGAAAATGCACCTTTCATCTCATTGTACACAACTCCGTTATACGAAAGCTCCGCATCTTTATCTTCCAGACTATAACTCCATCCTTCCTGCCGGAAAATCTCGTCATATTTGTAAATATTCGGATAAAACACAGCATCCATATATACATGCATCAGATTTTGGAAATCCTTATCATTGCAGCTTGCCACCGGGTACACGGTCTTATCCGGGTAAGTCATAGCATTTAAAAATGTGTTCAAAGATCCTTTTACCAACTCCACAAAAGGATCTTTCACCGGGAAATTCTTAGATCCGCACAGGACGGAATGTTCCAGAATATGGGGAAGCCCCGTACTGTCCTCCGGCGGTGTCCGAAAGCCAATAGAAAACACTTTGTTATCGTCATCATTTTCCATCAGTACAATCCTGGCTCCGCTCTTTTTATGCTTTAATAAATATCCTTTGCTTTTCAGGTCTTTTAAATCCTTTTCCTGAACCAATTCATATTGATTTAAATCCTTTACACTCATATAAATTCTCTCCATTTTATTTTCTAGTCATTATTCTAACCATATCAGGTCAATCATAACACTTTTTGGAAAAATAAAAAAGAGGGACAAGCCCTCTTTCCTATTTCAGATATAAATTTATTTTGCTGCCTGCTCTTCTTTCTTCTTAATTACATACAATACCAAAAGCATCAAAATAATTCCAACCGGAAGCGCAACAACCGGAGTCTGCACAAAGCCTGATATGATGTATGTAACAAAAGAAACTGCCGCAACTGTAATCGCATAAGGAAGCTGTGTAGACACATGGTTCACATGGTTACACTGTGCTCCTGCCGACGCCATAATCGTAGTATCAGAAATCGGTGAACAGTGGTCGCCGCACACGGCGCCTGCCATACATGCTGAGATGGACATAATCATCATGTTTTCATTCGTCCCGGCAAATACAGCAACTACAATCGGTATCAGGATACCGAAAGTTCCCCAGGATGTACCTGTCGCAAACGCCAGGAAACAGCCTACCAGGAAAATAATAGCCGGAAGTAAATTCACCAGTCCGCCCGCTGCATTTTCCATAACTCCCGCTACAAACTCTGCCGCTCCAAGGCTGTCTGTCATCGCTTTCAGCGTCCATGCCAGAGTCAGAATCAGGATGGCCGGAACCATCGCCTTGAAACCGTCCGGGATGCAGGACATGCATTCGTTAAATTTCAGCACTCTTCTTGCCACATAGAAAATAATCGTAATCACAAAGGCAAAGAAACTTCCAAGCACCAATCCCACAGAAGCATCACTCTGGGAAAATGCCGTTACAAAACTTTCACCGGAAAAGAATCCGCCTGTGTAGATCATTCCAATGACACACGCAATAATCAAAACAATAATCGGGAACACCAGATCAATAACTTTCCCTTTGCCTTCTATAACATCTTCCTCTGCATTCGCATAAGGTCTGTCAGATGTTGTATACAAATCACCTTTTTCTGCGTTGTCCTCGTGCAGCTTCATCGGACCATAATCTACGTTCATCACAACCAGCCCAATCATCATTACGATTGTAAGCAAAGCATAGAAGTTGTACGGAATCGCACGGACAAAAATAGAAAGCCCGTCTTCTCCTTCTACAAACCCCGTAACCGCAGCAGCCCAGGAAGAAATCGGCGCAATAATGCAGACCGGAGCCGCTGTAGCATCAATCAGATAAGATAACTTCGCACGGGATACCTTGTGCTTATCTGTTACCGGACGCATAACGCTTCCCACCGTCAGACAGTTAAAGTAATCATCGATAAAAATTAATACACCCAGCGCAATCGTCGCAAGCTGTGCTCCTGCGCGCGTCTTAATATGTTCGCTGGCCCAACGCCCAAACGCTGCCGAACCGCCCGCCTTGTTCATCAGGCATACCATGATACCCAGAATAACCAGAAATACCAGAATACCTACATTGTAGCTGTCAGACAATACACTGATAATTCCTCCCTGAAATACATGAGTAATCGTCGTCTCAAACGTAAATCCTGAATAAAAGAGTCCCCCCATCAAGATTCCAATAAACAGGGAACTATATACCTCCTTTGTAATCAACGCCAGAACAATCGCAACAATCGGAGGCACCAGCGCCCAGAAAGACGCATACATAGACGGCACATACTCTTCTGCTTCTTCTGCCGCAAATGCAATCACCGGACAGCACATTACCATTAATGCAATCGTCGAAACTGCCCATACTAACTTGTGTTTTACTTTTTTCATCATAAGCCCTCTCTTTTCCTTTATACGTAAAATGCCATGAACAACGCTTACAAGTAAAACGCGCTCATGGCATAATGTCTTTCATTCCGGTATCAATCGCAGCCTGTGATAGCGCTCCACTATTGTGACAGTACACAGCATATTCTGCTGTATCCCAGGAAACGTATCCGGACCAGACTCACTTCCTTCGGCAGTCTCCCCTTTCTCTTTGCAGCAGTTGTCCGGCTGTAGCCGCAAAAATACTGATGAAGCCCGCACCTCTATCAAGCTTATTCATATTATATATGTTGTAACATCTCCGACTTAAAATGTCAAGCTTTCTTTCTCTCTATCTTAAGCTGCAGGTTCACACCAAAAGGATTCACCGTTACCCCTGCGGCTCCCGGCATCATAATATCCGGTATCTTTCCCGCCTCCACTGCAGCCGTCTTCATCTTGCCGCCATGAAACTGCTGGAACTTCTGAAACTCCAGGAAATCTGTAAATAAAGGCTGGAATGCCTGTCCATCTTTCTGCTTAAGCAGCATCATTTCCTTTCCTTCACCCTCCTCCTGGTATGCCACAATATAACGCCCTTCTTTATAATGCGTCATCATCTCTTCCTGCATCTCTTTCATCTCTTCCGTTACCTGCGGATTCGCCTGACGTCGGAACTCCTGCATAAAATAAAGAGCTGTCAAATGAAACTCTGGATTCTCAATCCTTACCTTCCCTTCCGGAAGCATATCGTCACTTGGACGGATAATCAACTCCGTCAGCTGAATAGCAATTTCATCCGGCGTTCCTTTTCCAACCTTAATGCAGTTCACACCTGTTGGAAACAGGCTGTTATAGAATGCCAGGAACTGCTTCTTATCTACCTGTGCAATCTGCACCGGGATATTTTCTGCACGAAGCTCCTCTGCTGTCTTCTTCGCATCTTCTTCTGTATAATACACCAAAACCTCATCATCGTACGTCTCAGAATCACATACCACGTACGGCATCCTGGTACAATTAGACATAATCACATACACTGCTTCTGAATTACGGAGCTTCTCCATAGTAGCTTTCTTTCTTTCCTTATCCATTTCACATCTTACCTTTCTTGTTACTTTCCTCTCTATTATAACGCAAGAATCTCTTTCCGTACACAAAAAAATAAATACTAATTCTCTTGTAGTTCATTTGTTTTAGTGTTATGATAGCGACAGGAAAAAACACAGAAAGGAAATAAGAAACGTGACCTATAAAGAAGCAAGGGTATATTTGGACAAGGTGTCGAAATACGGAAGTGTACTTGGTTTGGATACGGTCCGGGAACTGCTGCATGAACTGGGAGACCCGCAGAAGGGGCTGAAATTCATACATATTGCCGGAACCAATGGAAAGGGCTCTGTACTCGCATACACTTCTACCATATTGAGTGAAGCAGGCTACCGGACCGGACGATATGTATCACCGACAGTAGTTTCCTATCTGGAACGCATTCAGGTAGACGGAAAATGGATATCTGAATCTGCATTTGCAAGATTAACAAAAAAAGTTCAGGAAGCTATCGCACGCATGGAAAACACCGGAAAGGGAAGCCCTACCGTATTTGAAGCCGAAACTGCAATAGCTTTTTTGTATTTTAAAGAACAGGGCTGTGATTTTGTCGTATTGGAATGCGGGCTTGGCGGCGCTTTGGACGCCACGAATATTATCGAAAATACAATCTGTGCAGTATTTACATCTATCAGCTGCGATCACTTGGGCGTTATCGGAAACACATTGGAAGAGATCGCAGAAAACAAGGCAGGCATCATGAAACCCGGCTGTATTGTCATTTCCGCCCCTCAGCTTCCACAGGTTATGAAAATCCTTGCCGATTCTGCCAAAGACTGCGGATGCCCCTTTCATCCTGCGGATAAAAGTCTTGCCTATATCCTGGAAGAAAACTATGAAGGACAGACTTTTCTTTATAAAAACTATGTTCCTTTCCACTGTTCTCTTGCCGGGAAACACCAGCTTGATAACGCAATCACGACATTGGAGATTCTTGGCGCCCTGCAGACATTGGGATATCCTGTTTCTTCGGACTCCATAAACAAAGGTTTCCAGAAAACCATATGGCCGGGACGGTTCACCTGCCTCTGCCATACCCCCCTCTTTTTTATTGACGGCGCTCACAACGAAGCTGCCGCCATTTGTCTCCGCGAAACCCTGGAGTCTTATTTCCCCGGAAGGCGCCTCATTTACATCATAGGCGTTTTTAAAGATAAAGAATACGAGAAAATTGCTGCCGTCATGGCTCCTTTGGCAAAGTCAATCCATACCCTTACACTTCCCGACCGGAAGCGTTCACTTCCGGCAGAAATGCTGGCCGAAATAATGCAAAAATACTGTCCGCCGGATATCTCCATCCAATCTGAACCGGATGAAAAAGCGGCTGTGGAAAATGCTCTGTCAGAAGCGAAAGAAGACGACATTATTCTTGCTTTTGGCTCCCTGTCTTATCTGGGAGAGATTATGAAGACAGTGCACCATATTACAATAAATACAAAATAGAAAAGGATAGAATCATGATAGATCAGGAAAAAATCAAACAGGCTGTGCGCCTCCTTCTGGAAGGTATGGGAGAAGACGTGAATCGGGAGGGGCTTATAGAGACCCCTGACAGAATTGCAAGAATGTATACAGAACTCTACAATGGCATGGATCAGGATGCTGCCGTCCACTTAAGTAAAACCTTCCGCACAGACAACAGCGAAATGGTTCTGGAAAAAGATATTACTTTTTACTCCACCTGCGAGCACCATATGCTCCCCTTCTATGGCAAGGCGCACATTGCCTACATTCCTAACGGCAGGGTCGTAGGTTTAAGCAAGCTTGCCCGGACCGTAGAAGTATTTGCCAGGAGGCTGCAGCTTCAAGAACAGCTGACAGACCAGATTGCCGATGCATTGATGACCCATATGCAGCCCAAGGGCGTTATAGTTATGCTGGAAGCAGAGCATATGTGTATGACCATGCGAGGCATTAAAAAACCGGGAAGCCAGACCGTAACACTGGCAAAACGAGGCGAATTCGAATGTGATCCGGCACTGGAAGAACGCTTTTTCCAAATGCTGCGGAGGTAACAGCATGGAACAGTTATTTTTTATACAAAACCATCCTCTCTATACCGCTTCTTATGCAAAACTCGCCGCTCTTGAAAAAGGACGGCTCTTTTGCTGCCACCAGATGGATCACCTGCTTGCTGTGGCAAGGATTGCTTATATCCGAAATCTGGAGCGGAATCTGGGTCTAAAAAAGGAGAGTATTTATGCTGCTGCTCTTCTTCACGATATTGGAAAATATGCCCAATATGAAGAAGGGATCCCTCACGAAATCAAAAGTGCTGAGATTGCCGGAATTATTCTTTCCGACATGCCGGAAAGGATCCGATTCACTCCTGCAGAACAGCAGGAAATTCTTACTGCAATCCGCGGGCACAGAAAACTTAGGGAAAACGCTATCCTGCTGGAAAATCTGCTATATGAAAGCGACAAAGCCTCCCGCACTTGCTTTGCCTGTCCTGCCGAGCCGGAATGTAACTGGAGTACAACAAAAAAGAATATGGAGATAACAATATGATTATTGGAAATAAAAATTTTGACACTGCAAACCACACCTATATTATGGGAATTCTGAATGTAACCCCGGATTCCTTCTCCGATGGCGGAAAATTCCAAAATCTGGATGCCGCACTAAAACATGCCGGAGAAATGGTCTCTGATGGCGCCGATATTCTGGACGTAGGAGGCGAATCCACAAGACCGGGGCACTCACAGATTACAGACCAGGAAGAAATAGAACGGGTAGTTCCCGTCATCGAAAGACTAAAACAGGAATTCGACGTTCCTGTCTCTGTTGATACCTACAAAAGCGCCGTAGCAGAAGCTGCGCTAACAGCCGGAGCCGACTTAGTCAACGACATCTGGGGGCTGAAATATGATGAACAGATGGCTGCTCTAATCGCCAGGCATCAGGCTGCCTGCTGCCTGATGCATAACAGAAAGGAAGCCATTTACCAGCAGTTTCTGCCGGATTTCCTGAATGATATGGAAGAATGCATACGGCTTGCCAAAGCTGCCGGAATCTCCGATGACAAGATTATTCTGGACCCTGGTGTAGGTTTTGGCAAAAATTACGAAATGAACCTTGAAATCATCCGCAAAATTGATTGCATGCACCGCTTGGGATACCCGGTCTTACTGGGAACCTCCCGTAAATCCGTCATTGGTCTGACTCTGGACCTTCCTGCCGACCAAAGGGAGGAAGGAACTCTTGCCACCACCGTTTATGGAATAACCAAGGGATGCTCCTTCGTCAGAGTACATGACGTACGCGCCAACCGCCGCGCTATCCAAATGACAGAAGCAATATTACGGGAACATTCTGTGAATTAAGGAGAACATCATGGATAAAATTAAGATTAAAAACCTGGAAGTTTTCGCTAAACATGGCGTTTTCCCGGAAGAAAATACCTTGGGACAAAAATTTCTTGTTTCGGCAATCCTTTACACCGATACCCGCGAAGCGGGACTGACCGATGACCTGACAGCTTCCATTCATTATGGGGAAATCTGCCAATTTATCCAACGCTTCCTTCAAGAACATACTTATCAATTAATTGAACGTGCAGCAGAAGCTCTTGCAGAGGCATTGCTTCTGAATACCCCGAAACTGGAACGGATTTGCCTGGAAATCAAGAAACCATGGGCGCCAATCGGCATGTCCCTGGAGACCGTCTCCATAGAAATCGAACGCTGTTGGCACACAGCTTACATTGCACTGGGTTCTAATATGGGTGACAAAGAAGGATATCTAAACCAGGCCGTTCATGCTCTGGGCGAAACCCCGGGCTGTAAAGTAACCAAACGCTCTTCCTTCCTTGTAACAGAACCTTATGGAGTCACCGACCAAGACCAATTTCTGAATGGCTGCCTGGAACTGCGCACACTGCTGACTCCGAAAGAACTTTTAAATAGGCTGCATCAGATTGAGCAGAATGCCGGGCGAGAGAGAATTCTCCGCTGGGGACCGCGAACCCTGGATCTGGATATTATATTTTATGACGATCTTCTCCTGAATACAGAAAACTTATGTATCCCGCATGTCGAGATGCATAAAAGAGAATTTGTATTAAAACCACTATGTGAAATCGCACCATATAAAAGACATCCCGGAAACCAAAAAACCGTATACGAAATGCTGGAAGAACTGAAAATATCCTGACAATCAATAAAATATCGGGTAATTCACAAGACAAGATGTCTGTCTTATTGTATACGGATAAGACAGACGATCTCATTCCCTCTCTTTAGATAAGAACTGTACCGATTGATACACAAGCTGCGAATGAAGCTTAAGAAATTCTGATAAACCGCTCCCCCTTTTATCGTGTCAACATAATAGCACATATGTAAACATAATTCAATAGACTGTCTCTTGAAAAAAGGCTTCGTTTTGTTGCCTCTTACCGCCCGATCATCAGTGAACAAACCATCGCCAATTATAGAGGAAAAATCTTCCCAGGACAGCACATACCATGTACATCATAGCTTCCCAGGGTCTCAGTGAAAAATCCACTACTTTCTTTTTCTTAAATATTTTCATAAAACCGAGCCAGATACCATAGCCAACTATAGCGCCAAGCACATTCATAAGCAAATCATTAATATCACTACAGCGCCGATTGAAAAGCTGACCCAATTCAATCGCCAGAGAAAATGAGAATCCCGCTGCTGCCACTTTCCACAAAGACCGATATCCTTTCCAGATAAAAGGGAGCAAAAACCCCAGCGGCATAAACATAATCACATTCAATATATAAGTTATGGCTCCTTCTGCTGCAAAAGGAATCAAATTAATTTCTTCCGCACGAATTACCGGATCATAATACGTAACATCCCAGATACTTCCCATACCCGCCACTGACAACGCCATATAAAGATATAGTATAAATATGTACGTCCAAACCAAATGCTTCTTTGATACCTTCCTTTTAGGATTCACCCGGTTTTTTACAGCATAAAACTGATATATCATACATGGGATGAACACAGCCAAAAGCGAATAGAACTCCATGCACACGTCAATCCATATACCTTTCACAAATTCCCCCTCCTCTCTTTCCCCGCATCATAGCACAAAGAACAGAAGATTTTGCGAAAGCATTTCTTAAAGTTTCTTTAACTTCATAATATAAAAAGCACCCCTCAGGATGCTTTTAACTAATTTTTTAAGTTTAAAATTCTGTATCTCCCATCATATTGCTACCTCCTTTTCTTTATTATACTATTTAATATTCAAAAGTAAAGTTTTTTACTATTTTTTATCATAATAAATAGAATATCCTCCCCCTGGAAATACCCAATCATTAAATTTTATACGTATTAAATCCGGCGATGACTGCTCTATTTTGAATTTAGAATCTGACGATTCCTGCTTAATATAAAACGCCGTATACGCCGAACCTCTAAGTTCCCATTGTTCTTTCATTCTAATCTCATGTTCCATTTTCAAACATGGTAATGTAATTTTATAATTCTGCATCCTATCAGAAATCGGCAAATAATACTCATACTTCATATGTACAATTGTTACTTTCCCTTTGCCCAAATCCTTCTTGATTTTTACTTTATAATCATAAAAATTAGATTCTTCCTGTTTTTCTATCTTTTCAATATACACCAGTTCTTTTGTTTCAATTAACTGATTATTAATTTTTAATTCTTGTAATTTAAAACTTTTTTTCGCCTCTTCTTCATCATTTGCATATGTTCTTGTCTTAAATCGGATTTCATTTTTTTCACCAAATTGATTAATAATCTTATAGTCCAAAGTCGCATTAATGCGTATTTTCCCTTCCGATTCTCTCGGGTAAATCATATATTTTGCATTATGATATTCATAATACAATCCAGTTGCTAATTCAAGCAATTTATTCTCATATCTATATATAGTGTCT
>ERZ1673697.3475-NODE-3475-length-11514-cov-4.201850_pt1 | contig 11514 bp, 7 predicted proteins | sample MGYA00580227_ERZ1673697 | MGnify/ENA primary metagenome ERZ1673697 (study PRJEB41218, sample SAMN15661759) | gut metagenome | host: Homo sapiens | place: Canada: London | collected 2015-08-20/2019-03-30 | study: EMG produced TPA metagenomics assembly of...
AGCCCATCAATTATCATAGAAGATCTTAATTTACAGAAAATATTTCACACCGTCGCCGGAAATTCCGGTTCCCTGGTTTTCTCAAGGGATTCTTATTCAATAGTAATCAGCTTCGGCTGCTCTTCTTGTTTCTTTACTTCCTTCGGAAATTGCAGTTTTAATACGCCGTCAGTAAAAGCTGCCTTAATATCTTCCTGTGTCAGCTCTTCGCCTACATAGAAGCTTCTGTTGCAGGTTCCGGTGTAGCGTTCTTTGTGGATGCAGTTTCCTTTGGCATCTTTTTCTTCCTTTGTCTCATTCTTGTGAGCAGTAATGGTAAGGTATCCGTCCTTCAAATCTGCTTTAATGTCTTCTTTTGCGTATCCCGGAAGTTCCATTTCTACTACGTAATTGCCGTCTTTTTCGTGAATGTCTGTTCTCATAACCTGAGAAGAAGAGCGTTCATAAGAACGGGTGAAAAATGGGTCGTTCCACATGTCATCGAATAAAGTATTGATTCCTCTGTTTGCAAGTAACATAAGTCATTCCTCCTTGAATATATGCCTTGCCGGATAAGGATTTTCTGGCAAGTGACTGTCAGAATTTCCGGCTGGTTTGCTTTGTTTTATTTGTTATAGTTATTATATAACACATTCTGTTAGCACTGTCAATAGGTGAGTGCTAATTTTTTTAATTTTTTTGCGGACTGGCTCCAGGATACGTTTATTCCCAATGATATTTCCGGGATTGAAGATCCCAGTATAAGTTGTTGCCGAAGAAAAATACTGCTGTTACAGCAACGACTGTCAGGGTAATTCCCCAGCCATTTCCATGGATTACAAAGCTGTCTAAAGGCAATATGAGCCAAACTAAGAGCAGAAGGAAGAAGACTGTATAGATAAGACCCTTCCATTTCTTTGCATGTCGGTTGTAGATAATTCTTTTTTGGAGCGTATGCTGGATGAAGTCCTGTAAAAAAGCGATGATGATTCCATAAGAGAGTACGCTCCATGTAAGGCCATAATTTTTCGGACATCCGTCCGCTATGAAAAACGTAAGATGAAAAATGCATATAATCACTGCCATATCCTTAAGGGCGAGAAGAAAGTGTTCAAAATGATTTTTCTTCATTGCACCTTCCATCAAAGTATTGCAGAATTCCCTTTCCGGCACACCAAGCATATCTTCTAGTGATCCCTGGTTCTTCTCTGCCTGTGCGGCAAGACCAATCAAATCCTTTTTCACAACTTCCAGTTCAAATAAAGAGATATTATGTGCAGAAATGTACTGTATCATTCTGTCAAGCATGGCATAATTGGCATCGCTCAATTCCAGGCTGTTATCAATATTCTCCTGGCGTAGTTTTTGGTAATTATTATAAAAAAGTCCCATATCTCATCCTCCTATTCAAAAATTCGTTCTACAGCAGCAGTAATTTCCTTCCAGTTGTCATAAAAGCTTTTCAGATACAGCCTGCCATCCTCTGTCAAGTGATAATATTTTCTCTTGGGTCCCAAAGGGCTGGGTTTGAATGTGGCTTCAATCAGTGATTTCTTTTCCAGACGTAAAAGAAGAGGGTATAAAGTTCCTTCTTTAATATCGGAAAAACCATATTCCTGAAGCTGTCTGGCAATCTCATATCCATAGGTTTCATCCTTTTCCAGGATTTTTAAAATACAGTTTTCCAGAATCCCTTTCATCAACTGTGATTTTTCCAAAAAAATACCTCCTTCCGACTACCTTGCATTACATAGTTCCTGGCTTTATTGTAACATACGAATAACTACTTTGCAATACAAAGTAGCAAAAAATCAGTCTTGACATTTGAAAGGTGTATTCATATAATAGTTATACGCAAGAAACATCTGCGAACCAGCGAGATAAGCTTACTATCAGGGCTTGTACTGGTTTCGACGGGGGTTCGGAAGTTGGAGAAGCCATCCGTAGCGGGACACTACGTTAAAAGTTCCATCTAAATATAAACGCAGATAATGAATTAGCGTACGCTGCCTAATTAGGCGGCAGTCGGCCTCGGGTCATCCGCTGCCTGAGTAACCGGCTTCAATGAGGCGGAGCACTTCGTTCCCGAAGCTTTGAGGGAATGGAAGAACTTATGAAGCTACTGAAGTCTTAAGCCTGTCATTAGGCGTGAGACAGAGGGAATGTCAAAGTAATGACTGTGATGGGAGATGCTCGAATGGATGGGCTTTCGGACGCGGGTTCGATTCCCGCCAGGTCCACTTAAAAAAGCGCCGCAGCTGCGGTGCTTTTTTATTTGTTTAGATACAATTCAAATGCGATATCGGCTCTTTCAAACGGAAATTTTTCTTTATCAACGGGAATTTCGGTGAATCCAAATTTGCGGTACAGGTGTACGGCATGTGTACACCTTCTGTTAGATACAATGATAATTTTTTCTAAATCCAGTTCTTTTGCGTAATCAATGCAGGCTTTCAGGCAGGCGCTGCCAGCGCCCGTTCCGGTGTACATTCCTCTTGCTGCAAATTTCATAATCTCCCAGTCGCCGTCTTCCCGCGGCGCGATCATGCAGCATGCCATTGCCTGTCCGGCGTCATCTAATGCGAAGAAAATCTGACCGCCTTTTTCAATACAGGGTTCTATGTTTCCCATCTCCCGTAAATCCTCGTCTTCAAGAGCAAACATATCCTCAATCCATGCTTTGTTCATTTCGATAAAATCTTCTTTGTATTTGGAATCATATGGTACGATTTTCATTCTTATCAATCCCTGCCTTTCTTTTTGCTCAGTAAATTTATAATTGTATCGATTGCATTGATTAAGCATTGTTCATCCTCGTCAGACAGATTCTGAAGGATAGTCTCTATATCTCTGTTAGATGTGTTTATAAAGTCTTCAGCTCTTTTCTTCCCGGCTTCTGTTAAATACAGCGAATAGGAGCGTCCGTCCGTACCGGAAGGTTTCCGGAGAATGTACCCCTTTTTTTCATGGGCTTTGATAATACGGCTTAAATAACTTTTATCAATATTCATAATCTGAGCAATGTGGGCTGCATTACAGCCCTCGTTTTCATATATTTCAAAGAAAACACGTGCTTCTGTTATGGAATACTCTGAACCAAGGTAATGATTTCCAAGCAAATTCATGGAAGGCATATAAAACCGGTTAAAAGCTCTTACTTTTTCTACACTTTCCATATGGCTCATAATCCAATTTTCTCCTTTTCTATTTTAGTGGACTTGTTCAACTAAATATACAATATATCAAATGGTGGAATTTGTCAACTAAAAAAGGAAAATAAAAAAAATACGGAAATTCGCAAATTAAAGCTTGACAATATGCGAATTTCCGTGTAGTGTATAGTTAAGAGTTGCGGAAAACAGTAAAGAAACATTTGTTCTATGCATACGATAACATGCTATGGAAGGGTTGTCAAGTGTGGCTTTGTCTTCAACGGCCGTGAGGATAACAAAACTGTAATATCTACGTAATTCCACAACAAAAACTTCCGGAAGAATTGTGAAAATATTAACGAGGGACGTAGTACTTTTACACTTTACTACGTCCCCAATTAAAAAAGAAAGGATGAATAAGATAATGAATGAAATAAAGAAAGCAGCAGAATCAAAGATTCTTGCGGAACAGAAAGAGAAAAGAGGCAGGAATACGAAATATTTCCTGACAGAAAATCATGGTGGAATTGCCGCAGTCTATCCGTACCCGGTTCACTATGAGGAAAATGGAGAGTGGAAAGAGATAGATAACTCGCTCAGGGAAGAAAATACGGGAGAAGAAGGTTATGAAAATAAAGCGGCTTGTGTGAAAGTAAAGTTTGCAAAGCATGGGGATTCCCCTAAAATGGTTACTTTGAAGAAAGGAAGCCATAAGCTTTCCTGGGGATTGGAGAATGTGCAGGCAGATGAAAAAGAAAAGAAAAAGAAAACAGCCTTCCGCATTTATGAAAGACAGAATGAATCCGCAGATATCGCCGGAGAGATACCGGAAGCAGAAGAAAGGATTGATGCTTCTGCATGGAACCAGAAGAAGATGCATCTGGCAGGGACGGTAAGCGGTGGTATCTATGAAAATATCCGTGAAGGTGTGGATCTGGAATACCTGATTCAGGGAGAGACGGTGAAAGAAAATGTAATCCTGAAAGAGGCGTCGGCGGCAGAAGAACCGTTACGGTTCTGCTTAAACCATAAAGGACTTACGCTATCCAAAGAGGAAAACGGAGAATTAATCTTCCGTGCTGCAAAAAAGGGTGAAGATGAGGAAATCTTCCGTCTGAAGGCACCGTGTATGTATGATGCGGCGGGAAGTTACAGCGCAGCCGTATCTTATGAGATGGAAACGGTGAAGGAAGGAGAAACCATCCTTACTATCCGGGTAGATCAGGAATGGCTGAAGGCAAAGGAGCGCCAATATCCGGTTGTGATTGATCCGAATGTGGAGACAATACGGCAGACGGCAAATATCAGGGACACTTTTGTAAGAGAAAAGTATCCCAACAGCAGTGTTACCGGCGGCTATGGTTCCTTTGTAGTGGGGAATAACGCTGAGTATGGCAGATGCCGTTCCTTTATTGTGCTAAATACACTTCCGCAGATTCCGGCAGGAGCGATTATTTACGATGCAAAACTGTGTATGTACCAGTATCAGTTTTTCCCGGGAACAGTAAATAGTTTTTATGTAAATGCGCATGAAGTAACCGGCAGCTGGAGTGATAATTCTGCTACGTGGAATAATCAGCCGTCTTATGACAGCAGAGTGCTGGATAGGGCAGAAGTGAAAAGCGTGGTAAGTGGGGGCGTGACCTATGCTGCGCCGAAAACCTTTAATATCACAAAGCAGGTACGCAAGTGGTATAAGGGAAATAATTTAGGAATCTGTCTTAAAATGCATGATGAGAGTGTCAGTGCAGCCGCAGGATTTGTTGCGAGCGACCATCCGGTAAGCGGCGGTATTACAACAGACATGTATCCATTCTGTATGTTTTATTACCGTGATGCAAAAGGGCTGGAGGATTATTACAGCTATCATGAGCAGAAGGTAGGAAGAGCCGGAACCTGTTATGTCAATGATTTTAATGGAAATCTGGTAGTGGTACATCCGGATACAGTCACAAGCGGGAATCGGTTCCCGGCCAGTCTGTCCCATGTGTATAATGCAGCGGACAGAGAGAAAAAGGAAGCGAATGGCAGATATAGCCGATATGGATGCGGTTGGAGACTGAGTGCCCAGAAAGAATTACATGCGTCCGGGATTGCAGATTATCCTTACGTATATACGGATGAAGATGGAACAAACCATTATTTCTACAGAGACAGGGAAGATAGCAGCAGGTTAAAAGATGAAGACGGATTGGGCCTTATCATTACACAGGAATCTTCTTCGGATGAGACTGCTTACAGGAAAGTGGAGACAAAAGGGAAGGTACAGATGATATTCCGAAAAGACGGTTACCTCAGCAAAGAAATTGACCCAAATGGTAATACAATTGAATATCTCTATGAAAGCGATAAGTATGGCAGTTATCTGTCCAGAATTAAGGATCCTTCCGGGGCATATCTGAAGCTTTTTTATAATACAGAAGGAAAGCTCTATATGCTCAAAGATGAAATTAACCGGATAACAAACTTTTCTTATGAAGGAGATGATTTAAAGTCCATTACTTATCCGGATGGAAAGGAAAGCCGCTATGGATATGGAGTAAGTGATTATACACATCTTCTCATGTATGTAAAGGCACCGGAACTTTATGAGATGTATTATGGCTATGTGGATGATGGAGGTACAAAGCGTGTAAAGCAAATGACCGAACATGTGGGGAGCCAGATGGGGAAAGAAGTGAATGTTACCTATTGTGACGGCAATGTGACTATCTTTGAAGAGCCGGGACTGGACGGAAATATTAATAAGAAAGAAGATAACCGGTACTATACCTATCAGTTTGATACCAGTGGACGTCCGGTGTGTGTCTATGACCAGGATGGAAAAGGAACAAGTTATGGTTATTATACTGAAGGAAAGAAAAATAACCGGTTAAGCAGAGCGGGATCCACGGCGAGAACCATTCAGAACCATCTGCTGAATACTCGTTTCGAAGATGGCTGGAATCATTGGGAAAAATATCCGGCAAACAGCAGCCGGGTTCAGATTGTTTTAGGAACGGGCTATATTGGAAAGAAATCGGCAAGAGTGATAAGAAACAGCGTTGCTTATGATGAAACAGGTGTACAGCAGATTGTGGAGGTAAGTCCCGGTAAGTATACGGTCTCTGCTTATTATAAAGTAACGTCCATTTCTCAGGGTGAAGTATATATTACGGTTAATGGACTCAAAGACAGTGGAGCGGAAACATTTCTGGGAGTCTCGGCAGTCATAAAAGAACCTACGGACAGCAGCATTGATGATGGATGGCAGAGAAGAAGTGTGAGCTTTACGGTGCCTTCTGAATGTAAGAGAATCCGTATCCGCAGTATTTTGTCTCATGGAACAGGAACCTGTTATATGACCTGTTTCCAACTGGAAGAAGGAGAAATAGCGAATAAGTTCAATCTCATGGAAAATGGAAGCTTTGAGCGGCTGGAAAGTGGGTCTGCCACCATACCTGCCAGTTTCACAGGTATTCTTACCAATTCTGCATTGTATGCAGACGGTGTGAACAGCTCGGAGCGAAAATATGGAAGCAGCGCCCTGCGTATTTATGGCGAACCGGGGAAACGGAAAGGTTTCTGGAAACGAATTCCGATAGAAGGCTCGGCAAAGGATGTATTTTCCATTAGCGGATGGGCAAAAGGAAAAGGAATTCCGGGCAAAGAATTTGGCATGGTGATAGGGATTGAGTATGAAGACAAAGATGCGAATGGGCAGTATAAAACGAAGTATGAGAGCATTCCGTTCAATCCTCATGTAGAAGACTGGCAGTTTGTGAACCAGACCATCAGTGCAGATGCCGGGGATGGAAATACATCCAGGAAATATCGTGCCATCTTGTTCCATATCTTCTATGGAAATCAGGCAAATGACGCTTATTTTGATGGGATTCAGATTATCCGGGATGATGGAAAGAGCTATGTATACGATGAAGAGGGCAATTTGATTTCTGCAAGGACAGCGGCAGCAAATGCCAGCTTCTCCTACGATAAAAACAAAAATCTTACCAGAATGTCAGACATTACAGGAACCGCTTTTGAGTACGGATATGATGAGAAACGGAACCTGAAGCGGGCGGCAAGCTCCGAGCAGGTGATATATCAGTTCCAATATGACACTTATGGTAATCCGGTTCAGACTACCGCTTATGGAGAGAGACGCAGGCGAGCTTTGGTTGTGGGCAGGTGTTATTATATTCGGGAAAAAGTGTCGGGAAAATATCTGGAGGTGCCGGGAAGCAGCACATCAGCGGGAACTGCGGTACAATTAAATGCTTTCCAGGGAAGTACAAACCAGAAGTGGAAAGCAGAAGATGCAGGCGCCGGGTATTTGCGGTTTCTTCCGCTGCATGATCCGACGAAAGCGCTGAATGTGCAAAATGGCAGCAATAGTGATAATACAAAGGTAGATATTGCAGTTTATGATAGCGAAAAAGATGCGCAGAAATTCAAATTGATTTCTCAGTGGAAGGGAGATTATCAGATTGCGGCGAAATGCAGTAAGGATAAAAGAGTTCTGACGAATGCGGCGAACAGTACCGCAGATGGCGCGCTTGTTACAATCTGGGGAGCGAATGACAGTTATGACCGCCAGAAATGGTGTTTGGAACCGGCAGATCTGGCGACGGTTTCAGACGAACCGGAGGATGGAAGCATCTTTGCAATCCGTGCAAGGCACAGTGGACAGTATCTGGACGTGCCGGGAGGATATTCCACTTCAGGAACGGTACTCCAGCAGTATTATTATAACGGTACGGATGGACAGAGCTTCCGGCTGCAGAAAGCAGATAGCAATGGTAATTATTATCTCAGACCAATATGCGCCCCGGCCATGGCTCTTACAAGAATTGCAAACGACGCGCAGATTAACCGCGCGGCAATCATCCTGAGACCTTTCTCAAGTGGAACTTCGGCTCAGAAATTCCAGTTTAAAAAGGTGGGGACAGATTATGCCATCTGGAATGAAGCTTCCAATGAAGGACTGGGAATTATGGGAAATTCCTGGGGAAGCGGAGCAAGGATTGTGACTGACGGAAGCCAGGCGATTTCCAATTATTCGCCAAACAAGAGATTTGTGCTGGAAAACCGTGGAAAGCAGATCAGAGCTTCCATGGCACATACAAGCAATGGAAAGCAGGTGGCTTCTGTAACAGATAACAGAGGATATACTACTACGAATACCTATGATTCCAGTCAGCGCTTGTTGACGAAAACAACGGATGCAAAGGGAAATGTAACGAATTATGCTTATGATTCCGATACAGACCAGTTGAGGCAGGCAAGCGCCGCCGTAGATGGAAAAACGACCAGCAATACGTATACGTATGATAAAGGGGATCGTTTAAGCAGTATTGGCCATAATGGACTTTCCTATAATTTTGAATATGATGCCTTTGGCAATCCGACGAAGGTGAAGGTAGGAAATACGGCGCTGGAAAGCTATACCTATCTGCCTTATAACGGTCCTCGGAAAACGCTGACCTATGCAAATGGTAAAGTTATTACAAATGAATATGATAAGGACTTCCGCCTGATTGCCCAAAAACATAAAGAGTCAGATGGGGATGAGAGAATAGTATATGAAAATGCTTATGATGGATATGATAATCTGGTAATTCACAAAGATTTATGCCGTGAGAATACCTGCCAGTATGATTACGACCTGATTGGGCGGATGACGGCAATGGAGAAGAGAAAGAGTACAAATAATGAGGTTCTGCAGAAACTACAGGTCAGCTATGATGACAAAAACCGGGTAGAATCGGTAGTCAGCAAGGTTGGCGGAATTACGAAAAAGACCGGTTATATGTACGGAAATGCTTCCGGAGGAGAGCTGCCGGGACTGGTGTACGGGATACGCGTGGACGGTTTTAGAAAGTGCGTCCTGTCTTACGACCAGATGGCCAGATTGAAAGAAAAAGCAATCTCTGTCGGTACGGGCAAGTATTACAGAAGTACCTATACTTATGTACAGGGAAAGGAGAATTGGCAGACTACAATCCTGCCGGAGAGCATTACTAACGGAAGCAATAAGTTAAAGTATACATACGATGCGTTGGGTAACATTGCGAAGATTTATGAGAATAATATTTTAAAAGTATCTTATACCTATGACGGACTGAACAGATTAGCCCGGGAAAATAATCAATGGCTGAATAAGTCCATCTGCTATAGCTATGATGCGGGTGGAAATATCCTTGCAAAGAAGGAGTATGCTTATACAACCGGAACCCTGGGGACAGTGCAAAAGACAATTTCCTATGGTTATGGAAATACCGGGTGGAAGGATCAGCTTACCAGCTATAATGGGCAGACAATTACTTATGATGCAATGGGAAATCCTCTGACCTATAGAGATGGAATGAAGATGTTATGGTACGATAGGAAATATCTGACGCATCTGACGAAAGATAAGACCTATTACTTTGCTTATGATTCCGAAGGAAAACGTATTGAAAAGCATATTGTAAATGGACATAATGCGGAAAATATTATTAAGTATTATTGGAATGGGGAAGACATTCTTGCGATTCAGGATGAAAACGATTTGATGCATTTTGTCTATGATCAGGACGGACATCTCTTTTCCATAGAGCTGAATGGAACGACTTACTATTATATCCACAATCTTCAGAATGATATTATCGGTCTCATTGACAGCAATGGAACCCAGGTGGTAAGCTATCGGTATGATACGTGGGGAAATCCAATTTCCATGACGGATACATCCGGCACAGATATCGGTACCAAGAATCCGTTCCGTTATAGAGAATATCTCTATGATGAAGAGACAGGGCTGTATCACCTAGACAGCAGATTCTATGATCCGGTGATCGGAAGGTTCGTCAGCCCGGATGATGTAGATGTGCTGAAAGCAGGGCAGGGCAATCTAAATCAGTATAATTTGTATGCATATTGCCTGAATAATCCGGTGAACTATGAAGATTCCCAGGGAATGTTTGCAGTAATGGCAGCCGGTATCATCTGCAGTGCCGTGATTAATGCAGGACTTAGTGCATTAGAAGCGTATTCGAATGGAGAAAATGTGGGGAAAGCCTTTGTTATAGGGGGCATCTCCGGCGCCGCTTCTGGAATGGCAGGTGGAATTGGTAAAGTTATAGGCAGAGTGGCTGTGAGTGCGGCGATAGGAGGAGCTACAGAGATTGTAAGTCAGTGGGGACAAAAAGATATTAATATTGGAAAGATATTGATTGGTGCTGCTTTTGGATTACTGGGTGCTGCATGTGCGATTCCGAATAAATATATGGAAGTTTTTTCAGAGGGAGAGAAGCTATTGAAAACATTGACATTTGATAATATCGTGACCCTCGGTACGGGCACGGTATCCATGGGAATGAAAATACTTGTGACGGAGCCTGAGGAAAAAACGACGTCCTGGTCGACGCAGTCAAGGGACCGAAGATATTATTCTGCCCAAACTTCTTGGTCTTCACAGTCGAAGGATCCGCGGTATTATCCTGAAGTTTCATGGTCGGTAAAAAGCCATGACCCAAGATATTATTAAGTAAAAAGAGAGAAGAGTGTTCACAACACGGCTTAAGAATGTTTTTATAACTGCGCCTGTGTTGTGAACACAGCTATTGAAAAAAGGAATCTGCTTACGGAAGGAGTATGGTGTGCGAATGAAAATAGGAGCGAGAAAGGGTCTTTTACTGCTGGCTTTTAGTGGTTTCGTTATTGGTAGTGCGGTGGTGATAAATTGTATAGATCTTATTTGTTATGCCATTCGGAATATAGAACTCTATGAGAAGGGAGAAGTTTATATGGGACTCCCTTCATGTTTTATTATGATAATAGGATGTCTGTGGGGAGTATGTATGACCTTTTGTACAATATGTAGGGAGAGCAGTACAATAACTTTGGATGAGACAGGTGTTACCAATAAGACTCGTTTCTATGAGGAATCGTTGCGCTGGGAAGAGGTATGGGGTTATGGTGTTGTAAAGAGAAGTTTTAAATTTATTTATATCTCAGGGAAAAGAATGTCGAAAAAGAAAGCATTTGTAATGATGGACAACAATGAACGACGAGTGTGGTATCCGAATGTTGTCCGTGAGAAGAGGAATCAGAAAAAGAAAGATTTTTTCCTGGCATTTCCATACAAGAAGGAGCGGTGGAGCTACGTGTGCCGGATGATGGATAAGCAGGAAGAATGGAGGAGGGAATATCTGGAAGAACTGCAGGAGGGGCAGGAGGAGTTCAAGGGGTAGGAGCCATAGAACAAAGGGGACAAGTCCGTCTCGAACTTCCTATATCATATAACAAAAACAATCCGAACACAGCAATGTGTTCGGATTGTCTGTCAGATGGAGTATAGGGGATTCGAACCCCTGGCCTCAACAATGCGAATGTTGCGCGCTCCCAACTGCGCTAATAC
>ERZ1673697.3476-NODE-3476-length-11512-cov-5.126298_pt1 | contig 11512 bp, 6 predicted proteins | sample MGYA00580227_ERZ1673697 | MGnify/ENA primary metagenome ERZ1673697 (study PRJEB41218, sample SAMN15661759) | gut metagenome | host: Homo sapiens | place: Canada: London | collected 2015-08-20/2019-03-30 | study: EMG produced TPA metagenomics assembly of...
CTATTATGTCCACTGTTTTATCTGCTATTAACCCTTCACTTTCTATTCTATCCCAATAATCCTGTACTTTATATAAGCCATTTCCATCTGCATATACTGGTACTTTCGCCATTTCTAGCTTTTCTCTCATTTCTCCTATTTCTGTTTGTTCTTTACTATCTTGTGCTTTTTGTATTACTCCATTTGAACCAAACACTAAACTTATTGTTATTCCTGCTAAAATTAAAAGAACAACAATTGTTACTACCAATGCTATTAGCGTTATTCCTCTTTCTTCTTTGCTTGCTATTTGGTGATTTAAGTTTAATTGTTCTTTCTTTTTCATTTCCTTTTCCATGTTCTTCCTCCCATTATTTCTTTTGTTATTATTCCACAAAATTTATTTATTAATCATATTTTTATTGCCTTGTTTATTTTTATTCTTTTTTGTTACTTTGTTTACTGGTTTTATTGTTTTATTTTTTGTTTCCTTTTATATTTTACTGTTTTATTTTATTAATTTATTCTATACGATTAATAAATAAATGTGGAATAATTTGTTACTTTATATTTTCTTGTGCAGAACAATTATATCATCTCATTATGAGATTGTATATTTCTTTTGCATTACATTTATATTACATTTTAATTACTTATAAAAAATTCGTAATCTCTTTAATATAATTTTTATTGAAATAAACACATATCTTTTACTTATAGTTACTACAGCTTATATATTTTAAAAAATTTAGACAAATTTTTCTAATTGCTAAGTACCTCATCTAACACCTTTGCTAAATACTTCATACTAATTAAGCATTGGTCTAGTGTATTTCCTGTTGCACCTACTTCTATTAAACTTGCTGCTTTTGATACTTGTTGATTATATCCAGACTCACGTAATATTATTGGCTTAAACAAACCTGGATACATCTCATTTGCTTTTTGTTGTACTTTTATAGCAAATTTCAGATTTTGTTGCCACTTAGGGTGTGGTATACTACTTCCATTTCCCCCTACAACAAACATTATTTGTGCTGCATATTCATCTCCTATTTTTACTGTAGGCGCATATTTATTGTCTCCTACAGCATCTCTATGTACATCTATAACTATGTCTGTGTTTTTATTTTCCTCAAGTAATTTTGTTACTGTATTTAAAGAACTTGTATATGAGCCTGTATATGATGGATAATCATGATAGTTTTCGTCATGTATTATATTATATCCATATGATTTTAATTGTTCTGTTAATTCCCTTCCTACACGTATTACACTAAAATTTTTGTCTGTTGTTCTAAAATTTCCTGTTTGTTTATATTGATATTTTTCACTTGCTGTATAGCTTTCACATGAATGTGTTTGATAAATTATAATATTATCTTTATTTATTTCTAATTTGCTTGGATCTAATACTTCATTTGTTAATTTATAATCTGTTTCATTTCTTATTTTCACTCCATAATATTCTTGTGAATATCTTGGACTTACATTTGATTCTAATACTTCTGTTTTTAATCCTGTTTCTGCATGTTCTATATTTTCAGAAGGCTTATTGTTAATTTCATTACTATTTTCCCCATTATTTCCTACATTATTTGTGTTTTCATCTTCTGCATCTTTTTCTGCCATTTGCTTATTATTTTTATCTGAATTTAAATTATCTATTACTCCTAAATTTACACTTAAAATATCTTCTATTGTTTTATTTTCTTTTGGACTACTACTATTTTCTTTATTATTTATCTGTGATATTGCAGGTATACTTATATCTAAACATGACAAAAAATTTTGCCAATTATTTTCTAATCCTAATTGTTTATTATTTTCATTTTGATCTTCATTTGTACCTTTGCTTTCGCTTTGATTTTCTCTTTTCACTTCACTTGAACTTTTATTTATATCTTTACTGTTATTTTCACTAATAACTTCCGCTTCACTACTTTTTTCTATACTGCTATTGTTTTCTTTATTATTTTTTACACTTAAAAAATATCTAGTAAGTCCTACTACAATAGTAATTATTATAGTTATTTTTACTAGATATTTTATAATGTCTTTTAAACTAATTACTGCCATATTAATCATATTAATATATTTCTCCTTTGTCCAAGTTCTTATATACTAATATATGCCAGTACATTTTAAATTATGACAAACTAATAAATTTAATTTTATAAATAATCTGTTTTAATTATTATTAACAATACAAAAACAATAAATGTAATATTTTTAGTGAGACAAGATTTTTAAATTTGTGCATACAAATTTAAAGTAGCGGTGCGTCCGCAGTCGAATTAAAAATACTACATTTATTGTTGTAATACATTAACATAATATTATTGTTCAGGTTTCATAAAATTTCTATTTCGTTTATTTTGAAATATATAAAGTAATATTTTTATTGGTTTATTATACTTACAATTTCTTCTACATTTATGTTTTTACCATTTTCTAATATATTAGCTTTTTTCTCTTCTCCTGTAATCATATTTTTTACGCTAATTACACCAGAGTTTATCTCATCTTCTCCTACTATTATTACATATGGAATTTGTAATTTATCTGCATATTTTAATTTTGCTTTTAGTTTTTTATCATTTAAATATATTTCTGTGTTTATATTTTTTTCTCTTAAAGAATTAGCTAGTATTATTGGTTTTGATAAATCATCTACCATTGGAATTACTAATACATCTGACATAGAAGCCTTTTCTGCTTTTATAAGTCCTAATTCATTTAATTTATAAAATAGTCTTGTTAAACCTATAGAAATTCCTACTCCTGGAAGCTTTTTGTCTGTGTAATATTCTGCTAAGTTTTCGTACCTTCCTCCAGAACATACACTTCCAAGTTCTCTATAATCATTCAAAAATGTTTCATAAACTGTTCCTGTGTAATAGTCTAGTCCTCTCGCAATTGTTAAATCCACTTTAAAATGTGTATCTGGAACTCCAAATATTCTAATATATTTTACAACACTTATTAATTCTTCTAATCCCAATTTAAATGTTTCATTTTCTATATTTAAGTCTTGTAGTTTTTGTAATTTTTCATCTGTTGTTCCATCTATTTCTATAAAATTAATAATTTTTTCTATTGCTTCTTTGCTTACACCTATTTTTTCTAAATCTTCTATTACTGCATCTTTTCCTATTTTTTCAATTTTATCAATTATTCTTAAAATTTCTACTGAATTATCCTTTTGATTTATATATTCAAACAATCCATTTAATATCTTTCTATTATTAATTCTAATTGTAAATTCTTCAAATCCAAGTTCTTTTATTAAGTTATATATAACACTTGGAATTTCTGCATCATTTATAGTACTTAGCTCTCCATCTCCAATAATGTCTATATCACATTGATAAAACTCACGAAATCTTCCTTTTTGAGCTTTTTCTCCCCTATATACTTTTCCAATTTGATATCTTCTAAAAGGAAAACTTAAATTTCCATAATTCTTAGCAACATATTTAGAAAGAGGCACTGTTAAGTCAAACCTCATTGCAATGTCTGTATCTCCCTTTTGAAATTGATAAATCTGCTTTTCTGTTTCTCCTCCCGCTTTTGCAAGTAATATTTCTGATAGTTCTAATATAGGTGTATCTAATGGTAAAAATCCAAATTTTTGATATGTTTTTTCTATTTTTTGTTTCATTTGCTCAAATAATATTTGTTCGTTTGGTAGTAATTCCATAAATCCTGGTAATGTTCTTGGTTCTATCATAATCTTCATCCCTTTCTATTTAGCTTTATATTCTAAAATAATGTTTGTCAAGAATTATTATATTACATCTATTTTTTTGTTACTAGATAATGTTTTTTATAAAAAATGTTTTCAAGCCTGCTTATAACAACGATTATAGAATAAAAATATTACACATTTATATAGATAAAAATGACTAAAAAACATTGCTTCTTCATTTTTTTAAGTGTCAAACCATTATCTAATCAATCCTAGGTTTTAAGTCAAAGTATATAGGTTTTTCTTCATATACAATAGTAGACTTTCCATGTCCTGGATAAATTATTGTATCATCTGGTAATACTAATATTTTTTTAGTAATAGAATTCATTATATCTTCTAAACTACTTGTTGGCAAATCTGTTCTTCCCCAAGTACCTCTAAATATTGTATCTCCTGTAAATATGCACTTTTCTTTTTCACAATATAGTGAGCTTCCACCTTTTGTATGCCCAGGTGTATGAATTACTTTAAGCTCTATGTCTCCAACATGTAATAAATCTCCATCATCTACCCTAGAATCTGCTTCTATTTGTATATGATTTATTCCAATATAATCTGTTAAACTAATATTTTGGTTATATAAACCTTCTACATCATATCTATGAATTAATATGGTTCCACCTTTTGCATCTCTTACTTGTTTTAATGCACTTATATGGTCTCCATGGCAATGTGTTAAATATAAATATTTTACTTTTGCCTCTAAAATATCCAACATCTCTATTACTTTTTCTGGATTTCCACCTGGGTCTATAACCATAGTTTCTTTTGTATTTTCATCTTGAATTATATAGCAATTTGTTTTTTCTGGTATTCCACCATTTACTCTTATTATTTTTAGTATCATTTTAATAACTTCCTTCGTAATCTTTTATTAAAAATAAGTAATCATTATTATTTATTTTCTATTCTTTATTTTTTTCTCTTAACTTCATACACGCTATCTACTTTTCTTAAAGTTTTTAAAACTTTGTTTAATTCTTCTATATTTTCAACCTCAACAGTAACTTCTGCAATAACTATTTTTTCCTTTGTAGTTCTTGCGTTAATTGCAATTAGCTTTGTTTTTATGCTATTTACAGCTGTAATAATATCTGCAAGAATACCAGTCCTGTCATTTGCATAAATTTCTATTGTAACATCATATGCTTTCTCTTCACTCTTGCTCCATTCGACATCTATCATTCTGTTTTCTTCTGAAATAAGTGATTTTATATTTGTACAGTCTTTTCTATGTATAGAAACTCCTCTACCTTTTGTAATATACCCTACTATATCATCTCCAGGAACTGGATTGCAACATTTAGATAATTTAACTAAGCAATTGTCTATACCTTTTACTATAACTCCTGCATTATATTTTTTATCTTCATGTGGTTTTTGATTTGTAAGCTCTTCTATTTTCTTTTCTATGTTTGCCTCGTTATGTTCTTTTTTATATTCTTCTAATATTCTTGTAACAACTTTACCTGCTGTTATTCCTCCAAATCCAATACTTGCATACATATCGTCTGTATTATTAAATTTGTACCTATTTAATGCAGCTTGAACAAACTCCGGCTTAAATATTTCTGTATGACTTAATCCTAATTTCTTAAATTCTTTATCTACTGCATCTTTTCCTTTTTCTATATTTTCCTCTCTTTGGTTTTTCTTAAACCAAGAAAGTATTTTATTTTTAGCAGTAGAACTTGCCACAAATTTAAGCCAATCCCTACTTGGGCCTTTAGATTGGTCTGATGTTAAAATCTCTACAATATCACCACTCTTTAGTTTTGTTACAATAGGCATCATTTTGCTATTTACTTTACAACCAATCATTTTATTTCCTATTGCTTCATGTATTGTATAAGCGAAATCAATTGGTGTACTTCCTTTTGGTAGTGCTTTTATTTGTCCCTTCGGAGTAAACACATAAACCTCATCTTCAAAAAGTTCTGTTTTTAAAGTTTTCATAAACTCGTCTGGGTCTTGTAAATCTTTTTGCCATTCTAAAGTTTCTCTTAGCCAAGATAATTTATCATCTGTTACTACAACATTTGCTTTTTTATGTGTTCTAAAACTTGCTTCTTTATAAGCCCAATGTGCAGCAATACCAAATTCTGCAACTCTATGCATATCCCATGTACGAATTTGTACTTCAAATGGTGTTCCTTTTGGTCCAATTAATGTTGTATGTAAAGATTGGTACATATTAGGTTTTGGTACAGAAATATAGTCTTTAAATCTACCTGGCATTGGGTTATACAATTCATGTACAACTCCTAATGCTGCATAACAGTCTTTAACAGAATTTACAATAATTCTTAAAGCAAATAAGTCATATACTTGGTCAAGTGTAATATTATCCCTTTTCATTTTGTTGTAAATACTGTATAAGTGTTTTGCTCTTCCTGTTACTTCTCCTTCAATTTTTTGCTTTTTTAATGCTGTCTTTATTTGTTCCATTATCTGGTCAATAAATTTTAATCTTTCTTCTCTTTTTTTATTTATACCTTCAACTAATTCTCTATACTCCTCTGGATATAAATATTTAAAAGATAAGTCTTCAAGCTCCCACTTTAAAGAATACATACCCAAACGATTTGCAAGTGGAGCATATAAAACCATAGTCTCTCTTGCATTTGCTATTTGTCTATCTCTTGAAAGAAATTTAAGAGTTCTCATATTATGAAGTCTATCTGAAAGTTTTATTAAAATTACTCTTATATCTTTTCCCATAGCCAAAAACATTTTTCTATAGTTTTCTACTTGTTGTTCTTCTATGGTTGCATACTCTAATTTACTTAATTTTGTTACCCCATCAACCATATTTGCAATTTCTTCGCCAAATTTTTCTATAATGTCCTTTTTAGTAATATTTGTGTCCTCCACAACATCATGAAGAAGTGCAGCACAAATTGTACTGTCATCTAGTCCAAGTGTTGCTAATATATATGCAACTTGAACAGGGTGAATTATGTATGGTTCACCAGACTTTCTAAGTTGTCCTTCATGTTGAGATTTAGCCAAATCATATGCTCTGCTAATAAGTTTTGTGTCTATTTTTCTATTATGCTTTTTCATTTCTTTTATTACGTCATCCAACGTATATTCTTTTACTTCTGACATAAAATCACTTCCTTATGCTATAGCTTTTACTTTTATCTACTTATTTATATAGCTTTTCTTATATCTTTTATTGTAATTTGAACATTCTCATTTCCATTAAATGCGTTAACATCTATTGTTCCTACAATATCTACTCTATCTTCTATTTTATACTGCTCTGTCAAGTCCCCCATATTAAATCCTATTGAATCTATAAAAAAGTTATCTTGTTTTAGTAGAATTTTCAAATGCTTTCCTTCAGATAGAGATCTAATTGAGACTATTTTTAAGTTTTCTATTAAAAACAGTGGCATTTTATTTTGCTCTCCAAATGGCTCTAATTGATGCAGTTCTTTTACATTTTCTATGCTAATATCTTTTAATTCTACCTTTCTTTCTATATTAATTACTGGAACTATCTCAGATATATCTTTTCTTTCTGTATATTCTATAAAAGCTTTCTTGAAATTTTCAAATTTATCTTTTTTTATTGTAATTCCAACCGCCATTGAATGCCCACCAAATTTTTCTAAATACTCTGAACATTCCATTAATGCTTCGTGTAAATCAAAACCTGGTATACTTCTTCCAGAACCTTTGCCTTCATCTCCATCAAAACATATTAATATACTTGGTTTAAAATACTCGTCTGTAATTTTTGAAGAAACAATTCCTGCCACTCCATGATGCCATCCTTCTTTACCAATTACTATAGCAGGTTTATCTTTTTCCATTATAATTTCTTGTACTGCTTCGTCATATATTTTTCTTTCTACTTGCTGTCTTGCTGAATTATATTCGTTCATTTTTTCTGCAAGCTTTTTTGTAGTTTCCCTATTATTAGCCAAAAATAGTTCTAAAGCTTCATCTGCATGTCCTAACCTACCACATGCATTTATTCTTGGAGATAGTCCAAAAGAAACTGTTGTAGAGTCTATTTTCTTAAATCCACACAAATCTATTAAAGTTTTTAAACCAATATTGTTTGTCCTTTCTACTAACATAAGTCCAAGTTTTGCAATTACTCTATTTTCGTCTACAAGTGGTACAATGTCCGAAATTGTTCCAATTGCTGCTATGTCTAAAAATTTTAAATATTCTTTTTCTGGCAATTTCCAATCTGTTGCCAAAGCTTGCATTAATTTAAAAGCTACTCCACAACCTGCTAACTGGTTAAAAGGATATTTATTATCCTTTCTTTTTGCATCTATTACTGCAATACATTTTGGAATTTCCTCACCTGGTTCATGATGATCTGTTACTATAACATCTATTCCTATTTTTTTAGCATACTCAATTTCTTCTATTCCTGTAATTCCACAATCTACTGTTATAATTAGTGTAGTATCAGAATATGAAATTTCCCTTATTGCATTTTTGTTTAGTCCATACCCTTCTTCAAGTCTATTTGGAATATAAGTGTTAACATCTATATTAGAATTTGAAAAAAAGTTTTTAAGTAATGTAATACTTGTAATTCCATCTACATCATAATCTCCATAAATTGTTATCTTTTCTTTATTTTCTATTGCTTTATTTATTCTTTTTACCGCCTTTTCCATATCTGGCAAAAGAAATGGATTGTAAAAATCCATTCTTGTTGGATGTAGAAATTTAGCTACTTCTTCGTCTGTTTTTATTTCTTTGCGTACTAAAATACTAGCTAATAAATTACTTATTTTATATTTTTTTGCAAATTGTTCTACTTCTTCATTATTAACTTTGTTTACTTCCCACTTTTTAACCATATGCTCTCCTATTTTATTTGCTGTTTCATTCTTAAATATCCTAACTCTTCCCATCTGTTATATGCTAAATTTAGCCTAAATAAAACCTTTGGTTTAGCACCTGCTCTGTTTTTGTCAACTACACATGCATAATATCTAACATCTGGGTCTGTGTATTTCTTTAAATTGAAATATTTTGTATCTACTTCTTTTAATGAATACTCATAATCATCATATGTTTCTTTATTAATTTGTTTAATTAAACAAAGTGTATCTAAAACTTCTTTTACAGTCCTACTAACTGCTAAATCGTTAACATCTAAGTTTATTGGTAATGTTGTACTTTCTGTTAATTGTAATGTAGAATAAATAAACATATTAAAATTTTGAGCCAAATTTGAAAGTATTGTAGCCGTTTTCTTTATTTCTTCTCCTTTACCAATATTTGCAGTGTCTGTTTTTAATGTGTCATAAAATACATACTCTATTTTTTCTTTGTAATAAAAATTCATTATAACTTTTTTAAGTTCGTCATTCGTATGGTCTGTAATGTTTATAAAATAAATAGAATTGTCAATTTCTTTATTTGCCCATTCTACAGCTTTTATTGTCTTGTTAAATTCTGTCGAAATTTCTGTTAATCTTTTAACAAAATCTTCTTGACTTTCGTTTTCTTCTTTTACAACAAAACCATGTTCATCTACTTTTACTTTTTTAGTATCATCTGGTCTAAACTTAAATTCTAAAAGTTCTCCTTCTGTTTTTGATATTTCTTGACCATGAAGTTTTTGTATTTCTGGATTATTTATTATTGTTGTAATTAAACATAGTTTCATTTTGTCTTCTGACATTTCATTTGATATAATTAAAACCTTTTTCTTGTGAACAAATGCTGTATATGCTGCCAAATTTATTGTAAATCTACTTTTACCAGAGTTTGAAGGCATTGCAAATGCCATAGTTTCTCCCTTTCTTAATCCTTTAAATACACCTGAAAGAATAGGAAATGGAAATTCTAATCCATTTGTTAAAGTGTTGTCCCCCATCTCTAAAAAGCTTGTTAAATCTTTATTTAAAACAGCCTGTTTAAATTTTCCTGTAACTGTTACTTGGTTTACCGCACTTTCTACCTCTTCTACAGACATAGATTTATATAAAACATAATTTATTATTTCTACTATTTTGTCTTGATTTTCCTTTATTGGATTTTCCAAATAGCTCTTTCTTAACGTAAATAATTTTTTAAGTTCTATATAAGTTTCTTCTATACTATAATTACTATCCATATATTCTGCCATTAAGTCGTCTTTAAGTTCTCGTATCTCGTTATTGTATTTTGGCAAATTAAATCCATCTTTAGCAATTTCTGGAGTGTACTTACTTTCTTCTGTAAATAAAACACTTTTATAAATCTCTGTACATTTATCATCTTCAAAATAACATTGTTTTTTTGTTACATAATATTTTGCTATTAACTTAGGATTTGTTAGTAATAATCCTAAATATATATGTTCTAGTGTTTCATTTTTTAGTTGTTTAGGATATATTCCAGTAGTATCTTCTTCCTCTTGAATTTCCTCCTCATTATCCTCTATAGTATTTATTTCATCTTCATTGTTTGAGTTTTCATTTTCTTCGTCGTCTTTTTCTTCTTCACTTTCTTCTGTGTCTACATCTTTATCTTCGTTTTCAGCCACATTGCTACTTTCTTCGTCATCGTTTATTTCATTAGCTTCATTTTCGCTTTTTTCATTATTATTTTGAATATCCAACTTATTTTTCTTTTTCTCTTTTTTGTAATTTGAGTCATCTTCTGTATCTTTTACATTTACTTCACTACTTTCGTCATCATCAATAAAATTATCTGTATCATATCTTTCAGTTTCTTCTGAATAACTATCTTCTTCATCATTATATGCTTTTAATTTCTTAAATAAAGGATCTTCCGAAAATTCGTCATAATCATCATAATCATTACCATAATTGTCGTCATAATTTTCATCATTATTATACCCGTCTTCTTTATTATCTTCTTTTTGGCTTTCTGTATTTGCTTCTTCTTTCACTTCGTCATTTGTAAAAAAGTCATCATCTGGTACATCTGCTGCATTTTTATATAATTCTTTATTTTTCTTTTCTACATTACTATTTTTAATTTTCTCAATTCTGTCTAAAGCCTTTTTAAAATCCTTTTTACGTATATCTTGTTTAATTTTTTCCACTTCTGCTTTGTTTTCATCTGTTACTTTTAACTTTTGCAAACTTTCAAATAATTTTACAGCATAATTATCCATATATTTACTTCTCCTCTTTTGACTTTTTATGATTATATAACATATTTTTTTTCAATTCAATATTAGAGCAAAAGAAAAAATCTTTCTTATGATATTTTATTATCATAAGGAAGATTTTTTGAAATTCTTAGTTTTGTTACTTTGATTATATTTTAAATTATGCACATTTACATAAAATATTTTTATATTCCCTACAGTCTCCTCTTATATTCTAAAGTACGGCCAAAACTGGACGGGACGAAACAATGCTGCTGACACCATTGTGTTTTTCCAAAGCGAACACGCCTGCATGCGTAACATTACTGCAACAGCCTCCGCGCTCGAAGAAAGAAAAAAGCGTGTAAGGAAAGTTAGAGTAATCGCCGTACCACGAACCGTTGCTTGTATTACCGTTCGCGCTCGTCTCGTATACCGCATCTCCATATTTACTTGAATTCGCATTGTAGTTATTTGTTTCGTTATCTGTACTTGCTTTACTATACATGTTCTTTGTTTTTGCTTCTCCATTTACTAAGCTACTTCCATATCTTGTTAAGTTACCATGTCCATTATTTACATAGCCTGCTACATATTCCCATGTTCCTCCACTCATGTCATATACTCCATACACTGTTCCTGTTGTACTTGCCTTTACTCCTTGTGTACTTGTATAATCTGTCGTTGTTCCT
>ERZ1673697.3495-NODE-3495-length-11436-cov-14.667780_pt1 | contig 11436 bp, 9 predicted proteins | sample MGYA00580227_ERZ1673697 | MGnify/ENA primary metagenome ERZ1673697 (study PRJEB41218, sample SAMN15661759) | gut metagenome | host: Homo sapiens | place: Canada: London | collected 2015-08-20/2019-03-30 | study: EMG produced TPA metagenomics assembly of...
CTTCGGACGCTTCTCAAGACCGTTACTTGAGGATACATTTGCCATAATTATTTGCCCTCCACGTCAAAGGGGAAATCCAGCCCCAGCTCATCAAAAAACGGTTTCAGTTCCGCATCAATATCCTTAATTTCAGATTGCAGCTTGCGGATCTCGGCGGCAACTTCATTCAGGTCAATCTCAGGTTCCGGTTCAAATGTGTCAACATAGCGAGGAATGTTCAGGTTGAAGCCGTTCTCTTCAATCTCCTGCATGGTCGCAACATGAGCATATTTATCGACGTCCTGACGGCGCTCATAGGTCTCAACAATCTTGTCAATGTCGCACTCCCGAAGGATGTTCTGGTTCTTTCCGGCTTCAAAGTCGCTGGAAGCGTCGATGAAAAGGATGTTGTCAGAGTTGCCATTGCGCTCTCTTTTGAGAACAAGAACACAGACAGGGATGCCCGTACCAAAGAACAGATTTGCAGGCAAACCGATTACCGCGTCCAGAACATTTAATTTCTGAATAAGGTGCTTGCGAATTACTTCCTCCGCAGCACCACGGAACAGGACACCATGCGGCAGGAGAACGACGGCTCGTCCATCCTCGTCCATGTGGTAAACCATGTGCTGAACAAAGGCAAAGTCAGCCTTGCTCTTCGGAGCGAGTTTTCCGTATTCGTTGAATCGCTCGTCCTCCATGAAGTGCATATCAGCAGACCAGTTTGCAGAATAAGGCGGATTAGCAACCTGAACACGGAACTTCATGTCTCCGAAGTAGTCATGCTCCAAGGTATCACCGTTGTAGATGTTAAAGTTGCGATACGGGACTCCACGCAGAATCATGTTCATTCTGGCGAGGTTATAAGTCGTGGAGGTTAATTCCTGTCCATAGTAGTTTCTCACGTTGGCATAGTTCTTGAGGCGCAGCAGCAGTGAACCAGAGCCACAAGTGGGGTCGGCTGCATCCTTGACATCCGTGAGACCGAGGCAAGCCAGACGGCAAAGCAATTCGGCAGGACCGGATGGCGTATAGAACTCACCGGCTTTCTTGCCAGCAGTTGCAGCAAACTGACCGATCAGATATTCATAGGCGTTACCAAGAACGTCAATTTTGGTATCATCCACGCCGAAGTTGATTTCGTCCAGCGAAGCGATGATCTTTGCCATAACAGCACTTCTATCTTTGACAGTATGACCGAGCTTTGATGAATCAAGCTGCATATCAGAAAACAGTCCGTCAAAGTCTTCCTGAGAATCGTTTCCGATTGTGGACTCCATCAGGGCGTTGATTGCACTCTGCAAGAACTCAATGTCGAAGGAGCGGTTTTCTACCATCTTGACCATCTTGCGGAACAAATACTGCGGCTCGATGACATAGCCGAGATCGCGCAGTGCCTCTTCGATAACGGCGGTCTTATATTCTTCGTCTGCCCACGCCTCTTCATAACCGATACCGTCATCCTTGAGAAGATTCGCCATATACTTCTCCGTCCTGTCGGAAAGGTAGTAGTAGAAGATCATGCCCAAGATATAGTTCTTGAACTCATACGCCTCCATGTTTCCGCGCAAGGCATTTGCCATTGCCCATAGCTTATTGCAAAGCTCTTTCTGATGAGCCTGAATCGAATTATCCATTTGTCTCTCTCCTTATTGGTATTTCTCTGTGTGCTGCCGGATGAAGTCAACAATCCGATTTACAAGGGAGCGCTTCTTCAAAAGCGGCAAGGGCTTCTCAATCCTATCTCGGATATTTCCTGCATCCATTGTGCCAGAAAACTCATATTCCGAAATAATATCCGTCAACATAGATGCGTCAATGTCCTCAGTCTTCGCAAAGGCAACGATCTCTTCGCGCTTTGCTTCATTTTCAAAGTCATTATATGCTGCATCAATTTCATCCGCACTTTCCAAGCCGACAACAACACGATCCAAGAACGCTTGCAGGATTTCGACTTTCCGAAGCAACTGCGGATTGTCGGTTCTGCCCAGCTCGTCCTTAATGTGTTTAATATCGTAATCCTTCTGTTTGGGATCGTCGAAATGGATGTTGCGAATCAGGTTCATGATGTACGCCACATTGATCCTGTCACTCTCCATCAATTCGATGCAGAAGTCAACGTCGTTCAGGACGGAAACAACCTCGCGGTCTGTTTTTTGCCTTGAGTAGAGCATGAGGTATTTGCTCTTGTAGTCCTGGTATTCCTGCTCGGACATGATAAGAGCATCCTGATCGAAGCTGAACTCAATAAAAGTCTGCAACGATTGGAGGTACTTTGTCAGCTCACGGAAGGTCACGACGAACTTTTTCTGATCGTCCTCGTTCTGCATTGTATCCACGGACTCAGGGAACAGTGCGATTTCCTTGAGCTTCATCACCATTTCGTTGAACTTCTCCACGAAGTATTGATAACCCGGAACAACAATGCCGGATGTATCTTGACTCTTAGAGAAAAGTGTCAGCGCGTCGTCGGTGCGTTTTTTGAGGTTGCGGTAGCAAATGATAATGCCAAAGGGCTTTGTTTCCTTCTCAACGCGGTTTGTGCGGGAATAGGCTTGCAGGAGATCATGATACTTCAAGTCCTTGTCCACATAAAGGACAGAGAGTTGCTTGCTGTCAAATCCGGTCAGGAACATATTCACGACGATGAGAATATCAAGCGACTTTGTTTTCTTTCCCTTTACTCGGTCAGAGATGTCCTTGTGATAAGCTGAGAACGTATCCGTGGAGAAATTGGTTCCGTACATCTCGTTATAGTCCTTGATGATACGCTCCAACGAATCACGGCTATGCTCGTCCTTGCCCTCGGCATCCTCATTCTGCCCGTAGGAGAAGATGCCGCTGATATTCAGGTCATGCTTGATCTTCTTGAAAATGTCGTAATACTTAACAAGGGCATCAATAGATGACACGGCAAAAATAGCCGTATACTGTCCATTTCGGGTTTTTGCCTTGTGGTTCTGGATGATGTGATTGGCGATCAGAGACATTCGCTCATCGGACATATAGAGTTCGCCTATATCAATCGCGTCCGCGAGTGTCGGGTCATCCCAGTCGAAATCACCCTCCATTGTTTTTATGTATTCGATGTGGAAGCCCAGAACATTATTATCGAAGATGGCGTCTTTAATCAGGTAATTGTGAAGACACTCACCAAAGAGCATTTCTGTTGTTTGCGTGATTTTACCCTCAGTTTTACCGTTGACTTCAAACCGAGGTGTCCCCGTGAAGCCGAAAAACTGTGCCTTTCTGAAATGCCGCACAATGTCCTTGTGCATATCCCCAAACTGGCTGCGGTGGCACTCGTCGATGATAAAGACAACCTTCTCGTCTTTGTATGCGTCCATTACTTTCTCGTACTGAGGGCGCTTTACAGCGTTTGCCATCTTCTGCATCGTGGTGACGATAAGCTGCCTGTTCTTGTCCTTCATCTGGCGGACAAGGACATCGGTGCGATCTGTCACATCAACGGAGCCAGCCTCAAACTTGTTAAACTCTTCGGTTGTCTGAGAATCCAAGTCTTTTCGGTCAACAAGGAAAATGACTTTCTTGATGTTCGGATTTGCTGCGAGGATTTGCGCCGTCTTAAAGGATGTAAGCGTCTTGCCCGCGCCGGTTGTGTGCCAGATATACGCATTCCGGTTTGTAAGCGTTGCTTGACGGATCAGCGCTTCTACGGCATAAACCTGATAGGGACGCATGACCATCAAAATCTTATCGGTATCATTTAGGATGGTGTAGCGTGTCAGCATTTTAATGATGTGATCCCTTGCAAGGAAAGAAATCGAAAAGTCCTTCAAATTGGTGATGCGGACGTTATTGAAATCAGTCCAGAAGAAAGCAAGACTATACATCAAGTCTCTGTCGGAATTGGCGAAATACTTTGTGTCAACACCATTGGAGACAATGAAGAGCTGAATGAAATGATACAGCCCGTTGTAGGAGTGTTTCTTATAACGCATGACCTGATTGACTGCCTCGCGGATGTCAATGCCACGGCGCTTTAATTCTACTTGGATCAGGGGCAAGCCGTTTACGAGAATCGTAACGTCGTAACGATTGACGTATTTTCCAACCACGGTTGTTTGATGAGTGACTTGGAAAATGTTCTTCGTGTGGTCCTGATCAAAGAAGGACAGATATACCTTTGTACCATCTTCACGCTCAAGGACAAACTTATCCCTCAAGATTTTTGCGCTCTGGAAAACAGACTTTCCGAGCATGAGGTTGAAGATACGCTCCCACTCTTTATCGGTGATAGGCGTATCCAGCTTTGGCGCATTGAAGGCTTCAAACTGAACTTTGAAGTTCTCCACCAGCGCGTCATAATCAGGAATTGCGACTGTGGTATATTCCTGCTTGGTCAGTTGCTCAATAAACTGCTGTTCAAGAGCCGCTTCGCTTTGGTATGCCATATCTTCATCTCCAATACTTGAGGATCATTTGTTGGTTGCCAGCCTGTCCTCATTTCTATTTTATCATAGCAAGTGTCCCAAATACCGGACTTATTTTCGTTTCAACTGCAAAACCACGTCACCATCATCTGTAATTTCCATTTGCATTGTTTTTAGGTACTTTGCGATGAACTGTTTTTTCTCAGACGAACTCATCTCAATGCGCGTTGCCTTCAAAGCGGCACTGAACATCTCGTTGATATTGAGCCTGACGGTTTGGTCAATATAACGCTCCATTTCTTTGAAAAGTGCGCCGAGCTTGATGTCCTCAGCATTTCCAGAGTAGAAGTCATCAATATAGCAATAAAATATCCCTGCATTCAGAAGTGCATTCTTCAAGTCCGGTCCGCAGTTCTCTCGTTCAATCATAACTAAAAAACGTGCTTCCGGCAGAGACGAGATTAACCCCCAGTAGTCGGAGTCGCTGGAAACAAGAATAAAGGAATCGACGTTATTCTTGTAGTGTTCCTGACAAGTTCGGGCAATAAGCATGACATCAACGAGCGACTTGCTTTGCTTCACCCGTTCAATCATCATGTGTTCAACATGGATTGCGGTGAAGCTGTCTAATATTCTCCATGCGGAGGCGGTATGCACATCATCAAAGAGAATGATCGACGCAATTTTTTGTGTATACTCGTGATCGAGGTTTTTTAAGGTAGCACACAGCTTGTAGGGATCAGAGTTTTCACAATCGACAACGATAACGGTCTTTTCGCTGCTCTCAATAAACTCATAGATACTTCCTTTGATATAACTCCCTGCATCTGAGACTTTGCTATATTCAGTGAAATAGTCATTGTTCCAACTGTACAGCAAGGTAACGAACTTCTTATCATTGTAAAGAATGTTGCCGACTTCCTCCGCTGCCAGTTTATGTACATCTGATAGGGATAAAAAAGCAAATGAGAGTAATAAATGTTGGCAGCCTCTCTTGTACCATCTTCCTTCAAACCGTCAGGCATGACGAAAAGTGCTTTAATGTAATCCCAATTTATCCAGAGGGGAAAGAGCTTCTTGCAGTTGTTGATTCTATCGCAAATCAACCTGTTAATCTCGACAACGTGTTGGCACAGTTTTTTGCTGGTGTTTTTGATGAAGTTCACTCCGTCAAGACTTAGCTGGTTTATGCTTTCCTGCGGAACATATTCCGGCATACTCAGAATGGTCTCATACTGGAATCTCATGCGTTCATTGATGCGCTTGAAGTTACGCTCAATCGCAGTTCGTACAATGCAAAGATGTCTTATAATTCGAGCTGTTTTATCGCTGTCCAACCGATTGTATACTTCAACTTTTGGGGCTTCATGTTCGTTGTCAAAGATGCGTTTTGGCACGCCAATCAGGTAAGCCACCTTTGAAACGATCTCGTAGGTGCTGTCTTTGTACGCTGCCCTGTCATCGGTGAGAGGGCTTGTTGCATTATCCAACACCTCATTCGGTATGGGATTTTCAATTATACTCATGATTGCTCCTTTCCACGGAGAGCATATCTGCTTGTTTATGAAGCGGTGAGATTAGAAGAACGGCTGTCCAGTGCCTACACCCTACTTTATCCGATCAGCAATGCTGTCGAGCTGCGCTGCAATTTTAGAAAAGTCACAGTCCATGTCCAATGTCTTCACACTGATCTGATTCCCGCTCATTTGATAATCATTGTTTGGCTGAATCGCATCGTCTGTTCCCGCATATAAAAGCATACCGGAAACGACCTCATCCGGCGCGGCAGACCAGTTCTTCACATAGGTGAAAATCTGATACAGATTTCCAGAATGAAGCGTCTGCGTCATGTACGGTGCTTTCATTTGCATATTGTGCGTGTAGTATTTGGCGTCGATGATGAGCGTTTTCTTTGCTGCCTTATTCGTAATCACAATGTCAGACTGCATCGTCGGCAAAAGCGTTCTGTACCCATCTGTGACTTGCCACGCAATTTGTGGAGAGTATGCTTTTAACTCTGGATGCTCACGCTGATAGTATCCGAGAATAAACTTCTCGTATAGCTTCGCCATTGTTTGATCATCCGCATAATCCATAATCTTTGTTGAGCCATCGGCTGTCGTTTGCAAAAGCCCTTTTATCACAAATCGGCAAACGGCTATCAACATCCGATATGTTTGATTATTGCGATCATATTGAATGTCCCAGTTGATACTATGGATGTCCAATATGCTGATGCCATCAAAGAAAATCATCAACTTCCTGATCTCCTTTTTTCTGGCTTTTGAAATACTTCCACGAAGCAGCAATTCCATTGTTGTTTTGATGATTCGGTTGGGGTAGGCATCAACCGAAAACTCATCATAATTGCAAACGAGCTGTTTCTTGCGAATAACCTGTGTCTTTATGGATTCACCAATTTCAAGTTTCCCACGGGGAGACGCAAGTGCTTCCTCTCTCGAAATGTATTGTCTGATTAAGCCTCTCTTTATCTGGACAGATACTCCACGGCAGAGAATAGCAGCCAGAAGTTCAGCCACATTATCAAACTCTTCGGTGGCGACATTTTTATACCCTTGCTCATGCAGCACTTGGAACGCATAAGCCAGCATATAATAAACGTTCTGGACACGGATCATTTGACTACCTCGCGTAATGTGCGGCTCCAATCCTTCACTTTAACTGCCTCGTCAAACCAGTATTCTTTCAAAAGAGGTATCAGTTCATATTCGACAACAGACCGCATCCATTCATCGTTGATGGTTGCGTTTGTACAGAAATAGCTATGTCCGATACAGAACCCCTCACCAAGCGAGTCATCGTTTGCAATTACGTCGTTAAGCTGCTCAACTGTTGCAATGAGCCGGTCAAACTTCGGATTATTGACTTTCGTTCTGTATGCTCTGAATCCAGCAGACGAAAATGCCGGAGTAAGCTCAAAGAAAGCAAAACGACGTCTAAGTGCGTAGTCCAGCATGGCGAGGCTACGGTCAGCAGTGTTCATCATGCCAATGATATAGACGTTACTCGGAATGGAGAACTGCTCATCTGCATATAGAAGCTGCAATTCGACACCGCGTTTATCACTCTCAATCAACATGAAGAGTTCGCCAAAAATCTTGCTGAGATTGCCTCTGTTGATCTCGTCGATAATGAAAAAGTATGGACGATCATCCTCAGCAGCTTGCCTGCAAAACTCGTAGAATACGCCCTTTCGCAGTTCAAATCCTGTCTCCGTCGGGCGGAAACCCATGATGAAATCTTCATAGCTATAACTCTGATGAAACTGAACCATTTTCACACGGTTGGTGTCCTTTTCTCCCATGATAGAAAATGCCAGTCTTTTTGCTGCGAAGGTTTTTCCCACGCCCGGTGCGCCTTGCAGAATTACATTCTTTTTGGTTAAAAGCAGCGACTTGAGAACCTTATACCGATCTTCGTCCATATACACATCGGTCAGAAAATCATCGGCGGTGTATGGCTCGAAAGTGATTTCCTCATCAGCAGCATCGTCGAAGGTATCTTCGTGCTTGTCTCCGTCAATCATGTTTTGCAGCTTCTTGACGTAATCTGTGTAGGACGTAATATCCGTCAACGTTTTGATTGCACCCTGATCTGATAATTCCCACTCGCCCTTATCTGTCCAGCGTACCTTTCGGGTATTGGCATATTGACCGCGTTCAGTATCAAAAACGTATTCGCCTTCGACCAGCCCGCGACCTAGGATCTGCTTTCTGCCTTTTTTAACAAAGACAACATCACCGGGTTTCAGCTCGTTTGCAAATTGCCATGTAGCAAGAACCTGATTCTTATATGAGCCAGTATCCCCGTAGACCTCTTTCATCTTTGCCCGCATTTCTTCTTTGGAGCTATATTCCATTAGGTCACCAAGGTCAGACCAGCCGATAGCCATAATCCCTTCGGCATAATCATTCTCCCAATTTGCGGAACCATCACCCGCTGCGTACAGCCAATAGTGTATTGCAGTAGCGTCGGATGAAAGAGCTGTATCTGTGTTCTCCTTCGGAATAATTCCATCAAAGATTTCATCGTCGAAGGATATATCAATGCTGTTCTCTTCGACAATCTTTTTGCATCCTCTACGAATGCTGTTAGACTTGTTGCCGGTTTGCTCGTAGTAATATTTAATGTTTTCCTGAGTGGCTTTTAGAGCATTGACCATCTGCTCCTGCCCGTAGTCTTTTCCGATGTGGACGATGAAGTAAACCGTAGTTTCAGTGTTGGACCTGCGAGTGTATTTTATGCCCTTCATCATGGACGCAAAGAGCATGATCGTCAGCTTGTGCGAGGTTTCTCCAAAGCACGGGACCTCCTGACACATGGCTTTTACAGCAGCGTCCATCTCCATTGTGCCATCATAAACCATCTTAGCATATTTGTAGACAATGACTTCGCAGTCATATTCATAACCGATATACGTCTTGACGCCGCCCTTAGAATCAATAAATTCTTTCAGCCGCTTCAAATCTCTATAATACTGTGCAGTGCGTTCGTCTGCTCGATCAGACATTACTTCTTGTTTTAGGTAGTCGAAGATTTCGCCCTTCGCTTTCTCCATAGAGGCATCACTTTCAAAACACTTCCAGAAGGACAGCGCAATAGTGTTTTGATACAGATAGAACGCATCGGAAACATGGGTGCTGATAGTCGTGTCAGCCCAGTCCGGGTGAGTTTCCCGTAAGTATTCTCTGTATTCTTTTCGGACTTTGCTTATCGTTACGCCAATGTCCATCTGTTATCCTCCTTTTTTTGTAACAGTCCTGCTACGCACAAACATTTAATTCGTCTCCACTGGTATATAAAAAAGCCGCACGGAAAAAGGACCTATCAGTTGTCCGTCCGCACAGCCTCACAAATATCTCCGATGTCGCAATTCAAATAGCCGCAGATGCGCAGCAAAATAGAGAGGGACACTTCTTCCCCCTTATTCAGTTTCGTCCATGTTCCGGATGCAAGGTTAAGCTCTTGCCGGAAGGTGGACTTCTTTATGTCCCGCTCTAACAGGAGCATCCAAAGTTTTTTGTAGCTGATTCCCATGATACGCACCCCTTTACTCATCCGCTAATCATGACTTCCATTCTATTATACACGAAAGCCTCTTTGAATGCAATTATCTCATGCACAAGTTCACAAAAAAGATGCAAGTTCTTGATGGTTTTGATTTTCAAAAAAGGCAAGGCAGTTATTCATGAAAGCTGCCTTGCCGTTTCTCTTTATTCGCGCTGTGAATTGCGTTGATACTCTTGGTCGCGCTCTGCGTTTGGCTTTAGGAAATCATCCACGTTTGCCTTCAATGTGTCGATCATCCTTGCTTCCTTTTTGAGCTTTGCGCGTTCATCGTAGAGCCGCTGCTGCTCATCGAGAAGCCGCTGCTGTTCTGCTTGCAGCGTCTTTAAGCTCGGCAGTTTTTCATCGCCTTGCATGGCAAGCAGTGTACTCCGCGCCGCCTCAAAGATCACAAGCTCGGCTTCGTGCTTTGCCTTGAAACCCGTCTTATCTTTTTCCTTCTGGAAGGCGTCATAGACAGGCTTGAGGCGCTGATAATTGGAGATGTTTTTGATAAGCGGCTGGACTTCCCGCAGTCGCGCTTCAACGCCTTTCAGTTCCTTGCCGGTGCGGTCATAGGAGCTATGAACATCCTCGACCTTCTTCTCAAGATCGGCGTATTGGAGCAAGTTGTTTTCCGTGAGATAGTTGAGTGTCCGTGCCGCTTCCTTGAGGATAGTGAGCTTTGCTTTATGCTCGTAACCCTTGCTGTCGATGAGCCTGATCCGCTCCTGAATATCTCCGATAAGAGAGATGCCCTTCGGCGTGGCTTGTCTCTGACTTCTTCGGGGCGTCCGTCCGGCAATCCGCTCCTTGATGCGTTCCTCGGTGTAGTTCTCTCCGATGGTCTTAGAACGGGTAAACCGCTCCTGACCTTCAGCGCGGAAGGAGATGTATTTGCCGGTCTTGATTTCATAACCGGCTTCCTGCATGAGCCGCAGAAAGTCATCGTAGTCCTTGGCTGTGATGACAAGCCGGTCGATGGTCTGCTTGAGCTTTTGCTTCCAGCTCGTACCGCGTTTGGCTTCGGTGTATTCCTTGTAGTCCATGCCCTTGTTCTGCGATGGAGGGATCACAGACAGCCCATGTTCCTTGCATATCTCATCACTGAGTTGACGCAACTCCCGATAGGTTCTCTTGTTGCTCCGGTAGGCATGGAAGTCCACATAGTTCACGGCATTGAAGATGATGTGATTATGACAATGCCCCTTGTCGATGTGGGTAGCAATCACATACTCGTACTTGCCCTTGAGCCATTCGTCCGCAAGCTGTTTCCCGACCTCGTGAGCCTCTTCCGGCGTCACTTCACCGATGTCAAATGACTGGATCAAATGACGGGCAAGTACCTTCGGCATTTGCATTCCTTGCTGTACTGCGAGGTTTCTTGTCCATTCAAATTCTTTTGCCGCCGCATCGCTTGCAGCACACCCGTAGGACGAAACATAGAAGGCATCGTCTGTCTTCTGCGGGTCAAGAATATAGGCGAGAGCTTTGTTTACAGTTCCTCGGATTGGCTTGATTTTAGTAACTGCCATATCTCACCCTGCCTTTCTTTCAGCTCTGCAACATCATCCGCATAGAAGTGTCCGGTGGAGTTGATGCGGCGGCAAATTTGATTGATGTTCGAGGCAACACGGCTGACAGCGGCGGCGAGTTTTTTCTGCTGTGTGTAGTCCACCTTGATGATATAGCCGTCAATCGCCATCTTCCGGAGATATGCTCCCATGTTCTTTGTTCCGAGTTGTGCCATCTTTGCCTTGATGATTCTTTTCTCATCATCGGAGACGAAGAAGAGTATCTGATTTGGTCGCGTTCTGTTTGCCATAGGTGTTCCGTCCTTTCGTAAAGGAAGAGGGTTTGGGAAACTTCCCAACAAGCATTCTTCCGATTAAGGGGAGGGTTTCCTTAATTGGAAATCGCCGTGTGTATATACACCGGCTGTGCTTGCTAATCTCCCAAAATCGTATTCCCCGAAGATTCCTCCGTGAAATGTCCC
>ERZ1673697.3506-NODE-3506-length-11399-cov-5.087094_pt1 | contig 11399 bp, 9 predicted proteins | sample MGYA00580227_ERZ1673697 | MGnify/ENA primary metagenome ERZ1673697 (study PRJEB41218, sample SAMN15661759) | gut metagenome | host: Homo sapiens | place: Canada: London | collected 2015-08-20/2019-03-30 | study: EMG produced TPA metagenomics assembly of...
TGGTCAATCGGTATCATGGGACTCTCACCCCTCCGAGGATCGCTCCGAGCCGCCTTTCCGAAGAAAGACGGGAGTATCATTGTACCCTGCTCCTGCATCGTCGCAAGCAGCCGCCACTACATGATTTGCACAGCAAATCCGGCTGTTATAGCTCTCCGGAGGTCACTCGCTCCCTTGCGGGAGGTCTTGGCGTCGGAAGCTGTGTTGCTTCGCAGAAGCGTTTTTGACGGATTTTTATGTTCAAAATGATTGAGCCGCTCAGGCCTCTTGTTTAATGCATAACGCTTCGAAAGCGTTGGCACTAAGTGATAGGCATGTACATTTAGCTATTACTGTGATATAATAACTAAGACAATGAGCGACAACGCGTGAATTCAAAGAATTCTCTTGTGTTGCAATTGATGTTTTACTCAGCAGGGAGGGTTAGACGCTGATGAGAGTACTTTGAAAAAACAATGATGTTTCCGAGCAGTGTGTCGTACAAAGCAAGCATCAACCTTCGGCGATTTGGACGTCATAGCGCAGTATGCGTCAAAGTAGTGCACGCTTACAAACATTATACTTGAAATGAACAAAGCATGGTACAGACATTAAAAGATACAATATTCTGAAAGAAAAAACGTTAGAATTGCACAATGAGAGTAATATGAGTTGATACTATTATCAATAAGTTCATCTTTGAACTTAATACTTGATGGTGCTAGTAATGCGTCGCTGATGCAGTTGCGAAGTCTAACTCGAATTGCATGTAGTATAATTAAAAAATACAAACAATTGATATATGAATGGTACCGGAGAAAATGACATGGCAGGATTAAATGAAATGTATAAAAAGAGTAAGAATGAATTCGATAACACAAACGGTAAGTCAAAAAAATGCAATGACATCTTTATATCATACCGCAATGACGGAGAGGGGAACAACTTTGCTGCGAGATTATTTGAAACGCTGAGTTCAAAAAACTATAGTGTATACTTTAATTCAAATGAACAGCATAGCGGCAGCTTTCCAGACAGACTAAAAGAAGCTATAGAAAAATGTATAGATTTTGTATTAATTGTATCGCATGGGTGCTTGGATGGATTGAAAACTAGACGAGAGACGGATTGGGTTAGGGCAGAAGTTCTTTATGCGTATAAAATCGGAAAAAGAATAACACCGGTATATATTGGAAAAGCTGACGTTCCTAACTCTGATGTGTGGAAGAACTACCCGAATGAAATTCGATTTTTATTTTCTTTGCAATCAGTTTATTTACCGGAACGGTTTGAAATATCACCGATATCGGATTTGCTCTCTAAATTTGTGTCAAAACCATCAAAAGAAATATATAGAGATATTGCAAATAGCAACAAAGAATATGATTTACATAAAGATTTTATTGAAACATTAAAAAAAGCTGAAGCTGGCGATACGGAAGCAATGTTTGAGATTGGATGCATGTATTATCATGGTTTTGCTAACAAAAATGATTGTAACGGGAAAACAAATTATTCTGAAGCTGCAAAATGGTTCCAAAGAGCGGAAGAAAACAATACTTATTTGAGGCCTTACATTTATGCTTTGATTGGGAATCTCTATTATCGAGGGCAAATGCCATATGAAGAGCAATCTTTTAAAAAAGCAATGGAGTATTATGAAAAGGCAGCAAAACATTTGTCACACCTTGGATATCAGGATAAAGTTGGATTTATGCTTAGCGAGGGTTTTGGGGTTGAATTTGATTATAGTGAGATCGTTAAAATATATGAAAACATCAAAGAAAATTGCTCAGTAATAGCAAAGTACAATATGGCGAAGTTTTATATTGACTATGGGAAGTTTCAAAACGCCATAGATATTTTGGAAAGCATTGAAACCCCATTTGCTGATGCGGAATATTGCCTAGGAATGCTTTATCAACGCGGTGTCCAGTGCGAACCGCCAAAGCCAGATATGTACCGTGCGATTGAACATTTTAGAAATGCATCCGAAATGGGACATATGGAAGCGCTTCATGAACTAGGGTTGGTTTACTTTCGCGGGACAAATGGATATAGACAGGATTTAATAAAAGCGAGAATTATCTTTAAGCGTGCGGCAGAGCAAGGACATAGTGCAGCAAATTATGATTATGCATGGATGTGCACGTTTGGGCTTGGCGGGCACAGAAATATAGAGGAGGCTATATACTATTATGAGAGAGCCGCAGAAAAAGGACACGTTATTAGTATGGTTGAATTGGCACAGCTATATCAGGAGCCAGAATGCAGAAATTACCAGAAGGCATACGAATTGGCACAGAAGGGTGCTGCAACCGGGGATCCAACAGGAGAATTTGTATTAGGAAATCTATATTTCTTCGGAAGAGGATGCGAAACAGACATGGACAAGGCAGTAATATGCTACAAAAAAGCTTTGCAACATGGCGTTTATCAGGCAAAATTTATGATGGAAAAAGTTAAGTTCCAAATAGAACAAGCGTGCAATTAGACCATGCATTGCATGCATTCACGATATCGACTGCTATAGACTGCATCACCGTTTCTTTCCTGATCTGAATTGCTTGTTGTGTGCAGGGAATGCGGCTTGGATTCTCCGGGCATAAACCGAGTCGTCGCGTTTGACCGGATTACGGACAGGAATCTTCATGGCCGCTGTATGTACGTTACCACAAATAGCGTTATGTCAGAGACCGATGCCCCGAAGAAAAACGACTATGCCGTATGCCCGGACATATTCAACGATTACGACTCCGAATAGGAAAAACGGAAAAACGAGGAAACTGCATTGGAACGAGAACGAAAGATACAAGACGCTGCGATTACGATTAGAAAGAAGTACGGGAAGAACGCCATCCTCAAGACGATGAATCTTGAATAGGGTGCAACAGCTAAAGACCGCAATGCCGCAGATTGGCTGGCGGGCATAAGGCGTGACAATGAAAACTACAGGGAGAACCGTCGCATGATTCGAGAATTACGGAAAACCGATATAAAAAGGGTTGCTGAAATATGGCTGAACGCCAATCTGCAAGCGCATTTCTTCATCTCTCCGCAATATTGGATGGGGAATTTCGATTTGGTGAAAGCAATGCTTCCGCAGGCGGAGGTTTATGTGTATGAGAATGCTCGCAACATACAGGGATTTGTCGGGCTTAACGGCGAACAGATCGAGGGCATTTTTGTTTCCGGTGAAATGCGGTCGCAGGGTATAGGCAGGCTCCTTCTCGATTTTATCAAAACGAAAAAACCTGAATTGCGCTTGAACGTGTACCGGACGAATACGCGGGCGATCCGTTTCTATCAGCGGGAAGACTTTGAAATCCTAAACGAGGGGCTGGATGAAGCCGTCGGGGAAAAGGACTGTGCAATGCTGTGGCGGTCGAAATAAAAGTCCCGATTTGAAAAATGCAAATTGAACTTTGCAAAGCGTTAAAACAGGATTTTATGTAATGTACGTGTTTTTGCAGGAGACGTTCCGAAGCAAGGAGGACACGAATGCCCAAAATTGTTGCGCGCACAGATTGACGAAAATAAAATGCGGAAAATTGGTGAAACGAAATCTGCTTCAAAGAGGTTATTCACGTGAAAGAGTATTTTATACAGCCGAAGCATGGTGGAAGAATCGAGGTTAGCAACGGGCAAACAATTACCGTTGTCGATGTCGACGGTGGGCAGGTTGCGGATTTCTTTGCGGAAGGCAAAGGCACACATGAAGAATATCTTTCTCTATTCGTAACGATTGATTGCAACGAGTCGCTTCGTATTGGCGTCGGTTCAATTCTTTACTCTAATCTGTATCACGCCATGTTTGAGGTTATTCAAGATGATGTATGATTTCTTTTATCAGAACGGCTCGGATCATCCAAATTGCCTTGATAACATCAATGCTGCTCTTGGAACGCAGAGAACAATCATTCACCCCGTCAACCTTTTTATGAATACACGGATTGCTTCGGACGGGAAAATCACAATCAATCGTCCCCTTCCTGAAGCAGGTGATAAGATCGTGCTGCGGGCGCTGACGGATTGTGTATTAGGGGTTTCGGCTTGCAGTGTTTCGGAGTGTGATACGAACGGCGGGAAACGTACTGCTGTTGCGGTACAGATCAATTAACGTCTTTACTTTGCGCGAGAAGGGAGTGGTTGGATGCGCACGAACAGCAAACATGACAAAATTACGAGACTGCGGTATCATGTCTTCAAGACGCGGCCGCAGATGCCGAAGGTGCTTGCCGGTCATCTGATACGGTCGCTTAACAAAGGAGTGTCATCATGAAAATAAGTTATAAAAAACTCCGGGTCATGCTCATTCGGAGACATAACAAAAGTGCAACTGAGAGCAGACAATATAATATCAGCCGGAACGGAACAATGAGGTGATGGAATGCAGATTATAGACAACATTAACAAGACCGTCAAAGATGATCTGCAAGCGGGTATTCACAAAGGCAGTAGGATGTCCGTTGCCGCCGCTTGCTTCTCAATCTATGCGTATCAGGAACTCAAAAAACAACTTGAGGGCATTGACGAACTGCGTTTTATCTTCACATCCCCCACCTTCGTGACTGAGAAGGCGTCAAAGGCGCAGCGAGAGTTTTACATCCCACGAATCTCAAGAGAGAGCAGCCTGTACGGCACCGAGTTTGAAGTAAAGCTCCGCAATGAGCTGACGCAAAAAGCGATTGCGAAAGAGTGCGCAGACTGGATCCGGCGCAAAGCAGTTTTCAAGTCGAACGTCACACAGGAGCAGATGATGGGTTTTATGACGGTCGATGAAAGCACCTATATGCCCATCAATGGCTTTACCACCGTCGATCTCGGTTGCGAGCGCGGCAACAACGCCTACTATCCTGTGCAGAAAACGGAGAGCTTTGAAAATGCCAACTACTTTCTCAGGCTCTTTGAACAGCTATGGAACGACAAGAAAAAGCTGCAAGAGGTCACGGATATTGTGATCGAAAATATCTCTGCGGCGTATCGTGAGAACTCACCGGAGTATATCTATTTTGTTGCACTCTATAACATCTTCAAAGAGTTCCTTGATGACGTTTCGGAGGACGAGCTGCCTAACGAAGCAACGGGCTTTAAGGAAAGCAAAATCTGGGGAATGCTTTATAACTTCCAGCGTGACGCGGTTCTTGCCATCATCAGCAAACTCGAAAAATTCAACGGCTGTATTCTGGCAGACAGCGTTGGTCTCGGCAAGACGTTTACTGCGCTTGCGGTGATTAAGTATTATGAGAACCGCAACAAATCCGTGCTTGTTCTCTGTCCGAAAAAGCTCTCTGAGAACTGGAATACGTACAAGGGTAACTATATCAACAATCCCATTGCAGCGGATCGGTTGAGATACGATGTTCTCTATCATACGGACCTTTCACGCGAACACGGACAGTCGAACGGAATTGATCTTGACCGCCTGAATTGGGGCAACTATGACCTTGTTGTCATTGATGAGAGCCACAACTTCCGCAACGGCGGCGAGGTGTCCGGCGAGGATGCAAAGGAAAACCGTTATCTGAAACTGCTCAATCGGGTTATTCGTGCCGGTGTGAAAACGAAGGTGCTGATGCTTTCGGCAACACCTGTCAACAACAGATTTATTGACCTTAAAAATCAGCTTGCACTCGCTTATGAGGGCGATGTTGCGCAAATAAACAAAAAACTTGACACAACAAAGAAAATTGACGAAATCTTCCGTCAGGCTCAGACTGCTTTCAACGCATGGAGTAATCTTCCCGCTGCGGAACGCACAACGGACGAGCTTCTTCGGACGCTGGATTTCGATTTCTTTGAACTGTTGGACAGCGTGACGATTGCGCGTTCAAGAAAACACATTGAAAAATATTATAATACTTCCGATATCGGCAAATTCCCCGAACGTCTGCCGCCGATTTCGCTGCGTCCGTGTTTGACCGACTTGAGCGATGCAATCAACTACAATGAGATATACGAACTTTGGAATGCGCTGAATCTGTCGATTTACACGCCGACAAAGTACATCATGCTTTCAAAACTGTATAAATATGTTGACTCTGAAAAACGCAACATAACTCAGGAAGGGCGCGAAGAAGGCGTTCGCCGCCTGATGAGCATTAACCTGCTGAAGCGGCTTGAAAGCTCGGTTCATTCGTTCCGCCTGACGGTTGACAGAATGCGGAAAAAGATTGACGAAACCATTAAGAAGATCAACAATTACGAACTCGGCTCGGAAGAAATTGAGTTGACAGATATCGCTGCGGGAGAAGATTTTGATTACGATGATCAGAACACCGATTTCTTCTCAGTCGGCAAGAAGGTCAAAATCGATCTTGCTGATATGGACTATGTTTCATGGCGGCGTGAGCTTGAACGTGATGCGGAAAATCTGGAACTGCTGTCCCTCATGATTGCAGACATCACACCGCAGCATGACACGAAGCTGCAAACATTGTTCGATTTGATCCGGAAAAAAATCGAGCATCCGATCAATCCCGGTAATAAGAAGATCATTATTTTCACGGCGTTTTCCGATACCGCAGACTATCTTTTTGCAAACGTCAGCAGATTTGCAAAAGAGAATTTCGGGCTGGAAACGGCAGAGATCACCGGCACAGTTGACGGCAAGACCACCATTCCAAAGCTCCGTGCGGACCTCAACACGGTTCTGACTTGTTTCTCTCCCGTTTCAAAAGGAAAATCCGTACTCCTGCCCGGCAGCGCCGATGAGCTTGATATTCTGATTGCAACCGATTGTATTTCCGAAGGTCAGAACTTGCAGGATTGCGACTATCTCATCAACTATGATATTCATTGGAACCCAGTTCGCATTATCCAGCGGTTCGGGCGAATTGACCGTATCGGCAGCAGAAACGACCGTATCCAGCTTGTAAACTTCTGGCCGGATATGGATCTCGACGAGTATATCAACCTGAAAAGCCGTGTGGAAACCCGCATGAAGATTTCCGTAATGACCTCCACAGGTGATGATGATCTTCTCAATGCCGAAGAAAAGGGAGACCTTGAATACCGCCGCGCACAGCTCAAGCGGCTGCAAGAGGAAGTTGTGGACATTGAGGACATGACCAGCGGCATTTCCATCATGGATTTGGGACTCAACGAGTTCCGACTCGATCTGCTTGAATACATAAAGCAGCATGAGGACATCGAAACCGCGCCTAAGGGGCTGCACGCCGTTGTCGGAAGGGCGGGGGAGTCACCTGCCGGTGTGATTTTCGTTCTCAAAAATATCAACGACAGTGTGAATATTGACAATCGGAATCGGATTCATCCCTTCTACATGGTCTATATCAGCGAAGAAGGCGAAATTGTCTGCGATTATCTCAACCCGAAGAAATTGCTCGACACGATGCGTCTGCTCTGCCGTGGAAAGGACAAGCCTTGTGCGGAGCTTTGCAGGCGATTCAATGAGGAGACGGATGACGGACGCAAAATGGGCGAAGTCTCCGAGCTGCTGAGCGAGGCGATCAATTCCATCATTGACGCGAAAGAGGAAAACGATATTGACAGTCTGTTCAAAAGCGGCGGCACATCTGCGCTGCTCAGCGCGGTTTCGGGACTGGATGATTTTGAGCTGATTTGCTTTCTGATAATTAGGAATGAGAAATTAGGAGTGAGAAATTAGGAGTGAGGAATTAGGAATGAGAAATTTAACGGAAAATGCTGTTGCTGACAAGAGCCTTGCTTTTGCATTGCGCGTGATCGCACTGTACAAATACCTCTGCGCTGAAAAGAATGAATATGTTTTATCCAAACAGGTTTTACGGAGCGGAACAAGCATTGGTGCAAACATTGCCGAAGCACAGTGTGCTGTCAGCCGAAAAGATTTTTTATCCAAACTGTATATCGCCTTCAAGGAATGTTCGGAAACGAAGTATTGGTTGGAGCTGCTATTCAGGTCGGACTATATTGATGCTCCGCAATATAACTCTATTCAGTCCGATTGCACGGAGCTTCTGAAAATGCTGTCCGCAATCACAAAGACAATTAGGAATGAGGGATGAGGAATTAGGAATGAGGAATGAGGAGTGAGGAATGAGGAGTGAGGAATTAGGAGTGAGGAATTAGGAATGAGAAATTAGGAATGAGAAATTGAGCGGAGAATACGGTAATTGAAAAATGTGAAAGGAGAAAAGAATCGGGAGTAAGAAATTCCTAATTGCTCACTCCTAATTCCTAATTTCTAAGTGGCCACGGTAATTGCAAAAAAGCGAAAGGGGGAAAGAAATCGGTAATTGGCAGTCGGGAGCGAAAAATTCCTAATTGCTAATTCCTAATTTCTAATTAAATCAGTGTTTCCTGCATCTACTGAATTCGGCAAAAGAATACCGAAGCAAAAATTTTACGAGAATCTTGACGTTTCTCCGGCGCTGCGTCGTGCGTTTATCGATCAAATTCGGCTGGTGTACTGGCGGAACAAGCTGGCGGCGTCCACGCTGAATATTGCGGCGGGTGAAGCCGTAACGGAGATTGAAGTGCTTGAGATTCGCCTGAACGGACCGCAGCTTGACGAAGCGGTGCTGAAACAAATCGACAAGGAAATCCCGTACCATATCCTCTTTATTTTGACCTGTGACGGCAAGGCTCAGGCGTGGATCGGCCACAAGTCGGCCGCCGCCTCCGGCAGCAGTGCTTTCAAAGTCAATAGATATTATCACACCGACTGGATACCGGAAAATGAGATTGATCTCCGCATTGACGGCTTGACTTTGGACGCCGTTTATGATAACTTTGTTAAACAGGTTGCCGAGCTGCAAGGGGAGGAGTGGAACGCAAATTGCGGTGCCGCCGAAAACGTTGCACAAAGCTTGGCGCGCGAAAAGCTCAAAAAGCAGATCGCCGCGCTGGAAAACAAGATGAAGAAAGAGAAGCAGCTTAACCGGCGCATGGAAATAAATGCGGAATTGAAAAGAATGAGAAGGGAGCTTATGAATTGCAATGAAAAAACTTTTTGAAATTCCGATTTATGCATTTAACAGAAAGGTACTCTATAAAAGAGAAGAAAAAGTTCGACAGGAAGTTTGGAATGGGCACGAAGGATGTCCAAAGGAACACATAAACGCCGTAGCAGCGGCAGCTACATATCCTGCTTGCTTGTGGGATTATAACCACATTGTTGGTTTTATTAGAATTTCTGTAGACACAAGAGATATTATGTTCGATGTGTTTGTTCCGACCCCACAACGACAAAGATATCTATGGTGGTCAAAGAGAAAGATTTTTTTATATAATAGCCCTGTGAGTGGCGCTCACTTTCATGTAAACGAAAAGATGACGAATGAATCTGTTCAAAAACGAACTGCGGAAATGCTCCAAGGTGTAATTAAAACGCATGTGCGAAAAAGATACTTTGTTGACACAGAAGCGTTTTATAATCTGAATGAACAAATTGATTATCTGAAAATCACAAGGAGAGAACAACCTGATGCACAAACCGAAATTTGAAACCCCCGATTTAACATCGGAAAACATAGAAAAAATTGCCGCTCTATTTCCCAACTGCATCACGGAGATGCTGGACGAGGAACGCAGCACGCCGGAGAAGAAGGTGTACAAGCGGGCAATCAACTTTGAACTGCTGAAACAGATGCTCTCGCCGGACGTGGTGGACGGGGACGAGGCATACGAGTTCACATGGGTCGGCAAGAAGGCTGCAATCGTGGAAGCCAACAAGCCGATCCGCAAGACGCTGCGCCCCTGTGTGGCAGAGAGCAAGGATTGGGACACCACCGAAAACCTCTACATCGAGGGCGATAATCTGGAAGTCCTTAAGCTGTTGCAGGAAAGCTATCTCGGCAAGGTCAAGATGATCTATATCGACCCGCCGTACAACACCGGCAACGATTTTATCTATGCCGATGATTTTAAGATGGAGAGCGAAGAGTGGAAGGTTGAGAGCGGAGAGTGGAGTGAGGAAGGCGACCGCCTGTTCAAAAATACCGATTCCAACGGACGCTTTCATTCCGACTGGTGCAGCATGATTTATTCCCGGCTGCTTCTTGCTCGTAATCTATTGTCCGACGATGGCTTCATTGCGATTAGCATCGGCGAGGAGGAATCCTACAATTTGAGGAAAATAAGCAATGAAGTATTCGGAGATGTGAATTTTCGCAACATTCTTGCTGTCAGACGGTACGACAAAAACCTTAATCTCCAGTTTGCAGAAAATGGCTTGGCAACAATGAATGTTGGTCTTGAGTACATTCTCATCTATTCAAAAAACCCGGCAACAAAAATGGTTGCAATTTACAAGGCATCAAGTGATGAGAGAAGCCAGTCTGGCTATTGGAAGGGGTTTTGGAATAATGCGGATAGACCAACTATGCGATATGATGTTCTTGGGGTAACTCCGGCGGATGGACAATGGAAATGGAAAAAAGAGGTTGCAGATGAAGCTGTTGCAAACTATATCGAATATGAGAAGAGCTATTCATCAAGGATGACACTTGAAGAGTATTGGTTAGCAACAGGTAAATCTAAACGCTTTATTAGACGCAAGCCCGGAGGAACCGGGAAAAATCTTGGAGTTGAACACTGGGTTGCACCCGCTGATGGAATACTAAGGAATAGCAACTGGTCTGATCTTCTTGTTTCCAAACCGGCTGGTATGGATATTAAATTCGACAGCCCTAAAAACACTGATGTGTTGAAAGAGCTTGTCAAATTGTTCGGAGTTCGCGGGAAGGATATAGTCTGCGACTTTTTCTCCGGTTCTGCATCAACTGCTCACGCGATTTTAGAATTAAATACCGAAGATAATGAAAACAGAAATTATATAATGGTGCAGCTCCCAGAACCCTGCGATGAAAAGAGCGAAGCCTACAAAGCGGGCTACAAAAATATCTGCGAAATCGGCAAAGAGCGCATCCGCCGCGCAGGAGAAAAAATTCTGAAAGAGCAGTTGGCAAATAACAACTCCACTCTTAACTCTCCAAACTCTAAACTCGACATCGGTTTCCGCGTTCTCAAGCTGGATTCCACCAACATGAAGGACGTTTATTACGCGCCCTGTGATTACGATCAGGACTTTCTCCATCAGCTGGAATCCAACATCAAGGATGACCGCACCGACCTCGACCTGCTGTTCGGCTGCCTGATCGAATGGGGGCTGCCGCTGTCCCTGCCCTACAAGTCCGAGCAGATCGACGGCTGCACCGTCCACACCTACAACGACGGCGACCTGATCGCCTGTTTTGACGCTAATGTCCCCGAAAGTGTGGTCAAGGAGATTGCACAGCGTAAACCGCTCCGCGCTGTCTTCCGCGATTCCGGCTTTGCGTCCAGCCCGGAGAAGATCAACATGTTCGAGATTTTCAAGCTCTATATGCCGGAGGATGCAAATGACATTTCCAAGTGCGTGAGGGTGATCTAAGAGTGAAGTTTTGAGAGTGGAGAGTGTAGTTATGAGAGTTGAG